>ENA-OFCF01000740-OFCF01000740.1-metagenomes-genome-assembly--contig:-NODE-740-length-13885-cov-3.778236_pt1 | contig 13885 bp, 14 predicted proteins | sample MGYA00153387_OFCF01 | MGnify analysis MGYA00153387
CGGGGGCAGGAATCGCCATCACACTTGAACGTGCAATCGATGGCGGAATGATGGCCTCCATTAGCGCGCGTCGCGATGCAGCGCCCAGCACGCTGAGCATGTGTGCCTCTGCTGCATCGTCAATCCCGATATGGCGGGCGATGAACTCGGACGTGTTTTCTAGTTCAGCTAAGGATTTGGCGGATTGCATCAACATGGGGACTGCCTCAAATAAATAAATTTAAGCGTTGGCGGAAAAGGCGCTGTAGCTGGTCTCATCCATCAGCGCAGCCAGTTGAGATACATCCGACAGCTTGACCTTGAAGAACCAGCCCGCGCCCAGTGGGTCGGTGTTGGCCAAGGCTGGGTCGTCGCGCAGGGCTTCATTAATCTCTGTCACTTCGCCGCTCACGGGCATGTACACGTCAGCAGCGGCCTTGACGGACTCGACCACGCCAGCGGTTTCTTTTTGCGCCAAGGTCGTGCCGACGGCGGGCAGATCGACAAACACCACGTCGCCCAGCGCGTCTTGCGCATGGTGCGTGATGCCGACGGTAGCGATGTCGCCGTCAATTTTCAGCCACTCGTGGTCTTCGGTGTATTTGATGGTCATGGGGTTCTCCAAATTTAAAAAAAATTAGCCGCGAAAGTAATGGGTGGCAACAAAAGGCATGGCGCACACTTCCATCAGCACGGGCTTGCCACGCACCATGGCGTTGACTTGTGTGCCGATGGATGCAAATTCAGGGCCAACGTAGCCCATGGCTACCGGCTGGTTGAGACTGGGTCCGAGCAGGCCACTGGTGACTTCACCGATGAGTTCGCCGATGCCTTCGCTGCTTATGGCGTGCAGGGCAGTGTGGTCGCGCACCGGGATGCGTTCAAGCGCCTTCAAACCGACACGTTTGCGGGTCAGGGTGCTTGGGTCAGCCAATTGCGCGAGGATTTTTTCAGCGCCTGGAAAGCCGCCAGCCCGCGCGCCACCTGCTCGCCGCACTTTTTGAATCGCCCAGTTCAAGTTGGCTTCAATCGGCGTGGTGGTCTCGTCAATATCGTTGCCATACAAACACAGGCCAGCTTCTAACCGCAGCGAATTACGCGCGCCCAAGCCGACGGGTTTGACTTCAGGTTGCGCGAGCAATGCGCGAGCCAGTTTTTCGGCCTGGTCGCCATGTACTGAAATCTCGAACCCATCTTCACCCGTGTAGCCGCTACGGTTTAGAAAGCAGTCGCAGCCCGCCACATCAAAACGCCCGCCGGTCATGAACACCAGCTTTTCAACGCCTGGAGCCAAGCGACTTAATGCGGTGACGGCAAGCGGGCCTTGCAGTGCAAGTAAAGCGTATTCAGGCATGGGTATGACTTTGCAGAGCGACTCGATTTTTTGCCGGATGTGGGCAATGTCAGCAACTTTGCAAGCACCATTGACGATGATAAAAATGTCCGCCCCCGTGTTGAAAAACATCAAGTCGTCCATGATGCCGCCTGCGTCATTGAGCAGCAAGCCGTAGCGCTGTTTGCCAGAAGGCAAATCAATCACATCGACAGGTATCAGAGTTTCAAAAGCGGCAGCAGCTTGCCCGCCTTCAAGCCTCAATTGCCCCATGTGCGACACGTCAAACAAGCCCGCAGCAGCACGGGTGTGCAAATGCTCGGCCATCAAGCCTGCCGGGTATTGCACTGGCATCGAATAGCCTGCAAACGGCACCATGCGCGCGCCCAGTTCGACGTGGAGACCGTGCAGAGGAGTTTTTAGCAGTTGATCATCAGGGGACAAGCGATTCTCCGAGGGGCAAACATATTCCGTGATTCAAAATCACGGGCTGCCCCTGCTGTCCCGGGTACCTGAGAGATTCACCCGGCGATGCAGGTTTGCTCCTTCGGTGGATTGCAATTGCAGCAACCTCTCTCCAGTAGGGAACGCCACTAGCGCAGAACGCTACAGGCGGTTGTCAGTCCTTTTGCCTGAGCGTTCAATGCACCATTGGGGGTGCACTTGCGCCTTCGGCGGCTCTCTCGATATGAGCTCTCTCCTGACCCCAGGAGTGTAACGGATTGGCTTTCTAAAGCACCAGATCGGGTGTTGTTTCAACGGGCAGCATCATGGCCAGACGCTCGCTGATCGAGTCCGCGCGGGCATGGCCTGCGACTTTTTCAATTTCTTCCAGCATCACGCGCGAAGCGTTCAGCATGACTTCGCGGTTCTTGGCATTGCGCAGCAACTCACGAAAGTGCTCAGCCATTGCCGGGTCACGGCGGGCAAACATGCGTTCGCACATATCGAACAGAAACATGCGTGTGGTAGCTAGCGAGCGTTTGCCTTCAAACTGGTCAGCTGAAACCTTGATTGCCTGCGTGGTTTCAGGGCTGGGGAAGTTTCTTAATTGCTCGGTTACCCGGGCGGTCTCGCTGGCTAGCAGCGTCGTTACCCGTGCGGCGGAGGTTTGCAGTTTTTTACCCGGATTTTCCTCAAGAAAACCCTCCTTCAAGAGCCGCAGTGCAATCTGCTCGCCTTCACCCTCAAACATGGGCCGAAAATCCCGCAATGATTTGATGCCGTCTGCCAACAACAGCAGGGTTCTTTCGCGCTGGCCAAGCGATCGGTTGCCTGGTTTGAGTTCAACACGTGCGCGGTCAGTTTTTTGGAGCTGCATGGTGATTGCCAATGGATTTCTAGACCACCAGCATCCATTATCAACGTGACAAGGGCGTGAAAACCCTTATATTTTCTGTGCAAAATTTTGCCAAGCAATCGCTTAGCGGACGCGCAGCTTGAGCAGCCTCTCCTGTGCTGCGCTCAAGTGCTCACGCAGCGTATACCAGCGCTCAGAGTATTCGTCAGGCAAATCCATCTCGACGACTCTGTGTTCTATGTGGTCCAGTCGTTCAAGCAGGCTTCTTAAGGCTGTCGGGTTGGTGCTGGCAATCGCCTCCATCTCGCTTTCGAGAAATTTAAGTTCACCATAAAAATGGTTTAGCGCGGCACGCACGCGCCAGTCAAAGAGTTTTGGAATCCAGGCCAGCACGGTCAATGCCACCACAAGAATGGGAATGACTGCATACAGCAGCAGTTGCGCAAGCTGCGCCTTGCCGTAAGGCAAAAGCGTTTCAACCCAGGGGCGATCACCCAGACTGTAGGCCTTGGCCGTCAGCGTCATGGGGAAGTCACTGTTGCGCAGGTTGGGAAACTGTCTTTGATGCTGCAAGAAAGTGGGTATCTCGTGGATCTCTTGCGCAGCATCAAGCAGTGCGCGCTGCAACGCCGGATGAAGGTCTGGACGCACCAGCAGGTGGGTTTGCAGGCTCATCAGGGTAAGGTCGCGTGGCGGTATGTCGCCCCGCAATTCAATCGCACCCTGCGGCAATAGCAGTGGTTTTAAAAATCTGTCTTGTGCTGCCAGCGCGCCTGCATACTCCACCCCCAGCAACTGAATGCCGCCCATCCGTGTCAGCAACTGGACGACCTGCGAGTCGTCGCTTGCGACCTGAAACAACATGTCGACTTTCCCATCCACCAGTGCCTCGGCGGCTGCGGTGTCTGACAATGCTTCAAACCGTACCTCTGATGCACGCACACCCGCCAGAGACAATACCCTTTGAGCCGCCATATAAGATGATCCTGCGGTTGGCCCGGCAGCAATCCGCAGACCCCTGGACTGTGCAAGGGTGCTGGGCCCATTCAGGCTGGAGAAAATCCATAACGGTTCATGTCCCACCACGGCCAGTGCCTGCACACCCTGAACGCCAGGCGCGTAAATGCCATGTGCAAAACCGATGCTGGCTGCATCTTGTGGATTGCCCAGCCGGTCGAGTGAACCCTTTTCGGTGTCTGAATAAACAATTTCAACCTGCATGCCAATGCGCTCAAGCTGCCCTGCATAGCGTTGGGCCAAACGCGAGTAGCTGCCTTCTTGCGCGCCAGCAGCGATCACAGCCTTGCCGGGTGGAAGCACCTGCCAGCGTAAGCTGGTCCACCAAAGGGCAGCGGCGGCGCACAAAATCACTGGCAAATAAAACAGCTGCCAGCGCTTGCGATAAAGCATCAATAATTTCATCGGCCACGCATCCGGTAGAGCCGCTGGCGGACAAATTCAATGTGCTGGTGCAGCATGTAGCAACGCGCCATCAAGTCCTTGGGGCAGGCAAAGGCAAGCAGGCTGTTGTCAATGGCGTTCAAGTGCTGTAAGAACCGCGTCAGATCCAGCCCTGAAAGCACCTCCTGGCTTAAATCATTTTCAATGAACTTGAGCTCGCCATACCAGCGGTTCACCTTGCTTTCGAGCGTCCAGCGCAGATACGAGGGAATCAGGTGCATCAGCCAATATGTCAGCAGCAACATCGGCAGAACAATCAGCAAAACGCGTTCAGTAATTTGCGCCCACCAAAAAGGCATGACACTTTCAAGCCAAGGCAAGCCATGGGCCATGGTTTGCCTGGCTTGCGGCGCAGTGGGGAAGTCAATCCGCCTTAATGACGGGAAATCACCCGCCTTGTGAAACAGGCCACCGCCGTTATGCGCTTCCATTGCCACCGCAACGGCCAGCCGTTTCAGGGCAGGGTGCAATGCCTCGCGTGCCACCAGGCTTGCAGATGTCGTCAGCAGCGTGATGTCGCGCGGCGGGATATGTGTGTCCAGCGAACCCTGCGCCAGTAGTTGCAACTCAAGATAAGGGTTGCGCTCAGTGATGGCTGCTGATTTGCGCAAACTGACCAGCTGTATTCCGGGCACACTGAGCATGCTTTGTACGGCCATTGAATCAGCGGTAGCCACCATAAAAACCACATCCATCTGCCCTTGGCGCATCGCGTGTACGGCAGCGCTGTCTCTCAAGGGTGACAGCGCCATGTCACTGGTATTGATACGGGCCTGTTCCAGCAGCTTGAGCGCCACTTTGCGTGTGCCGCTGCCTTCAGGGCCAACCGCTACTCGCAAGCCCTGCAACTGCTGCAGGGCATCCATGTCACGGTTGCGGGTAAATAGCCAGACTGCTTCAACGTCGACATTGGCCAGCGTTTCAACCCGGCTACGGTCGCGCCTGTCCAGTGATGCGCCTAGATAGCCGAAGCCGCCCTGAATGAAGGCCAAGTCTGAGGGCTGCTCTTTTTGCCTCAGCCGTTCCAGGTTTTGCTGCGAGCCCGCAGAGGTTTGAATGACGAGTGTGATGCCATGCGCCGCAAACAGCTCTGCATAACGCTGTGCGTGCCGGTAATAGGCGCCCTCTTGCCCGGCTGTGGTCAAGCTGATAGTGCTGCTTGGCATGGGGTAGATAAACAACCACAACCAACTCGCAACAAGCATGGCGAGGCTCGCGACCGGGAGCCGGATCAATAGCCATTTATGTTGGTATAGCCTAGCCTTGCGCACAAAGCACTTTCATCGAAGTGAGGGCTTTGTTTATAACGTATTGGCGTGCAGACGCCTAAATCTTTTTACAGAAATTACATCCCACTGTAATTCGGCCCGCCACCACCTTCTGGCGTGACCCACACAATGTTTTGCGTCGGGTCTTTGATGTCGCAGGTTTTGCAATGCACGCAGTTTTGCGCGTTGATTTGCAGGCGATCGGTGTTGTCAGGGTTTTTGACATACTCATACACGCCTGCCGGGCAGTAGCGTGCCTCTGGCCCGGCATACAAAGCCAGATTGATGTTGACGGGAACGCTTGCGTCTTTGAGTGTCAAGTGCGCGGGCTGCTGTTCTTCGTGGTTGGTGTTGCTGATGAAAACACTGCTTAGTTTGTCAAACGTGATCTTGCCATCAGGCTTGGGATAGGTGATTTGCGGGCAGTCTTTGGCGGGCTTTAATTTGGCGTGATCGGGCACGGTGGAATGAATCGTCCACGGTGGTGACTTAAAACCCAGTTTAGGCAGCAACCACAGCTCAATGCCATTCATGATGCTTGACAGGTACAAGCCCTTTTTCATCCATTGCTTGGTGTTGCGGGAAGCATCCAACTCTTCTTTCAACCAGCTCGCTTCAAACGCTTCTGGGTAGGCCGTTAGCTCATCGTGTTGGCGGCCACTGGTGACGGCGGCATACGCAGCATCGGCGGCCAGCATGCCGGTTTTGATCGCGGCGTGGCTGCCTTTGATACGGGCAAAATTCAAAAATCCTGCATCGCATCCGACCAGCGCGCCACCCGGGAAAACAGTTTTGGGCAAGCTGTTCAAACCGCCGCAAGTAATCGCGCGTGCGCCATAGCTGATGCGCTTGCCTCCCTCCAAATATTGACGAACGGCGGGGTGGGTTTTCCAGCGCTGCATTTCTTCAAACGGGCTGAGCCACGGGTTGCTGTACTCCAGCCCGGTGATAAAACCCAGCGTGACTTTGTTGCCTTCCAGGTGGTACAAAAAGCCGCCGCCGTAGGTGCTTGGATCCATCGGCCAGCCGAGTGAATGCACCACATGGCCGGGTTTGGCCTTGGCCGGGTCAATCTCCCATGACTCCTTGATGCCCAGCGCGTAGGTTTGCGGGTCTTTGCCCGCGTCGAGCTTGTATTTGGCCAGCAGCTGCCGGCCCAGATTGCCCCGCGAACCTTCAGCAAAAATCGTGTATTTGGCGTGCAGCTCCATCCCCAGCTGAAAATTTTCAGTGGGCTCGCCGTCTTTGCCGATGCCCAAGTTGCCCGTTGCGATGCCTTTGACTGAGCCATCGTCGTTGTACAGCACCTCTGCCGCTGCAAAGCCGGGGAAGATTTCAACGCCCAGCGCCTCGGCTTGCTGACCCAGCCAGCGCACCAGGTTACCCAGGCTGATGACGTAATTGCCTTCGTTGTGCAGGCATTTGGGGATTAAAAACTGCGGCGTTGTGATCGTGCCTGTCGTGCTTAAAAACTGCACGTCGTCCCCCGTCACGGCTTGGTTCAAAGGGGCGCCCAGCTCTTTCCAGTTTGGAAAAAGCTCTAGCAAGGCACGCGGGTCCATGATCGCGCCGCTCAAAATGTGTGCGCCTGGCTCGGAGCCTTTTTCTAGCACCACGACGGACACATCAGTGCCTTTTTCCGCCGCCTGTTGTTTAAGCCGAATGGCCGTAGCCAAACCGCCTGGGCCGCCGCCAACCACGACCACGTCGTATTCCATGGCTTCACGCGGGCCGAATTGGGTCAGGATTTCTTGGCTGGTCATTTGTTTACTCGCTGATAATGATTTGGTTCAGTCGCATGATTTTATGCTGCGAAAATTAAAAAAGAACGGTCGTTCTTTTTATTGTTTTAATTTGAGGAATTCACATGGCTTACAGCCTCGATCTTTCAGGGCGTGTTGCGCTGGTTACCGGTGCTTCTGGCGGGCTGGGTGCGCAGTTTGCCAAAACTTTAAGCCGTGCTGGCGCGGCGGTGGTGCTGGCCAGCCGGCGCATGGACAAGCTCAAAGACTTGCGTGCCTTTATTGAGGCCGAAGGTGGCGCAGCGCATGTGGTTGAGCTGGACGTGCTAGAGCATGCAAGCATCAAATCCGCCGTGGCGCATGCTGAAACCGAAGTTGGACCCATCGATATCCTCATCAACAACTCTGGTGTCAGTACCACCCAGCGCTTGCAGGATGTGGCGGAGGACGACTACGACTTCATCTTCAACACCAATGTCAAAGGTGCATTTTTCGTGGCGCAAGAAGTCGGCAAGCGCATGCTCGCGCGTGCGCGTGGCACAGCGCCTGGCGGCTTTGCGGGCGCACGCATCATCAACATTGCATCTATGGCTGGCTTGCGCGTGTTGCCGCAAATCGGCGTGTATTGCATGAGCAAAGCTGCCGTGATTCAAATGACCAAGGCCATGGCGCTTGAGTGGGGCAAGTACGGCATCAACGTCAACGCGATTTGCCCGGGTTACATCGACACCGAAATCAACCACCACCACTGGGAAACCGAGCAAGGTAAAAAGCTGGTGCAAATGCTGCCACGCAAACGCATTGGCAAGCCTGAAGACCTGGACGCGTTGCTGGTCATGCTGGCCAGCCCGCAGAGCCATTTTGTGAATGGGGCGGTCATCGCCGCCGACGACGGCTTCGGCATTTGACCTGAAGTGCTGACTGGAATATTTGCCGGTCTGGCTGCCGGGGCTCTATGGGGTCTGGTGTTTATTGCTCCGCGCATGGTGCCTGGCCTGTCATCCGTTGACCTGACAACGGGCCGGTTTGTCAGCTACGGGGCACTGTCTTTTGCATTGCTGCTGCTGGTGCGCCAGTCTGCAAAACCAACCTTAAACCAGGCGTTTTCAGCCCTGGGTTTAAGTGTTTTGGGCTTTACCGGCTACTACCTGCTGCTGGTGTTTGCCATTCGCGACGCGGGAACAGCCGTGCCAAGCCTGATTATTGGCACCATCCCCATCTGGATGATGCTGCTTGGAAAGCCTGTGGGTCTGCGCTGGGCGGCTTTGCTGCCCGGTCTGGTATTGACACTGCTGGGCTTGGCGATGATGATGCGAGCCGAAGCGAATGCCCCAACCCAAGGCCATGACTTTTGGCGCGGCGTTGCCTTTGCAATCGCCTCCATGGTCTGCTGGACGGCTTTTGGATTGCTGAACGCCGCGTGGCTTAAAAAGCACCCGAACATCAGTGCCACCACCTGGGCCAACTGGCTGGGTGTGGCGACAGGTTTGGGCGCCCTGGGGCTGTGGATGGCCGCTGGGAGTGATACAAATGTGCTTCTAGCCCAACAGAATCGGGCGCAAGTAGCTCTTATTTGTATAGCAACAGGCATTGGTTCAGCATGGCTTGCCACGATCTTGTGGAACATCGCCAGCCAGCGCCTGAGCGCCAGCTTGTGCGGGCAACTGATTGTTAGCGAGACCCTGTTTGCACTTTTTTACTCATTTGTCTGGGACGGCCAGTGGCCTACGCTGCTGCAAGTTTTGGCGTGCGTGCTGTTTGTGGCCGGGATATTGGCCAGCATCAGGGCGCATCGATAAATCACATCTTCGTGCGCACTGTCGTGTACACTATATGAATGCGAAACATCACTTTATCCGCCACCGACCAGCTTATCGACCAAGCCAGGGACAAGGCACGCGCCCAGGGCGTGACACTGAACGACGAGTTTCGCAAATGGCTGGCCAGCTACGTGCAGGCGGGTGACGGCCAAAGCGCCGTCAATCGCTTTCGCAGCGTGATGCAGTCGCTGCCCAAGGCCGATGCTGGCCGCCGCTTCACCCGTGAAGAGATGAATGAAAGATGATGAGTCGGTGTTTTTGGACACCAACATCTTCGTCTACGCCTTTTTGGCCAGCGAGCCACGCAAACGCGCCAAAGCCGTCGAGCTGATTGAAGCTTGCCTGGGCTCGGGGCGCGGCAACATCAGCTACCAGGTGGTGCAAGAGTTTGCCAACGTGGCGCGTAAAAAGTTTGCCACCCGCCTCAGCGCGGACGACTGCAAAGCTTTCATCGCCGCCGCCATGCAGCCCTTGAATCGGGTTGCCAGCAGCACAGCACTCATCCACACCGCGCTGGATCTGCAAGACGAGCTGAAATACAGCTTTTACGACTGCCTGATGGTGGCCGCCGCATTGCAGGCCGGAGCAAACACGCTTTACACCGAGGATTTGCAGCACTGGCAATTGGTGCGCGGCGTGCTGCGCATCGTCAACCCGTTTTTAGAGGTCGTCCATGAAAATTGAAATCCCCGATTCCAAAAAGCTGGTTTACGAGATGGTGATCCCCATACGCTGGGGCGACATGGACGCGATGAACCATTTGAACAACGCCATGTACTTTCGCTATCTGGAGACCGTTCGCATCGAGTGGATGAGCAGCATCGGCTGCGCGCCGGATGCTGCTGGCGAAGGCCCGGTCATCGTCAATGCGTTCTGCAATTTTTACAGGCAGCTTCAGTACCCGGGCGACGTGCTGATCAAAATGTACGTCTCAGACCCAGGCCGCACCACGTTTGAAACCTGGGGCACGATGGAGCTGGTCAGCGCGCCCGGCGTTATTTGCGCAGCGGGTGGGGCGACCACCATTTGGGTTGACTTTCCCCTACAAAAGGCTAAAACACTGCCAGACTGGTTGCGGCAGCTTGTTTTGGGCTGATTTCCAAGTATAAAAGTGGTTTTAGCCCAATGAATACGGGCGCAAATAGCTATAAATAATATAGCGCTAAATACTTATTCATTTCTGCTTCGGCACTCGTCCCATCAAATAAAACTCCGGGTTCGGCTGCATACCGCTGAAGCTGGCCATGCGGTTTGAAAGGCCAAAAAACGCGGTAATGGCGGCGATGTCCCAAGCGTCTTCATCATCAAAGCCGTGTGAGTGCAGCGCCGCAAAGTCAGCGTCTTCAATGCTGTGTGACTGCAAACAAACCTTCATCGCAAAGTCCAGCATGGTGCGCTGGCGCGGCGTGATGTCGGCTTTTTTGTAATTCACTGCCACTTGGTCAGCAACGAGCGGTTTCTTTTCATAAATCCGCAAAATCGCACCATGCGCCACCACGCAGTACAGGCAGCTGTTTGCTGCGCTGGTGGTGGTGACGATCATTTCGCGGTCGCCTTTGGTCAGCCCGCTGGTGCGGCCCACCGACTCAGGAATCATCAATGCGTCGTGGTACGCAAAAAACGCCCGCCATTCGGCAGGGCGGCGCGCTAGAGCCAAAAACACATTGGGAACAAAGCCGGATTTTTCCTGCACTTCAAGAATTTTTGCCCGCAAATCGTCTGGCAAATTTGCAAGTTCAGCTTGGGGGTAGCGGTTTTGGGTGTTTGCAATATCTGTCATGTTTATGTTGTCATTCATAAAAAGTTTTGTGGGTCAGCTCTGGCAAGCGTAACCTCCACGCTCCTGCCGAATAAAGAAAACGCGAAATGTCTAGTCATTAATAAATACTATCAATAAGATAATTTCAATTGACTATTATTATTAGCACATGAAATCTACACTTCACGACTGATCTGATTAAACCAAAGAAGGAATTCCAATTGAGCAATGCCATTTCCACCGATAAGTTAGACGGCTATTCTGCCCCCCTCCTTGAAGAAAGAGAAGGCAAGTGTCCCTTTAATCACGCCGTGCTCAAGCCCACGGTAGCGGGCGCCCGCACCAACGCTGACTGGTGGCCGAACCAGTTGAATCTGAAGCTGTTGGAGCAACACTCTGAACGCTCAAACCCGATGGGCGCTGAGTTCAATTACGCCGAAGAATTTAAAAGCCTTGACCTGCATGCCGTGGTCAAAGACCTTACAGCGTTGATGACCGATTCGCAAGACTGGTGGCCTGCAGATTACGGTCATTACGGTCCTTTCTTTGTCCGCATGGCGTGGCACAGCGCGGGTACTTACCGTATTGGTGATGGCCGGGGCGGTTCGGGCTTCGGCACGCAACGCTTTGCGCCGCTCAACAGCTGGCCAGACAACGTCAATCTGGACAAGGCACGTCGTCTGCTTTGGCCCATCAAGCAAAAGTATGGCCGCAAGCTTTCATGGGCTGATTTGATGATCCTGACCGGCAACGTCGCCATGGATTCAATGGGTTTCAAAACCTTTGGCTTCGCTGGCGGTCGTGAAGACGTCTGGGAGCCAGGCGAAGACATTTATTGGGGTCCAGAAGACACTTGGCTCGGCAACGAGCGTTACACCGGTGACCGCGTCCTTGAGCAACCGCTTGGCGCCGTCCAAATGGGTTTGATCTATGTCAACCCGCAAGGACCTGACAACAACCCTGATCCTATTGCTGCAGCGCGTGATATCCGCGAAACGTTTGCTCGCATGGCGATGAACGACTATGAAACCGTTGCACTTTGCGCTGGCGGCCACACCTTCGGAAAGTGCCATGGCGCTGCTTCCGAAGACTTCAAAGGTACAGAACCTGAAGGCGCTGCTGTTGAAGAACAAGGCCTGGGTTGGACCAGCAGTTTTGGCAGCGGTAAAGGCGTTGACACCATCAGCAGCGGCCTTGAAGGTGCCTGGACCAACACGCCGATTACTTGGGACAACAGCTACTTTGACACGCTGTTTGGTTACGAGTGGGAACTCACGAAGAGCCCAGCTGGTGCACATCAGTGGGCGCCGAAAAATGGCGCCGGTGCAGGCACCGTGCCAGATGCCCACGACCCTTCCAAGCGTCATGCGCCATTCATGGCCACGACCGACTTGTCGCTGCGGATGGACCCGTCCTATGAGAAGATTTCGCGGCATTTCCACCAGAACCCTGCAGAGTTTGCAGATGCCTACGCCAGGGCCTGGTACAAGCTCACGCACCGTGACATGGGACCCATTGCTCGTTACTTGGGACCGCTGGTTCCAGCAGAGGAATTGATCTGGCAAGACCCGGTGCCTGCGGTTGATCATGAGTTGGTTAGCGAACAGGATGTGGCCTTATTGAAAGCCAAAGTGCTTGCGTCTGGCGTGTCTATTTCGCGCCTGGTTTCAACAGCTTGGGCGTCGGCGTCAACCTTCCGCGGCACTGACAAGCGCGGTGGCGCCAACGGTGCGCGAATTCGCCTGGCACCGCAAAAGGATTGGGAAGCCAACGAGCCGGCACAACTGGCGGTGGTGTTGAAAGCTTTGGAAAGCGTCCAAAAGGACTTCAATGCTGCGCAGACTGGCAGCAAGAAGATCTCGATGGCTGACTTGATTGTTTTGGGTGGCTGCGCAGCTGTTGAGGCTGCCGCAAAGAAAGCCGGTCATGACGTGACGGTACCTTTCACGCCGGGGCGCACCGATACGTCGCAAGAGCAGACCGATGTCCACTCGTTCGCTGTGCTGGAGCCTTCAGCTGACGCGTTCCGCAACTTCATCAAGCCAGAGCACACCCGGCCAGCAGCAGAATTGATGATTGACCGGGCCAACCTGATGACGCTGACTGCACCTGAGATGACGGTGTTGATTGGCGGCATGCGCGCCCTCAATGCCAATGTTGGGCAGGCCCAGCATGGTGTCTTCACCAAGCGTCCTGAAACGTTGAGCAACGACTTCTTCAAGAACCTGCTTGATATGAGTACCAAGTGGCAGAAGGTTGTGGGCTCGGAAGTTGAGCTTGAGGGACGCGACAGGGTGTCTGGCGACGTCAAGTGGACGGCCACGGTTGCTGACCTTGTCTTTGGTTCAAACTCCCAGCTCCGTGCTGTCGCGGAAGTCTATGCCTGCAGCGATTCAGAACCGTCGTTTGTGCGTGACTTCGTGGCTGCCTGGACCAAAGTGATGAACCTTGACCGTTATGACCTTGCCTGAATAGAAAGTGATGACTCGCATGAAATACCTTAAAACGACTGTAGGCGCTGCAATTTGCGGTGCTGGTTTGCTGGCTGCCTTGTCAAATTTGGCGCTCTGGCATGCGGGGTAAGTTGAATTGACTGATCGCCTCGTACAGCGGGGCCAGTAAAAAATTGCCCGCACAGGTTTGACCTGGCGGGCTTTTTTTTTGTACTATCGTGATTACTTTTTTTGGGAGTAACGCTTGACTGATCTGACCGACGCTAAAAATAAGGAAAACAAAGACTTTGATGCCGGCCTTGCCACGCGCAAGCAGGTGATGGGTGAAGACTTTGTGGCCAACGCTTTTGGCAATGCCACTGAATTCACCTTGCCAATGCAGCACTACATCACCAAAAACGCCTGGGGCGATGTGTGGCAGCGGCCAGGGCTTGATTTGAAAACACGCAGCCTGATCACTGTGGCCATGTTGACGGCGCTGGGTAAACAGCATGAACTTAAAGGTCATGTACGCGGTGCGTTGAACAACGGCGCTACACCTTCCGAAATTTCAGAAGTGCTGCTACATGCCAGCATTTACTGCGGCGTGCCTTCAGCGGTGGAGGCTTACCGCAGCGCTGCTGAAGTGGTGGATGGGCCTAAAAAGGCTTGAAATTCAGTAAAAAAGCACAAAAAAAGTCGTTTTTACCTATCAAATTGGCCTTTAGACCAATGAATACGGGCGCAAGCTGCTCCTGAAATAGTAGCATCTGCTTAATGCCTTGGAGCCG
>ENA-OFCF01000744-OFCF01000744.1-metagenomes-genome-assembly--contig:-NODE-744-length-13845-cov-8.935533_pt1 | contig 13845 bp, 14 predicted proteins | sample MGYA00153387_OFCF01 | MGnify analysis MGYA00153387
GCCTTGCAAATTCAAGGCTCAGGGCTCGTCACGCTCAGTCTGTGGGACGGCAGTGGATCAAACTTACCTTTCTGGACGAAAACATTCCCGTCGAGGAAGTGATCGTGGATTTTTCGAATGGAAAACTCAATCTGGTCACGCTTTCCATCTTTCATCGCGGCGATGGTGCAGAGATCAATCCGACGGATTTTAAAAATCGCCAGTCAGTCATTGGAAAAACTATCAGTTCCCGACTGGCGACACGAGCGGTAATACGTCAAGCTAACCGCCAACAAGGAATGCTAACCGAGGGATTCAGTTGGGAAAGTCCGTCAGGCAGCGCATTGTTAGAGGCCAATGAAGGAGCTTCAACAGGATCCAAAATAGAATTTCTACGGCTCAGGCTCGCCCGGCAAAATGCGACAGGCGCACTTGCCATGGCGATGAAAAGCACCCGCGGTGGGGCGTCCAGCCGTTTGAGCGATTTACCGACCAATGTCACTCGTGACGCCGAGGGCAACGTGTTCATTCGCAATTTGCCGATGGTCGATCAAGGCAACAAAGGCTATTGCCTCCCAGCTTCCACCCAACGGATTTTTGAATACTACGGCATTGGCGCGGACATGCACCAGATTGCCCAAGTCGCAGAAGCAGATCCCAATAGAGGAACGAGCGCGATGACGATGTCTAAAGAACTTGATAAAATTGATTTCAAATTTAAGACGCGCCTGATGATCATCGCCATGTCCGGTGGTCAGAATCAACTCACCGAAGTCCAAATTGAGAAAGGCGAATATTATATTGGCAAACCAGTCGATGAACGCAAATTTCTCAAAACTATCTATATGCTAATTGACGATGGCGTACCACTGCTTTGGGCTCTAGAACTTGGACGCTATCCCGAAGATCCAGATCTCAAACCGCAGACCGCAGGTGGCCACATGCGCATCATCATCGGCTACAATGAAAAAACCGAGAAAATCATCTTCACTGATTCATGGGGAGAAGGACACGAATTCAAAACGATTCAAGCGAGCAATGCCTACAAGGCCAGCTATGGTCTCTTCGCGCTAAAACCGACAGTGCGCTAAAGTAATCAAGAGGCATCATTGAAAAACACCTTACCATTCTATCAAATGCAGAGCCCACTTGATGGCTGACATGACCAAGCCGCCGAAGAAGCCGGGGTGCTAGAATATTTCAAAATAGTAAAAAATCTAGGAATACCCCCGGTTGGTTGGTTATCGATTGCATGGAGTAGTGCTGCGACCATTGACGGAGAATTGGGTGCAAGAGCTTGAGTAATTGGTGGGTGTGGGAGATCTGCGGTTATGAAATGTAGTTTTGGACTTTAGTCCGAAATGAATAGAACTGAAGACGGACTGAAGTCCTGAACTACGTTTTTAAATGCTAGGCAGAGCGCATCCGTGAATGCGATCCCTAACAATAAGAAGAAATCATGACAAATCACTGACGTCCTGATCGGCAGGGCGAATGAGAACGCCAACGTCCCCCTTGGCGTTTCCAATGGCATCTGCTTGAGCGAGGGCCTTCGCGGCGGCTTTTTGGTGTGGCTCGGCTTCATCGGATAGATCTGCATCGATGAGCAGTTGTGCGACTTTTTCTTTCTTTGCGGCGAAATTCCGCAGGTCGGTGATGCGCTGGAGTTGCTCCGCAGTGAGCGTGGGAACTTGCGGCGGCGCGTTGTCTGTTAGCGAACGTGTGGCTCGCGTATTGAAAGTGATGAGACCGCTGGTGGCAAGTTGTTGTATGGCGGACCAAGTGGACTCGTCGATGATCTGGAGCTTCGGTGGATTGCCGCGCCAGTCGGTTTCGTGGAACAGCGCGGAAACGGCGGCGGCGCGGGTGGAATCGCGCAGGACAGTTAGAATAACAGGTGTAGTTTGGCCGGGTAAGGTGGCTTCTTGGCAATGGAGCAAAGATTGGCCGAGGACATGCGCTGTGCGTTCCGCAAAAGCGAGCGAAGGGTCGGATGGCGGCGCTTTTGGCGCGACTTTGCCATCGGGGACAATCGAGAGAATCTGTTGGAGGCGGGCGAGGTTGGCCTCACGACCACGCTTGAGTTTTGCTTCAGAGAGGGATTTTTCCGTGCCGTCGAGTACGCCTTCGGCCAGAGACATCTTGTTGGCAAGCGTTTCTAACATCGCGTGTTCGAGAGTATTTTCTGCGATCAAGTTGACGACCGTCACCGGGCGACGCTGGTGTTTCCGCCATGCCCGAGCGATGCGCTGTTCGAGGCGTGCGGGATTCCAAGGAAGATCACAATTGATCACAACGCTGGCGTGCTGGAGGTTCAGGCCGACGCCGCCGGAATCGGTGCTGAGGAAAAGCCGACAGTTAGAATCTTCGCGGAACGAGATGATTTCGCCACGGCGTTTCTGTTGGGGCACGCTGCCAGTGTGCCATGCGTAGCCGATTGAGTTTTTATCCGCCCAACTGCGGACTTTTTTCAACATGCCTTCCCACTCGGAGAAGACGATCACCTTGACGTCTGGATCGGATAGACATTCATCGAGCACGCGGGCAAGTTCGTCGAGCTTGGGGCAGTCCTGGCAGTCGTGATTCTTGATGATCGACGGGCTGTCACAAATCATGCGCATAATTCCTAACAAAATCATCAGGAGGTCGGACTCTTTTTTGGTGAGAGGTCGGCGCAGCGACTTCTGGACGAGCTGGGAAACGGTTTGTTTGTATTCGTCGTACTCGGCGCGCATCGCGGGCGTGAGTTGGACGAAGTGATTGCGGTCGGTGCGCTCGGGCAGTTCGGTTTCGACGTGATGTTTGCGGCGGCGCAGCAGGACCGGGCGCACACGCTCACGCAACGCAGGAAGATCGCGGTATTCCGAAGGGCGGCCTTTTTCATCGAACTGATAGAAATCGCGGTTGAAGCGGAACAATGGGCCAAGCAGCGTAGGATCGAGGAAATCGACGATCGAGTAGAGTTCGTCGATGCGATTCTCGATTGGAGTTCCGGTTAGAACAAAGGCATAGCGGCTTTCGAGACGTTTGACGGCTTGGGCGGTCTTGGTAGTCCAGTTCTTGATGCGCTGGGCTTCATCTAACACGATAATATCGGGCTTCAGTTGGGCATTGATATCGAGGCTATCCGAAACGACTTGCTCGTAGTTGACGATGGTGAAAAACGGTGGATTACGATCTGCGTAGTAGTTGGCGCGGGCAGAGCGCGCTCCGAAGATCAGGCGCTGGGTCAGGGTGGTGAATTTGCGAATTTGCTCCTCCCACTCGGACTTGAGTGATGCCGGCGTAACGATGAGGACTCGCTGCGCTTTTCCGAGATGATGGAGCAGTGCGCAGGCGGCGATGGCTTGAATGGTTTTTCCGAGGCCTATTTCATCGGCGAGCAACGCACGCTCCGCGAAGGCGAGGTGGAGCATGCCCTCGCGCTGATAGGGGTAGAGCGGGCAGAGCGTGACGTGTTCCGGGTGACGACCTTCGATGACGCCGGTTTCGTAATCGCGGCGGAGGATAACGCGTTCTTCCGCGCGGCGGCGGGATTCGAGAACAGGTTCGACATCTTGAGAGATGCGGATTTTCGGGTTGCGCCGGAGTTTTTCGAGTGCTGCGGTGGGATCTCTGTGGAAGATCTCATCTGCGATGAAAAACGCACGCAGCGCGGATGGGAGCATGGCCGAGTTGCGCTCGATGCGCAGGGAGTTCTCGGATGGAACGATGTCGATGCGGGAGGAGCCGGATTTCTCCGCAATGCGGACATCGCCCTTAAAGCGTCGTTTCAACCAAATGAGAGCGGCTTCGACATGCTTGCAGGTGCCAAGTCCGTTGATGCGAAAATCGGGGCACGAGCAAGAGAACGCGCGGTTCTTTAGGTCTCTGATTTCCACCTGATAGTTCATGCCGCTGGGCGACTGGACGCTAAAGTTAGAAAAAACAGCGTGCTGCGGATCGAGGTTCTCGATCAAGTGCTTTTCATCGATGGCACGTTGGATACGGCGGTGAATTTCGTCTTGATCGGTGGTGCGCCAGTCGTTAGCCGGAGGAGATGGAATGGCGTTAGGTTTCTTTTTTGCAGACTTTTTAGCGGGCATGGCTGGTGATGGTGGAAAAAAGTTTTTACTAACAACAATTAGTGTTCAGCAAATTCGATGCACGGCATTATTTCAGGGCATGCGAACAGGGATCATTCGTCGTCCGAGGCGGCGGTAAATTTTAAAATCAGAGTCAGTGGTTAGAAGCAGTGGGTCTGGCAAAATTTCGGTCAGACGGACCAGACATGCGTCGGCAATGCTCATGGGAACATCGGCGTATTTGTCGAGTAGGTCGAGGACAGGCAGAAAGGCATCCGCATGGAGCGGGGCGATCTGGAGAGCGCCGCGGCGGCAGGCGAGACGGAGGGTGGCGCAACCCTCAGGAGCGAGAAGATGATCCGCCTCGGAAAGCGCGGACTCACAGGTGATCCAAGGCGGTGGATGGCGGCGGGTCTGCTGGACCGCCCATAGGTGGTTCTGATCGTTCTTCCGCCAGAGGGCGACGAGAAAAGAAGCATCAACGATGACGGGTTTTCCCATAGTTCTTTGATTTTAAGTAATCCTTTTTGCGTGCGCTCATGTCGGCAGGGCCGCCCTCAACGGTTCCAATGAGATCTGCGATCAGATCAAAGCCGGAAGCCGCAGCATGACTTTGTGAACCTGCTGCGATCAAGCGCCTGCGAGCGACTTCAGATTTCGTCAGATGGTTCATTTTTGACTCGGCTTCCAACTCTCTGAACAAGTCGTTGGGGATTCGAATGACCAGCGTTTGCATGACGGATTTGTATTACACGAGGAGCGTCAGAACAATGCGAAAAATAGATAATTGTCCGGCGCAAGACCGCAGCGAAATATTGTTGGCATCTCTAGCAGCATGAGAAAGTGGTGGTCACTCGGGCTGTTCGATCTGGGCTTGTAGATCCGGCGGGAGTTCAACCCAAAGCTCGGGGTGGGATTCTACCAGACGCGAGATGTCGCCCAGATCCTTGATGCGTTTGCTCTGTCTTCGTTCGATGGCCTTCCATGCTTTGATTTTTCCTGCGAGTGTATCTCGCAAGGAAGCCACTCTGAGCAAGATGCCATGCACGTCTGCGGGCACCGCACGAGATGCAAAATCCTGATAGAAAATCTCAGTGCTGAGTTGCAGACTCACTTTCGAACTGCCTTTAAAGTTCACCGACCACTCGAAGTGCGAGGTGATGAAACCTTCCGCCTCAAGAAGTGCGACGGCTTTTTCAATCGATTCGGTGGAGACCACGAAATCGACATCTTGAGTGACCATCGGTTCTTCCGCCCAATGATTGACCGCGACACCGCCAATGGCGCACCACTGGATGTCAGCCTGCTCAAGGCAATTGACCATGCGCATGACATCGTCCGTGCCGCCGGCCGTCTGCCAGTCGTAAAATCGCTTTGCTGTCATGAATGAATTGGATCAATTTCCTTTTTTTATTGCGAGTAGGAAATGGGATAGGCGCATTTCGAAACTGCCTGAGATCAAAATCAAAAAACTCCGCAGCTCCAAATTGAAGCCGCAGAAATTCGTCAACTTTACAAATTCATCGCCATCGGCATAGAGTCACGGCCTACGCATGAATCGAAACTGGCCACCCAATCCTCGCGATGCGAAATACCGCCGCCCGGCAGACGCATGGCACTGGGTCACCCTAACAATTCTGCTAATTGGCGTCTGCTTGGTCACCGCCCTTCGCACCCATATGGGAAAAAACAGCGAGCGCGAGGACTGGATGTATTTCCAATCACAGACACAAAGAATGGAACTGTTGGCGCAATACGATTCATTGAAAAGCGAATGGCTTGCTTTTGAAAACGCGGAAACCAAATTCAAAGACCAAGTCTATCAGGATCTACTGCGCCGCACGGAAGTCATCACAAACGAACTTGAGAATCTCGATGTGTTTTCCGACATCAAAAGCGGCCAGCTATGGCGTTTGATCACGCCTGTCTTCCTGCACTTCGGCATGATTCACCTGCTTTTTAATATGTATTGGTTATGGTCGTTGGGTGGATTGCTAGAGGTGCGCTATGGCTCCGGGCGTTTCTTGCTGTTATTTTTACTGACAGCCATGCTCTCGAATGTCGCGCAGGCACTGATAGGCGGGCCTAACTTTGGCGGCATGTCGGGTGTGAATTATGGATTATTCGGCTACATGTATCTGCATGGGAAATTTCATCCTGCACCATCGTTCCAGCCAGATCGGCAAACGGTGTTCATCATGCTGGCGTGGCTGGTTTTATGCTTCAGCGGCCTCATGGGAACCATCGCGAACTGGGCGCATTTGTTTGGTTTCCTCACCGGAGCGGCAGCGGGTTTTGGCAATGCAATGTTAGCAGGCGGCGGCAAACTCATCAAACGGCGCACCGAGTTCAAACGCTCTGTTACGACTCACCAGTCGTTTGCACTGCATCGCTGTGAAATCTGCGGCCTCACCGAACACGACAACCCAGACATGGAATTCCGTGTTAGCAGCGATGGTCAGGAATACTGCACCAAACACCTGCCACCGAGCGTGTAAAAAAATTCAGATCGATCAGGCGGAAAGACCTGCGGCGAGTGCGAGTGCACTTTTCGCGCGGTTGAGAATGTAGAGATGATAGCCGGGAGCGCCGTGAGCGATTAGATCGCGGATTTGGTTAAGCGCCCAATCGATGCCGATGATTTCAACTACGTCAGTGTTAGACGAAGCGACATCGAGACGTCGCATCAAGGCGGCTGGCATCGCCGCGCCGGAGAGTGTGGCAATGCGCTGGATTTGTTTGATCGAAAGCACGGGCATGATTCCGGGGACGATTGGCACGATGATTCCGGCGGCCCGGCATTTGTCCACGAATCGATGATAGATATCGTTGTCGAAAAACAGTTGGGTGGTGATGAAGTCCGCGCCGGCATCGACCTTGCGCTTGAGGTGATCGAGATCGATTGCGAGCGAGGGTGCCTCGGGATGTTTTTCGGGATAACCGCCGACACCGAGGCAAAACTCCGGGTGACGAACTTTGAGCAAAGCGACGAGTTCGTTTGCATAGCGTAGGCCATCAGCGGTCGCAGTGAATTCGGTTGCGCCCTTGGGTGGATCGCCGCGCAAGGTCATGATATTGCGAAATCCGCCCTCATAAATGCGGTCGGCGTTGGCGTTGAGTTCATCGCGCGAGTGGCCGACACAGGTCAAGTGAGGCATCACGGTTAGACCGAAATCACGACGCAGGAAATCGCTGACTTGTGCGGTGCGTTCGCGGGTGCTGCCACCGGCTCCGTAGGTCACAGAAACGAAGTCCCATGGGATGCATTGAAGCGCAGCCGCAGACTGCCGGAGCGCTTCCACGCCTGCGTCATCCTTCGGCGGAAAAAACTCTAACGAGCGCAGCGGCCGGTTTTCTGCAAACAGCTCGGAAAGGGGTCGGTCAGGATTCATCACGAGTCAGTCTATGCGAATCCGGCGATGGATTGTAAAGCCGGGACTTGCCGGGTTTCTGAAACCGGGGCTGGCATCGTGGATCGTGATTGGTTACGCTGCGCTGTGATCGCACGGAAAAAAATCCGCTACCCTGTTTCCCCTGCACTGCGGCAGTATCTCTATCATTTCGACCGACAGCGGGATATTCCCAAGATTTATGATGATCTGCTGCGATTCACCGGAGCGATTCCATACGAAGATCCTCGCGGTCGTGAAACGCTGTGGCTGACTGTGATGTATCGGCCAGAGGTTTTTGCCGAACTTCGCCCGCTTCTAACTAGCATTTACACCGAACTCAAACTTGGCCGCGATGCACAGCAACATGAGCATTTGTTAGTGGACCGGATCGACTTCGGCGATTTCGGAAATTCTCGACCATTCCGCATCCGCATCACCAATTTGTTCAACGACAACTCGGATTATTTTTACGTCAAACACGCCGACGCCTCGCGCATTTACGGCTTGGAACTCGAACACATCCTCTCACCTAACCGGATCAACTATCTGGTCAATGGCAACACGCTGATCGAGGAACACATCGCTGGCGTGCCGGGTGACATGTTCATTCGTGAATATTTGAACCAGCCCAATCTCAACAAAGTGCGCATCGCCAAGGAGTTCACGAAGTTCAACGAGCGATCATTTATTCGATTGTTAGGCGACATGCGCAGCGTCAACTACGTGGTGGACATCACGCCGGATTTCGAGGAAGTGCAATATCGGGTGCGCGCCATCGATTTTGACCAGCAGTCGTATGAAGGAAATGGAAACATCTATCTGGCGTTCCGTTTCAAATCCAACCGCTCGGTGACTCGGCTGGCTTTCGATGTGCTCAATCGCAAGAGCATCAACCAATACGTGGCCGAGGAACATTCCCAGATGACGCGTCGCGCCAAAGTAGAAAGCGGGCGGCTGCGTGCTTTGTTAGGGATCATGCGACGTGAAGAAATCGCGCCGCGCGAGCATGTCGTGACTCTAGCAAAAGAACTGGATCGGATGCACGGCACCACTGACTTTGCGGATTGCAAGTCGATGGGCGAGCTGACTGCTCGCCATATTTTCACGATGCTAGAAATCGACCCGAATGAGAACGACTGGGAAAGTCCGTTCTGACAGGCGGGCGATTACGGCAGCAGGTTGATCGCACGCGATTGTTTGATCGCGTTGTTGATCTTGCGGTGCAGTTTTGCAGAAACACCCGTCACACGGCGTGGCAGAATTTTGCCAGTTTCCGTGGTGAACTTGGTGAGCAGCTCTGGATTGGTGGGCACCACTTGTTCCGCAGGAATATCGTGACGACGGCGCGGCATCTGCCGGTTCGCCTTGCGGAAGTTAATACGACGTTGAACGGTCTTTGGTTCGGACATGAGAAATCAGCGGAGTTCGCGGTGAAGGGTGCGGCGCTTGAGGAAAGGATTGAATTTCACTTTCTCCAGGCGGCCTGGGGTACGGAGGCTCTTCTTGTTGCGCGTGGTGACGTAACGAGAAGTCGGTTTGCCCTCAGCTTTCGCTTCGGTGCATTCTAGGATGATGATATCGCGTGGCATGAGAGGGAACTTTGGGGCGCGGATATTGCTTTAATCTTCTTCTTCGTCAAGAGAAACCGAATCGGAATCTTCATCTTCGATGTAATTGCCTCCTGAGAAGCCAACTTCATTGGACGGACGGAAGCGGCGTTTGCCATATTCTTTCTCCCATTGTGCCTGACATTCGACGGTCAAACGGGCGAAAGGAATGGCCTCTAGGCGGGCTTGTGGAATTTTCCGCAGTGAAATTTCACAGTTCCCGTAACTTCCTGATTGGATGCGGCGCAGGGCTTGCTCGATTTCGTAAAGCGCGTCCTGTTCTTTGGCCAAAACCGATAGGGCAAAATCGCGGTCGTAGGCATCACTGCCTGCGTCGCCTTGGTGTTGGCCGCTGCCGGATGCTTCGGAGCCTTCCGGCGCATTGCGGATGGTGTCGCGGGTCATGCCGGACATGGCATCTACCAGATCATCGCGCAAATCGAGTAGGCGCTGGCGTTGTTTTTGGATGAAAGCCGGGCTGTGAGAACCATTCGGGCTGCCAGTGGCTGGCTCCAGTGAGGTCACGGCGTGATTGTTTTTTGGCGGCACGAAAGGCGGTTTGATGGGAGCTGGCGGCACTGGGAAATCGACCAACGACGAGCGTTTTGCCACTTGCGGTTTGGATGCGGGCTCCTCGACTTTGGCGACCTTGACCTCAACTACCGGCTCTTTGATTGCGACTTTGGAAACTTTTTCGACGACCGGTGGCTTGGCTGGCGCAGCTTTTTTCTCAACCTCTAGCACTTTCTCCACGACTGGCTTCTTTTCCGGCGCTGCGGGTTTTTTCGCTGGAGCTGCTGGCTTCTTCGCTGGAGGCGCAGGCTTCTTCACCGGAGCTGCGGGTTTTTTTACCGGAGCTGCGGGTTTTTTCACCGGAGCTGCGGTTTTTTTCACCGGAGCTGCGGGTTTTTTCGCAGGTGCAGCGGGTTTGGCTGATTTCACAGCAGGCTTCGCTTTCGATTTTGAAGAAGCGGATTTTGAGGTGGATTGGTTCACGGCCATAACGAGGAGATCAGAATGCGGATGAAGAAAATGGATGAGTCGAGTCTGCCAAGGTTGTTGCAGGCGCGAAGAGCGTGGTGGGTTAGCCCCTTAACTCCACTCCATCAAGCGGAAAGTTGATGAAATGAAAAATAAACTGAATCGACGGGTTTTCTGCACGGGGCTTGAAATGCGAGATCACTTGTCTATGGTGCGGCCCCGTCATGCAGATCAGCTCCATTGTTGAATCACTTCTCATCGCCTCTCAGACACCTCTCGCGTCAGAGGAAATCGCTCGGCTGGTCCGCGCCCGGGTGGCCGAAGCCGAAGACGTGAGGCACAGGGAAATCGAAGAAGGCAAAGAACTGCCAGCGCTGCCGGAGTGGTTGCTGGCCCTTGCTGCCACGACTCCAGAAATCATCGCTGGCGCGATTCAAGAACTCAACCAGTCCTACGAGGAAAGCCAGCGCGCATTTACCATACTAGAGCGCACGAATGGCTGGAAACTCTACACTCGTCTCGAATACGGCGATTTTGTCCGGCAGTTATTTCCCGGTCGCAAACCAGAGCGCATGAGCGGCCCCGCGATGGAAACTCTTGCCATCATCGCTTATCGCCAACCGATCACCAAGGCCGCGATCGAAGCCGTCCGCGGCGTGGCTTGTGACGGCATGATTCAAAAATTGTTGGACCGAGACCTGATCCGGATCGGTGGCCGCGCCGAACTTCCGGGCCGCCCCTTGCTTTACGAAACCACTGATTTGTTTTTCGAGCACTTCGGCATCCGTTCAATCGATGATCTACCAAACGCCTCAGAACTCCGCAAAGTGAAACTGCCAGAACCTGAAGAAGCAAAACCCGCCGTGGACGCCGAACAACAGCTAGCTTTCAGCACCATCGCTGAGCCCGCCAATAACGAATCCCCCACCCCATCTGCCCCGTGAACCTCGACGAAATCCGTTGTCAAATCGACTCGATTGATCACGAGTTACTCGGCCTGCTCAATCGCCGCGCCGATCTTGTGCACGAAGTCGGCGTCGTCAAAAAACGCGATGGCCTCCAAATCTACGCGCCCGAACGCGAGGAAGCACTGTTGCGCCGCCTCGTCGAGATGAACCAAGGCCGCCTGCCGGAAAAATCCGTGCGCGCGATCTATCGGGAAATCATGTCTGCCGCGCTCGCTTTGGAAGACGATCTGAAAATCGCCTACCTCGGCCCCGAGGGCACCTGGACCCATCAGGCCGCGATCAAAAAATTCGGCCACTCGGTGAATTATTCGCCACAGTCAAATTTCGCCGATGTTTTCGACCAAGTGACCCGCCGGGCAGCCGACTACGGCGTCGTGCCGATCGAAAATTCCACTGAGGGAGCCGTTTCCCACACGCTGGATTTGTTTGTCGATTCGCCGCTGCACATTTGCGCCCAGATTTTGCTGCGCATCGAACACGGCCTCATGGCCGCCATCCCGCGCGAGGATATCAAAACCTTGTATTCCCATCCCCAAGTGTTCGGCCAATGCCGCGCATGGATCCACAAAAATTTCCCGAATGCGGATCTGGTCGATGTTTCCTCCACCACCAAGGCCGCTCAAATCGCCCGCGATCAAGCCGCTCACGGCGCGGCGGCACTCGGTGGTGCGCTCGCTGCTGAAATGTATGGCCTCACGTTGTTGGAAAATTTCATCCAAGACCGCGCCACTAACACCACGCGCTTTCTCGTCATCGGCGAAAAAACCTGCCCGCCCACCGGCCACGACCGGACCTCGATCCTGTTTTCTATCCACGACCGACCCGGCTCGCTCGTCAAAGCGCTCCAAGCCTTCGAGCAATTCCAAATCAACATGTCGAAAATCGAATCCCGGCCCTCGAAACGCAAAGATTGGGAATACATTTTCTACGCCGATCTAGCTGGCCACTGCCAAGATCCAAAAATCTCCGAAGCGCTCGATCAACTCAGCCATCATTGCTCGCTGGTCAAACTTCTTGGCTCCTACCCGGATGCTGACGAATGATTGCTGTCATTTTAGAAAATCTAAATAGACCCGATGACATTTCAAAAAAAGGCTCAATCAGCACTAGCCTAGCCAAACATAATCTGCATTATTCCCCTGCGTATGAATCAAACTGTTGAAATGATTATTGATGGCAAGCCCCTTGAATTGCCGAGCATCAAGGGTTCTGAAGGCGAAGTTGGAATCGATATTTCCTCCCTCCGAAACAAAACCGGCTGCATCACTCTGGACCCGGCATACGGAAATACCGGCGCCTGTGAGAGTGCCATCACTTTCATCGATGGTGAAAAAGGCATCCTCAGATACCGCGGCTACGACATCGCCGAACTCGCAGAAAAAAGCACCTTCGTCGAGACCTCATACCTTCTGATTTACGGCGAACTCCCCACCCGCGCTCAGCTCACCGAGTTTTCTAACATGCTTTGTGAAAACCAAATGTTGCACGAGGGCATGCGTTTCCACTTTGAAGGATTCCCGTCCACCGCCCACCCGATGGCCATCCTTTCCTCCATGATCAATGCGGCGTCTTCATACCACCCGAATCTCATCAACAAACGAGAGGAACGCTTTCCCTATCACGCCGCTCGCCTGATCTCCCAAGTCCGCACCATCGCCGCATTTTCCTACCGCAAGGCCCACGGACTGCCCGCCATCTACCCGAAATCTAACCTCAAATACACCGCGAACTTCATCCACATGATGTTCTCGCTGCCAAACGAGGACTGCGAACTCAAACCGGAAATCATCAAGGCACTCGACTTGATTTTCCTACTCCACGCCGACCACGAACAAAATTGCTCGACCTCCACGGTCCGCATGGTCGCCTCTAGCAAAGCCAATCTTTTCGCCTCCGCTGCCGCTGGCGTCTGCGCCCTCTGGGGCCCGCTCCACGGCGGTGCAAATCAAGCCGTTCTCGAAATGCTCGAGGAAATCCACCAAGAAGGCGACGATGGATCGAAGTTCCTCAACGAAGTGAAAAACAAGATCGGCAACCGCAAGCTGATGGGCTTCGGCCACCGCGTTTACAAAAACTTTGACCCCCGCGCAGTGATCATCAAACAACAGTGCGACAAAGTGTTAGCCAAGCTCCACAAGTCCGATCCATTGCTCGACATCGCCAAAAAACTCGAAGAAATCGCCCTCAACGACGACTACTTCATTTCCCGCAAACTCTATCCGAACGTCGATTTCTACAGCGGCATCATCATGCGCGCCATCGGCATCCCGCTCGACATGTTCACCGTGATGTTCGCCATCGGCCGCATGCCCGGCTGGATCGCTAACTACAAGGAAGTCATGGAAGACCCAGACGGCCGCATCGCCCGCCCACGCCAAATCTACATCGGCCCAACTCTGCGCCCCTACGCCGCTCTCGACGCGCGGTGAGTGGGGCTGCTTAAAAAGGAGCGAGGATTTCAAACCACATGGTCGTTCCACAACCCTTCCAATACCAAGGCAGCAAGCGCGCTCTTGCGCCGCTGATTTTGAATTACCTGCCCGCCAAATATCGCAGGCTGGTGGACCCATTCGCGGGATCAGCGGCGATGACCTTAGCGTGTGCAGCGCGGGGACGCGCAGAACGTTACTGGATCAATGACCTGAATAAGCCGTTGGCGGAATTGCTGAACCTCATGATCAATCGTCCGGAAGAGTTGGCAGATGCATATGCTGAACTTTGGAAGGGCGAGGCTGAGGATGCACTCGAAAATTATTTTTGTATCTTCTGGCACGCTGCATCAAAGGGGCCGTCCGCTACAATCAGAACTCACTATCCGACCTCGATTTCGCCGAAGAGGTGAGCAAGTTTAAAT
>ENA-OFCF01000746-OFCF01000746.1-metagenomes-genome-assembly--contig:-NODE-746-length-13799-cov-2.929715_pt1 | contig 13799 bp, 11 predicted proteins | sample MGYA00153387_OFCF01 | MGnify analysis MGYA00153387
ATCTGCAGCGCTACCTGCACGACCCCCAGCGCGGAAACGTACTCACAATTGGCAAGTTCATGACGCTGGGCGCGAACGATAATTGAATTAACTTCTGGATCGTTACACGGGCGTAATCTTTGGAAATGATTTTTGAAGAGGTTGGTAATCTGATCGGTTGCAGTAATTAATATTGCCACAAATACCATTAAGATCAATGTGTTTTTTAGGCCAATTTTTTTATGAACCAAATATAATAAGTATAAAAATAGGGGAGTCCAATAAATCTGTTTTGTAATAATCAACCAAATCCCGTCATAACTTTCAGAACCTAAACTGTTTAGAAAAACCAATATTTTTATATCGTAATTTACTAAAGTTTCAAACATTTAGGATTGACGTTTAATTGGACCATCAGTTAAGTCGTTAATTGCGACTTTTGCATTGTTAATTTCCGCAGAAATATCATCAGTAATTGATGGCAATTTACGCGAATTTTCAGGAGCATTTTCGGAAACCATATTTTTGAAACCACTTTTTACTTTATTGATTTCGTCAGAAATTCCCCCAGTAATGTTTTTTACGTCTATGCCATTTTCTTCGGCACTCTTCGTAATTTCGTGTTTGATTCCGTCGGTTGCATTTTTAAGTTGAGCCATTCCTTTACCCATACTTCGGGCTATTTCAGGAATTTTATCGGCACCAAAAAGCATTATCGCTATCAATATGATGAAAAGTAATTCTGAACCGCCAATGCCAAACATATTTTATCAGTATTTAAAATGTAAAGATACTAGTTCTATAATTTTTTGCACTAAATATAAGTTAAACCTTTTTAATCAAATTTAGATTTTGTTTCTTCTTTTGGCCAGGTATTATTGCTTATATTAATATCGGCAGTTTCTAATTTCGGGTCAACAACAATTTTTTTAATGCTTTTCTGGGTCGCAAATGTTCTGGAAACTTCATTGTCGTTCATTCTCCAAATTTGCGCAGGAAAAACTTGTGTTTCTTTAGAATCATCGTCAAAAGTCAACTCTACAATAATTGGCATCACCAATCCGCCTGGTTTATTAAACGTAACCTGATAAAAATATTTTGGCGTTTTTAATGTTGATTTTTCAGACGCCGAAAAATTAGAATTAATATAATCATCTAAATTTTTCACCTCTTTGATGTCAAGATTTTTATTCATTTCTGGTTTGAAATCGTTGCTTCCTTCAGCAATCATATATACTTGTGGTCCAGTTGAATTCATTCGTCCACGTCTTGATGGTGTGGGGAGCGAATATCCTTTTGGAATTTCATTACTCACAAAATAGCGTTTCACTTCCTTGATTCCAATGTCGGTATAATCAGTTGAATAAAACCAACCTCGCCAAAACCAATCTAAATCAACAGCCGAAGCATCTTCCATTGTTCTAAAAAAATCCTCTGGAGTAGGGTGCTTGAATTTCCATCTATTTGCATAAGTTTTGAAGGCATAATCAAACAACTCTCGACCCATTATTGTTTCTCTAAGAATGTTTAATGCGGTTGCTGGTTTTCCGTAAGCATTGCTTCCAAATTGCCGAATACCTTCTGAATTTGACATTATTGGGTCGATATTAGACTGGTCTCCAGCCATGTAAGGCACAATTAGTCTAGCTGGTCCGCGAGATGATGGAAATTTTGATTCGGTCCATGTTGTTTCGGCTAGATATTGCATAAAAGTGTTTAATCCTTCGTCCATCCAAGACCATTGGCGCTCATCAGAATTAACAATCATCGGAAAATAATTATGTCCAACTTCATGAATAATTACGCCTAGCATTCCATATTTTGTTCTGTCAGAATAGGTTCCATCGGCTTCAGGACGACCATAATTCCAACAAATCATTGGATATTCCATTCCTTGATCCTGAGCATTTACGGATACTGCTTTTGGATATGGATAATCAAAAGTGTGACTAGAATAGCTTTTTAAGGTGTGTGCAACGGCTCTTGTTGAAAATTGTTCCCACAACGGATTTCCTTCTTTTGGATATATTGAAACTGCCATAACTGTTTTTTCATTCAGCTTGACTGCCATCATATCTAAAATGAACTTTCTGGAAGTCGAAATTCCAAAATCTCTTACGTTTTCGGCTTTAAATTTCCAGGTTTTTTTCTTGTCCGAAAAACTTTTTTCTGTAATTTCTGCCTCTTTTTGATTTACAATAATAACGGGATTGTCATAAGATTTTTGAGCTAATTCATATCTTTTTACTTGTTCTGATGTAAAAACTTCTGCTCGATTCAACAAATTTCCAGTGGCTTCCATAACATGGTCGGCTGGAACGGTAATGTTTACTTCATAATCTCCAAAAGGCAAAGCAAACTCACCTTGTCCCCAAAATTGCATGTTTTGCCAACCTTCAACATCGTTGTAAACTGCCATCCTAGGAAAAAATTGTGCCAGAACATATAATTTATTACCGTCTGGAAAAAGCTCAAATCCAGAACGACCACCATCTATCATATAATTTTGGATATTGTAGTTCCATTTGATGTTCAGAATCATTTTTTTGCCTCGAACTAAAGGTTTTTCGAGGTTAATGCGCATCATAGTTTCATTAATCGTATAAGAAATGGGGTTGCCATTTTCGTCCTTAACGTACTCGATATTAAATCCTCCGTCAAATTTTTCTTCGATGTATCTTTTTGAAAAACCAGCCGCACTTATCGAAGTTTCGATTTTGGAACTGGAAACCAGAGGAGTTTTGGAAGTTTTAGCAATTATGTTCTGATCCAGTTGAATCCATAAATAATCAAGTGATTCTCTTGCATTATTTGTGTAAGTTATGGTTTCGGTTCCAAAAATTTTAGATTTTTTATCATCAAGTTCAATGTCCATTTTATAGTCGGCCTTTTGCTGATAATATTCCGGTCCTGGGGCTCCGGAAGCCGTTCTGTACATATTAGGTGTTGCCAGCAAATCATACATCTGACGGAATTTATTTTTGTCTTCGTGTCCTAATTCTGTAGGTTTTGGTGGTGTTTTTGTTTCTTGAGCCGACGCGCAATTAGAATAAAAAATTATAACTAGCAAAGAATAACATAGGTTTTTCATTTTTTTTGATTTAAAGGTATAAAAGTAATATTTTTTGCCAAAAACAGAAACAAAATTATAGTTTTAACATTCCTTTCACATTATTAATGGTCAAAAGTAAACTCTTTTTTTTACCATAAAAGGTGGTTTGAATTATATTCTGCTGATCGGAATTCAAATCTAATAATATTGTATTTTGGATTTCAAATGTTTTTAATTTAACGATATCTTTGCAGCTAAAATAACATATTATAATATTATTTTCGACTTCTTTACTAATAAAATTTATTGTTTTGGATTGTCCGTTAATTTTTATTGCAAAATTTTCAAAGATGTATTTTTGTAATAAATCTAGATCTTTCTGACTTTCGTTTTTATCACCAATATTAGTTTTTATCCCATATTTTTCTGATAAAACCGCATTCAAATCATCAATGAAAATTCTTGAAGTGATTTGCAACATTTTTTTTTCAGGAACATAATTAAATTGATAAATAGAAACATAAAATTTGTGAATTTCAAATGAATTTAAAGTTACAAAAAGTAGTAAAAGAAGGTAGAAACGATATTTATTTTTCATAATTCAAAAATACAGTTATTTTTTTTTATTCTGAATTTTATTAAATTCGACTGATAATTCGACAAGTGCGTTTGTAACCTGAAATTTATCATTTGAACGCAATTTCTGCCCGTTTTTTTTATTTTCAACAGCGAAATATTTGAATCTCGGAATTTCTTCCTCCTTAATTTTGAGTCCGTTGATGTAAAAATCGGTTTCAAACCATTTGTCTAATTTTGCCATGACGATTTCATTTTGTTCAAAAATTGCTGCTCGTTTTAACATTTTTTTTCTTCCGGTCAAAGAATTTATAAAGCCATCTGTTCCGTGAGAAGCAGTGTAAAGTTTGCGTTCGGCAGGCGTATATTGTTTTGCAGGTTTAGACAAAATTCCGAGTGAAACCGCATTAATATTGTTGTAATTTTTGATGACTACTTCGTCTAAAACCTCGGCTTTTGCAATTAAATTTACGGTAACAGAAGCTGAATTAAATTCTTTTTCTTCAATAATTTTGCGTTCATATTCATAATTTTCAGACGAAAAAACCAATAAATCGCTTAATTCAGCAATAATTACAAATTTTCCGCTGGCATCGCTTGTTACTTCTCGTTCTGTTTTTAGGTTTACGATTTTAACACCTGTCGGAATTTGTTCCTTAGAAGTTAATTGTCCATAAATAATTTTTAAATTTTGCGAAAATCCATTCGTAAAAATGAATAGCAATAGTATAATAATTTTATTCCGATTCATTTTGGTTTAATTTGTTAAATGCTACTGCCAATTCGCTCATTTTGAAACTAATTTTAGTTTTATTATTGGTTTTTAAAATCGTTGGAAACAATTTGTCTTCAATACAAAAATAATGAAATGCCTTGATTTTATCTTTTGTTATTTTAAGCTTTTTGGTATAGTATTCTTCTAAAAACAATGATTCCAATTTTACAATCATCAATTGTTTACGTTCAATTTGCAAATCTTTTTTAAGGTTTTTAGTTCTTCCCGAAATTAAATTAAAAAGTGGGTCCAAGGGCATTCCAAATCCAGCAATAAATCCTATAATTGCCGTTGGTTTAAATTCTCCAGCGGTTTTTAATCGTCTTTCAGCTGGCGTATACTCTTTGGCAGGTTGTGATAAAATTCCCAATGAAACTGCATTTATTTTTGGATAATTTTTAATTATAACTTCATCTAATTGTTCTATTTTCGCAATTAAATCAATTGCAATTTCGCCTTTTTTAATGTCGGTTGCTTCAATAATTTTTCTTTGATATTCAAAATTATTTGATGAAAAAACCAGCAAATCGTCTTCTTTTACAAAAATTCTGAATACACCTTTTTCGTCCGAAATAGTTTCTTTTTCTGAAACCAAATTTATGATGCGAACACCTTGCGGAATTTTTTCTTTGGCACTCAATTTGCCTGCAATCAATTTTTCGTTTTGAGAAAAAACAATTTGAACCGGTAACAAAATTGGTAATATAAATTTTGTGATTTTATAATTCATGATTTGTTACAGATGTGTTTGTAAAAGTATCAAATTCTATTCTAAATAATTTATTAATGAAAACGTAAATTTGTGTTAATTTCTGCAACACTTTTGTATCTTTATATTTTAAATTTAATTAAAAATGAAAAATTTAATAATAGCCAGCACCTCAACACTTGCGGGCGAAAGTTATCTCGAATATATTTTGCCTGAACTAAAGATTCATTTCAAAAATTGCAAAACTTTGCTTTTTATTCCTTTTGCAAGACCAAGCGGAATTTCTCATGATGATTATACCCTAAAAGTGGCTGCGGTTTTCGATTCAATTAATATAAAAGTGCAGGGACTTCACGAGTTTGATAATAAAATCGAAGCCATTCAGACTGCAGAAGCCATTTTTACTGGCGGTGGCAACACCTTTTTGTTGGTTTCACAGCTTTATAATTTGAATTTAATGTCGGTTTTGTCTGATGTTTTGAAAGCTGGAATTCCCTATTTGGGCACAAGTGCCGGAAGTAATATTACGGGTTTAACGATGCAAACTACCAACGATATGCCAATTGTTTATCCGCAAGGTTTTGAAACGCTGGGATTAATTCCCTTCAATTTGAATCCGCATTTTTTGGATGCAGACGCTAGTTCTAAAAATATGGGAGAAACCAGAGAAACACGAATTTCAGAGTTTCATTGCTTTAGTGCTATTCCCGTTTTAGGTTTGCGAGAAGGAAGTTGGCTTGATGTAAAAGGTGATTCTATTTTTCTGAAAGGCAATTTTAAAGCAAAACTTTTCTGTCAAAATCAAAATGCTGTAGAATTAGAAAGCGGAAGTGATTTGAGTTTTATAAAATAAAAAACCTCAAAATAAAATTTTGAGGTTTAAATAATGAGCGAAAGACGAGGCTCGAACTCGCGACAACCAGCTTGGAAGGCTGGAGCTCTACCAACTGAGCTACTTTCGCACTGTGGGTGCAAATATAGATATAAAAGTGAATAATTTCCAAATTTTTATTAATAAAATTTACATTTTTGACATTGTATTGCAAATTTATTTATTTGTAAGAGTCAAATGTTTTAAAATTAAAATGTTAAGTCAATAGGAATAAATTAAAATTAAAACTAAATGAATTATTGCAAAGAAGTTGTTGCAGTCGAAACTTATTCTGTTCGGCATGCAGTTTTAAGACAAGGAAAACCTTTAGAAACTTGCGCTTTTGATGGTGATAATTTGTCGTCCACAAAGCATTTTTGTTGTTTTGACAGCGTTGCGGTAATTGGAGTAGTCTCTGTTTTTGATAATAAAACTTCAATTTTTTCTTCAGATAAACAATTTCAATTGCGTGGAATGGCAGTTTTGGAGTCGCATCAAAAACAAGGTATTGGCAACAATTTGATTCTTTTTGCTGAAAAATATATCAAAAGTCAAAGCGGTGAAATAATTTGGTTTAATGCCCGTGAAATTGCGGTTCCTTTTTATGAAAAAATGGGTTATCAGAAAACAGGAAATCCTTTTGAAATTCGGGACATCGGACAACATTTTGTGATGTTTAAATCTTTAGAAGTAAAATATTAAAAGTACAGATATTTTTAAATTTTTATATTATTTCATTTTTTACTAAAATCAGTGCATTTCTTTTTAATATTCAATTTTACAGTCTTTTTTTTTAAATATTTATTTAACTGTAATATTTAAGAAACCGCATCCTTAATCCTTTTTATGGCTTCAGTCAATAAATCCTCGCTCGTTGCATAAGAAAGTCGAATACAATTTGGATTTCCAAAAGCATCTCCTGTAACGGTTGCAACATTCGCCTCTGAAAGTAGAAACATCGAAAAATCATCGGCATTATTGATTGTTGTTCCTTTCAGTGTTTTACCAAAAAAGTAAGAAATATCTGGAAATACATAAAAAGCACCATCCGGATTGTTGATAATTATACCTTTTACTTCAGATAAAAGTTTAACAACCAAATCGCGTCGTTTATGAAATTCTGTTACCATAAATTTTATGGATTCTGGATTAGCTTCCACCGCTGCAATTGTGGCTCGTTGTGCAATGCTGTTGGCGCCACTAGTAATCTGGCCCTGCATTTTCGTACAGGCTTTTGCAATAAATTCTGGTGCTCCCATATATCCAATTCTCCAGCCTGTCATCGCAAATGCTTTTGAAACACCATTTACGGTGATCGTTCGGTCATACATTCCTGGAATTGAAGCAATGCTACAAAAGTTGTTCGTAAAATTGATGTGTTCATAAATTTCATCAGAAACCACAAAAATATTTGGATATTTTATAATCACTTTTGCCAGTGCGGTCAATTCTGCTCTATCATAAACCGAACCACTTGGGTTGCATGGAGAACTGTACCAGATCATTTTGGTTTTTGGCGTTATCGCAGCTTCTAATTGCTCAGGTGTAATTTTGAAATTACTTTCGATTGTTGTAGGCACTTCAACTGGAATTCCATCTGCCATTTTTACGATTTCTGAATAAGAAACCCAGAAGGGTGCTGGCAAAATACATTCATCTCCAGGATTCAAAAGCACTTGTGCAATATTAAAAAGCGCTTGTTTTGCCCCGGTGGAAACTACAATTTGAGAGGGTTTGTAATCTAAATTATTGTCTCTTTTAAATTTTTTGGAGATTGCATTTTTTAATTCTAAATAACCATCAACGGGAGTATATTGAGAATAATTTTCATCAATGGCAATTTTTGCGGCAGTTTTAATAAAATCCGGGGTGTTAAAATCGGGTTCGCCCAAACTTAAACTGATAATATCTTTTCCCTGAAGTTTTAATTCTCTTGCCAATGCTGCCATTGCAAGAGTTTGTGAAGTTGATAAATTGTTAATGCGATCCGAAAGTTGATTTTCCATAATTTATAACGACATAATAATTAATAAAATAAAAAAGACGCACAAAAATACGTCTTTAGAATTAATTTTTTATGCTGTTAGCAAAGGTTTTTGTCCTAAATCTTTCAAATGTTTGAAATGTGCCCAGACAGCACTTCGCATGGTTTTAAATTCATAATAAGGCAAATCGCACTCTTTTGCAGTTTGTTTTACGATTTCTGCAATTTTTCCGTAATGAATATGACTGATATTCGGAAAAATATGATGCTCAATTTGATGATTTAAACCTCCTGTAAACCAATTAACTATCTTGTTTTTCGGAGCAAAATTTGCGGTTGTAAAAAGTTGGTGGATGGCCCAGGTGTTTTCTATTTCGCCCATTTCGTTTGGTATTGGATTTGAAGTTTCTTCAACGACATGTGCCAATTGAAAGACAATACTTAATATCAGACCAGCCACATAATGCATTACAAAAAAGCCTAATAAAACTTTCCACCAAACCAAACCAAAAATCATAGGAATGGCAATCCAAATAAGGGCATAAATGATTTTAGATATAATTAATGTTGTCCACAATTTAAATGGTTTCTGTGGTTCTCCGTAAGATAGTTTTCTTTTTAAATAATTTCTCATTTGTTTAAAATCGGTAGTTAAAGACCAGTTAAAGGTCAGTAAGCCATACAAAAAGAAAGAATAATATTGTTGAAACTTATGAATTTTCAACCATTCTGCATTTTTTGTAAATCTAATTATTCTTCCGGCATCCAAATCTTCATCATGACCAGAAATGTTGGTGTAAGTATGATGCAGAACATTGTGTTGTACCTGCCAGTTAAAAACGTTTCCGGCTAAAACATAAATGCTTCCGCCCATAAATTTATTAACCCAAGATTTTGAGGAATAGGAACCGTGATTGCCATCGTGCATTACATTCATTCCGATTCCTGCCATTCCGATTCCCATCAGAATATTGAGTAACAATTGATACCAAATAGACATTTCAAAACCTAAAATCAAGAAATAGGGTATTATAAATATTGAAAAAAGAATAATGGTTTTTAAATGAATTTTCCAGTTTCCGGTTTTCTGGATGTTATTTTCTTTAAAATAATTATTTACTCTAGAATTTAAGGTTCTAAAAAATTTTAAGCTATCATTTTTTGAAAAGGTTGGATATGTAGTAATCATAAATTGTAAAATGTATATAAAGTGCAAAAATAAATATTAATATTATTTAACATAACAAATTTGAGTTAATTTTTTTACTTCTAAAGTATTACTTTTGTTAAAAATTAATTAAATGAATGAATTACTAAAATATTTTCCAGATTTGACAGATTTGCAAAAGTTTCAGTTCGAAACATTAGAAGCTTTATACTTGGATTGGAATGCAAAAATAAACGTAATTTCTCGAAAAGATATTAATGAATTGTATGTTAAGCACGTTTTGCATTCTCTTGCAATTGCAAAAATTCAAAAATTTGAAGCTGGAACATATATTTTAGATGTTGGAACTGGTGGTGGATTTCCGGGAATTCCGTTGGCAATTTTGTTCCCGGAAGTCCATTTTTATTTAATTGATGTGATTTTAAAAAAAATAAATGTCGTAAAAGCAGTTGCAGAAAGTTTAAATTTAAAAAACGTTAAAGCCGAGCAAATGCGTGCTGAAAATGTTAAAGGCGATTTCGATTTTATCGTGAGTCGCGCCGTGACCAATATGCCTGATTTTGTATTCTGGATTAAAGATAAAATCAAAAAAACCAGCAAACACGAGCTGAAAAATGGCATTTTATATCTGAAAGGCGGAGATTTGTCTGATGAACTAAAAGATTTTCCGAAGGCAACTTGTTATAATATCTCCCATTTTTTTGAGAATGAATTTTTTGAAACCAAAAAAGTGGTGCATTTGCCTTTAAAGTTTAAAAGTTAGGTTTGTGTTTAATTTTCTGAATTTTTCTCTTTAAATTTGCACACTCATTTTTTGACAACGATCTGCATGTCGGCAGACAGGTTTCATTAATTGACATTGATCATGGAAAACAAAAAAAAAGTTGCTTTTTATACGTTAGGATGCAAGCTCAATTTTTCTGAAACTTCAACAATTGCCAGAAATTTTGGCAATGAAGGTTTTGAACGCGTTGATTTTGAAGAAGTTGCAGATATATATGTAATTAACACTTGTTCGGTTACCGAAAATGCAGATAAACAATTCAAACAAGTGGTTCGTAAAGCCATGAAGTTGAATAACAAGGCATTTGTGGCGGCAGTGGGTTGTTATGCACAACTAAAACCCGAGGAATTAGCCGCAGTTGATGGCGTTGATTTGGTTTTGGGTGCAACCGAAAAATTTAAAATTACGGATTATCTCAACGATTTGTCTAAAAATGATTTTGGAAAAGTGCATTCTTGCGAAATAGCCGAAGCCGATTTTTATGTTGGAAGCTATTCTTTTGGCGACAGAACCCGCGCCTTTTTGAAAGTGCAGGATGGCTGCGATTATAAATGTACCTATTGCACAATCCCATTGGCTAGAGGCATTTCGAGATCTGATAATTTAGAAAATGTGCTCAAAAATGCTCAGGAAATTTCGAATCAAGGCATCAAAGAAATTGTTCTGACGGGTGTGAACATTGGCGATTATGGAAAAGGAGAATTTGGAAACAAAAAACACGAAAATACTTTTTTAGATTTAGTTCAGGCATTGGATCAGGTGGAGGGCTTAAAGCGATTAAGAATTTCGTCTATCGAACCCAATTTATTAAAAAATGAAACCATTGATTTTGTGTCAAAAAGCAAATGTTTTGTTCCACATTTTCATATTCCTTTGCAATCAGGCAGCAACGAAATTTTGAAATTAATGAAACGCCGTTATCAGCGAGAAATTTATGTTGAACGTGTTCAAAAAATTCGAGAAGTGATGCCAAATGCCTGCATCGGTGTTGACATTATTGTTGGTTTTCCGGGTGAAACAGATGATTTTTTTCTGGAAACTTATAATTTTCTCAATGAATTGGACATTTCCTATCTTCATGTTTTTACGTATTCTGAACGAGACAATACCGAAGCTGCATTGATGCAAAATACTGTTTCGGGCAATGTTCGGGCCAAAAGAAGCAAAATGTTGCGTGGATTGTCTGTAAAAAAACGTCGAGCTTTTTATGAATCTCAAATTGGAATGAACAAAACCGTTTTGTTTGAAAGTGAAAATAAAGAAGGTTATATTCATGGTTTTACTGAAAATTATGTGAAAGTAAAAACCCCTTGGAATCCAGAATTAGTTAATACACTGCATGAGATTATTTTATCTGAAATTGATAATGACGGAAGTGTCAGAATCGAATTTTTGAATGTTTTGGCTTAGTTTTCAGTGTCAGTTTTCAGTCGCTCGCGAAAGATTTACAATTTATAACTTACCGAAAGCATAAAAACTCTTGGCAGAACAAAAGTTCGTGTTTCACTTATCATAAAGTCCGAAAAACTGAAATCGTTTTTTAAGTCATTGTTAAATAGATTATTGGCAAATAGTTCAAAACCAAAAGGGTTATTTTTCTTTTGATAGCGAATGGAAGTGTTGGCGATGTCATAAAAATTGGTTTGATTCAAATTGTTCTTGTTTTTTTGGTATTGATAATCAAATTTAAAAGTAAAATGCTTCAAAAAATTGAATTCTAAATCTGATGTCAACGCGTCTGATTCAAATTTGCTTTCTGTAATTCCTGAAAACTGACTGAATCCTTTGTTGTAACTAATACTAATTTCGGGCCATTTTTTGTAGGAAGTTCTAAAAACTACGCCAACATTCTGATTATTTCTATCGTTTGTGGTAACGATATTGTTGAGGTTTTGAATGTAATTGAACCAACTCAAATCGGTGTTTAATTTCAGTTCAAAACGGTATATTTTTTTAGAAACCGAAGCGTTCGCTCTCCAGTTGGTTTCGGGATTATCCGTTAAAATGGGTGTTGTTATTTGATTGATGCCGCTTATTTGAACCTCGTTTCTGGTAGTTTTTACCTTTTTGTTAAAACTCGCCATAGCAAACCACATAACACCACGGTACATATTCATTTTAGAATATCGCAAATTCAAAGCATGAAATTGTTCATTTTCTAACAACGAATTTCCTACAAAAACCGAGTTGTAACTTTGCAGTCGAAATTGATTGCCCATCATTTGAACTTCTGGAAAAGTATTGGCAAGTTTGTAGTTGAAAGTTAATTTTTCGGAATTATTAAACTCATATTCACTGTTTAGTTGAGGTTGAAGCAATGTTTTTGAAAGATTTGTATCAACCCCTTTTTGACTTGTTCTTAAATTATAAAAATGAAGATAAAGAGCTGGTTTTGTGGTCAATTTTCCGATTTTGAATTTATATTCCAAGCCAACATAAGCATCGTTTAGTTTATACTGGATGTCGTTTCCAAAACCTGCCGAGGCAAAATCATTGATGGTGCCGTTGCTCAAATTTTGTTTTTCGGACGTTTGATAATTCGATTGAATAAAGTTGTTTCCGATGTTGGTGTACAAATGATTAAAGTTGTTTAAAATCCAATAATGTTTCAACAAAACGTCAACAGAATTGTTTTGCAATTTTTGAATTTGGTCAATATTTATGATATTATCTGGTTGAAGCGGAATCAGTCCTGGTAAAAAAAGTTGATTGGAAAACCAACGATTTTGAGGCAAGTTTTTTTCAAAAGCCTGATTCACTACTAATGTTGTGGTGTGTTTGTCGTTATAACTTTTGTGCCATTCTACAAACTGTTTTAAAGCTACATTATCAGCATCTGTGATGGTTTCAAAGGTATTGGCGTTTAAATTTGTAACCGAATTAATTGTGTTATTAATATTATTGGTACTGGACTGAAACTGCGCATTATAAAATAATCTTTGGTTTTTATTGGCCGTATAATCCAGTTTGATGTTGGCAATTCCGAGTTGCGATTGTGTGCCTTGACTTTGGGTTCTGTTCTCAAAAGAAACACCATTATTTTGTAAATAAATATTTTTGTTTTCAATTTCAGATTGCATAAAAACTTTTGAAAACAAGCTAAAGCCCGAAACTGCCAATTTTGGCGAAGTATCAAAACTAAAATTCAAAGCCCCAAATTGCGATTTGTTGAGCACAACATCGGTATTGTCATTTGTGAAACCATACAAATTAGACAACGATTTTCTACCCGTTAAATAACTGCTCACGCCACCTTCAAAACGCATTAAATCTTCAAACGTAAAAGTACTTTTTCCAATATTGTTAACATCGCCAATAAAACTGACATTCAATTTTGGAGCATAATAAAACAAACCTGTGTGGGCAAAATGATAGCCATTGTCGTTGGCAACTTCGGCACCAATTTCGACATCGCCAAAAACAAACTTCTTTTTGTCTTCTTTGAGTTTTACGTTCATGACCAGTTCGTCGCTATCGGAAACTTTTTTCATGAATTTCACTTCGTTAAAATGGTCAATCACTTCTATTTTGTCGAGTGCATTGGCAGGAATATTCTCGACGGCAAGCTTGGTGCCACCACCAAAAAAAGTTTTGCCCTCGACCAACATTTTAGTAACTTTTTTGCCCTGAACCGTTACGCCCCCTTTTTTGTCCACTTCAACGCCGGGCAGTTTTTCTAAAACCTCTTTCATTTTGCGTTCGTTGCCATTGGCAAAAGCACTGACCGTAAAAGTCATCGTATCTTTTTTGATTTCGATGGGTTTGTATTCATATTTAATGACAATTTCTTTGAGTTTCTCGCCTGTGGCTTTGAGTTTGAAATTGTGGGAAACAACGCTCGAGTTGGTCTCGACAATAATTACTTCTTGAACAAAACCAATATACGAAACCGTAATTTCAT
>ENA-OFCF01000747-OFCF01000747.1-metagenomes-genome-assembly--contig:-NODE-747-length-13788-cov-2.723221_pt1 | contig 13788 bp, 14 predicted proteins | sample MGYA00153387_OFCF01 | MGnify analysis MGYA00153387
ATGCTTCTGAAATAATGATAAGGTACTTTTTGAATATTGTATAAAATAAAGAAGCCAAAAATAATATGAACTGCATGTTTCAAAAGATAGCCAAGTGTGTTGCCCGTTCCATGATTCATATAGGCCAAATTGCTGCTTGCACTAAAAACTGGCATAAACGAAAATAGTCCCAGCAAAGCCACGAATGACCAGATGCCTTTATCTCCTTTTAATGAATTTAGTATTTTTATCATGTCTCTGTGCTTTCCCGACTTTCAAAACAGGTCGTAAAATTGTTAATATTTTTTATTATTATTATATTCTTTAATATAAATTAAAAGCTCCCATCGTCCATATTCCAACGCCCGACTTCAGACTTATAAATAGCAATTACAAATTCTTTACCGCAGCTTTAAATTGATTGCCTCGGTCTTCATAGTTTTTAAACAAGTCAAAACTCGCACAACATGGCGAAAGCAGCACTACATCTCCCTTATCTGCAATACGTTGCGATAATTTTACGGCATCTGGCATGTCATCGACTTCAATCATAATATCAACTACACTGCCAAAAGTGTCAATTATTTTTTTGTTGTCAACGCCCAGACATACAATTGCTTTAACTTTTTCGCGAACCAGACTCATCAATTCATTGTAGTTATTTCCTTTATCAATGCCGCCAACTATCCAGACAATTGGAGCATTGATTGATTCAAGTGCGTAATAAGTTGCATTTACGTTCGTGGCTTTGGAATCGTTGATATATTGTACGTTTTCAAGTTTTAAAACTTTTTCCAAACGGTGCTCAACACCCTCAAAATTTGATAAACTTTGTTTGATGGTTTCTTTTCTGATTTTCAGCAGCAGCCCAACAGCCGTTGCTGCCATAGCGTTTTTAATATTGTGGTTGCCTTCCAGGGCAAATTCTGTGATGTTCATATTAAATTCTTCTGTTTTGTTGACTATTTTCATAATATTATTTTTTATTGAGGCTCCAAATTCTAATTGTTTTGAAATTGAAAACGGAAATTTTTGTGCTTTTACATTGTTTTTTTTATGCCATTCTGAAATTGTCTCGTCGTCATCATCATAAATAAAAAAATCATTTTCATCTTGATTTTGTATAATCCTAAATTTTGAAGCGATGTAATTTTCGTATTTGTAATCATATCGGTCTAAATGATCAGGACTTATGTTTAATAAAATCGCAATGTGTGGTTTGTATTTGAAACAGCCATCGAGTTGAAAACTGCTCAATTCCAAAACATAAACATCAAAATCATTTTTGGCTACCTGCCAGGCAAAACTTTTTCCGATATTGCCGCCGAGTCCTACATTTAATCCGCCCGATTTTAGCAAATGATAGGTCAGCATTGTTGTTGTCGTTTTTCCGTTGCTTCCGGTAATTCCTATGGTTATTGCTTTTGTAAACGGAAATGCAAATTCTATTTCAGAAATTACTGGAATTTTCAGCTTCAATAATTTTTCTACAATAGGCGATTTTTCAGGAATTCCTGGACTTTTCACGACCAAATCAGCATTCAGGATTTTAGTTTCGGTATGGTGTTCGTCTTCCCATTCAATTTTATATTTTATAAGAACTTGTTTGTATTTTTCATTTATGGTTGCAAAATCTGAAACAAAAACGTCGTAGCCTTCTTTTTTACCCAAAATAGCAGTTCCAACGCCACTTTCGCCAGCCCCAAGTATTACCAATCGTTCCATTATCTTAATTTTAAAGTAACAATCGACAAAATTGCCAACAGAATTCCGACAATCCAAAAACGAGTTACAATTTTGCTTTCATGATATCCTTTTTTTTGATAATGGTGGTGCAATGGCGACATCAAAAAAATTCTTTTACCTTGTCCGTATCGTTTCTTTGTATATTTAAAATAGCCAACTTGAATAATTACGGAAAAATTTTCGACCAGAAATATGCCACACAAAAGCGGAATCATCATTTCTTTTCGCACCGCAATTGCTAAAACTGCAATTATGCCACCAATAGTTAAACTGCCAGTGTCACCCATAAATACTGATGCTGGATAAGAATTATACCATAAAAATCCAATTAGTGCTCCAACAAACGAGGCTATAAAGACGGTCATTTCGCCAGAGTTTGGTATATACATTATATTGAGGTAATTAGAAAAAACAACATTTCCAGATACAAATGCAAATATTGCCAATGCAATGACCGAAATTGCGGATGTTCCTGCTGCCAATCCATCAATTCCATCGGTGAGATTGGCTCCATTTGAAACTGCGGTTATAATAAAAATCACAATTGGAATAAATATTATCCACGACCAGTTTTCGTAACCTTCGCCAGTCCAGGCCAATATTTCGGCATAGTCAAATTCGTTATTTTTGAAGAATGGAATCGTTGTTGACGTCGATTTTTCTTCAATAATTGACTTTGAGATAAAGGAATCTGTATTTTTTGTTAAGTACGTATGCCGAACCGTAACGCCCTGATGCAAATATAAAACCGAGCCAACAATCAAACCTAAACCAACCTGTCCAATAACTTTAAAAATGCCTTTTAATCCTTGTTTGTCTTTTTTGAAAATTTTAATATAATCGTCAACAAATCCAATTGTCCCCATCCATAACGTGGTTACAATCAACAAAATAATATAAATATTGTCTAATTTCGTAAATAGCAAAACCGGGATAAGTGTAGCAAAAATAATAATCAGTCCTCCCATTGTGGGTGTCCCTGCTTTTTCGTTCTGACCTGCCAGACCCAATTCTCTAACGGTCTCGCCAACTTGTTGGTTTTTCAGAAAATTGATAATTCTTTTACCAAAAACGGTTGATAATGTCAACGAAAAAATAATGGCCAGAGCCGATCGAAACGTAATATATTGAAATACACCTGCTCCAGGAAAATTTAGAGTTTTGTCGAGATATTCAAAAAAATAGTATAACATACGTTTCGAGGTTTAAATTATTTGTTTAATTGCTTTAGCAGTTCAGTAACGGTTTCCATATCGTCAAAATGATGCCTGATACCCTGAATTTCTTGATAGTTTTCGTGCCCTTTTCCAGCAATTAAAATGATATCGTTGGGCCTTGCCAGCTGACAGGCGGTTTTTATGGCTTGTTTTCTATCTGAAATCGACATTGTTTTTTTATAATTTAAAAGTGTTACTCCAGTTTCCATTTCGGCAATAATGGTTTCAGGATTCTCGGTGCGCGGATTGTCTGATGTAATAATAACTTTGTCGCTCAGGGATGATGCAATTCCCGCCATTATTGGTCTTTTGGTCTTATCTCTGTCACCTCCGCAGCCTACAACAGTTATCAGTTGTTCCTTTTTTGTGCGAATGTTATTTATGGTTTTCAACACATTTTCCAATGCGTCTGGTGTATGTGCATAATCAACAATAGCCGTAATTTTTTGATCAGAAACAATGAATTCAAACCTTCCGGATACACTTTCGAGTTCAGATAAAATGCGTAAAACTTCTAAATTATCCATTCCAAGTTCAACTGCAGTTGCATAAATAGCCAATAAATTATAGGCATTAAAAGTTCCGATTAATCGAACCCAAACTTCATTATTATTGATTTTCAACAACAAACCCGACAATTGATTTTCTAAAATTTGTGCTTTATAATCGGAATAAGTTTTTAGCGCATAAGTTAATTTTCGAGCTTCTGTATTTTGCAGCATAACCGGTCCATTTTTATCATCAATGTTGATCAATGCAAATGCAGATTTTGTCAGGTGGTCAAAAAACGATTTTTTTACATCTCGATATGCCGCAAATGTTGGGTGATAATCCAAATGGTCGTGCGACAAATTCGTAAAAACACCACCTTCAAAATGCAAACCTTCTGTACGCTTCTGATGAATGCCATGTGAACTCACTTCCATAAAACAAAATTCGATTCCTGCAAGAGCCATTTCGCTCAAAAACCTGTTTATTGTCAATGAATCTGGAGTTGTGTGCGTTGCTTTAAACTCAATATCATCAACCAAAATCTTAACTGTTGACAATAATCCAACCTTATAATTTCCTTTTTTAAACAATTGATACAACAATGAAGCCACCGTAGTTTTTCCATTTGTGCCTGTAATGCCAATTAATTTTAATTTTTTTGATGGATTATCATAAAAATTTGATGCAATAATTGCAAGTGCTTTGTTGCTGTTTTTCACTAGAACATAAGTGATTCCGGCAACGATTTCGTCCGGAAAAGTGTCGCAGATGATTGCAACTGCGCCTAAACTTATCGCTTTTTGAATATAATCGTGTCCGTTAGAAATCGTGCCTCGAATGGCGATAAAAACGTCATTTTGGTTAATTTTTCTGGAATCAAAATCTACTGCATTAATATTTATCTCGGTAGTCCCTTTTATGACTTCGATGTTAACTTTATAAAGCAGGTCTTTTAATAATATACTCATTATGACAATTCTAAAGTTATAGTTTTGTTTTTTTCTATTCTTATTCCGGCATTGAGCGATTGTTTTTTTACTTTTCCAATACCATTTGCTTTCACTTTTAAACCCAGATTTTCTAATAAGGTAATAGCGTCCATTCCAGACATTCCTTTTACATTCGGAATTAATTGAAATTTTATAACTGCTTTTTCTTCAAAACTGTTGTAGTTTTTTTCTTGAATCTGACTTTTCTTTTTCAGATTTTTAATCACATTCGTTGATGGTGAATCGGTGAAAATTTTTTGAGCAATTCTTTTAAAAACAGGTCCCGCAACATCGGCTCCGTAGTAATTATTGTTAACAGTGCTTGGTTTGTGCACCACAACTATACAAGAGTATTTTGGAGCATCTGCTGGAAAAAAACCTACAAACGAGGAAGCATAATATTTGTTGGCTCCGCCGTTTTTTGAATAATCAACTTGTGCGGTACCAGTTTTTCCTGCCATCGAAAAATCTTTTGAATACAATTTCGAACCTGTTCCTTTTTTTACCACATTTTTTAAAACAGCCTTGACTTTTGAAATTGTTTCAGCTGAACAAATTTTTGGATTAATGACAATTTTTGTAAATTTTTTGATGGTTCTGTCCCATTCCTTGATTTCTTTTACAAAAATGGGTTTTATCATTTCGCCATTATTGGCAACTGCGTTATAAAGTGTCAAAGTTTGAAGCGGCGTTACCGATACACCATAGCCAAATGCCATCCACGGAAGTGAAATAGCCGACCATGTTTTGTCGTTTGGTTCAGGAATAAAAGGTTTTCCTTCTCCTTCAAATGGCAATCCTAATGGTTTGTTGAGTCCGTAACTTATAATTCTGTCTGTGAATTTTTTTGGGTTGTTTTTATAATTGTTATAAACCGACTGCACCATTACCGTATTAGATGAAACTTCAAATCCGCGTGCTAAAGAAATTTTTCCGTAACCGCCCTCGTGTGAGTCTCTTACAAATCGCCCTCTATATTGAATTTGCCCGCCTTTGCTATCATAAACGCTGCTTGTATCGGCCAATTTATCATCTAAAACTGCAATTAAATCTAATAATTTAAAGGTAGAGCCTGGTTCATGCGATTCGCCAACTGCATAATTTAGTTTTTCATAATATAAACTATCTCTGTCTTTTCCGAGATTTGAAATTGCTTTAATTTCACCTGTTTTGGTTTCCATAACAACTACACATCCATGGTCTGCTTTATAAAATTGCAATTGTTTGAGCAGGGCATGATGAGCAATGTCCTGAATATAGACATCAATTGTCGAAACAACATCATAGCCATCCTGAGGTTCAACTTCATTATTGTCCCGTAAAGGTTTCCATTGTCCTTTTGCGATTTTTTGCTTTAAAATTTTACCGTCTTTGCCATTCAGATATTTACTAAATGCTCCTTCAATTCCTGACTCACGGAGTTTACCGTTTTCGTCAATACGCTCATAACCAATGGTTCTTTCTGCAATTTTGCCAATTGGGTGTTCCCGAACGGTTTCTTGTTCAATAATAATCCCACCTTTGTTGGCACCAAGATTAAAGAGCGGAAAACTTTTTATTCTGACATATTGAGTATAACTTAAATCTCGGGCAAGCAAATAGAAACGGTTTTTGTTGTTTCGTGCTTTTATCAATTCAGATTCATAAAAACTACTTGATTTCCCTAACAATACTGAAAGAGAATCGGCCAAAGGTGCAAGGTTTTTGTCAAAATTAATTTTGCCTGGAACAACTGCATCAAAACGAATTTTATAGTTCGGAATTGATGTTGCCAGCAAACTGCCGTCAGACGAATATAAATTGCCTTTATTTGCTGGAATAACAAAATTTTTAACCGTTCTTTCTTTTGCTAATTTTCGATAATATTCGCCCTCAACCCATTGAATGTTCGTGAGTTTTATCACAATGGCACATGCCATTACGAATATCGCAAATGCTATTATATAAATTCTAACTGAACTATTTTTATGATCTATTGCCATAATTTTTTGAAAAAACTAGTTTCTTTTTCTTTTTTAACCTTTATTTTTATTGGTGGCACCGATGATGGAAAAATTTCTTTTTCAAACATTTTATCAGAAACTGTCGATTCCATTTTAAGTTTCATTAATTCAGATCTTTTGTCTACAAATTCAGATCTTAATTCTTTTACTTCATTGGAAAGTGCCGAAATTTCAAATATTTTTTGTTCATATTGGTTGGTGTTTGCAATCATCATTATCGCCAGAACAATTACAAATACAATAAAACGCCAATTTTTATTAGCATCTTCGTTGATTAGAAATCTCGCTTTTAATAAATTGTAAATTCCACCTTTCATTTTTTTTGTACTAAATTTAGAGTTTACTTTAGTTATTTAATTTTTTGCCACTATAATACAAGGGCTCAAAGTTTTTAATAAATTTAATTTATGCTGTCAGCTTTATTCTTCCAATTTCAATCCCGCAAGTCTTACCTCTTCTCCGCAATTCTCAATTTCGCACTTCGAGCTCTGTTGTTTGTTTTAATTTCTTCTTTTGAGGGAATAATTAATTTTCCGATAGTTTTAAATGGAACCGAAAAATTGCCAAAGAAATCTTTTTCGGGCTCGCCTTCAAACATTCCATTTTTAATATATCTTTTTACCAATCTGTCTTCAAGCGAATGATAGGAAAGCACACTTAATCGTCCATTAGGCTCGAGAATTTCTAGAGATTGTTCTAAAAATTCTTTCAAAACGTCTATCTCTTGATTCACTTCTATTCTGATGGCCTGGTACATTTGTGCCAAAATTTTATGGCTTTTGTGAGCTGGTAAAAATCTGCTTAAAACTGTTTTTAATTGTTCTGTGTTTTTTATTGTCTGACTCTCTCTTGCTTCGATAATAACCTTTGCAATTGCAGGAGCATTTTTGAGTTCACCATAATTCAAGAAAACCATTTTTAAATCCGACTCATTATATTCATTAACGATTGTAAATGCGTTTACTTCATTTTTCTTACTCATCCTCATGTCTAAAACAGCATCAAATCGGGTCGAAAAACCTCTTTCGGCAACATCAAATTGGTGAGATGAAACTCCTAAATCAGCCAGAATGCCGTCAACCTTTTTAATATTGTAAAACCTTAAAAACCTTTTGATGAATCTGAAATTCTCGTTTATCAGCACAAATCTTTCATCGTCAATTGTGTTGGCAATTGCATCTTCATCTTGATCAAAAGCAAAAAGTTTACCGTTTACTCCCAGTCTTTTCAATATCTCTTTAGAATGTCCGCCACCGCCAAAGGTTGCGTCAACATAAACGCCGTTGGGTTTAATGTTCAAACCATCAACGGTTTCTTTGAGCAAAACTGGATTATGATATTCCATTATGGTCGTCATTAAAATTGCCCATAACCTCTTCTGCCAGATCAGCAAAATCAATAGCACCTCCGGCAATTGATTGTTCATATAAATCTTTGTCCCAAATTTCTACAATCGTAACTTTTGATGACAAAACAACGTCTTTAATAATATTTCCAAATATTGTCAGGTCTTTTGGAACCAATAAACGGCCTAAATCATCTATGTCAATAATTTTTACGCCAGCCATAAATTTTCTAATAAAATCATTGTTTTTTTTGTTAAAACGATTGAGTTTATTGATTTTTTGCATCATTAAATCCCACTCATTCATGGGCCAAAGCTCTAAACAAGTATCAAAAACTGCACGTTTCAAAACAAAACCGTCCTGCAATGAAGCTGTCAACTGCTTTTTTAAAGGAGCAGGCAGAAGAAGTCTTCCCTTGGCATCGACTTTGCATTCGTAAGTTCCGATTATGGTGTTCAAAGTTTTTAAATTAGTAATGAATAATAGCAAAAGTAAATAATATTTTACCACAATTTACCACAATCTACCACTTTGTTGATAAGTTTTACCACTTTGCAGTCGGAACCCTTAATTAATCATTGAAAGTTGGTATAGAAGTTCGTTTTAAAATGATGCTGAATTGTTTATAAACTTAAAATTTGGAGGCTAATTAGCTAATTTGTTGTAAATTTTTAATTTTCAAATAGGTTAAAATCAAAGTTTTACGAAGTTATTTAACGAATTAAATGTTCTTAAAATGATTTTTAGTTTTAAAATTATATATTTGTGAGAATTAGAAATTCAGATATTCAAATGGCAAAAGGGCTAAAAAAAGAAGGAAAATATAAATATTTTGAGTCTGGCGATGGCACTCCAATCATTATCTTGCATGGTTTAATGGGTGGATTAAGTAATTTTGAAGGTGTTGCCTCTTTTTTTCCTGAAAAAGGTTATAAAGTCGTAATTCCCGAGCTCCCAATTTATACTCAAAATATTCTGAAAACCAACGTAAAAGCGTTTGCACGTTATGTTAAAGATTTTATAACTTACAAAGGTTATGAACGTGTTATTTTACTTGGGAATTCACTTGGCGGACACATAGGACTGTACCACGCAAAAATGTATCCGGAAAAAATGCTTGGGCTTATTATTACAGGAAGTTCAGGACTTTATGAAAGTGCAATGGGCGATAGTTATCCCCGTCGTGGGGATTATGATTATATACAGAAGAAAGCGGAAGCCGTTTTTTATGATCCAAAATTTGCTACAAAACAAATTGTGGATGAGGTTTATTCCATGGCGAATGACAGAATAAAATTGATTAAAACGCTTACGATTGCCAAAAGTGCTATACGTCATAATATGGCCAAAGATTTGCCAAAAATGCACATTCCAACGTGTATTATTTGGGGACGAAACGACACAGTTACACCACCGGAAGTCGCTGTTGAATTTGACAAATTATTGCCCAATTCTAGCTTATATTGGATAGATAAATGCGGACATGCAGCGATGATGGAGCATCCAGATGAATTTAATAATTTGATGTTTGATTGGTTGCAAAAAACCCATTTATAGATTAATTACTAATTTTTTCAATAATTTTGTAAGTTATGGAAAAGCAAATCGAAGAAAAATTACCTCAAATTAAAAATATTTTTTCAAAATATGGAGCGAAAAGTGCTTTTTTATTTGGAAGTGCTGCAACAAATAAATTTCATAAAAATAGTGATGTAGATTTTTTATATACTTTTTCCAATGAAATGGATTATGAAGCTTATTCAAATAATTATTTTAGTATTTTAAATGAATTAGAAATTTTATTAGAAAAACAAATTGATTTGATTGCAGAAAAAACATTAAGAAATCCTTTTCTAATTGAAAGTATTAACGAGAGTAAAATTCAATTGTTGTGATAAATCGAGAAGAAAAAAAATTAATTTTAGATATAATTGATTGCATAAATTCAATTGACGATCATCTTGAGAAACGAAGAAATCTTGATGAGTATTTAGTTAACAAAACAAAAAGACGAGCTGTTGAAAGAGAAATTGGAATTATTGGTGAAGCAATGTCAAAAATTTTAAAACTAAATTCAAATATTCAAATTTCATATTCCAGAACTATTGTTGACCTTAGGAACAAAGTTATTCATGCTTACGATAGTGTAGATGATATTTTAATTTGGAAAATAATAATGAAAGATTTACCTATTTTGCTTCAAGAAGCCAAACAATTATTAAATGAAAATTAACAGCGCAGAATTTATTATCAGCAACTCGGAAGTTGACAAATGTCCGAAAGATTTCTTACCTGAATATGCTTTTATTGGCAGGTCAAATGTTGGTAAATCGTCTTTGATTAATATGCTAACCAACCATAAAAATTTAGCAAAAACATCTGGACGACCAGGAAAAACCCAATTAATCAATCATTTTAAAATCAATAACAATTGGTTTTTGGTCGATTTGCCTGGCTACGGATATGCCAAAGTTTCTAAAAAAACCAAATCCGTTTTTCAACAATTTATTACCGATTATTTTGAATTGCGAGAACAACTTGTCTGTGCTTTTGTGTTGATTGACATTCGGCATGAAGCTCAGAATATTGATATTGAATTTATGGGTTATATGGGCGAAAGCGAAATTCCGTTCTGCATTATTTTTACCAAAGCCGATAAAATTAGTAAAACCAAGATTGACTCGCATATCGCTGCCTACAAAAAGCAAATGTTTGCCAACAATTGGGCAGAAATGCCTCAATATTTTGTTACATCGGCAACCGAACAAACCGGAAAAGAATCGGTTTTGAGTTATATCGATGAGGTAAATTTAGATGTTTTTAAACAGAATAATGAGTTTTAATTCTTGATTTTTAAAATTTTAATCTCCCAACTTTATTTAAGTAAGGGAGTTTTTTTTGTTTTATAAATATCAGTAATGTTAAAGTTTAGTCAATGTTACCAAATTGTTAACTAAAAGTTTTTTTAATGTAAATTTAATGTTATATTTGTTAAATAATTTTAAATACACAAATCATGAAAAATTTTTTAATCTTCGGAACATTACTAATTAGTAGTTTTATTTTCGCTCAGGAAGCTGAATCAAATCATGAAATTGTCGGAGGTTTAGTAAAATCGACTTATTTTCATGAAAATGGAAAAATCAGTCAGGAAGGTTTTTATAAAAAAGGGAAAGTGCATGGATTATGGATTTCATATGATGAAAATGGGATTAAAAAATCGCAGGGTACTTTTGAAAATGGCATAAAAACTGGAAAATGGTTTTTCTGGGACAAAAACAATGCAAAAGAAGTTGATTTTTCAGAAAACAGAATTGCTTTTGTGAAAGATTTAGACAAAAACGTAGTTGTTAAAAATTAATTATACCATTTGAAGCTGAAATTTATAATAAAAAGAATGGATTTTTCTTTATTTAAAAAAGAAAAAAACAAGCAGAACAGCAATACAGTTTAATTTTATTTTAAAAAAGAAAGGAATAAAAAACTTTTTTAGTGCGTTAAATGCCAGCTTTAAACGGTTTTAATTTGTCTCCTCAAAGAAAACGCTTTATCAAATTTTGGTAATGCGTTTTTTTTTATGTTCAATTCACAAAAAAAAAATCCTTTAAAGTTAAAACTCTCAAGGATTTAAAAACCTGCCTGCCGACAGACACTACTAACTCAAAATGTTTAATTAAAATCAAATCTTATGCCCAAAGAAATGTTATTTTGCTTTATTGTATTGCTTGTAAACAATGGGTTTAAATCATATTTCAAATACAAACTAGTTGCTTCATATCCGATATAAGTACTCACTCCATAGATAAAATTGCTGGTGTTAAAATCGCCACAAGTCGCTGATTCAGTTTCGTATCCATTAATTTTATATTCCGCAAACTGTCTGGTTCCTAGATTTATTCCTGCATAGCCACCAAGCCCAATTCTAAAACTTTTATGTGAGGTGTAAAATTCTTTTCCATTTTTTCTCTTTACTTTGCCCGAAAAATCAAATTCCAGGTGAATTGGCACTACTAAATAAACGTTTCTAAACCTTGAATCGTCCAAACTTACAGGACTTGCAGCTAAAGTCGTTTGATTGCCAGCCACTACAAAGTTTCTGCCTTCTGTTGGACGCAGGTTGTTCCACATAAATGAAGTACCGTATTTTAAGTGTAACAAATTGTTTGTTTTAATTAATCTCGTGTTGTAAGTCAATCCAACTTCATAAAAATGAGACCCCCAATACCTGAAATCTGAGTTGTTTGCAGAACCATTAGTTACAACATTGTTAAGTCCCGCTGCAAAAACAAATTGAGAAGTTGTTCGTTTGTCTTTATTTTCTCTTTCTTCTCTTCGTTCTTTTGCTTTTTTACTATCCCATTTAATTCCTCGAAAATCCAATGAAACCGATGTGGTATCTCGCTCTTTAATTTTGCCATCAACTTGCTCTTGAATCAGGTTTTTGAGTGCTTCTTGTTCCACAGCAACTTTATTTTCAATTGCTATTGCTGAAGCTTGGGCAAGTTTACGTTTGCTTTCGGAGGCAATTTCTTTTGTTATTGTTCCTGCTATTAACTGATTGTTAATGGCTTCAATTTCCAATTTTAGATTGGCTTTTTCTTCCTTTGTAATCGTTTCAATTTTTGTAGCAATCGCTTTTGCTCTGCTTTCAAAAGAATTTTGTGCATTCATTTTTGTAGCCAAAAGCGTTGCAAATAATACGGTAATAATGATAATGTTTTTCATGATTGTTTGATTTTTGATTAATATTGATTGATTGTTTATTTACTTATTTCGATTTTCTAATGCGACCTTTACAGATTTAAAATTTTTACTTACGGATTGAATCACTTTTTCTCTAAAAGTCAATTCTAATTCACCATCTACTTGTGATAGTAAATCGTTTGGTTTGATGCTGATTTTTGAATATTCTATTTGTTTTGAAGTTAAATTATCCAAAATTGCTTCATCATTTTTGTCAAGTGTATTTATTGCAACAATTTTTTGCAATTCTTTATTGGATTCCAAAATGATTGGTTTTTGTTCCGTTTTTTGATTGACGATTTCGTTTTTAACTAATTGATTAAGATTTTTTTGATTGGTTGTATTTTTTTGATTTGTTTTCTGATTGCTTCGCCAGTTCGAGCGAAGCTCTCGTGTGACGATTGAATTTTGAACTAATTGATTTTTTTGATTCGTTTCTTGATTGATGATTGAATGCTGAACTAATTGATTTTCATTTTTTAATTTTTTTTCGACCTGCATGCCGGCAGGCAGGTTTTTTAATTCCTTTTCTCTTACAAAAACTACATTTTCTTTATCTAAAACATTTTCTGTTTGACTAAAATAAATGTTAGCAATAAAAATAAATCCCAAAAAACTCGCTGCAATATACATCCAGTTCAGATTGCGTTTTGGTTTTTCAGAAACGGTCAGCAAGACATCGAGTCTGTCCCAGGCCGAATTTGAAGGCTTAATTTCTCGTGAATTCAATTTTGTTTTGAATTGGGTTTCTAATTTATTCGGTTCCATTTTCATAATTTTTTAATTTGCTAATCTGATTTCGCAAAATTTTTCTTGCATGAGATAATTGTGATTTAGATGTGCTTTCATTTATCTTCAACATGTCGGCAATTTCTTTATGTTTAAAACCTTCGATAGTATAAAGATTGAAAATCATTTTGCATCCATCTGGCAATTTGTCGATTAAAAACTGAATATCATCGACAGAAAACTGACTTTCAATATTGTTATAACTGTCTTCAAAATAAGTTTCCTCTTCAATAAAATTTACTTTTTTCTTAACCCTTATAAAAGATATACTTTCGTTAACCATAATTCGACGAATCCAGCCTTCAAAACTGCCTTTGTGTTCAAAATTTTTAAGATTCATAAAAACTTTCATAAAAGCGGTAATCATTGTGTCTTCTGCTTGCTGAATGTCTTTTATATATTGTCTGCAAACACTCAACATTTTTGGCGAAAATTTTGAATAAATCTGCTGTTGAGCGATGCGGTTGTTGTCCAACGCCAGTTT
>ENA-OFCF01000748-OFCF01000748.1-metagenomes-genome-assembly--contig:-NODE-748-length-13769-cov-3.094502_pt1 | contig 13769 bp, 8 predicted proteins | sample MGYA00153387_OFCF01 | MGnify analysis MGYA00153387
GTAGCCGTCAGCGTTTGAGTAGCACTTGGCGTAATAGTAAACACGCCTGCAAGTGATGCCCCAGAGAGTGAAGGGCTGTTGACCAAGACGTTTTTAACGTGGGCAGTGGTCGCGACAATATTGCTGTTATCCGAAAAAACGGGACTAATCGGTAGGGTCGCTAATCCTGTGGCGTCAATTTGTAATTTAATTACTCCGTTTCCACTCGCTAGGATTACGTTGTTAGTTAATGCTGCGGCTAGTCCAACCACACCCGCGCCGATTATCGTATTGCCTTCCCCTGTTGTGATTCCTCTCCCGGTATTCGCGCCGATCGTAGTGTTGAAAGATCCGGTTGTCACGTCAAAACCGGATTGCCACCCGATCGCCGTCCAATTTATTGATGTAGTGCTGTTCCGCCCGGAATCGGCACCGATTGACGTAAAATTATTACCGCCTGTGTTTGCTCCTGCCGCATAGCCGCCGATCGCCGTCCACGAACTGGCACCCTGATTAAATCCTCCAGCGTTAGATCCGACCGCCGTCCACAGGTTTCCGCCTTGATTAACTCCTCCTGCGTTAGCCCCGATCGCCGCCCAGTCATTTCCCGTATTACTCAATCGGCCTGCACCGATACCGAAAGCAACCCAATTACTATTAGTTGTGTTGCTGACTCCGGCGTTAGTCCCGGCCCCAAGCCCGACGGCCCGAGGTTCTGCTATCAGTACATTTGTAACGTTGGATAGCCCGATCGTAGACTTTGCTGAATTTGTATCAACTGCGGTTCGAAGCGCACCACCGATCGCAGATTCAGGGAGATCGGGGAATGCGATCCATGAATCAGTGCCCGTCTTGCGTAGAACTGTGGTCGAAGTTACACCCGTAACGGTTAACGTTGTCCCCAATGAATTGAGAACTGTAACGCCCACAGGCCACGCTATCGTGACCGTTTGTGCTGTTGTTTTTCGGACGATAACCTTGGCACCGATCGGAAATGCCACGGCACTATCTAGCGGGATCGTAATAACAGTCGCCGCCGCATTGGTGCAATTCTGAACCGTGCCAGAATCAGCCAGCGCTAGAGTTTTTGTCGCGGTGACAGTAATGATTGGTTCATAGCCTCGGAGCGAAACCCCAGCATTCAAGACACCAATAGGGCGATCGTCACCCAAAAGCGTTACTGAATCATCAGGCAATACGATCGTTCTATCGGCTGTTGGTGCCCAATTAAGAGATCCCGTAAATAGCCCACTGACCCACCGGAGATTATTCAATAAATTCATAGTGGTTAACCAAGGATACTTACGCGGTACTGATTCGCTGTTGGGGCCAAAGCGAAAGTGAATGCAATCGTATTTACCGTTGGATAAGCGACGGAAGCGATGACCTTCGTGAATGGCGAGGCCACCAAAGCCATCGAATAATCTGGAGATGCATTGTTTAGGCTATGAGTTACGGTAATCGTCGTTGATGTGCCATCTCCGATCGTTTGACTGAACTTTCTAGTTACGATTGAAATATCAATTGCTAGATCATCAGGATTGGTAACCATACCAATCCCTCCAATCGCATTCAAGACATTACCAGTTTTAGTAAGTCCTGAACCCGCCAGAATTTGACCCGCACCTGATGTTTGAGTGAAAACCAGCGCAGTCGTGTCAAGTACGATCGGTGCTGGTGTGGTGAGAGTAAAGCCGTTAGATCCGTTAGTAGTACCTTCAGAGATAAATACGAATAAACCCGATCGAACTTCAGCAGAAATATCCGCATTAGTGGCACGAGTTAACGCGCTTGCTGACCCGTTGAAAATGTATAAACCGTTCTGAGTCGCAACCGTTTGAGCGCCTAAAAGAACCATATCTCCAGCGGCCAATGTTACGCCATCAATCGCGGCTCCGGGCGTTGCTAGGGTAATGTTTGCGGCAGAAGCGGCCCGAGCCGTTCCCTTATTGTTTCCAGTCGTAATCAGCGCGTCAGCATAGTTCTTTGTAACGCCATCTTGAGCATTTACAGGCTCAGCAAGAGAGACTATTCTGACTCCATTTAGAGAAACGTTAGCCGTTGGGACTGCTAATTGATCTAATCGTGAAACTCGGACTTGAGCATCAAAATCACTAATGGTAGCGCTAGTCTGAACCCCTGTATGGTTCGCTCTAGCGGTATAGAATGCGGGCGCTTGCGATGCTAGGTTTGATGCGTTTGAGGCTGTCCCGGTTAGCGCTGCCGTGATTGTTGAGGCTGCGAAATTGCCTGAACTATCGCGTTGGACTAAAGTTGATGCCGTGTTTATTGCTGTTGAAGCTCCTAGCTTGGTAAAGTCAGCAAGTGACATTGACCCGGCTAAACTGCCACTAGCAGGTGAGATTGAGATTGAGGGAGTGTTGCCACCCGTTGAGCCGATCGGGGCAGTTCCAGAGACTGAGGTTACGCCACCGCTCCCTGCGTAATCCCACGCTGAGCCGTTGTAAACGCCCTCTTTATTCATCACCGTATCGTAATAGCGCTGTCCCGAGATGGGGGACGCTGGAGCTGCTGCCAACTTATGGGTTATTAAGTTTCGAGCTTCGGTTTTTGAAAAATCAACGTGATCGACAAAAGTAGGCATTCTCTAACTCCTAAATACAATATGCAATGCCATTTATGGCCAGAGCGAACGTGATTGTAGAAACATTGGGACCGTTATTGATGACAGTCCCGTCAACTTTTAATCCATCCTGCCGATAAACCGTTATTGACACGTAACGGTTTAGACTATGGTTGATCGCCCAAGACAAGGAAAGAGTGGATTGGGTGTGAGTGTAGGCCGCTAGTCCTGCATCGCCTTTATCGCCTTTATCGCCTCTCTCCCCACGATTGACGGAAACGACAAGCGTTGTCGGCTGGCTCGTTACACTCACGGTTATTGGTGATTGCCCGCTAACGCTCATAGAGTCACCTCGCTACTGACTAAAACAGAGCCACTTTCACGACGTTTTCGCCTCGCATTGGCATCAACGGTATCGAAGTCCCATACGTAAGCATTGCTGGGTAATGTGTCCCATGTTCGGGTGTCGCTCAGGGCAAATCCATTAATTAAATAGATTTGCTGGGCGGTACAGTTACCCGGAATCGCAGCCGAAATTAAATGAGGCAGTAGCAGCGAAAAAGTCCCGTTTATTGGATTACCAAAAACATTACAGATAAAATTCCATGAAGTTGGAGATCCGTAATAACCTCGGATTGAAGAGTAGCCTGTCCAGCCTGTCACGTTGATCGGATTTCCAGCTAAAGTCGTGCCAGGTTCAAGCCTAGTTAGTACTCTTGTTACAATCGCAGTAGTATCAGTCGGGGCAAGGTTCTCGGCCAAGATAAGCGGATCGCAATCGCCATACATCAACTTTTGCCCAGCAACCATTGATGCCCCCATGGGGACGATTTTGATCGTGATTGTTGCTGCTGAGACAGGCACTGCGCAGCGTAGAGCCGCGCCATGGCGTAGCTCTATCAGTAATTCAAAATCGTCACCTTGAGGGATCAGGAGGTTAGACATTTAGACTAGCTCCACAATCGTAAGACTGAGTAACCTAAACCGATATTTGTAACCATTGTTTTTTACTAGCGAGTAGTATTGTCAATCTGTTGAAAGCATTTATTGCTGAGAATCTAGGTGTTGTCTTGCAATAAATGCTCCTGTTCAACTATGCCGTTGGGGCTGTCTTTCTACGTGTTGGCTCGATCGGTTCTAGGGGCGTTGGGACAGTCAAAGACCATCCATGAGCTAACCAGGCAGCGACATCGATCGTGTCGATTTCACGCTCTTCTAGTGCCCCATCAACCCATTTATAAAGTCGTTGGTTCATTAGAGGTTCATGGGTGATAAGTGAGCGTTGTAATTAATCGGCCCTGGTAATCCAACTTTCGTAGCTACGATTCGGACATACTGAGAGAAAGGTACAAGAGATTCAATCATTAGCCCGGTAAAAGTGATTTCACCATCAATCCCAACTAAGCCCATTTCAGTACGGCCAATGACCGTTTTAGCAATAGATTTAAATCCGGTTGCTAACTGAGTGGATGCCTCGATAGAGATTTCCCAGTAAGCAGTAGCAGCATTAAAGCCAGTGTAAGGAGCAGCCCCTAGTTCAACCTTTAGGCCGTACAAGTGACGGGATTCAAAAGCGATCGCAGTTTCGGCAGTGGTAACGGTAATCGCTGCTACCTTATTCCGATTACGCAATTCGTTAACGGCGTCAGGAATAAACTTTGATCGAGTGGGTGCATACCCAGCGTAATAGTTAGACATTAGGTAGTCACCGGAGCTAGTTTGATTCCATCAAGGCGCGTAACCGATCGTTTGTCTTCAATCACAATACCCGTGCGATATTCGACTAAAGTCTGGTCATAGATACCGATTTGGCCTTGCTCAACGACGTTAAAGCCGTAACCTTTTGGTCCTTGGAAGTTGATGCCTTGTAAGCCACCATCACGCATCGAAACAACATAAATCGAAGTGTTATCGATCGAAGTGCCATCAAAAGAACCTTCAGTTGCAGGGAGCATTTCACGATCGGTTTCGTCGCGTTCAATGCGAAGAATTGGGATGCCGCCATAGCTCAGGACATCCTTGCCCAAATCATCACGCCCAAAGATGACGCTACCTTTTAGGATGCCAGTTTCAGCAGATTCGCTAATCCAATCATGCAAGTCAGCAGAGACGAGGGACGCCGTAGGATTCTTCGTGCGGTTGATCGCCTGCTTCCATTTGCGTCGGGACAATGGAGCGCCACCAACGGCATTCTGCAACCATTGACGAGGCATCTTCTCAACACGCGCTCTTAGGCCGTCGTATTCACGGCTATTTAGCGATGTCGAACCATTAAAGAACTGACGAATCCAAAGATCTTTAAATGCGCGGATCTTGCGGAGTTCTTCGCGGGCTTTACGGGTTGGGTCAAGTGCTGCAACCTGCCAATCTGTCTGCATGAGGTCAGACATGAGTTTGAAAGTTTCGTAACTGTCAGACTCGCGGCCCGGTTCTCCTAGAATCTGTTCATTCAGCCCACGCATTCCGGCTGTGGCACTCTTCACAACTTGGCTGTAAGTGTATACGGGGGTGGGTTCGTTGATAAAACCTAGGTTGGCAAAAATCGGATCTTCTTTGATGAATTCTTCCATTAGAATCCCCGATTGGGATTCCGGATCGGCTGCTACCGCTTCGATAAAAGTTAACATTGTGTCTGTTTTTTGTAGGGTTCGACTCGGCATCCCGCCGCAACAAAAACATCCCGTTAGTGTTCCTTTATTATTCCCAGCCGCTAAATTTCAGCCTCTAGGTTATCTTCTTCAGTACCAGGACAAACCCGACAGACCTTGCGAGACATCACGCCCCATTCACCTGTTAACCAATGCTTTCCCGATGGTGGAACGCTTAATCGAGTATTACAAAAAGCACACCTAACATTAGGGCTTGTGAACATCTTCGATCGTGGTGGGGCGTTGTCTCTAAACATGGCAAGTCCTTAGAATAAACTTTTGGAATACTTTTTGCGAATGTTTCAGCTAAAGAAAGCTAGTTGCCCTATTTTAGTCGGGATAAGTGCTCCTACCGATTAAAATCGGTCTTGAAAGATCCGTCTTATCCGTGGTGTGGATCATTTATGTATGCCGTTACTTTTGCCGTGCTAACTTTCCCTGTTGAATCAAACATATAGGAGTGAGTCCACAGGGAAGGTAGTTTCATCATCAATGGGAATTCTTGCCTGATAAGTCTTGACGATCGCCCCTTGAACGCCTTCGCGACCTGAGAGATAGAGTGATTTGGATCGTACTCTACTAATAGGTGAACATGATCCGAGGCTATTTCTAAAGCCTTGATGTACCATCCTTTCTCTTTTGCGACTAAGTTAAAAATTTCAACGCATCGCAGCTTCATCGGTTCATTGTTGTAAAAAACTTTTTTGCGTCTACAAGGTATCCAAACCAGATCAACCCAAACAGTACCTACGCTGTGACCATAATGACGGTAAGAATCAGGCATTTGTAGATAGCCTCATAAATATGTTGACACTATCTACAATAAGCTCTACAGTAAAGGAAGTCAAATACATCGCAAATTGAACGATGAAAACGTACAAATTCAAGCTCTATCAAGCCGATCGAAATCGCCATCTCAAAAGGATGATAAATACTTGCGGCTTTATCTGGAATCACTGTATCGCCCTTCATCGTCGGTACTATCGATTATTTCGCAAACACATCAATAAATACGCGCTAACAAAACATCTAGCTAAGTTAAGAAACCGCAACCCTAGATGGAAGCTGGTAGGCTCTCAGTCTGTGCAGGATATTGTGTTCCGCATCGACAAGGCTTATCAGGCTTTTTTCAAGCGTCATAATAAAGGTGTCAGACCGCCTACGTTCCAAAAATGCAGACGGTACAAATCTTTTACGATGACGCAAGCAGGTTACAAGTTCCTTGGAGGGAATCGGATTAAGATCGGCACTAGAGTGTTTCAGTACTGGAATAGTCGTGAGGTTGAAGGCGTTGTAAAGACCGTTACTGTGAAGCGTACGCCTTTGGGTGAGTTATTTCTATCAGTCGTTGCGACGGGTCCAGATTCCGAAATTGTCAAGATCGAGACGGGTAAATCCGCTGGTTTTGATTTTGGATTGAAAACCTTTTTGACGACTTCAGACGGTGAAGAGATCCAGTCTCCTCAATTCTTGAAAGCGAGACTAAAAGAGCTTGCTAGTGCCTCCAAAAAGCACTCTAATTGCAAGAAAGGATCAGCTAACAGAGAACGAGCCAGACTTGCTCTAAACCGCGTTCATGAGTCAATCACGAATCAAAGACGTGATTGGTTTTGGAAACTTGCGCACAAGCTGACCGACAAGTATGATGAACTTTATTTTGAGACCTTGAACCTAGACGGAATGAAGCGACTATGGGGCCGTAAGGTGTCCGATTTGGCCTTCTCTGAGTTTCTGGCAATTCTTGAATGGGTTGCCAAAAAGAAAAACAAGATTGTTGGCTTTGTTGGGGCATGGTATCCCAGTTCTAAAACGTGCTCTAATTGTGGGCATAAGCACAAAGAGTTGAAGCTGACCGATCGAGTATGGCGGTGTTCTTCATGCCATAGTGAAAACGATAGAGACAGAAATGCCGCTATCAATATCCTAATAGAAGGGCAGAAACTAGCAGCATAAAAGTAAAGTGGGTAGGGCGCTATCCACACGGTGTAGAGGATGTTATCCGGGTTCGCTCGTTTTCCTTGTTCGATACCAGAATCCCCGCGTTTTCAGTGCGGGGATTGCGTCAACCAAAAAGCTCGTCTCAGCTTGTGGCGATCGTTCTGTCAAAAATGCCGCTATCAATATTCTAAAAAAAAAGACAGAGACTAGCTGTATAAAAGTAAATGGGTAGGGCGCTATCCATATGGTCTAGGAGGTGTTATTCGAGTTCGCTCGTCTTCTCTGCTTGAAACCAGAATCTCTGCATCTTAAGTGCGGAGAGTGCGTCAAGTCCTAGCGTAAGTATTAGCCGTCTGAGCTTCTAACTGATCCGAATATCCGGGCATCCGTCTATTATCTCCGTTCGCTTTTTGCGGTGCCAATCTATCAAGCCTGTCGCCTAATTTATTGATAGCCGCGACAATGTTGCGATCGTCCAAGGCCATAGGGACTGCATTTTGTGCAACCGTGCGATCGATGCCTGCTGTCGGTGATTGTATTTGCTTTGCCAGCGGGTCAAAGATGGGCATAGAAACCATTGGCGCTAGTCTCATGGGTTTGATGTTGTTTTGGCTGCCAATCGAATTCAAGGCGCTTAAATCAATGCCAGCCCCAAAGGTACCGCCGCCCACAACCTTGTTCTGCTGAATTTGAGTACCGCCAAAACCCTTCGCCGCCCCTTGTGCCCTGGTTAGCTCAGTATCCATGTTCAACCGTGCGGACTCTCGATCGATGCCCATTTTAGCGGTAGAAAGTTGGTTCTGTGACTCAAGCGATCGAATCTTCTCACCTTCTAAACCAAGTAGCTGAGTCTGTCCTGTCACATCATCAGTGGCGTTCGCAATCTGGTTTTTATCGCCAGTGATAAGCGCATCTTTCAGTTTCCGCTGTGACTCGGATACTGCGATCTTTTGCTTGCCAAAGCTGATTTGAGCTTCAATCGCAGCTTGTCTTAGCGATGCCTGTTGTTGCTTTTCCTTAAGGTCTAAGATAAACATCTCAGCTTTTTGAATGGCCTGCAATGACAAGAGTCTGATGTTGGCGATCTTGCCATCACGCGATTTGGATTCGCCTTCACCTGCTTCAATCTTGGCTATTGAATTATCAGCTTTAGCCTTGCCCAACCCAACAGCCGACTCTGCAAAGCCTTGCTTCGCTCCGTCAATTTGTGCTGATAGACCTGCGCGGGTTTTACTTGCCTCTAGCCCTCTGAGGAGCACGTTGGTATTGCGTGTGAGTGCATCGTGCTCTTTCTGATACAATCCTTGCCGCTCTTGAATCAGAAGGTTAACTAGCTTCTCTTCTTCGCTGCGTAAATTGTTTGCATTGTTCTGGACCCGATCGGTAAATTCCTTCTCGCTAATCGTGCCATTATTCCGAAGCTCAACATCTTTATCAATCGCTTTGTCAGCAAGGTCTATCTTGCTCCTAGTGGAGACGATTTCTCGTTTAGTCGCTTCGGTTTGACCGCCTTCACCTTGAATTTGTCCATTCAATTGATTGAATTTGGTGGTGATAGTTTCGGTTTTGTCTTTGATGCCAAGGCTGAAAATCTTCTCTTTTTGGGTCTTATCGTAATCGTTTACGATCTTGCGGTTCTTAGCCTGTTCAATCGCTAACTCAGCTTCAGCCGATCGGACTTTGGCATCAAGGAACTGCGATTCTAGATCCATTTTGCGACGGGCGTAATCGTCTGGGGTCATCGTTGAGCGTAAAGCATCCAATTCACTAATCTGTGATTGGATGCTACTTGCTGATGAGTTGGCGCTATTGCCTTGGTTCTCGGCCTTACGAACAGCAACCTCATCGTCGGACATGTTGTTATTGGCTTGTCCCTTAATAAGGTCGATCGTGGCAGTGGTATCTACTCGTTTGGTGGCAAGTTCACGAGCTTTAACATTGCGTTCCCAGTCAGCTAGGATTTTCTTGTTCTTAGCTTGCTCAATCGCTAGCTCAGCTTCAGCCGCTTTGATTGTGGCATCGACCAGCCTCGATCTCAGGTCTAGTTTGCGCTTGGTAAACTCCTGTTCTGTAATGACGCCCCGTGCTTTGAGTGCGTCAGTCTCGGTCATCTGCTGCTTGACCTCAGACAAGTCACCCTGTGCTGATGTGGATGATATCTCAGCGCGTTTAATTGCAACGTCTGACTCATTCATCCGGTTCCCTTTCTGGGCATTGATTAGCCCAACGGTCTGCGCCCCAACTTTCTCTTTTCTGCCAACTTCACGTTTTTTAATGGATAATTCAAAGTCTTCTAGGATGCGTCTGTTTTTAGCCTGTTCAACCGCTAGCTCGGCTTGCGCTGCCTTGGTTGTGGCGTCCACTAAAGACGATCGTAAATCCATCGATCGTTTGGTGTATTCCTCCTTGCTAATTGTGCCCGCCGCAAAGAGCGAATCAAGACTCTTTATACTTTCCCCGATGGAGGAAACTTGTAAATCCGCTGCTATTTTGCCGATCTCAGCTTGTCTAACTGGTACGTCTCGTTCATTGACCTTATTGCCTTTTTGAGCCTTGATAAAATCAACATTGGCCTTCCCCTCAAAGCCTTTGTTCTCAAACTCACGAACCTTAGATGCGCGATCGTTCTTCTCTAGTGCTAGTGCGGATTTAGTGCTAAATACTTTTTCGTCAGACTCTAGCTCGTTTTTCTTCAATTCAGGAAGTGAATCGATTGCTTTACGTCTAGCGATGAGCTTATCTATTTGACCTTTCTCTTTATCGGTGCGGCCCGCCTTAGCCTGATCTAATTCCTGTGCTGACGTGTCACCTGTGATTGATTTCCCATTGATAGCGATCTTAGAAATTTCACGTTTAACGGTCGGGTCCTCCATCACTTTATTGATTTCGTCAATCGTCTTTTTAGTTCCAGTAAATTCACTTCCCGCGCGGGTTCTTTCATTCTCAGCTTGTTTCACAGCGTTATTCTGTGACGCGAATTCATCCGTACTACGATCGGCCTTGCGACCTTCTAATCGCTTCACTTCTGAGCTGTTGAAAGCATTCTTAGCCGCTGCTGATGCTGCCTCAATCTTAGCTGCCATCTCTGAGAGTGAAACATTAAATTTCCCCATAATATCGGCACTACCGCCAAACTTTCTATCAATCGCATCTAGCTGTTTTTTAGCCCCTTCAAGTTGTCCTAGTTGAGCATCGATTTGGCCTTCTAGTTCTTTCTTCTGCGTTGGCGAATAGTCTTCGTTAGTTTTTAGCCCTTCTTTTTGAGCTTTAAGATCCGTTATTTGGGAACCGATGAGATTCTTTTGATCCAGGAATCCTTCACCGTTTTTATCCCGACGATTGGCAGATGCTTTTATCTCCTCATCCAACCGGGCGATCTTGTTTTTGTCGGGTGAGCCTGTGGATAATTCCTTCGCTTTCTCTACTTGCTTTTGATCGATCGATTGCTGGTCAGCTTGCGACTCCGCTGCTTTTTTTCTGAGTTCTGGCAGACTATCAAAAACCTTACCCGTGGCGCCATAAACACCGTCACCTTGTGCTCCTAGTGCCTCTCGCGTTCGATTGAATTGCACTTCTTGCATCGTCGCTAGACCTTCACCGCCGTTTGATTCATTAATCTTTTGGCCTAGTGCTGTGATGATTGCAACTGGAGGCAGTAGGAGCGCCCCTACAGTTTGAAAAAGTCCGTTATTAATAAGTGAGTTACCTTGCTCGTCTTTTTTGCTTATGCCCTTAACTAAGTCGTCCCCTTTCTTGATGCCAAAGGCTCCGGAAAGCCCAAAGGTCGCCTTGTCAATATCAATCCCTTTAGATGGTCCTTCAATGTCAGACAGGATGCCTTTTGTGCCCTTGCCTTTTTTCTCAATGTCATCCAACGACTGCTTAATCTTGTTAGCCTGCGCTTCAAAACGGCTCCCCATATCATCAGGTGTAAACGCTGAAAATAGAGATTTCCCAATTTCGATTGATGCGTTAATTAACAAGAATTGCGCGATCATCGGTCCGACTGTTGAAGCGACGGACATCATCGATTTACCGATACCACTAACACCGCCCGCCGCAGCTAGGGCTGACGTTCCCATTGCCATTAACCCACCGTTATAAGCAATGATTCCAGACAACCCAGCGATCGCCGCCCGTGCCATGCCAATACCAATCACGGCTAACAAAGTAGTACCATGTTTCTCTAACAGCGTCATCCCAGCGATCGCAGCGTCAACACTAAATTTCACAGGCACCGCTAACGCAGAACCGACGTTTTCGGTTACTTGCCCTGATGCCCCTGACAATCTGAACATTGACGATTGAAGGTTCTGTGATGCATCTTTTGCACCCGGCCCAAATTCTTGTTTAAGTTGAGCGCCAAACTTAGGAATAAACTGTTCAGCACTTACCGAACCTGATTCCATTGCCTTGCCTAATTGAGCCTCGGACATACTCATTGATCGGGCAGCAATAGCGAACGCACCGGGTAATCTCTCCCCGATTTGGCCTCGCAATTCTTCGGCCTGAACCGATCCCTTTGACATTATTTGTCCGAGAGCTAAAAATACTCCGCTCTGGTCTTCTGCGGATAATCCTAACGTCGTTGCAGCCGATCCAACGCCTTCAAATAACTGATTAGATTGACCTTCGCTCAACTTACCTTTAGATGATGCTCGGAGCTTTGAATAGCCCTCAATAGAGGCTTTTCTATCAATACCTAAAGACGATGCCTGATCCGATGCATATTTAAAGGCTTTCTCTCCGTCAGCTTTAGAACCTGTGGAGAATGTTAGCGAAGTCTTGACTCGATCGGATGCGATCGCAGCCTGAATGGAGGCATCAGCGAATTGCTTCATCATGCCGATCGCCATTCCAATACCAGCAACGGCAAAAGGTAACGCCAACAGTCCAAGACCCACGCCTTTTAAATTACCAATCAACCCGCCCGCCGCGCCCTTCATTTCTTCAAAGGGATGGGGAACAGGACGCCCAGCTAGTTGATAGATCTCATTAAATTGCGATTTTAGATCTGAGATTTTCTTTGCATCGTCACCCGTAAACGAATCTTGACCAGATATGCGTTCGGCTCTGTCTGCGGTGACATCTACACGGCGTCTGAGCTTTCCTAAAGACTTGGCATCGTCGGTTTTGCCGTCACGAGTAGCGATCGACTGTGATGTCCCAATATCAAAAGACAGATTGCGGGCATCGGTCGCAGTGGCAGCTAGTTTTTTCGCATCCCCTTTTGTAACGTCACTTGTTACGGATGCAATACCACCGGATACAAAAGATCGAACATCTTGGAACTCAGAGGCAATTCTAGAGGCTCTAGATTGGCCCGGTTTAGGTGCATCAATAGCCCGCGCTTCACCTTCCGGTACTAGTCCTAATCGTCTTGCAACGTTAGAGAATCTACTTGCCTGTGCGGTATTGTCAGCGCTTGTGTTTGTCGTTTCTGTTTTAATCGATCGCGTTCTGGATTCATCAAAAGCAGCATCAGCCATTGCAGATGAGCGATCGGCGCGGCGTCCTAGTGAGCGATCGACCTGTCCATAAGCGCGGGTAGTCCGGGAAATGTTCGCTACATTCGCCTGTCCTAAAACAGTCTCTCTAAAATTATCAACGCCATTCCCTACCGAATTACGGACGCCATCCATTATTGATGAAACTTTCAACCCGATCGCATTCAGTGGAGGGGTCTTTGTCCCGACTTTAGCCTGCATTTCTAGCAGCGTGCCAAGGGTTCGGGATTCGGCGGCATAAGCATCAATTTCTAGTTTGCGGAGTTGAGTTTTATTCAGCCCTGGATTCTGAGACGCAGCGATTGAGACTGATTTGTCAATCGCTGATTTGTTCTTAGGATCCATCTTTGAACTTAATGGAGTTCCTAGACCCATAGACGCCTGCTCTAGGTTTAGTTTGCCGCCTGCGAATTGATTAGAGTGTTGGATTTCATGGGTGAGCGGTTCTAGCTTTCTAGCTGCTTTAGCTAGGCTGTGAGCGGGCTGATCTAATGCTCTTGCAAGCGTCTTGGAAACCATCACCACATTACGATCGACATCATATAAAGCGTCAGCGCCGGATGCTTTCAGGGCTTTGTCTGCAATCTCTAGGCGCGGTGCTAATGACCCGATCGCGCTGCCTGAATTGTTTTTTGTGTAGGTTTCCTGGAATGCTGAGTAGTTAGCTTGTAGACGTTCGTTATTGATAGGCCGTAAATCATTGGCCTTGTTTTTAATGCGATCAAAAATGCCTTCTTTTTTGGGTTCATCCGCTCTAGCGACGGCAAATCTTTTGCGGATGTCCATGACCTTACCAGGAAGAACCGTTGCAGCGATCGCGTCTAGGGGCAATTGATTGATCATGGGCATTCCCATCGATGCCGCTAGCCCGGTCTTCAATGCTGCCCCGGCTGTACCGATCGTGAATCCCGCAATATCTCCGGTGATTGCATCGCCTGTGTTGTTTAGGTTGATTTCTTTTGCCGCCGCCGCCAACATTTTCGCTTTTTGAAGTAGACCAGCTTTTAAGAATGATTCTTGCTGTTTTAATCGTTTGATTGCTGATGAATATTGAGCGCCTGATTCAATCGCTAGGCGAGTGATCAACGTAGCCCCGATACTAGCCGCGCCCCC
>ENA-OFCF01000749-OFCF01000749.1-metagenomes-genome-assembly--contig:-NODE-749-length-13751-cov-5.202322_pt1 | contig 13751 bp, 8 predicted proteins | sample MGYA00153387_OFCF01 | MGnify analysis MGYA00153387
ATCATGGCAGGACCTCGATCCCGCGAGTCACCGTGCACATGCTCGAACAAATGCAGCGACGTGGCGCGTCCTCGGTCAAAGAGCTCCACATAGGCTTCTTCAATGTCCAGCGCTTCCTGCCTGCCTGATGTGGCCGACATCCATTGAATCAGCTCTTCAAGTTCGGTCAGGCGGGCGGGCGATAAGGCGGCCTCGAACCGAAGCGCTTCTTGCAGCTCAGGGAGGTGTTTGCGCAAGGTGGCGTCCGGGTAGCTCAGCAAGCGCGCGAGCACGCGCAAAGTCTTGGTGGCACTTGCTGGCGTTTTACTGAATAAATTCATGGCTTAAACCTCCGCCCTGATTGGGATGGTGCGTCTTTTTTCGCTGCCAAACAGACTGGTTTCGCTGCTGCCCTCCGAGCAGCCGTTCCCAAAAGTAAAGCCGCAGCCACCACGTACGTTGAAGGTGTTCTCCGCATACTCGCGGTGCGTACTGGGGATCACGAAACGGTCTTCATAATTGGCAATCGCCATCACGTGGTACATGTCTTCAACCTCATGCTGGGTCATTCCAACCTGGTCAAGAACGGCCATGTTGATGCGGCCATCGACATGTTTTTCCCGTTGATAAGCGCGCATGGCCAGCATGCGCTCCAGGGCCCGCTCCACTGGCTGGGTGTCGCCTGCCGTCAACAAATTAGCCAGGTACTTCACTGGAATCCGCAACGACTTGACATCGGGTATCTCGCCGTTAATGCCCATTTGCCCAGCGTTCGCGGCTGCGGTAATGGGGGAGAGCGGCGGCACATACCAGACCATGGGCAGCGTGCGATACTCGGGGTGCAGCGGCAACGCCACCTTCCATTCCACAGCCATTTTGTACACCGGGCTGCGGCGCGCTGACTCCATCCAGGCATCAGGAATGCCATCAACGCGGGCCTGCGTGATCACCGCCGGGTCATTGGGGTCCAGAAAAATATCGAGTTGAGCCTGGTACAAGTCGCGATCGTGCTCAACGCTTGCGGCTTCTTGAATGCGATCTGCGTCATACAGCAGCACGCCCAGGTAGCGAATGCGCCCCACGCAGGTTTCTGAGCACACGGTGGGCTGGCCCGCTTCAATACGGGGGTAGCAGAAGGTACATTTTTCGGCTTTGCCACTTTTCCAGTTGTAATAAATTTTTTTGTAAGGGCAGCCGCTGACGCACATCCGCCAACCCCGGCACTTATCCTGGTCAATCAACACAATGCCGTCTTCTTCGCGTTTGTAGATCGAGCCGCTGGGGCAGCTCGCCACGCACGCCGGGTTCAGGCAGTGCTCGCACAGGCGGGGTAAATACATCATGAAGGTGTTTTCAAACTCGCCGTACATCTCTTTCTGAACGTCGTCAAAGTTTTTGTCTTTGCTTCGTTTGGAGAACTCGCCGCCCAAGAGCTCTTCCCAGTTGGGACCCCACTCGATTTTTTCCATGCGCTTGCCGGTAATCAGGCTGCGGGCTCGCGCGGTAGGGGTGGCTTTCAGCTCTGGCGCCGACTGCAGGTGGTCGTAGTCAAAGGTGAAGGGCTCGTAGTAGTCGTCAATCTCAGGCATGTTCGGATTGGCGAAGATGCGCATTAACAGCTTCCACTTCGCGCCTTGGCGCGGTTCAATGCTGCCATTGGCTTTGCGCACCCATCCGCCGTTCCACTTGTCCTGGTTTTCCCACTCTTTAGGATAGCCAATGCCGGGCTTGGTCTCCACGTTGTTAAACCAGGCGTATTCCATGCCGGGACGGCTGGTCCAGACGTTCTTGCAGGTCACGGAACAGGTGTGGCAGCCAATGCACTTGTCCAGATTCAAAACCATACCTATTTGTGCGCGTATCTTCATGCTACTTCTCCCTGTGCTTGGACCGCTGCAGCCTTCTCATCAGACAGTGGCGTGTCAAGCCAGTCAATCTTGTTCATCTTGCGCACCACCACAAACTCATCGCGATTGGTGCCAATGGTTCCGTAGTAGTTAAAGCCGTAGCTGAATTGTGCGTAGCCGCCAATCATGTGGGTGGGCTTGAGCACGATGCGGGTCACCGAGTTGTGAATGCCGCCGCGCACACCAGTGATCTCCGAGCCAGGGGTGTTGATCATTTTTTCCTGGGCATGGTACATCATCACCATGCCGGGATTTACGCGCTGGCTGACCACGGCGCGGGCTGCAATTGCGCCGTTGATGTTGAACAACTCTACCCAGTCATTGTCAACAATCCCGGCGCTGGCGGCATCGTCTTCACTGAGCCAAATGATGGGCCCGCCCCGGCTCAGGGTCAGCATCATCAGGTTGTCGCTGTAGGTGGAATGAATGCCCCACTTCTGGTGCGGCGTGATGAAGTTCAGCGCGATTTCCTTGTTGCCATTGGGTTTGATGTTTTGAATACCCGCCGTGGTTTTTAAATCGACCGGTGGACGGTAACTGGTCAGGCCTTCGCCAAACGCAATCATCCACGGGTGATCCATATAAAACTGCTGGCGTCCGGTCAGCGTGCGCCACGGAATCATTTCATGCACATTCGTATAGCCCGCGTTGTACGAGACGGTTTCGCTTTCGATACCGCTCCACGTGGGTGAGCTAATAATTTTTCGAGGCTGTGCTTGGATATCCCGGAACCGTATTTTTTCGTCTTCCCGATGTATCGCAAGGTGCGTGTGGTCGAGGCCAGTTTGTTTGCCCAGCGCCTGCCAAGCCTTGACTGCCACATGGCCATTGGTCTCGGGTGCCAGTTGCAGAATCACTTCGCAGGCGTCGATGTCGGTTTCGATCTTTGGCATACCCTGCGAGACCCCTTCATCGCGCACGAAACCGTTGAGTTCACCCAACTGCTTGACCTCGATTTTGGTGTCCCAACCGATGCCCTTGCCGCCGTTGCCCAGCTTGTTCAGCAGCGGCCCCAAAGCGGTAAAGCGTTTGAAGGTGTTGGGGTAGTCGCGTTCCACCACCATCATTTGCGGGCCGGTTTTTCCTGGAATCAGGTCAACTTCGCCCTTTTTCCAGTCTTTGACATCAAACGGCTGGGCCAGCTCGCCGGGGGTGTCGTGCATGATGGGTGTGAGCACCATTTCTTGCTCCACACCCAGGTGACCAACACAAATTTCGCTGAATTTCTTGGCGAACCCTTTGTATATGTCCCAATCGCTTCGGGCTTGCCACGCAGGGTCCACGGCGGTCGAGAGCGGGTGAATGAACGGGTGCATGTCGCTGGTGTTCAAGTCGTTCTTTTCGTACCAGGTGGCTGTAGGCAACACGATGTCGGAATACAAACAGGTGGTGCTCATGCGGAAATCAAGCGTGACCACGAGATCCAGTTTGCCTTCAGGTGCTTTGTCGTGCCAGACAACTTCTGTAGGTTTGGCCTGGTCTTTGCCCAAATCTTTTCCCTGTACGCCGTTGCTGGTGCCCAGCAGGTGCTTTAAAAAATATTCGTGCCCTTTGCCACTGGAGCCCAAAATATTGGAGCGCCAGACAAACATGTTGCGCGGCCAGTTGTCAGGATGGTCCGGGTCTTCGCAGCTCATCTTCAGGCTGCCATCTTTGAGACCTTTGACGGTGTAGTCCCTGGCGTCCATGCCAGCGGCCTTGGCGTCTTTGACCACCTGCATCGGGTTGGTTTGCAGTTGCGGGGCTGACGGCAACCAGCCCATGCGTTCGGCACGCACGTTGTAGTCAATCATGCTGCCGGCATACATTTTTTTATCTGCCAGTGGGGAGATGACTTCTTCCATGCCCAGCTTTTCGTAGCGCCACTGGTCGGTGTGCGCATAGAAAAAGCTGGTGCTGTTCATTTGCCGCGGTGGACGTACCCAGTCTGTAGCAAAGGCCAATGGCACCCAGCCGGTTTGGGGACGCAGCTTTTCCTGGCCCACGTAATGCGCCCAACCGCCACCACTTTGGCCAATGCAGCCACACAGCATCAGCATGTTGATCACACCACGGTAGTTCATGTCGGCGTGGTACCAGTGGTTCATGGCCGCGCCAATGATGACCATCGACTTGCCGCGTGTTTTGTCGGCGTTGTCTGCAAATTGGCGCGCCACAGTGATGATCTGGTCGCGGGGTACACCTGTGATCTGTTCTTGCCAGGCTGGCGTGTAGGGCACGTTGTCGTCAAAGTTTTTGGCGCAGTTCTCGTCAGGCAAGCCGCGCGCCACGCCGTAATTTGCGGCCAGCAAATCAAATACCGTACAGACCAGCGCTTCGCGCTTGTCGCCTTCTTTGCCTAATGACAGGGTATGTGCCGGCACTGCGCGGACCAAAACGTCAGCGCCGGGGTTGTTGGGAAAGTGCTCTGACGCTATGCCGCCAAAATAAGGAAAACCAACCTTGACGACTTCTTTGTCGCCATCTGCGGCTTCCAGCATTGACAGGCGCAACTTGACGGTGTTGCCGTGGCGCGCTTCTTTAGCTTCCAGGTTCCACTGGTTGGCATCGGCACGGCCGTCTGGCCCCCAGCGGAAACCAATGGCACCGTTGGGCAGCACGGCTTTTCCATGTTCATTAAGGGCAACGGTTTTCCATTCGGGATTGTTGGCCTGACCCAATTTCCCGTTGAAATCTGATGCCCTTACGTAGCGGTCGGGCACTTTGATCTTTTCACCGCTGGCGGTAGTGTGGTCTTTGAGCATCACCAGCATAGGCAAATCGGTGTAGCGGCGTGCATAGTCATCAAAGTAGCTGCTGCGCTGTTTGTCACCGTCAGGAAAGTAAAACTCTTTCAGAATGACGTGGCCCATGGCCATGGCAACTGCAGCATCAGTCCCCTGCTTGGGGTGTAGCCACAAGTCAGAGAGTTTGGCTACTTCAGAATAGTCGGGTGTTACGGCTACAGTTTTGGCACCTTTGTAGCGTACCTCGGTGAAGAAGTGGGCATCGGGCGTGCGGGTCTGGGGCACGTTCGAACCCCAAGCCATGATGAAGGTAGAGTTGTACCAGTCCGCCGACTCTGGCACGTCTGTCTGCTCGCCCCAGACCTGCGGGCTGGCTGGTGGCAGGTCGCAGTACCAGTCGTAAAAGCTCATGCTGACGCCGCCAATCAGGCTCAGATACCGGCTACCCGCCGCATAAGACACCATTGACATGGCCGGAATCGGCGAAAACCCGATGATGCGGTCAGCGCCGTGCTTTTTGATGGTGTAAACATTGGCAGCCGCGACCATTTCGTTGACCTCGTCCCAGCCAGAGCGTACAAAGCCGCCCAGGCCGCGAACGTTTTGGTAGTCACGCCGCTTGGCGTCAGACTCCACAATTGAGGCCCAGGCCTCGACGGGCGCGTGAGTCAAGCGGGCCTCACGCCAGCTTTTGAGCAGCCGACCGCGCACCAGCGGGTACTTGACGCGGTTGGCGCTGTACAAATACCAGCTGTAACTGGCGCCCCTTGAGCAACCACGCGGCTCGTGATTGGGCATGTCCCAGCGTGTGCGCGGGTAGTCGGTTTGCTGGGTTTCCCAGGTGACGATGCCGCCTTTGACATACACCTTCCATGAGCAGCTCCCCGTGCAATTCACGCCATGGGTAGAGCGCACCACTTTGTCGTGGGCCCATCGGTTGCGGTAAGCATCTTCCCAGGTGCGGTCTTCACCCGTGGTGACACCATGATCCCCTGAAAAGGGTTCCCGGGGGTTGGAAAAGTAGCTCAAACGATCTAGAAAGTGACTCATAGGACGCCTCGGTTATAAATTCGGTTGTATCGAGCTGTAGGCCAATTAAATTGCGGGCAATAGGCTATTGAATATGTAGCGTGTTATTTGACTGTCACGTGATCACGGGTTTTTTATTTCTGCTCCAGCGCGCAGGTAGAACCACCAGTTCAATACCAGGCACAAAGCATAGAAAATAGCAAACCCATACATAGCGTTTTCTGGCGTACCAGCTTTCATTTGGGCGCCAATCACTACCGGGGCGATAAACGAGCCGTAGGCGCCAACTGCTGCAGTCCACCCCAAAACTGGCCCGGCCTGAACCCGATCAAAGATCACGCCGATGGTGCGAAAGGTGGAGCCGTTGCCGATACCAGTGCATGCGAACAGCACCACAAACAGCACCATGAAGAGAAGAAAATACTTTTCCGGCGCGGCCGAACTGTAGGCCAGCATCATCACGTAGCCGACTGCAGCGGACGCCGCCACCATGATGATGGAAATCACCTGCGTGACAATGGAGCCACCGACTTTGTCGGACAGCCAGCCACCAAACGGACGGATCAGTGCGCCAACGAAGGGACCAATCCATGCATAGGTCAGCGCTGATGGCGCATTCGGGTTTTTCAGCGTGTGCTGCATCACACCAGCGGCATCAGGCACGTGCTGAAAGCCGAAGATCACTGTGATAGACAGCGGAAGCGCCATTGAGAATCCAATGAATGAACCAAACGTGACGATATAAAGAAGCGTCATTGACCAAGTATGCTTATTCTTAAAAATATCGAACTGCTTGGTCAAATTTCCTTTCATCTCACCAAAAGCTGCCAGCTTCATGACTCCCAAGGTGGCTACGATGATGAGCGGAAGAGCTACCCACATGTTGAGAAGACCCAAGCCGGAAGGTGCTGGAAGGTACAGATAAAGGCCGACGCCGCCGACCCCAAAAGCCAGGCCGTACAAATAAAGTATCTTGCCGAAGGCACGAAGCGTGCCGCCGTAGTTGGGTGAAATTGGCAGCAGATTATTCATGCCAAACCAAGCCGCGATTACCATGGGTATAAGAATCGCCGCCCAGATGAACCCGGCATTCTGCACGTACGTCGGTGTGCCGGCAAGAATCTTGCCGAAGATCCAGCCTGAGTCTTTTATCAGCACCATGGAGCCGCCACCCACCGCCCCGAAAATACCGATAGTCATCACCAGCGGAATCAAGATCTGCATCGTTGTCACGCCAAAGTTGCCCAGTCCTGCATTCAAACCAAGCGCTAGACCCTGTTGTTTCTTGGAAAAAAAGGTGTTGATGTTGCTCATTGATGCAGAAAAATTACCGCCACCTATGCCCGACAGGAAGGCGCAAGTCTGGAACACCCATAGCGGAGTAGTCTTGTCTTGCAGAGCGAAGCCAGTCCACACGGCAGGAACGACAAGTAGCAAGGTGGTCAAAAACACTGTGTTTCGCCCACCCGAAAGTCGAATAAAAAACGATGCCGGTATGCGTAAGGTGGCACCCATAAGACCAGCAATCGCTGTGAGCGTGAACAGTTCGGCAGGCTTGAACGGGAAGCCCAGATTTAGCATCTGCACGGTAATGATGCCCCACATCAACCAGACAGCAAAAGCGACCAGCAGATTAGGAATAGATATCCACAAGTTGCGATAGGCAATTCGCTTTCCAGTGGTTTCCCAAAATTTTTCATCCTCTGGCTGCCACTCAGCGATGTCTTTGTTGATGTTGGTATTGGTTTTTGCATTCACGGCGGACTCCTTAACTTTGCAGGGAAAACGGTTTGGCGTTGGTGCCCATGAGTTCGGTCTTGCGAACTTCAGTCCAGTACATCCAGATCAATGACACCCACACCACGCCATACAGCAGCATGAAAGCGCTGGAGCGAATGCCGGTTAAATCCATCAAAGCGCCGAACATGATGGGCAATACAAACCCGCCAAGGCCGCCTGCCAGACCAACAATGCCGCTGATGGCGCCTATGTTGTGGGAGTAGTCGTCGCTGATGTACTTGAAGACGCTGGCCTTGCCGAATGCCCAGGCAATGCCCAAAATGAACATCAGCCCAGTAAAGGTATAAACATTCAGCCCGATGTGAAACGTCTTGGGGCCCATCACCGTCATCACCGTGAAGTCGGTTTGCGGATACGAGAGTAAAAACAGGCAGATCCAGCTCACCCACAAGACCCACCAGGTCACGCTGTGCGCGCCATACTTGTCTGACAAAACACCTCCGAAGGCGCGCAACACGCCGCCGGGCAGTGAAAAGCATGCTGCCAGCAAGGCTGCCACGCGAATGTCCAAGCCGTATTCACCCACGTAGTACTGCACCATCCACAGTGCCAGCGCGACGTAACCGCCAAACACAATGCTGTAGTACTGACAATACTTGATGACTTTAGGATCCTTCAGTGCCTTGAGCTGGTCTTTAAAACTGACTTTCTTGGTCACCAGATGGGCTGGGTCGCTGTAGCTGAACATCCAGAACAACACCAGCGCAGCCAGCATGATGGCCGCATAAACCTGCGGTACGACAGCCCAGCCGAAAGCCACCAAAATGACTGGAGCCACAAATTTGTTCACAGCTGAGCCAGAGTTTCCCGCACCGTAGATGCCCATGGCCGTGCCCTGCTTGTTTTTAGGAAACCAGCGCGCCACGTAGGGTGTACCTACCGAGAATGAACCGCCAGCCAGCCCGACGAACAGACCAATGGTCAGAAAGTGCCAGTATTCAGTGGCGTAGCTCATCATCCAGATTGCCGGGACCGTGGCTGCCATGAGCGCAGCCATGACAATTCGGCCCCCGTAGCGGTCTGTCCAGATACCCAAAGGCACGCGAATGAGCGATCCCGTGAGCACCGGCGTTGCCATGAGCAAGCCGAACTGGGTTGAGTTGAGGTTCAGCGTCTTTTTGATCGGAATACCGATCACGCCAAACATCATCCACACCATGAAGCACACCGTGAAGGCCAGTGTGCTGACAATCAGTACCGACCAGGCTTTTCTTGAATTGTTTAAGTCTGAGACCATGTCGCCATCTCCATAAGGAATGACATGACTGTCGCGGACTTATGAGCGTTTGCCCATCCACCATACGGACACTTCGCCCGAGCAAAAAGAACTAGGCTTCAGGCATGCGCAATAGTTCAAAAGAAATACGGCGAAAGGCTTGACACGGGGTACCGGCGCAGATTAATCAGCGTCAAGCGCGGCTGCGTAAACCGCCGCCTGTACCCTTGAAGTGAGATCAAGCTTGCGCAGAATGTGCTGCACATGAATCTTGACGGTGGTCTCGGCAATGCTGAGGTGGCGTGCGATCAGCTTGTTGCTTTCGCCCAGCGCGATACGGGCGAGCACTTCGCGCTCACGTGCGGACAGTTGGGAAACCGCTGCCTGCTCTGGCGTTATCCTGATGACCGGAATATCCGTCAGCGCTGGCTTGGTGGTCTTGGCTCTGAATGCTGCCACCAGTTTGGTCATCATTTCCGGGCTAACCACTGACTCACCCTCCATGACCTTGACAATCGCATGACATAACTGATCCGATTCCACCGTTTTGAGTAGATAGCCTTCTGCTCCAGCTTCCAGAGCAGCCGTCAAATCGGCCTCATCTTCACTGACGGTAAGCATCAAAATCCGGCTGGCTGGTGCGGCTTTTTTCAGAGCTGGAATGGCATCCACCCCGCGCACGCCCGGTAAATGGTTGTCCAGCAGGATCAAATCAGGTGCTTGCCGTTCAACGCTGCGCAAGGCTGCACCCACATCGCCAACCTGATCCATCACCTGAAGTCGCCCATCTTGCGACAGCAAAGCTGTCAGGCCACGACGGAAAAGTGTGTGGTCGTCAACAATCAGGAGCTGTATGGGGCGGTTCGGTAAAGTCATGCTGAATCAGATTAAAAACTAGGCTCCCATGATGGGATGCAGTGGCAATGTCAAAGTGACAATGCTACCTTCACCAAGCTTGGAGCCTACGTCAACCACTGCACCCACCAGATGAGCTCTTTCTTTCATGATCTTCATGCCGATGTGGGTCTGATCTTTTGGGGTGCTTGTGTCAAATCCAATACCATCATCCCGTATGCTGAACTGCCACTGCGCTCCTTTGTGTACCAGCACATCAACACGCGTTGCATTCGCATGCTTACGTACATTCGACAAGGCTTCCTGAACCACATGTAAAACCTGCACCTGAACGTCAGCGGGCAGTGGCAAGCCCGTGCCTTCAGACACCAGATAGGCTGGCAAATGGGTCTGGTGGCGAAATTTTTGAAGGGTTTCCTGCAGTGCCTGCTCAATGTCATCTGTATTGGTTCGGGTACGAAAATGCACCAACAACTCGCGAACATCATTGATACTCTCGCTCAGTCCCTCATCCAGTTCGTCAAGCGCCTTCAGCATCGGGCCAGCCAGGGATTTTTGCGTTGCGGTGCGCAGCAGTTGCGCCTGTATTTTTAGAAATGCCAGCGACTGGGCAATAGAGTCGTGCAGTTCACTGGCCAACAATGCCCGCTCCTCACCCACTGCGGCTTCCCGCACCAGAGCCGCCGCCCGAAGCCCTTCAAGGGAGCTCGCCAAATGACTGGCCAGTGCATCGAGCAACTCAAATTCATCAGCCCGCAATGCCACGTTGCTGCGAAAAAACAAATTTATTTCGCCAACAATTCGCTGCTGAAGGCGAATGGGCACACTCACCACGCTTTCGTAACCCAAACGGGCGCAATGACGCATCGGTGAGTCGTTGGCGAGGTTGTGAATGGGTATGACCCGGGTGCGGGCTTCAGGCTGCAGATCGCCGCAGGCACAGGCACCCGCCAGCAAACTGCGCTCTTCCTCCAGCATCGCATGTGGAAAGCAGTCTGAGGCCAACATGAGATAGCGCTGATTGGCCTCATCAGACCATCGAACGACCACCGCTTCAGCCTTCATCACCTGCCGGACTCGCTGGGCAAATCCTTTTGAAAGCGTTTCGATGCTGTCTGCATTCGCAAGGAACGCACTGACTTCGTAGAGCGTTTCAATTCGGGCGCGTTGCGTTTCAATATGCTGCGTTTTGGCATTTACCTGGGCTTCAAGCCCGCCATAAAGCGTTTGCAAACGGCGAGCCATTCCGTTAAAGCCAGCGGCAACCTGACCAAATTCATCTTGTGTTTCCACATTGACACGGGCATCGAAATCACCGGACTCAATTCGCCGCAAGCCCTGACTTAAGTGCTTGAGTGGATTGATGACAAACTGATAGCCGACATACATCATGACCGCTGCGCTACCAGAGGCTATAGCCATCATCAAGAACTGGAACAGATTCAAGATTGCCGTGAATTGAGATAAGTGCTGCTCAATTGACAAAACAAAGCGGTCAATCGCACTGACAAAAACATCTGCGGAGCGCAACGACTCGTCCGCCGAGATCTTTTCTGGTTGCAGCCACTGCGAGCGCTGTTCAGCCCAAAGTCGCCGAACCTCAGAAAATTTGGCGGTTGACTGCTCGTCCCAAGGCACAAAGAGCGGGCGCGAGGAGTCGCCGATGCGTAACAGCTCAAGGCTGCTGTCAAAGCTGGCAACCAGCTCGGTGATCTTTTCAGGGGGAACACCTGCCTGCGCCGAGCTGGACAGACGCCAGGTTTGCATACGCATTCGTCCTGCCTCGTTAACAGCAGCAGCACCGCCCTCCAGTTGCCATGTCACCCACAGTGTCAATCCGATGGATGCGAAGCCAACCAACAGCAATGCAGCGCCGATCGTGACAATCTTGTGGGACAGGGAAGCAGTCGCTTTCATCTTTGCATTATGGCTACAAGCGGAGTCATTGCTAAAAATGAAATCTAACTAGCAGTGCCAGACTATTTGCTGAAGCGATTATTAGATTTGAATCTGTAAATGCAACACTGTGGGATCCACAATATCACGGACACTTTTAACTGGACCTGACCCGTTTAAATAGACGCCAGATATGGTCGATGTTGAAAAAGTGAGCGAGCCATGAAGAAAGCTCGCTACGAGCCTGTTTATCTAGGTGATAACTTCGAGAGGCTTCAACCGTGAGAATTACGCAAACCTCTGCTTGGATTGGTTGTGAAATACGTTGGAGGACTGATTCCAAGTTAGCCTTCTGACCATAAATTAAAAGACGATGCGCATCAAGGCTTCACAGACTTGAAAATATTTCTCGAAGGCCCACAGTAGATCCCCCGTCAATTACAGGGGATCACGATGGAAACTGCATCAGTCACCCCTTCCAAAGACCCATGGAACAAGGGAAAGATCGTCGGGCAAAAGGCGCCACTGAAACTCAAAGACATCGGGCCATCCGGATACAACTTCGACTTGATCACCGCACAAAAGAACTTGCGCTTTTTGATCTTGGGTTGGACAGCAAATTGAGGGCCTGCGATTTGGTGCGCTTGCGGGTACGGGACATCTGCCACGGTGATCGCGTTTCCCCACGTGCGATCGTCGTCCAACAAAAAACCTCCCGACCTGTTCAGTTTGAAATTACACCGCCAACCAGGGATGCCGTTACAGCATGGATCAAGGAAGCGAAGTTGGTCAACGATGACTTTTTATTTCCCAGTCGGGTTCATGAATCACCACACTTGGGGACCAGGCAGTACGCGCGAATACTGAATTCTTGGATTGAAGAAATCGGTCTGGATCCAACGGCCTATGGCACCCACACGATTCGCCGCACAAAGGCATCTTTGATCTATCGTCGCACCAAGAACATTCGTGCTGTGCAATTGCTCTTAGGACACTCCAAATTGGAAAGCACTGTACGCTACCTTGGCATTGAGGTCGAAGATGCTTTGGAACTCTCCGAGCAAACGGAAATTTGAAAGCTATCGAACCGGTATCTGAAGCCAAATTGGCTTCTGGATACCGGTCATTGACCAAAGACAGCTCATGGCCCAAACCGGTCAACCGCCCACTTCTAAAGTCGCCAAACTTCATTTTTCGCATCATCAAAAATGCGAAGACAAATGGACAATGATTTCCGGATCAAACGGTGAGTTATATCGGAATTAGGATATGCAGAGAAGTCCGTACTACACACAACGCTAAGCAGCATATCCGTGCCGCCGGAACCATATCCGTGCCGCACCAATCTCCAAATGCGCCGAATTATCTGTATAAATCGGGGTTTTAAATCCGCTTTATGGACCTGCACGGCATTTTAGGATGATTTGGATGGTTCGCGAATGAAGCATAACCGTGCCACCCCAAAAATGAAGCATAACCGTGCCAAAGCGGCACAGTTATGGTTCCAAGGACATGTACTAGTCGCGTAAAGATACGCGTTGGTGCGGCTGGCGGGGATCGAACCCACGACCCTTGGCTTCGGAGTGCCTAAACCCTATGTGTAAACATAGGGTTTTGAGAGTCTCGACTTGGCATTAATCGGTAGGAAAAAAGAATTTTCTCCTCTGACGACACAATAAATGGTCAAACACCTTAACGTGACATTTGACTCCACTATAAGGTAAATGCTGTCATCGTAAATGTCACGGTCGTCAACTTATCAAACCAGCGTATCTTATCGCCTAAACGACCATTGGTCAACATTTCCAGACCCATGTTTTTGTAATTTTTTTGACTAGAGTAATGACAACACCGAATCGTTTCTGGGCGTCTGACCCACTCAATCGGGTGTCTCAGTTTTGACTCGGTAAGGACAGAAGTGTCGGATGGGGACTGGCTTGATTTTGAAATGCTTGGCGTTCTTCATCAGGACAGCATCCAGTGACACCATTCCCTTTGCCTTGGCCTGCATTGCACAGGCCAAATGCAGCGCATCGCCAACTCGCAATCCCGCCTGAGGGTCGAGGGTCAAGCGCGCTGCACTGTGAAACAACGACGTGTCCACAGTCAATAGCTTGAGATCGTTCGCACATATGCGCTCAAACTGCATCCATGCAGCGTGGGCTTGATCGACGGTCATCTGCCCAGTGCGCTGCTTGATCCCCAAAGCACTTGCGAACTCGGTGAAACACCAAGCGGCAGAGATCAACTCTTCGGTGCAGTTAGCATACCAATTACCCGCTGCTGCAGTTTTTGCTTCGTGCGTACAGAGGGCGACCAGAACGCTCGTGTCAACGTAAAGCA
>ENA-OFCF01000750-OFCF01000750.1-metagenomes-genome-assembly--contig:-NODE-750-length-13744-cov-3.079699_pt1 | contig 13744 bp, 10 predicted proteins | sample MGYA00153387_OFCF01 | MGnify analysis MGYA00153387
TTATTGGCTTGGCTGAGGAACGCGGGCAAAGCGATCGCAGAAAGGATACCGATGATGATGATAACAACCAGCAGTTCAATCAGGGTGAAACCTTGATCCTGTCTTCTTTTGTTGATGTGTTGCAGGAACTTGGCTTTAAATTCAGTCTTCATAAGTCTTTTCTCCTTGAGGGGTGGAACGCTCGATTTCTAACTCTTATCTGTAACTTACCCAGTTATCGGCGCTTTAATATCACCCCAGAGCAATTTTTTTTTCAACTCCTAGCTCTAATGCTCCAAAAGCACATACAGAAAGAGTTCCAGCCTAATCAAGAGTTCCTTGACTTCCTCAAAGGCTGTCTGCTCGCTAACAGGCTCTAGGTTAACAGCCATCTGGGAGCGGATTTGGAGCCACTGCTCAACCAGTGACACCACAGACTGCGGCCCCTCCCACAGAGGTAGCAAGCAAGCCGCCATTGTACAGTCGATCGCCACCGGCGCTAGAGTGGGCACAATAATATAACGGCTAATCTCAAACGGCGTCTGGCTGTCAATGCAATTCATCAAATCTTCCCTAATCTGGGAAGTCCTCAGTTGAGGGTGCAGGTGTACCCGTGCTTCCCGCCATTGAGCCTCCGTCCATTCCGCCACGGGTACAAAATCCTGAGCCTGGTTCGGATTGCCGCACCAGAAATCAAACAAACGGTGCAGGGGATGCAACAAGTCAAATAAATGCAGCCGCTCTTCCACAGAAGCTTCTGGCAGACTCATCGCCAAAAACGGAGGCAAATCATCTGCATCTTTGAACAAATCCATCAACTCCCACCGGCGCCAAGCCACCATATTGATAAACTCTAAATCGGCACATCTCAACATTGCAAACACTTCAGGAATGCTACAGCCTTTATCACCCACCAATAAATAGTTAGCCATAATCCATGACTCATCCTGCGCGCGATCCGAATTCCAGGTAAATGCCTTAAGCCCTACTCCATCTTCTAATGCTTCCATAGTTTCGCGGACTACTTCTATCTCCAATTCTCCCGGAGATCCATCCATTAATCCCATTGCTTTGAAAACAGCTTGACCGCGAAATACTCCGGCTCTACCATTTGAACTATGTAGGTTTGTGCGAATGATTCCGTCGGGAGACAGAACTGACTTCATCGCTTGCAATCCAGCAATAGCATCGGGCAAGAGATACAGAACTTCGTCAGCATTGATATAGTCAAACTGCAAACCTAAAGTTGGTAAATCTTCTATCTTCAAAGCATAAAACTCTGCATTAGCAACCCCATGATATTGCAAACGCTGCTCAGCTAGTTTCACAGATTCTTCTGATAAATCGATGCCTACTATTTTCGCTCCCGGATTGGCTAGAGCTAAAACCAAGGATTTATAACCGGTGCCGCATCCCGCATCGAGGATAACTTTACCAGAGGTATTGATGACTTTTCTATTTCTGAAGTAGTAAGCAGTTACAAGATTATGAAGGTAGAGCAATTCACTGTTATCTTTCGGAGATTCTTCCAGCGGGATTCTGGGATAAGGAGTATTGTCAAATTGCTGGCGAATGTTTTCTATTAACTCTAAATTTTCGCGATCCATGTTCAATTACGCTCAACGCTGACCAATTATCTTAGTATCTCAGAAAATATGCGATCGCCCGCCAAGTCGCAACACATACTTGCCATAATAGTCTCAAACTCCCGCCCTAACCAGAAATTCCTCTCTTAAACTCCCTCATCGCCTCCACACTCGAAGCCATCAGCAAGCAGCGACACAGTAAATTAATGTCTAAATCTGTCAAAATCACACTAGAAGAAATTTTGTCATAACCCTCAGCACCCAAGCGATACATAGCCAATACACCATCCTCCCAGAACCAGACTTCAGCAACTCCCAATACTCGATAGCGCTGCAATTTTTTGACATTACCGCTAGTGAAGACAACTTCGATACATAAATCTGGGGGAGAATTTGGGGTGATGCGTCTGCCAATAAAATAAGATTCATCAGCTTGTGCAGACACTACCCCTTCCTTTTCTTGGGTAAAACTTCCCGTAGGTGCAAACTCAATTTCACTTTCCGCGCAGTAGATAGACAGCAGGATACAGATTGTGCGACTAAAAAATTCGTGTTCTGGGGAAACTGCCAAGATTTCTACCTCTCCTCTGTAATAGAATAACTTGATGCCAGGAGAGTCAGAAAAGCCCTGTTCAATTAACTTGAACTGTTGCCAGCTAATCCCGGAGTGAATGAACCTTTGGTCTACTGGCCGTAAGAGTGTCTGTGTCATTGTGGGAACCTCCATCAAGCTTCGGTCTTATTGCCATTATCACTATAGCAATCCTAAATTATTTGTGAATTTCTTACTTTCTCCCCGAACTCGCGGGGAGGGTTGGGGTGGGGTAAAAAGATTTACGACTCATTTAGGATTGCTATACTTCAAAAACTCTATAATCTTGCCCTCAATTCATCAGCCGATAACTGTGGCATTTCTTCCACCAACACTGTCAATTCAACCATTGGCAATTCTAGTAAATTGCTAACGGCTGTAGCCAGAATATCTGCTGATTCATTTAAGTACCTTTTCAAGACATATTCCGCCAACAATTTAACCGCTTGTTGCTGTCCTGATTCATCGACGGTGAGCATTGATATCGCCAGTAACATCCGAGTAAATTCCGTCGCCGATAACTTGGAGAGAGGTGTTAAAAAAACGCTCATTTTGGGGCTTAATTCTCCAAATTTACCGGGAAGAAAATCTGATAAAATTAAGCGTTGTTGTTCTTGTCTGCCTCGTTCTAGCCCTCGTTCTAGCCCTCGTTCTAGACCTCGTTCTAGCCCTCGTTCTAGCCCTCGTTCTAGACCTTCTTCCCTAGCTTGTTGCTGTGCTGCTTGTATTTGTTGTTGAAAAAGTGGTGTAATGGCCATAATTAACTCCCGCTCTTCTGATTCTAATTCTTGTGGGATATCGGTCACTAAATTTGACTGTAATCTATATAATAACTCTAATGCAGTAATCCGCAGCGGATCGTTTGTGGCTAAAGCGCTCAATTGAGAAACAGCCCTTTGCTGCACTTTCCCTTTGCCCAAAATCCTCAACCACAGAGTTTCTGGTGTTTCTGGCAACTGGTGAATCACCACAATTGCCCCTTGCCAGTGCTCTGGGAAAAAATAGATGCCCTCCAACCAACTAGAAGGGTTTGGTATGCCACCAAAACCCGAAACTATTGATTTCGAGGCTGTCGGTGTCAAAATCCACAGGAAGGGCAACTTAGCCTCATCATAGCGAGTATTGTCTCTTCTTGCCTGCCGCTCTAATTCTCTTCGCAAATCGAATAACTTACTCGTACAGTTCCATACGTCGCTGACGGCGATCGGATTGCGAAATGGTTCAAATATTGCAGTCGTACAAGCCATTTTTCCCAACAATCCTAGATTTTCTGTATATTCTGGGATTGGGGTGCCGGGAGTGAAATAGACATCGATTTCTCGGACTTCCGAAGTCACATCGCGACCGATATTGACTGTGCCGATGGGAGAGAGCATTTCTTCCAGGTATTCTTTGGCAAAGCGATCGTGAATGAATCGCGTCATAGGATTTATGATTGATTTTTATCGCTTCATTTTATCATCATTTAATCCCTGTGCGATCGCGTCATATCAAATCCGGTAGCATCGGAATTATTAGCTGAAATTAGGAGACGGCAGTGCCGTATCCCTACAATTAATCTGGCGTAGGGACACGGCACTGCCGTCTCCTCTATATCATTCCGGCGCAGCCGGAATTGAGATCAGCTCCGGTAAGCTTCAATCTACATAGATAAGCTGTTCTGCATTTAAATTGCATATCAAAAAAAAATAAACTATTGTAGGGTGTCCCGCCCGCCCTAAATATACAATTTAAATGTGCGATGGCTTACTAGACTTTCAAGTCGGCATAATGTCGTCGAGTCTCAGTTGCAAATTTGGAAACAGGTAAGAAGAAATAGGATCTCCCAAGCGATATTGTTGCTGCTGGTATACACCATTAACTAACTGGCAGACTGTAAAAGTCGGTTGCTTTGGATTGCCGATAAATTGCCAACCACCCAAGCCCCGAAAGTCCACAATCCAATATTCGGAGATATTCAAAAAAGCATATTCTTCCACTTTTCTGGCATAATCATCTTGCCAATTAGTGCTGACCACTTCAGCAACAAGCTTAATGGTACTACCATTACAAATAACTGGTTCTTTTTGCCAAAGCGGTTCTTGTCTAAGTTCTGCTTGATCTAAAACAACTACGTCAGGGCGCAGCGCTGTGGCTTCTGCGTATAGAGGTTTGATCAGACAGGTTTTTGGCACCAACCAGTTGAAATTATCACGAAAGATTTCGACATAAATTCTACCAGCAATACTCCCAGAAACAGCTTCGTGAGGGCCAGTAGGTTCCATCTCTCTGAGTTCTCCGTCAATTAGTTCATAGCGTGTATTATCCCCATACTGGGCGATAAACTCCTCAAAGTTAAGTAATTTTTGTGTAATGTAAGTCATAATATTCGGCTAGAATTTCTATTGATCTCAAATCCGGTAGCATCGGAATTATTATTAGAAATTAGGAGACGGCAGTGCCGTGTCCCTACAATATTATTTTGGGTAAGGAAACGGCACTGCCGTCTCCTTTATCATTCCGGTGCAACCGGAATTAATATGATATCAGACACTCCCAGTTCGGGCGATCGATGATTGACTGAATCGCTGTTTCTGAGTTTAAAACAACATTCATCGCCTGTTTCCTATTAAAAACTGTAAGGTACGATCGCCCTCAGAAATATTTCAAGACAACCGACTGCGCCATTGAGCGGGGTTTTGAGAACCGTGGAATACTGCAAAGACAACAACTGCTTCTTCTGTCTCTTCATAAAAAACCGCGTAGGGAAACCGATGCACCAGCGCTCGGCGATAGCTCTCATGCACCATAGGATAAAGCTTAGGGTTGCTAGAAATCCGATCGAAGCAAGCATCAACGCATTCCAGGAATTCTTCTCCTAATCCCTACTGTTGTTCAGAATACCAATCAAACCCAAGGGCAATATCCTCCTCAGCTTCAGACAGGATAATTAGCGATTTTGGCTTCATCTGTTTCTGATTCTTGCTTTAGCTTGTTCCCAAGAGCTACCTATATGGGGATGCTTCAAATAAGCTGTTTTTCGCCGGGCTAGTTCTTGTTTTTGCCATTCCAAAACAGGAAGTTCCTCAGCATTTGAGGCAATGTCATCCCATAACTGCTGAACCAGTTGCAATTTTTCTGCTAAGCCTAACTTGGACAAATGAACTTCAAAGGCATTCATAAATTATTAAATGCTGTTAACGTTATTCCTATGATAAGTTGAGATTGCCTTTTTTGCCAAAAGTTCGATCGCCCTTTCCTTATCTACCCACCCCACACTTAGTCACGGCACAAACTTGCGATAATAGTCTCAATCCCTAATTATACAACCAACCACCGCCTCGATGAACACCAACATCAGCCCGATCGTCAAAGTATTCACCTTCTCCGCCGCCGTTTCCCTCGCCATCAAGTACGCAGGGCCTAGCTTATCCATCCCCTCCACCGACTTCAACGCCCTGATCGCCGTGTTTTCCCCCAGCCTGATCGTAGCTGCTATCCTCGGCTGGCGGGCATGGCAACAAGCAAGATAGGAGATGGAGGTCGATCGACCCCAAAGACAAGTTAAATTAAGCTAGGAACCCTCCATCCCCACCCACATACACGAGACAGACAATCGCATGGATCTAACCACCTTAAATCTGAAACCCTTAAATTTGCTGATTTTTCCTGACTGGAACCAACCAGAAGAATCACTTTATTTAGAGTTAGAACTAATTATTAGGAATCTTGTCAGTCATCCCGATCGTGATTTTATAACTCTTGTCATAGACAGCAGCGAAACTTCAGAAGAATCAGAGTTAGATGCCAGTACAATTATATCAGCAATTGTTCTCAATTTTTTCATGGAAGAAGATTTAGATACTAGCTGCGAACCCGAAATTATTTTATTAGAAAACTTCAATCAAAGCCAGTGGCTGGATATTTTCCCACATATTCAATATCGAATTAAGTTGAATGCAGAAAATCACCAAGCAATAGCCGACTCTGGAACCGCAAAAATCCCAGTAGTGGAACTGGAACAACTCAGCGCTATCACCCTTGACTCCCAAGCATTAGCGTTGAGAGAATTTGGCAACCAACTCTACCGTCAAGGAAGATACGAAGCAGCCATTCAGCACTATCAAAGGTTTTTAGTATCCCAGACAGGAGATATAGAACTATATTGTAGCTTAAGCGAGTGTTTCAGAAACCTCAACAGCATCGAAGAGGCGATCGCGATTCTTGAACAAGGCATCCGCAATTACCCGACAGCAGGACAACTGCACTTTCAACTTATCAAAATTTGCCAGCAAAACGGACACACTCAACAAGCTATATCAAGTGCAGAAAGAGCATCGGAAATACTGCCAAATGAATATGTTTTTCAACTTTTAAAACACTTAACATTGCCGATTGTTTACGACACCTCAGATGAAATTCAGTTTTACAAAGAAAGATTTGTCGGAGAATTAGATAAATTAATTCAGGAAACATCCCTAAAAACTCCCGAATCCCAAATTAATGCTTTTCTAGGCTTGAGAAGTTTTACTAATTTTTACCTAGCATATCAAGCTCACAATGTTGTTGAATCGCAGTCAAAATATGCCAACTTAGTGCATCAAGTTATGACCGCCAACTATCCCCAGTGGGTGCAACCGCGATCGATGCCTCAACTGCTGGAAAATGGCAAAATTAGAGTCGGTTATATTTCTAGTTATTTGCATTCCTACAGCGGCACTTTATGGCTAACTGGCTGGTTGCGTTATTACAACCATAAACAATTTGAAATTTACTGTTACTACACAGGTAACGATTCAGATCCAATTACAGAACAATTTCGCCAATATAGCACAGAATTTCGCCACATTCCCCACAACCTAGAAGCCGTATGTCAACAAATTATTGATGATAAATTACATATTCTTGTCTTCCCCGAAATTGGCATGGATGCACCAACTATCCAAATAGCAGCTTTGCGTCTTGCACCAATACAATGTACGGCGTGGGGACATCCTGTTACCTCTGGTTTACCGACGATTGATTATTTCATTTCCAGTGAATTGATGGAACCAGAAAATGCACAATCGCATTACTCAGAAACCTTAATTAAGTTGCCGAATATTGGCGTTTCCTATCCAAAACCGATTGTTGGTGAATTAACCCAGAGTCGCTCAGATTTTAATCTGCGAGAAGATGCAGTTATTTATTTATGCTGCCAAGCTCCTTTCAAATACTTACCACAATATGATTTTATTTTAGCAGAAATAGCGCTTCGTATTCCGCAAGCTCAGTTTATTTTTCCGCGCGGCGAACTGCTCCGGGAACGGCTAAAGCGGGCTTTTGCTGCTGTCAATCTCGACAGTGAAAATTACTGTTTGTTCCGCAGTATTTTAACTCGACAAGATTACATCGCAATTAACTTTTTGTCTGATGTTTTTTTAGATACTTTTACTTGGTCTGGTGGGAATACGTCTTTGGAGGCGATCGCCTGCAATTTACCCATAGTAACTTGTCCGGGAGAATTTATGCGAGGACTTCATGCTGATAGCTTTCTCAAAATGCTGGGAGTGACAGACACGATCGCCAAAAATGAAGTAGAGTATATTGAAATTGCTGTCAAGTTGGGGAAAGATTCAGAGTGGCGGCGAGATATTGCAGAACGGATGAGTCAGCGACAAGGTAATCTGTTTGACGATCTAGTTTGCGTGACTGCATTAGAAACTTTTTATCAACAAGTTGTTGGAGCAAGACTTAAACAGTTGACAGTTGACAGTTGACTGTTACCCTCGATAATCGCCCTTAAAATTTGTCTGACGCACCCTACAAGTTTTATAATATAGGTTCGGGCGATCGCAACTAAACTCAAGGTACTCACCATGATTGAAACCATCACAGAATTAGTAACATTCGATGAATTCATTGACTGGTATCCTGAGAATTCAGAACACCATTACGAATTACATAATGGAGAAATTGTTGAAATGCCAAAAGCAACAGGCAAACATTCTAAACTGACAGGTTTTCTGATCGCCGATCTCAACTTTGAAATCAGACGGCTACAACTGCCGTACTTCATCCCCAAGGAATCTGTCATCAAACCGATGCGCGAGGAATCTGGGTATGAACCAGATATTATTGTACTTGACGAGCAAACTATTGTAAACGAGCCACGATGGGATAAATCATCAATTATTACAATGGGTTTATCAGTCCCCCTAATCGTCGAGGTAACTAGCACTAATTGGGAAGATGATTATGCTCGTAAACTAGAGGCTTACGAGTCAATGGGTATTCAGGAATATTGGATTGTAGACTATCTAGGATTGGGTGGGCGACGGTTCATTGGCAATCCCAAACAGCCTACTTTTTCAGTTTACCAACTCGTAGACGGCGAATATCAAGTCAACCTGTTCAGAGGGGGCGATCGCATTCAATCCCCAATTTTTCCAGAATTGAACCTGACACCAGAACAAGTGTTCGCCAAAGGGAAATAGGGAAATGAGGAGGCTGCTTCCTTTGGTGTTAGAGTAGAGATATTTTTGAAAGATGCGATCGCACGCATTTAAGATAAAGCAAATTCCATGTTTATGAAGTATACTCCAGATCGATCAATCCTCGTAGGGACACTCCAAAAGCCGTGTCCCTACTTGATGAACTTGATGAACCTGAAATAGGCTGTATCTTGGAGAGAAGCGATTCCCAGGCATCTCTCAAGTCGCACAGCAAACTGTTATTCCCCAATCTTAAATCTCAAACCAAATGAAGCTAGGACAATGGATCGGCTTATTAGCCCTCATCGCATCTTGTTACATCCTCTGGCAAATCCGGCAAGCCCTATTGCTGTTATTTGCAGCAGTAGTTGTAGCCACATCTTTAAATAGACTAGCACGCTACTTGCAAAAATTTGGACTCAAAAGACCGATCGCAGTTTTACTTTCAATTAGCTTCCTAATCTTAATTTTCGTAGGCTTATTCCTGATCATTGTACCACCCTTTGCCCAACAATTCCAACAACTTACTCAAAGAACTCCTCAAGGAATAGCCAAATTAAATCAATGGCTCGATTTGATTGAAACTCGGTTTTCTGGGCAAATTGGTCAGCGACTACCAAATCTGGATATTAACAATATTATCCAGCAACTTCGTCCCATATTCAATCAACTCCTCGGCGGCGCAGGAGCTTTTGTCGGCAACACATTAGGCGTTATTCTCAGCTTTTTGCTAGTCCTAGTTTTGACATTAATGACATTAGCAGAACCTCTATCTTACCGCAAAGCATTCATCCAACTATTTCCATCCTTTTATCGGCGCAGAGTCGATGGCATCTTAGATGAATGCGAAGTAGCTCTTGGCGGATGGGTAATTGGCGCTCTCATTAGCATGAGCGTCATCACTTTGCTGAGTCTAATTGGTTTATCAGTATTGCAAGTTCCCTTACCCCTAGCTCACGCTGTAGTAGCGGGCTTGCTGAACTTAATACCCAATATCGGGCCTGGTTTGAGTGTCATTCCCCCAATGACGATCGCACTTTTAGACTCTCCCTTAAAATCAGGTTTTGTGCTAATCCTATACTTTCTCATCCAACAATTTGAAACTAATATCCTCACACCCTACGTCATGGCACAGCAAGTAGCACTCCTACCTGCTGTCACCTTAATAGCTCAAGTATTCTTTGCTACCTTCTTTGGATTTTTAGGACTATTACTTGCCCTTCCCCTCACCGTTGTTGCTCAAGTTTGGGTGAGAGAAGTCTTAATTAAAGATATTCTCAACCAGTGGCATACCAATCCCAGAAGCCTAGTAGCAATTGACACGGCTATTCATGAGGAGTATGAAGCTATAGGAGTAACACACAGTCCGCCAGAAAGCAAGCCAGAACCAAAACCAAAAATCTCAAATAATACAGATAATTCCGATGATTCGGCGGTTGAAACTGCTTCTACAAAAACCAAGTCTGCCTCCGCAGACTAAGAGATAGAAGGAGTATTTAAGTATTAGTCCGCGCAGGCAGACTTGGTTTATTCGCTATAACTCACATCTTCTATCATTGTCAGCAACAGGCTCTCCGGCCTGTTTCACAAAGAGTTAATTTTCTTGTGGAACAGGCATCTTACCTATTGATAAAAGGCTGATTGAGAACGATCCAATATCTCAGTTATGATACATTTCTTTTATCTCAAACTATTGCCGATCGACAATCCATCAATCCAAAATCTAAATAAAATAATACTATGCGAACGATCGACGAAATAAACGATAAAATTAGCCTTGGCAAAGCCACAGTCTGGACAATCGAAGAGCTCAAAAACCGAGTCAAAGAAACCAGCGTTACCCAAGCCACCAAAGAAGTCGATGTCATCACCACTGGTACCTTCGAGCCGATGGAATCATCAGGCGCAATCATCAACCTCGGCCACACAGATCCCCCGATAAAAATCCGCCAGTGCTGGCTAGACGGCGTTTTAGCCTACTCCGGCTTTGGAGCCGTAGACCTGTACCTGGGAGCCACCCAAGTAGCCGAAGACGGCGAAGAATTCCGGGAACGGGGCGGCGGACACGTCATCGAAGACCTGATTGCTGGCAAACCCGTGCAGTTGCGCGCTTTGGGACAAGTCACAGACTGCTACCCCCGCGCTTCCTTTGAAACGACAATTACCCGCGATACCATCAACCAGTTTTATTTATTCAATCCTCGGAACGCATATCAAAACTTTATTGTGGGTGTCAATGGGGGCGATCGACCTTTATTCACCTACCTCGGCCCCCTGCAACCAAACCTCGGCAACGCCGTCTATTCCAGCCTAGGAGCCATGTCTCCCCTACTAAATGACCCCGACCTCGAACTCATCGGCATCGGCACTCGCATCTTCCTAGGAGGCGCTCAGGGCTACATCACTTGGGAAGGAACCCAGCACTTTCCCCTGCAAAAACGCCAGCCCAACCGCACCCCCACCGGCCCGGCGGCCACCCTCGCACTGATCGGCGATGCCAAACAGATGAACTCGAAATGGGTGCGCGGCTGCTACTTCAAAAACTACGGCCCATCCCTGATGCTGGGAGTCGGCATCCCCTTCCCCGTCTTAAACGAAACCGTCGTGGCGCACTGTGCAGTATCAGACAAAAAAATAGTAGCGCCGGTGGTAGATTTCTCCATCCCCCGGCGCGTTCGTCCCACCTTTGGTTTAGTTAGCTATGCCCAATTAAAGACTGGTCGCATCCTGATTGAGGGTAAACCCGTGCGGGCAGCCCCCCTAGCGAGTATGTTTCTCTCCCGACAAGTAGCTTTGGAATTGAAGCAGCAAATTGAAGCGGGTCAATTTACGCTCACGGCCCCAGTTGCTCCTCTGCCAGCAGACAGAGTATTTCTGCCACAGGATGTGTGGGGCGCACAAGTCAGGCTGGAATAGACATCGGTTTATTCTTCGCTGGGCTTAGGCTTCTTAACCGGCTTAGGAAGAGGTTCCTTGGGGACAGGCGGTGCTGCTGCTACTGCTGCGGACTTGATAGTAGGACGCCCTACAGGAGCGCCGTCACCGATCGGCCTAGGAGTAAAGGGACGCTTACCTCCTCCTCCTCTAAAGCCACCGGGTGGCTTGCTACCGGGGGGGAATTTCCGCTTTTTGATCGGTAGGGCGCCAATATTGTTGGCCTGCTGAATCATCAGACTGTCAGCTTGCAATTTGACGTGGAAATCCCAAAAAAACCCGATCGCCTTTGTTGCTAAATCTCCCTTGAGTTTCAGCTTAAAAAACTTCATCTTGTCGTCATTCTTGCGGGGAGCTTGCTTGATTTTGACGATGACATACTTTTCCTCATCTTGCGACTGATAAATCACCTCGCCTCGAATCGAAAAATAGCCATCTTCAACATCAGGTTCCGAGGGCGACAAAGGTGCGATCGATGCTTCACCACTAATCTCAATCTCCCCTGCTTCCTCATTTTCTTCCTCGTCAGAGGAGGGTTCAGCAGGTTTCTTGAGTGTTTCCGGCTCCCAAACTCCCATAATCTGGGCGTGCAAGTTGCCATCTTCTTGTCTGGTGCGGGGATAAACTACCCAGAGGTGTTCTTGTTCCAGATCCAGGTGATTTTTGACTAAACTCATGACTCTACCCAGCAAAACTGCGTCGATGGCAGTTCCGTCGGCAGCTATCAGCATACCCCGGGTGAATTGCTCTTCAGATTGCGTGTAGCGACCCCGCACCAAACCAACAGCTCGGTACTGTCTGGGTTCGCTGGGGGGAGGAATCGGATGTTGGCGCATGACGGAGGGTATGTCATCGCCGACCTGACTTTCGTTAGCGGCAGGCTCGGCGACTGCGAGCGCTGGAGTATTGCTAGCAGATGTTGCAGGCGCTGCTTGCTCTGAGAGTGCAGGAGCATCGCTGAGCACGTCTTTTGGCTTTGTTTTGTCCTTCTTGTCGAGGCCAGAACTGTAGCGTGGTCGTTGCAGCGAGTCCTTGGGCGCTGGGGCGTCCTTGGGCGCTGGTGGTCGATCTTGGTCAACAGATGTAGCCGACACCGAAGGCACCGGACTTTCGTCTGGTGTCTCGGGCGCTGGTGGTCGATCTTGGTCAACAGGTGCAGCCAACGCCGAAGGTACCGGACTTTCGTCTGGTGTCTCGGGCACTCCGGCTGTAGCTGCGGGCTGATTGACGGCCGACTCGATCGGCTGAGCCTTGCGAGTTGAAGTAGATTTGGGTGATTTGGAAGAGCGGTTTGGAGAGGGGTTCATAAAAAACTCCTTGCAGCGGAGACACATCCCTTAAGGGAAATTAGGAATAAACTGAAGAAACTGCTTTAAAAACTACTAGCATCAGACTTAGGGCTTGCGCCGGAAAGTTTGATTTTGACCCGTCAACGTCAACTTTCAACGCTACGAGTGCCTTGGGTTCTCGGGCTGCTCTAATCTTTGCTGGCAAAGATTTTGAGAGTTTTTGAATCTAAGGCTTTGGTCGATATCGCGCAAAAGCTGGCGTTGCTGGCTAATAGAATTTAGGATATTCAGCTTGCCTATTTTACTTAATCCAATTACCTAACGGGCCGATCCGCCATCTTTTTGGTAATTTTTAGCTCAACCAAACTAAATTGGACAGACACCGCGCTCCTTGTGGCTGCGGGCATCAGTGTCCAAAATTGTTTGGCTAGCTTGGAGTTGTGGGTCTGTTACCATATTAAGCTGTAACCAAATGACTGGTTTGTCAATTGGGACTTTGAAGTTAAGAACTTTTATGGTTGCATGGATCTAGTTAAGTGGCAGACGCCCCCGGGCGATGGGTTAATTCTTAGAAAATAGTAGATTTTAAGTTGGGATAGTTGAATTATGGAAAAAGCAAACAAGCGTCGCGGGTTGATTACTGTCGTAGTGGTGCTGGCGGTCATCGCTTTTGTGGGATTTTCTCTGATTCCGCCAATTTTGGACAGTATTCTCAAGGCCAACCAAGCGCAAAGTCGATCGACTCCAACGCCTACTCAGACGGCGCAGTCTGCGGATAAGCAATCAGAGTTGCTGCAAGCTCAGGCGAAGGGGTATGAATTGGTTTTGCAGCGGGAAGCTGATAATGTAACGGCTCTGCGGGGACTTTTGCAGGTGCGGCTGGAGTTGATCGGACAAGGAGTGGGGAGCATT
>ENA-OFCF01000751-OFCF01000751.1-metagenomes-genome-assembly--contig:-NODE-751-length-13734-cov-24.217048_pt1 | contig 13734 bp, 11 predicted proteins | sample MGYA00153387_OFCF01 | MGnify analysis MGYA00153387
TATTCCTGAAGTGGAGCGTTTTTTAGCCTAAGGCTTGTAAACCCGCAACCAACCAGCCGCTGGAGTTGTTTTTAGGCTTGGCCATATTCCATACTTCACGGAAGGGGCTAGGGCCCGAAGAGACATCTTCGCGGATCAAGCCCGAGAACTCCACGCTGGCCATGTAAGAGCCGCCAACGTCTTCAATACCCAGCAGTTGCGCGTCAATCATGACGACATCGGTCTGATTGGGCTCGCCACTGCTCTGGCTTTCGCGCTCTTCCAGCTGGCTTTGAATTTCAGCCAGCATGTCATCCGTCATCATGGAGCGCAGGGTGCTGATGTCGCTCTTGTCCCATGCAGCCTGCAGGGTCACAAAGTTGCGCTTGGCAGCATCCAAAAAGCCGTTGGCATCAAAGTCTGCAGGCACATCCCAGGTTGACGCAGCAGCGGCAACGCCAGAACCGATCATCGAGCCTTGCGCGCCAGGAATCTGCTCCCAAGGGCGGGCTGACGCATCATTGCCCACGTTCTGGGGCTTGTACTGCGGTGGGGTTGCAATGGCCTCAGGTGCCACCGGGGCTCCTGCACCCTGAAAAGCAAACGGCGATGGTGCGGCGTGCGATGCAGCAGGTTTCTTGTTAGCGCGGGCACGCAAGATGGCTCCGATCACCACCATGACGACCATGGCCAGCAAACCGAACATCAGCATGTTGGCAAACGCCTCACCCAAGCCCAGTGAGTTGGCCAGCCATGCCAGACCCAGACCTGCAGCCAAGCCACCCAGCATGGCGCCCCATGGCTTCTTGGGTGCTGCAGCAGCAGGTGCTGCAGGCTTGGCGGCTGCATTGTTTTGTTGCGCATTTTGCTGCTGCGCAGGACGTGCAGGCGGAGCGGCTGGAGGTGTGGCTTGGCGTTGCGTCACATTGCTGGACTGTTTGCCAAAGGATCCGCCACCGCCCATGCGCTTGGCTTCTGCCAGGGGATGGATGACGACCAACGCCGCCGCCAATGTCACTGCCCACACCTTCTTCATCGTTGTATCTCCGCTTAAGTTTGAAAGTAACCGCTGATCAGCCAAAACCGGCAAAAAAACTATGCATGGGGAAACGCTCCCTGTTTAGCACTTGATACCCATGTGCAGCGCGACGATGCCGGCTGACATGTTGTGATAGTCCACGTGGCCAAAGCCGGCCTCATGCATCAGGGCCTTGAGCTCTTCCTGACCAGGATGCATGCGGATGGATTCAGCCAAATAACGGTAGCTGTCTGGATCACCCGCCACCATCGAACCCATCTTGGGAAGGATATTGAACGAATACCAGTCATACACTTTTTCCAGGGGCTTTGCGACCTTGGAGAACTCCAGCACCAGCAGCTTGCCGCCGGGCTTGAGCACGCGATTCATTTCTTTGAGCGCCACGTCCTTGTGCGTCATATTGCGCAGGCCAAACGCCACGCTGACCAGGTTGAAGTGGCCATCGGGGAAGGGCAGCTTTTCTGCATCACACACCAACGTAGGCAGCAAGATGCCCTTGTCGGTGAGGCGGTCGCGCCCCACACGCAGCATGGCTTCGTTGATGTCGGTGTGCACCACGGTGCCGCTTGCGCCCACCTTTTTGGAAAAGGCCATGGACAAGTCGCCGGTTCCGCCCGCAATGTCCAGCACCTTGTCGCCCTCTTTGAGGTTGGCCACCATCAAGGTGTAGGCCTTCCAGGCGCGGTGCAAACCACCCGACATCAGGTCGTTCATGACGTCGTACTTGGACGCCACCGAGTCAAACACGCCGCGCACGCGGCTGGCTTTTTCTTTCTCGTCGACCGTCTGGAATCCAAAGTGTGTGCTGCTCATAAGCTTCAAATGTAAGCAGGACGCTGCGCTGAGACCAGCGACAACCCCGTATGGTCACAGGGCATACAGTGCCTGCAGTCAAAAGTCTGTACTGCCAAAGGTGCTCTAAAAGCCTGCCTTTACAGCTACGGTAAATATAGCATCGCACCAGGAAAAAAGGCGAAAACCCGAGGATTTCACCTGTGACTGCGATGCATCACATGCATTGTTTGCCAGCGGCGCCAACACCGCACTGACAAGCTATGCGGCAAAAACCTTGCACTTAGCTGGCGCAGCCGCAGGAGCCGCTGCCGCAGCCACCACCACTGCTGGCGGCGCTGGATTCCGGCGCGGGGGCACTGCTGCCACACCCGCCACCCGTACCGCAGCTTGAGCCGGCCTTTTGCGGCATGGGCGCGTCACGATCGACACCGGCAGCTTGCAGGCGCGCCTCGTACTCTTTCCACAGCGCATCCTGCTTTTCGCCCAGCTCGTACAAATAGTGCCAGGTGAACAAGCCGCTTTCATGGCCATCGCTAAAGAAAGGCTTGATGGCGTAGTTGCCCACTTGCTCAATGTTGTCGATGCCGACGTGGCGCTTGCCGGTCTGCAGCACTTCCTGGCCCGGGCCGTGGCCTTGTACTTCGGCCGAGGGCGAGTACACGCGCATCAGCTCAAAAGGCAGGCGAAAGGTCTTGCCGTCGGAGTAACCGACCTCCAGCATGCGCGAGGCTGCATGCACGGTCAGCGATTGGGGAAGAGGCATGTCTGCCATGGAGTGCCACCTATCTAAACAATAGCTACTTACGCTTATAAACAGGCGTTTTCAGCATCAAACATATCTGAAACGCGCGTGTAGTCAGCGCAAGCAGCTCATCTATTCATTAAGCCCACGGTGCCAGCGCCTGAGCAATGGCGGCATCGCAGGCTGCGAGTTCTTGCAGCAATTGTGCTTGTCTGTCCAAAGCACGCGCACGCAAGGGGCTTGCCCAGACGGGGGCTGGAAAATGGCTGTCCCATTCATAGCGCGCAATCACGTGCCAGTGCAGGTGGGGCACCATGTTGCCCAGCGCTGCCAGGTTGATTTTGGTGGGCTGCAGCTGAGCGCGCAGCACGCGCTCTACCTCGGCCACCACCGCCATGCAGGTGAGGCGATCGGCTTGTGACAGATCAGAAAACTCGGCCACATGGGCTGTCCAGATCACGCGATAGAAAGCGGGAAAGCCATCTTCTTGCGCACGGATGACACGCAGCTGCGCGCCCTGCCAGACGGGCAGGCCACCCGCCTCGCGGCACAGCACACAGTCGGCCTGTGCGCCGCTCACAGCAGCACCCGCTCAATGCCGCCCGCGTTGGCGCGCTGCACGTAATCGGGCATCCAGTTGTCGCCCAAGATCTGCTTGGCCATCTCCACGACGATGTAGTCGGCTTCCAGCAGGCCGTTTTGCAGGTCATTGCCGTAGCGGTTCAGGCCCTGCAAGCAGCTGGGGCAGCTGGTCAGAATTTTGACGTTGTCGTTGGCACCTACCGAGCCGTTGGCGCGCAGCTCGGCTTCACCCTTGAGCAGCTCGCCTTCCTTGCGGAAGCGAATTTGCGTGGAAATGTCCGGACGCGTCACGCCCAGCGTGCCCGATTCACCGCAGCAGCGGTCGCTCTTGATCACGCCCTCGCCCACCAGGGCCTTGACGGTCTTCATGGCGTCTTGCTGCTTCATGGGGCTGTGGCAAGGCTCGTGGTACAGGAAGCCACCCTGGCCCGCAGGCAAAGTGACACCCTTTTCGAGCAGGAACTCGTGGATATCAATGATGCGGCAGCCGGGGAAGATCTTGTCAAAGCTGTAACCCTGCAACTGGTCAAAACATGTGCCGCAGCTCACCACCACGGTCTTGATGTCCAGATAGTTCAGCGTATTGGCCACGCGGTGAAACAGCACGCGGTTGTCCGTGATCATCTTGTCGGCCACGTCCATCTGGCCCGAGCCGCGCTGGGGATAGCCGCAGCACAGGTAGCCCGGGGGCAACACGGTTTGCACGCCGGCGTGCCACAGCATGGCCTGTGTGGCCAGGCCCACCTGGCTGAACAGGCGCTCAGAGCCACAGCCGGGGAAATAAAACACGGCTTCCGTGTCCGCATGCGTGCTCTTGGGGTCACGGATGATGGGCACGTAGTCCTTGTCTTCAATGTCCAGCAAAGCACGCGCTGTCTTCTTGGGCAAACCGCCGGGCAGCTTCTTGTTCACAAAGTGAATCACCTGCTCCTTCAGTGGCGCCTTGCCTACAGAAGCCGGGGGGCGCTTCATCTGGGGCTTGGCCACGGCGTGCAGCAAGTCCGATGCCATGCGCTGCACCTTGAAGCCCACACCCACCATGCCCTTGCGCAGCAAGTTGATGGTGTCGGGGTTGGTGGCATTGAGCATGGCCATGGCCATCTTGTTGCCCGGATTGAAGCTTTTCTTGCCCATCTTGCGCAGCAGGTTGCGCATGTTCATGGTGACATCGCCAAAGTCGATCTTGACCGGGCAAGGCGTAAAGCACTTGTGGCAGACGGTGCAGTGGTCGGCCACGTCTTCAAACTCTTGCCAGTGCTTGATCGAGACACCACGACGGGTTTGCTCTTCGTACAGGAAAGCTTCCACCAGCAGCGAGGTGGCCAAAATCTTGTTGCGCGGCGAATACAGCATGTTGGCGCCCGGAATGTGCGTGTTGCACACGGGCTTGCACTTGCCGCAGCGCAGGCAGTCTTTGACCGAATCGGCAATCGCGCCAATGTCGGACTGCTGCATGATCAGCGACTCGTGGCCCATCAGGCCAAAGCTGGGCGTGTAGGCGTTGGTCAAATCCGCGTACATCAGCGCCTCGCGCGGCGATTCGGCGGGCACCAGGCCGTTCTTTTCACGGATCAGCTTGCCACGGTTAAAGCGGCCTTGCGGGTCAACGCGCTGCTTGTAATCGGCAAACGGCTGCAGCTCTTCGTCGGTCAGAAACTCCAGCTTGGTAATACCAATGCCGTGCTCGCCCGAGATCACGCCATCCAGACCCCGCGCCAGCTGCATGATGCGCGCCACGGCTTCGTGGGCGGTCTGCAGCATTTCGTAGTCGTCAGAGTTGACGGGGATGTTGGTGTGCACATTGCCGTCACCGGCGTGCATGTGCAGCGCCACCCACACGCGGCCCTTGAGCACGCGCTGGTGAATGGCGACTGTCTCGGCCAGGATGGCATCAAACGCTTCGCCGCTGAAAATTTGCGCCAGAGGCTGGCGTATCTGTGTTTTCCAGCTGGCGCGCAAGCTGTGATCTTGCAGCTGCGGGAACAGTGTGGCCACATCGGCCAGCCAGCCGGCCCACAGGTCGCGCACGTGCTGCACCAGCTCAATGGCCTGGTGCACGCGGTCTTCCAGCAACTCGGCGGCAGGAATCTCGCCCGCATCGTCTTGCTTGCCCAAAGGCAGGTTGCCCTTTTCAAAGAAGGCCAGCAGGGCGTCACAGAACTTGAGCTTGTTGCGCAGGCTCAGCTCAATGTTGATGCGCTCAATGCCATCGGTGTATTCCGCCATGCGTGGCAAAGGAATCACCACGTCTTCATTGATCTTGAAGGCGTTGGTGTGGCGCGAAATGGCGGCTGTGCGCTTGCGGTCCAGCCAGAACTTCTTGCGCGCTTCCGCGCTGATGGCCACAAAGCCTTCACCGTTGCGTGAGTTGGCAATGCGCACCACTTCGCTGGTCACGCGCGCCACTTCGTCGGCGTTGTCGCCCACGATGTCACCAATCAGCACCATCTTGGGCAGCTTGCCATTGCCTTTTTTGGACTTGGTGGCGTAACCCACTGCCTTGAGGTAGCGGTCATCCAGATGCTCAAGGCCAGCCAGCAGCACGCCGCTGCGCTTTTGCTCCTCGAACATGTAATCTTTGATTTCCACGATCGAGGGCACGGCATCCTTGGCATTGCCAAAGAACTCCATGCACACCGTGCGGGTGTGCTCTGGCATGCGGTGCACGATCCAGCGCGCGCTGGTGATCAGGCCATCGGTGCCTTCTTTTTGCACACCGGGCAGACCCGACAGGAACTTGTCGGTCACATCCTTGCCCAGGCCTTCCTTGCGGAACTTGTGGCCCGCAATGTCCAGGCGCTCGGTGCGCAGCGGTGTTTTGCCGTCGGCGGCAAAGTAGCGCAGCTCAAAGCTGGCCATCTCTGCGTCGTGAATCTTGCCCAGGTTGTGGCCAATGCGCACCACCTCCAGCCACTCGGCATCGGGGGTGACCATGCGCCAGCTGGCCAGATTGTCCAAGGCCGTGCCCCACAGCACCGCCTTTTTGCCACCTGCATTCATGGCAATGTTGCCGCCAATGCACGACGCCTCAATCGAGGTAGGGTCCACTGCAAAGACATAACCGGCACGCTCGGCCGCATCGGCCACGCGCTGGGTGACCACGCCGGCTTCGGTCCACACCGTGGGGACGGGCTGGTCCAGGCCGGGCAGCATCACTTTTTCTACTTCGGTGATGGCTTCGAGCTTTTCGGTATTGATCACCACGGAGCGCCAGGTCAGCGGAATCGCGCCCCCGGTGTAACCCGTTCCGCCCCCACGCGGAATGATGGTCAGCTCCAGCTCAATGCAGCCCTTGACCAGCAATGCCATCTCTTCTTCGGTGTCTGGCGTCAGCACCACAAACGGGTATTCCACGCGCCAGTCGGTCGCATCCGTCACATGACTGACACGCGAGAGGCCATCAAACTTGATGTTGTCTTTGTGGGTGAGCTTGCGCAGCGTCTTGCGCACACGGCTGCGCAGCAGGGCAGCCTCGACAAACATGCGGTCAAACTCTTGCACGGCACGGTTGGCCGCGGCAATCAGCTCGCACACCAAGGCATCGCGCTGGGCGTTGTCATCGGGCATGCGGCGCTTTTCCACATCGGCCATGCGGTGCTGCAGCGCCTCCACCAGCAGCTTGCGGCGGTCGGGGTTGTCCAGCAGGTCGTCTTGCAGATAAGGATTGCGCTGAACCACCCAGATATCGCCCAGCACTTCATACAGCATCCGGGCAGATCGACCCGTCTGGCGCTCTTGGCGCAATTGATTAAGCACACCCCAGGCGGATGTACCTAACAGGCGGATCACGATTTCTTTGTCGGAAAACGAGGTGTAGTTATAGGGGATCTCACGGAGACGGGCGGGTTCGGCAGCGTGGTTCACCAGTGCTGTCAGCGCAATCGGTGCATTCATGGATGTAGACCGGGTTGGGCGCTCAAGGCGCACCTTAAGTCATGGGGACCGCAATTTTATGTCAGCGCCCAAAGTCTGCTCAGAGCGCACCAAGAGACCCGCCCCGTGGATTGCCAAAACTGTTGCGCTATCAATTAGTGAGTTTTTCGCAACTACGCAAATCCCACAATTGCGCAACGAATTACTCAAAAAAGAAAGAAAAACGCAAATATCCTTATTCACAAAACCGAGTCCGCTCCTAGAATTCGAGCCACCGTTCTTACCCCATGCGCTGCTTTGGCGTTAAGAGGTACAAAGCACGGTACGGCAAGTCCTCTTTAGCCCTTCGGGCTCAATGACTGTCATAAAAGTGCCTCATTCCTTCTTAGGATGAGAGGCACAAGTTTCTACACGTAGAGGAGTTTCCCATGCAATTCAAGCAACTGGCCCTGTCTGCTGCCCTCGCGGCAACCACCCTGAGCGCAGCCAATGCCGCCACTGAAATCCAGTGGTGGCATTCGATGACTGCCGTGAACAACGAGTGGGTCGGCGATCTGGCCAAGCAGTTCAACGAAAGCCAAAGCGAATTCAAAGTGGTACCCACCTTCAAGGGTGTGTATGACGAAAGCATGACAGCTGCTATCGCTGCGTTCCGTTCGGGCAACGCGCCCCACATCCTGCAAGTGTTTGAAGTGGGCACCGCCACCATGATGGCCTCCAAGGGCGCGACCGTGCCAGTGGGCAAGGTCATGACCGACGCTGGCGCCAAGTTCGATCCCGCAGCCTACATCCCCGCCGTGGCCGGTTACTACACCGCCCCCAACGGCCAGATGATGAGCTTCCCGTTCAACAGCTCCACCACCATCTTCTATTACAACAAGGACGCCTTCAAGAAGGCTGGCCTGAACCCCGACCAAGCGCCCAAGACATGGCCTGAAGTGTTCGCTGCTGCCAAGAAGCTCAAGGAATCTGGCCACAGCTGCCCCATGACGCTGGCATGGCAAGGCTGGACCCAGCTGGAGTCGTTCTCCACCTGGCACAACGTGGAATTCGCGACCCACCAAAACGGCCTGGGCAAGGAAGGCTACAAGGCACGCATGAAGGTCAACTCGCCTCTGCACGTCAAGCACATCGACAACCTGGCTGCTGCAGCCAAGGCCGGTGAATTTGTCTACAAGGGCCGTGCTTCGACTGCCCAGGCTTCGTTCACCGCCGGTGAATGCGCCATGATTCAGACATCGTCCGGCTTCTACGGTGACGTGGCCAAGAACGCCAAGTTTGCCTATGGCCTGGCACCTTTGCCTTACTACGACGACGTCAAGGGCGCACCACAAAACACCGTGATCGGCGGCGCTTCGCTGTGGGTCATGGCTGGCAAGAAGGCTGAAGAGTACAAGGGCGTAGCCAAGTTCTTCGAATTCCTGTCCAAGCCTGAAGTGCAAGCCGCTTCGCACCAGCGCACTGGCTACCTGCCTGTGACCATGGCTGCGTTCAAGCTGACAGAAGATGCGGGCTTCTACAAGAAGAACCCTGGCACCGATGTGGCTGTGAACCAGATGATCCGCAAGGTCACTGACAACTCGCGCGGTATCCGTCTGGGCAACTATGTACAGATCCGCACCATCGAGGACGAAGAACTCGAGCAAGTCTGGGCCGGCAAGAAGAACGGCAAAGACGCGCTGGACAGCATCGTCAAGCGTGGTGATGAGCTGCTGACACGCTTTGAACGCGCTAACAGCAAGTAATCCAAGTTGAAAATTACGGGGGAATTCCTAGTAATTCCCCTGTAACTCGCCTTGAACCCACTGGTTTTTCTGGCAGATAGCCCGCGCGCTAGGCACAATACGCGCACATTTCACTCAATTTACTCTTTCGAGTCGCTTCGTTTTGACGCGATTCGGGCAAGTTACTTGAGCTGGTCCCCACTATCCTCCAAGGCCATTTGAAGGTCTCGGCGGTTTTTTTATTTGTGACCCCCATGGAAAAACGCGTACTTTTCCGATCGCAATGGCTGCCTTGGGCATTGATCCTGCCTCAGCTGCTCATCATTGCCATTTTCTTTTTCTGGCCCGCCGGCCAGGCTGTATTGCAATCTTTCCAGATGGAAGATGCTTTTGGCCTGAGCACCGAATGGGTAGGACTGGAAAATTACCGCAACCTGTTCAATGACGCCACGTATCTGAACGCCTTTCAGCGCACAGCCCTGTTTTCTGTGCTCGTCGCTGGTATTGGCATTGCAGCGTCTTTGGGTCTGGCCATTTTTGCCGACCGCATCATCCGCTTTGCAATGATCTACAAGACCTTGCTGATCGTGCCCTACGCTGTAGCGCCCGTGATTGCAGGCGTGCTGTGGGTGTTCATGTTTTCGCCCTCCATTGGCGTTGTGACCCATTACCTGGGCAAGCTGGGCTACGACTGGAACCACCTGATGAACGAAAACCAGGCCATGGCCCTGATCGTCATCACTTCGGTGTGGAAGCAGATCTCGTACAACTTCCTGTTCTTCCTGGCAGGCTTGCAGTCCATCCCCAAGGCACTGATTGAAGCGGCTTCGATCGATGGTGCAGGCCCATGGCGCCGTTTCTGGAACATCCAGCTGCCGCTGCTCTCGCCCACCACGTTCTTCCTGCTGGTGATCAATATCGTCTACGCCTTCTTTGACACCTTCGGCATCATTGACGCAGCCACCCAAGGCGGCCCCGGCCAATCGACGTCGATCCTGGTCTACAAGGTCTACCAGGACGGCTTCAAGGCGCTGGACCTCGGCGGCTCTGCTGCCCAGTCCGTGATCCTGATGATGATCGTTGTCGTGCTGACCGTGATCCAGTTCCGCTATGTTGAAAAGAAAGTGCAGTACTGACCATGGTTGACCGTAACCCCTGGCTCACTATCATCTCGCACGCCGTACTGATCTTGGGCGTGGCCATTGTGGCCTTCCCGCTGTATCTGGCACTGGTGGCGTCCACCCACACGGCCGACGCCATCGTGCAGTCGCCCATGCCGCTGCTGCCCGGCGCCCACATGTGGGAAAACTACAAGCAGGCGCTGCTGGGCTCCGGCAAGCTGGGCTCCAACACCAATGTGGTGCACATGATGTGGGTGAGCTTTGTCACCGCCATGATCATCACCGTGGGCAAGATTGCCATCTCGCTGCTGTCGGCGTTTGCCATCGTGTATTTCCGCTTTCCCTTCAAGATGCTGTGCTTCTGGGCCATCTTCTTGACACTGATGCTGCCTGTGGAAGTGCGTATCTTGCCGACCTACAAGGTCGTTGCGGATCTGGGCTTGCTCAACAGCTATGCGGGTTTGTCGCTGCCGCTGATTGCTTCGGCCACGGCCACGTTCTTGTTCCGTCAGTTCTTCTTGACCGTACCTGATGAACTGGTCGAAGCCGCACGCATTGACGGCGCTGGCGCCATGCGCTTTTTCAAGGACATTCTGGTGCCCTTGTCCAAGACCTCGATTGCTGCGCTGTTTGTGATTCAGTTCATCTACGGCTGGAACCAGTACCTGTGGCCGCTGCTGATGACCACCTCGGAAGACATGTACCCCGTGGTGATTGGTATCAAGCGCATGCTGGCCGGTGGCGAAGCCGCCGTGGACTGGAACATCGTGATGGCCACGGCTATTTTGGCCATGCTGCCCCCCACCGCTGTGGTGATGCTGATGCAAAAGTGGTTTGTTAAAGGCCTGGTGGATACCGAGAAGTAACGCTCGCTCCACAGCCACTCACCATCTTCTTTTGCCCCATTGAACGAATACTTGGAATACCTCCCATGGCATCCATCTCTCTGAAAAACATCGTCAAACGCTACGGCACCGGCAAGACTGCTGTGCCTGTCATTCACGGCGTCAACATCGAAATCAAGGACGGCGAATTCGTCGTGCTGGTCGGCCCTTCGGGCTGTGGCAAGTCCACCTTGCTGCGCATGATTGCCGGTCTGGAAGAAATCACTGGCGGTGATCTGATGATTGGCGACAAAGTCGTCAATGATCTGGAGCCCTCCAAGCGCAATATCGCCATGGTGTTCCAGAACTATGCGCTGTACCCGCACATGACCAACTACGAGAACATGGCCTATGGCCTGAAGCTCGCCAAGGTGCCTGAAGACGAAATCAAGCAGCGCGTGGACAAGGCTGCCAAGATTTTGGAGCTGGGCCACCTGCTGGACCGCAAGCCCCGCCAACTGTCGGGCGGCCAGCGCCAGCGCGTTGCCATGGGCCGCGCCATCGTGCGCCAGCCTCAGGTGTTTCTGTTCGACGAGCCGCTGTCCAATCTGGATGCCAAGCTGCGCGGCCAGACCCGCATCGAAATCCAGAAGCTGCACGCCGAGCTGGGCATTACCAGCCTGTTCGTGACCCACGATCAGGTGGAAGCCATGACGCTGGCCCAGCGCATGGTCGTGATGAACGGCGGTAACGTGGAGCAATTCGGTACGCCCGAAGAGGTCTACCACACCCCTGCATCGACCTTTGTGGCCAGCTTTATCGGCTCGCCACCCATGAACTTGCTCAATAACGCCCCGGGTGGCCAGACCGGCCTGATCATGGGTATCCGCCCTGAGCACATTGACCTGGTCAGCGAAGGCGGCTGGGAGTTCAAGGTGGACACGGTGGAGCTGCTGGGTGCCGAGCGCCTGCTGTACGGCACCGTGGGTGGTGAAATGGTCACCGTGCGCGTGGAAGAAGGCAAGCCCTATCCCAAGCCCGGTGAAACCACCCGCATCACGGCCCGCGATGACCGACTGCACTGGTTCAACGCGGAAACTGGCAAACGCATCTAAACCAACCCCACCAAGGGCCGACGTCTCAAGCGATCGGCCCTTGTGCCAAGCACATGCCTGCACTGATCCACGCCACGGTTCCTGTCCTTCCCTCTTTGAATCTTGCACAGAGTGAAGCGTTCTACGTTCAGCGGCTGGGCTTTGCTGTGCTGCTGCGCATGGACGAGTATTTGATTGTGGCGCGCGAAGGCTGTGAGCTGCATTTTTGGCCTTGCAACAACCCAGAGCTGCCCCGCAACAGTGCCTGCTACGTGCGCGCAGACACTCGCGCTCTGCACACTGAATTCACCCAGAACGGCTTGCTCCTGCCCCCACCCCAGGCGCGTGAGTGGGGCATGCGTGAGCTGTATGTGACTGACCCACACGGCAACCTGCTGAAATTTGGAGAACCTGTCCAATGACCTCCCTGGCAACCTGGCCCTACCCTATGTGGGTGGCCCACCGTGGCGCTGGCAAGCTGGCCCCAGAAAACACCATGAGCGCGTTCCGCCTGGGCGCAGCGCACGGCTATCGCATGTTTGAGTGCGATGCCAAGCTGTCCAAGGACGGCGTGCTGTTCCTGCTGCATGACGCCACGCTGGATCGCACCACCAATGGCCGCGGCACTGGCGGCGCACTGACCATGGGCGACATCGCCCAGCTGGATGCAGGCAGCTGGCATTCGCGCGCTTTCGCGGGTGAAGCCCTGCCCACGCTGGAGGCGCTGGCGCGCTGGTGTCTGGCCAACCACCTGTTCCTGAACGTGGAAATCAAGCCCACGCCCGGTCAGGAGGAGGCCACCGGCCGCGCCTGCGGTGCGCTGATGAACCGCATCTGGCCGCAAGACATCGTGCAGCCGCTGTTCACCTCCTTCAAGCCTGAGGCCTTGAAAGGCGCCATGGATGTGGCCCCGCACATCCCGCGCGGACTGCTGGTCGACAAGTTTGCCGACGGCACCGGCGACGCTGATTTGAAGATTGCTACCGGCCTGGGCTGCAGCGCGATGGTGCTCAACCATGCACTGTGGAACACCGAGCTGGTGGCCAAGGTACACGGTGCAGGCCTGCGCTGCAGCAGCTATACCGTCAATGATGAATGGGCCGCGCAGCGCCTGATCGATCTGAACACTGACGGCATCATCACCGACCGCGTAGATCTGTTCAGCCCCGCACAAACAGGCCCCACACGCTGAGAAAAACAAAAAGCTAGCTATCAGCGCTTACCACGAGCTGTTTTCAGATACAAAACATACTGAAAAGCTTTAAATACAAGCGCTGAGTGCTCCTTTAAATAAAAAAGGCCTTCCAATACTGGAAGGCCTTTTTTGCATGTGCAAGCACTGCAGCGTCAGTCCATCTTGGTGCCGGATTGCTTGACTGCATCGGCCCAGCGGGGCATTTCACCGGCCAGAAACTTGGCAAAAGTGTCTGCCCCCATGAAGTCGGGGTTTGCGCCCTGGCTGACCATGCGTTCGCGCAGCTCTGGGTTCTCCATCACTTTCTGGAACGCTTTGCTCAGGCGATCCACCACGGGCTTGGGTGTACCTGCCGGGGCCAGAAAACCGTAAAAACCCACCACTTCAAATCCCTTGAGGCCACTTTCAATGGCTGTGGGCACCTCAGGCAGTGCCGGATTGCGCTCTTTGCTGGTTACGGCCAGAGCGCGCACCTTGTTTTGCTTGTGGTAAGCCGCCGCCTGCGGAATGCTCTCCGCCATGAACTGCACCTGCCCGCCAATCAGGTCCGTGAAAGCGGGCGCGCTGCCCTTGTAGGGGATGTGCATCATGTCAATGCCCGCCGCGCTCTTGAGCATTTCTGGCACCAGATGGCTGATGCCACCGTTGCCCGCCGAGCCAAAGTTCACCTTGCCGGGATTGGCCTTGGCGTAGCTGATCAGCTCGGGCAAAGTTTTGGCGGGCATGCTGTTGCTCACCAGCAGCGCCAAAGGCTGCATGGCAGTGC
>ENA-OFCF01000752-OFCF01000752.1-metagenomes-genome-assembly--contig:-NODE-752-length-13731-cov-2.802866_pt1 | contig 13731 bp, 13 predicted proteins | sample MGYA00153387_OFCF01 | MGnify analysis MGYA00153387
AGTTCAGACGTGTGCTCTTCCGATCTGCAAAAAAACTAAAAACTAAAAAAGCCTTGACTTACAAGGCTTTTTTTGTTGTACTCGGGACGGGACTTGAACCCGCACAGCCATTACAGCTACTGGATTATAAGTTTTACAAGTTCAATAAATATTGATTTTGAAATCCTTATAAAAAATTTATTTATTTTATTTTTTAGTTTTTAGGAGAGTTTTTAGGACTATTAAAATATAAATTTTTTTACATCTTATTGTCTTAAAAACTTTTCTTTTACAATTAGTGGGCCATCGTTAGTTACCATTTCCATTACTGTATTATCGATAGTAAAATTAATTGTTGCTCGAACAGTTCCTCCTCCTGCGCTTCCTGTAAAACCAAAATTATAAAAAGTACCTGTGTCTTCCCATGTACCGCTTTTTGGTGCGTCCGCCACACAATTTGGTGCAGTATAAGTGAAATTATTTTGAATGTATGATCCATTTGCAGCTCCTGTTGACGATGATACAAATGTTACATTGTTTGAAGTTGTACAAAATCTCATTCCATCGGTAACTGCTCCTGTAGCTCCATTTTGAATTGTTCTGCCGGTTTGCTTCCAAGCGCCAACAATTTTGTTACCACTGTTACCAGGACTAGGTAAACCTGGTGCAGGTCTTTCACATGAAATCGAACTAACTGATAACAATAAAACTGCGAATGCTGTGTAAAAAAAATTTTTCATTTTGTTTAAGTTTAGAGGTTAATATTACTGGCGAATATATACAATTTTCATTAAACAATATTTATGCTGTTTTACTTTTCTCGTTTATCTGAAATTTTTCTTCTAATTGTTGTATGATTTTGTCTTGATTCAGCAACGCCTCCACCAGTAAAACTTCATACTTCATTGACGGAATATTATGTTGCGATGGCTCTTCGTCAATTATTGTAATGATCTTATTTGTTGTATATTTTTTTTTAATTTCTAATCTAATATTGATCATCAAAAATTAGAATTAAAAACTAAAAAAAGCCTTGATTTACAAGGCTTTTTGTTGTACTCGGGACGGGACTTGAACCCGTACAGCCATTACAGCTACTGGATTTTAAGTCCAGCGTGTCTACCAATTTCACCACCCAAGCAGTAAACTCAAATTTGTTGCTTTTTGTAATTTTTAAAAAAAATTAATTAAAGACAATTCACCCAAGCATTCAATCTTTAATAAAAAATTACTAAATATTGACTGGTAATTTGAGCGAAAAACGGGATTCGAACCCGCGACCTCGACCTTGGCAAGGTCGCGCTCTACCAACTGAGCTATTTTCGCATTATAAATTAAGAACTTTGCTATTCGTTAGAATTGCGAGTGCAAAAATAATACATTATTTTGTTTCTGCAACATTTTTTTTTATTTATAGGAAAATAAATAATCAATTAACAGATACCAATTTACTTTTTTGTCAGCATTCTCTTAATCTCATTCAGTTTCATCATTGCTTCTATTGGGGTTAAAGTATTGATGTCCAAATTCAAAATCTCTTGTTTAATTTCTTCCAAAAGGGGATCATCAAGATTAAAAAAACTCATTTGCATGGCTTCTTTTTCAGATTTTATGCCGTTCAAAGCTTCCCCAGAATGGTCTTTTTCGAGTTTTTTGAGTAATTTTTGGGCTTTCAAAATTACCGTTTGTGGCATTCCGGCCATTTTAGCAACATGAATCCCAAAGCTGTGTGCCGAACCTCCCTTTACTAATTTTCTGATAAATAAAACATTGTCTTTCAGCTCTTTGACAGATACATTATAATTTTGAATTCTGGATAAAATATTGGTCATTTCATTCAGTTCATGATAATGTGTGGCAAACAAAGTCTTGGGCCTGGCGGGATGTTCATGCAAAAAATCAGCAATCGCCCATGCAATCGAAATTCCGTCATAAGTGCTGGTTCCCCGACCAATTTCGTCCAATAGCACCAAACTTCTGTCCGAAATATTATTTAAAATCGAAGCCGTTTCATTCATTTCGACCATAAAAGTCGATTCACCCATCGAAATATTATCACTTGCACCCACTCGGGTAAAAATCTTGTCGATAATTCCCATTCTCACACTATCGGCAGGAACGAAACTTCCCATTTGTGCTAATAAAACAATTAAAGCAGTCTGACGTAAAATAGCAGATTTTCCAGACATATTTGGCCCGGTTATCATAATTAATTGCTGGGTTTCACGATCCAGAAAAACATCGTTTGCAATATACGGCACACCAATTGGCAACTGTTTTTCTATTACAGGATGTCGACCATTTTTGATTTCCAACTCTAAACTTTCGTCTAATTCCGGACAAACATACTTGTTTTCTATTGAGCTGAACAGGTTTTATGTAAGTCGCAATCCAAGCCACCAATTGTTCAAACAAATCTACTTCTAATTTAAATATTTTTTCTTCGGCACCCAAAATTTTGGTCTCATATTCTTTCAATTCTTCTGTGATATACCGCTCCGCACTTACCAGCGTTTGCTTCCTAATCCAATCTGTCGGCACTTTATCTTTATGCGTATTCCGAACTTCGATATAATAGCCAAACACATTATTAAATGAAATTTTTAAAGATAAAATGCCCGTTTTTTCGGATTCTCGCTTTTCAATTCCTTCCAAGAATGCTTTTCCAGAGGTTGAAATGGCTCGCAAATCGTCTAATTCAGCATTGACGCCTTTCGCAATAGCATTTCCTTTAGATATGGCAACCGGAGCTTCTTGATTTAAAGTGTTCTTAATTTTTTCTCGCAACAAATCACAACTGTGTAAACTGTCGCCTATCACTTTTACGGATTCGTTTTTACTTTGTAAAGCCAGCATTTTTACAGGAATTATCGCATCTAACGATTCTTTAAGATACACCACTTCTCGAGGCGAAACTTTTCCTGCTGCAATTTTGGAAATTAAACGTTCTAAATCTGAAATTTGTTTAATTTGATTTTGAATACTCTTCAGAACTTCTCTATTTTCTTTTAAGTAGGATACGACTTCGTGTCGATTTCTAACTTTATTAATGTCTTTTAAAGGCAAAGCCAACCATCTTTTTAGCAATCTTCCGCCCATTGGCGAAAGGGTTTTGTCTATCACATTTAGTAACGTTACAGCATTTGGATTATAACTATGGTACAATTCTAAATTACGAATCGTAAACCTGTCCATCCAAACATAGGCATCTTCGGCTATTCTTTGAATTGATGTAATATGCTGAACTTTATTGTGTTGCGTTTCAGAAAGGTAGTACAATATTGCGCCTGAAGCAATAATTCCATCCTGAAGTTCTTCAATTCCGAAACCTTTTAAAGAAACAGTCTGAAAATGCTTCGTTAAAATCTCAAAAGCATAATCGTCTTTGAAAACCCAATCTTCAAGATAAAAATTATGAAAATCTTCGCCAAAAGCTTGTTTAAAGTCGCCTTTACTATTTTTTGGAACTAAAACTTCGCTTGGCTGAAAATTCTGTAATAATTTGTCAATATAATCTTTATTGCCTTCAGCAGTAAGGAATTCGCCAGTGGAAACGTCAAGAAATGCAACTCCTAAATTCTTTTTTCCAAAATAAATTGCAGCCAAAAAATTATTGGAATTGGAACTCAAAACTTCATCATTCATTGAAACTCCGGGTGTAACCAATTCTGTAACACCGCGTTTAACAATAGTTTTGGTCATTTTTGGATCTTCCAACTGATCGCAAATTGCTACTCGCAGTCCAGCTTTTACTAACTTTGGCAAATAAGTGTTCAGAGAATGATGCGGAAATCCAGCCAAAGCAGTTTCAGATGAAGACCCAGCACCACGTTTTGTGAGTGTAATGCCTAAAATTTTGGAAGCCCGAACAGCATCTTCACCAAAAGTTTCATAAAAATCGCCCACTCTGAACAACAAACAAGCATCGGGATATTTCCGCTTAATTTCGTTGTATTGCTTCATTAACGGCGTTTCTTTAACCTCTTTTTCTTTAATTGCCACCAGAATTTTTTTAAAAGATGAATATAAAAATCATAAAGCGAAGTTAAAAATTATAATTGTTATATGCACCTTCAAAAAGTTTTAATTAATTTTAAGAAAAATTTATAATATTATATTACAATTATTTTTAAATTTGCAGTAATAATTTAATTTATAACGAAATGAAAAAAAGTATATTTTTGTTTTCTGCTATTACATTAATGGCATTTACAAGTTCAATTGGACAAGAGACTTCAAAAAAAGTTACAGCTAGGTCTACAAAAACCTCATTAGTTGCCAAAAAATCTGAAGCTCCAAAATTGGAAACTGCAGGAATGGCTTTTGAGCAAGAAACCATTGATTATGGGGACGTTGCATTCAAAGCGGAAGGCGGAAGAGAATTTATTTTTATAAATAACGGATCGAAACCCTTAATTATTACTAATTGTGCCGGATCATGCGGTTGTACTGTGCCAACATGGCCCAAAGAACCAATTGCACCAGGAGCCAAAGGTGTGATTGCTGTAAGATATGATACCACAAGACCAGGAGCTTTTACAAAAACAGTAACTGTAACTGCCAATATTGCTGAAACAGCAAAAGTTTTAACAATTAAAGGAACAGTTTTGCCAGATGCAAATCTTGCCGTACCAGAACAAGCTTCAACTCCAGCAAAAATTTAATTTATTTTTAAAATGTTATAAAGCTTTCTATTTATTTAGGAAGCTTTTTTTTTGACCATTATAACCATGCGAAAACTTGATAATAACGAATTGGAACGAAAATCCATAAAAGATTTTAAAGAAGCTATAAAAACTCCAGTAATTATAGTTCTTGACGACGTTAGAAGTTTAAATAATATTGGTTCAATATTTAGGACATCGGACGCTTTTTTAATTGAAAAAATTTATCTGTGTGGCATAACGGCAACTCCTCCCAATAAAGAAATTAATAAAACAGCACTTGGAGCAACCGAAACCGTGGTTTGGGAACATGCTGAAAATATTTTGGATGTTATAGAAAATCTTAAAAATCAAAAAACTAAGGTTTTTGCAATTGAACAAGTTGAAAACGCAATTTTTTTGGATAATTTTACAGTCCTAGAAAACCAAAAATATGCCTTAATATTTGGAAATGAAGTTTTTGGTGTATCGCAAAAAGCAATCGAACTTTGCGATGGCACGATCGAAATTCCGCAATTAGGTACTAAACACTCATTGAATATTGCAGTAAGTGCCGGAATTGTGATTTGGGATTTTTTTACAAAATTAAAAACATAAGGGTTTTTATATCAAAAAAATACCAGTCGGGACAGCATTTTAAAGGAAAAAAAAATGCCTGCACACAATTATTGGATTGTTGGAAAAACTAATGTTGACAATTCCGTTGTTAAAAGACATTTTAGTTTGAAAAGGTAGTTGAAAAAACCTAAAAACTCAACTGCATTTTCTTAAGTTGCTCCACATAATCCCGTTGATTAGACAATCTCGGAATTTTGTGTTGTCCGCCCAATTTATCCTGCACTTTCAACCAGTCGTGAAACAAATTGGTTCTGGCAATATTGATTATTGGGGCATTTAATGTCATATTATTGAATCTTTTTGCTTCGTAATCAGAGTTTAAAGACTGCAAAGTTTCGTCTAAAACTGTTTTAAAAACTGAAATATCAGCTGGATTTTTTCTAAATTCTACAATCCATTCATGACCTCCTTTTTCTTTATCAACCATAAAAACTGGCGCAACGGTATAGTCAATAATTTCTGAATTGGTCACCTGACAGGCTTTTGCAATTGCCCGATCTGAATTTTCGATAATTAATTCTTCGCCAAAAACATTAATGTGGTGCTTGGTTCTTCCGGTTACCCGAATTCTATATGGATTTGTGCTTGTAAACCGAACGGTATCACCAATTTGATACCTCCAAAGCCCTGAATTTGTGGTGATTATAATTGCATAATTAACGTTTACAACAACATCAGAAAGTCTGTGAATGGTTTGAGTTGACAATCCAAAAGTGTCCATCGGAATAAATTCGTAAAAAATGCCATAATCCAACATTAGCAATAAATCGTTGGCGTTATTCAAATCCTGAATGGCAAAAAATCCTTCAGAAGCATTATAAATTTCATAATATTGAAAACTCGATTTGGGCAACATTTTTTTGTATTGCTCTTTATAAGGGTCGAAACTAACGCCGCCATGAAAATAAACTTCTAAGTTGGGCCAGATATCCAATAAATTTTTTTCGTCAGTTTGGTCTAAAACTTTATTCAAAAGAACCATCATCCACGACGGAACACCGGCTAAACTCGTTACGTTTTCGTTTTTGGTTTCGTTTACAATGGCTTCGAGTTTGGTTTCCCAATCGTTCATTAATGAAACTTTATTGCTTGGCGTACTGCTGAATTCTGCCCACATTGGCATATTTTCAATCAAAATTGCCGATAAATCACCAAAAAAAGTATTGTTTTGTTCATACAATTCTTTGCTTCCGCCAAGGCGAAGACTTTTTCCCGTAAACATTTGAGAATCTTCGTTGTTGTTCAAATATAAAGACAATAAATCTTTGGCAGCTTTGTAATGGCAATTTTCTAAAGCTTCATTACTTACAGGTATGAACTTGCTTTTTGCATTAGTCGTTCCGCTGGATTTTGCAAACCATTTTATGTTGGATGGCCAAAAAATATTTTGTTCGCCCTGACGTGTTTTTTCAATTAAGGGCTGTAAATCTTCGTAAGTTGAAATTGGAATTCTTTCAGAAAAAGTTTGGTATGATTTTATGGTTTCAAATTCATAGTGCTTACCAACGTAAGTATTTTCGGCACTGCGAACAAGATTTAAAAGTAATTCTTCTTGTACTTCATTTGGATATTTCAAAAACAGTTCAATTTGATGAATTCTTTTTTTCAGAATCCATGTTGCAACTGAATTTATAATTGGTAAGGCCATTTGAATCTGGAATTTGAATTTTGATTTGCGAAAACAAGAACTTATCTTAACTTTACAACTTTTCAAAAATAGGAATTTAATTTAGAATTACAAGTTTTTATCGTAATTTCATAATTCCAAAATCAAAAATCAAATGACGTATAAAGGTGTTTTAAAAAAAATGGAAACCGAGTTTGGCAATCCAATTCAATATTATTTGGTTTTTGAAGATGGCTTTTTGAATGTTAATCAGCTTTTGAATCAAAAAATTGAAATTTCTTTTTTAGGATATGAATGCTTGAACTGTCATAAAAAAAAGAAAATTTTCCGTCAGGGATTTTGCTATGATTGTTTTTATTCAAGCCCAGCAGTTGGCGATTGGATTATGAAACCAGAATTGAGCACAGCACATTTAGGCATTCAGGATCGTGATTTGGTATATGAAGAAAAAGTGCAATTGCAACCTCATATTGTTTATTTTGCATTGTCGAGTGAAGTAAAAGTTGGTGTTACTCGAAAATCTCAAGTGCCCACCCGATGGATAGATCAGGGTGCCGAAAAGGCCATTGCGATTGTTGAAGTTCCAAATCGGTATTTGGCAGGAATTACAGAAGTTGCCTTAAAAAACCATTATTCCGACAAAACCAACTGGCGTAAAATGTTGACAAATGATATTTCGGATATTGATTTAATAGCAGAAAAAATGAAAGTCGAAAGTTGGATTCCGGACGAAGCCAAAGCCTTTTTTAAAACTGAACAGAATAATCTGGTCGAAATGATTTATCCCGTTATAGAATATCCCAAAAAAATAAACAGTTTGAGTTTGGAAAAAACCACCAGTTTTAGCGGCATACTAATGGGAATAAAAGGCCAATATTTGATTTTTGATGATGGCACCGTTTTTAATGTCCGAAGCAATGAAGGTTTTGTGGTTGCACTTTCATTGTAACAAAAAATTAAACCAACTCTAAAAAAAAACGCAAAATCTGAATTGATTTTGCGTTTTATATTTTTATTATCCCAAAAACGGATAACGATAATCTTCTGCTGTTACGAATGTTTCTTTGATGGTTCGGGGAGAAACCCATCTCAGCAAATTCAATGCTGAACCTGCTTTGTCGTTGGTTCCAGAAGCTCTGGCTCCGCCAAATGGCTGCATTCCCACTACTGCTCCGGTAGGCTTATCGTTGATATAAAAGTTGCCTGCAGCGTTTTGCAAGGCAATTGTAGCTTCTTCAATTGCATACCTGTCCTGACTAAAAACTGCACCAGTTAAAGCATATTCTGAAGTTTTATCCACAAGCTTTAAAGTTTCGTTCCAATCCTTGTCATCATAAACGAAAATAGTAATTATGGGTCCAAAAAGTTCAGTTTCCATAGTTGAATAATGCGGGTTAGTCGTAACAATAACGGTTGGTTCAATAAAATATCCAACAGATTTATCATAATTTCCGCCCACAATTATTTCGGCATCCGCATCTTTTTTGGCTTGATCGATAAAACCTGCTAATTTATCAAATGATTCCTCGTGAATAACAGCGGTTATGAAATTTCCGAAGTCTTCTGGAGTTCCCATTTTCAAACTTTTCACATCTGAAATTAGTTGTGTTTTTATGTCATTCCATAAACTTTTTGGCACATATGCTCTTGAAGCTGCCGAACATTTTTGACCTTGAAACTCAAAAGCGCCACGAACAATTCCGGTAACAACCTGTTTTACGTTGGCACTAGGATGGGCAATTATAAAATCTTTTCCGCCAGTTTCACCCACAATTCGTGGATAAGTTTTGTAGTGGTGGATGTTGTTTCCGATGGTTTTCCAGATGTCTTTAAAAACGTGTGTAGAACCCGTAAAATGAACTCCTGCAAAATCTCTGCTTTCAAAAATGGTTTTGCTAATCATGGCTGCATCTCCAAAAACGACATTAATTATGCCATCAGGAAGACCTGCTTCTTTGAAAACATCAATAATGACTTTTGCCGAAAAAACCTGACTATCACTTGGTTTCCAAATCACGACATTGCCCATCATGGCTGCACTTGCCGGGAGATTTGCCGCAATTGCTGTAAAATTGAATGGTGTAATTGCATAAACAAACCCTTCGAGTGGTCGGTATTCCAAACGATTCCAGACCGAAGAATCCGATTTTGGCTGGTCGCTGTAAATTTGGGTCATGAACTCGACATTGAATCTTAAAAAATCAATCAATTCGCATGAAGCGTCAATTTCTGCTTGATAAATATTTTTGGATTGTGCAATCATTGTTGCGGCATTAATTTTGGCACGATAAGGTCCAGCGATTAATTCTGCTGCTTTCAAAAAAATGGCAGCACGTTGTTCCCACGCCATGCTGGCCCATTTGGTTTTGCTTTCCAGTGCGTTTGCGATTGCTTTTTCGATATGTGATTTTTCGGCAAGATGATGAACCCCAACACTGTGTTTGTGGTCGTGTGGAGCAGACATTTTTTTTGTGTTCGCAGTGCGAATTTCTTCGCTTCCGATATATAAAGGAATATCAATTTGAGCGTTCCACATCTTTTTATATTCGGCCAGAACAGTTGCTTTTTCTGGAGAATTTGGAGCATACGCCTTTACGGGCTCGTTTACTGCTTTTGGTATTTGAAAAAATCCTTTTAACATTTTTTGGTATCTTAAATTGTTTGAAAATATTTTTTATGAGGTGTAAATTGCTATTTACTTACAATAACTACAAAAGTACAACTGAAATTTTGATTAATAGAAATTATTACAACAAGATATGAATTCTTGATAAAACTTAAAACTAAAGTAAAAATTCAAATTGTTACTTTTATAATGTTAGAGAAGTCAAAAAAAACTTAGTAAAATGCTGTTATTAGAACCATTCAGATTCAGTCTTCTTGCCTCCATTTTTTGGTCAGTTCAAAAACATGCTCCAAGATTCGGGATTCAACTTCATCGAAAACAACATTGCGTCTGGCCATTACGATTCTGGCAGTTTCAAATGCTTTTTTTGTAATATAAGTTGAAAACCCACTTGCTCCACCCCACGAAAAACTTGGGACAAAATTTCTTGGAAAACCAGATCCAAAAATATTGGTTGAAACGCCAACGACAGTTCCCGTGTTGAACATAGTATTGATGCCACATTTGCTGTGATCACCCATCATTAGTCCACAAAATTGAAGTCCTGTTTTTGCAAAATTTTCGGTTTCATAACTCCATAATTTCACTTCGTCATAGTTGTTTTTCAGATTGGAATTATTGCTGTCGGCACCGATATTACACCATTCTCCTAAAACCGAGTTGCCCAAAAAACCGTCATGTCCTTTATTAGAATAGCCAAATAAAACCGAATTATTTACTTCGCCTCCAATCACGGAATGTGGACCAACCGTGGTGGCACCGTACACTTTTGTTGCTAGTTTTACCCTGCCGGATTCGCAAAGTGCAAATGGCCCACGAATAACTGAACCTTCCATTATTTCCGCATTTTTTCCTATGTAAATTGGACCAGTTGAAGCATTTAGGGTTACAAACTCTAATTTTGCACCATCTTCAATAAAAATATTTTCGGGAGCGATGACATTCACGCTTTTGGGTATGGTTTGAGAAATTCGACCATCGGTCAATAATTCAAAATCTTCTCGAATAGCAACGTCGTTTTTGGAAAAAATTTCCCATGTATGTTCAAGAATCAGACAATCTTCATCAAAATCTATAATTTCATAAGTGTCAAAATCAACTTCTTCCTGCGTATTTTTAGTATAAAAAGCAACCACATCATCGCCTTTGAAAACGGCTTGATTGACTTCGAGATTTGAAATTATTTCATATAAAACTTTGTTGGGAAGAAACGAGGCATTAATCATGACATTTTCTTCTAACTCTACCATCGGAAATTTTTCCGACAAATAATCTTCTGTCAGAGTAGTAGTGGTTGACCCTAAATATAGTTCCCATTTTTCACGTATAGTCAAAATTCCAATGCGAATATCTGCCACAGGCCGCGTGAAGGTGAAAGGCAACAGCGCATTTCTGGAAGGTCCGTCAAAGAGTATGTAATTCATAACAATTTATTTTTTGCGTTGAGACAAGTGGCACATTGTCCGCTCAATATGAGTTGATTTTATGGCGTCGGGACAAGTTACTTCTTGTTTAAACTTTAGAAATTATGTTTCAAAGATAAAATATTTTAAATCATTTTGAAACAAAAAAAGCCTTCCGATTTGGAAAGCTCTTAATAATTTGAAAACCCAAAAATTATTTGGCGAGTTTTGCGTATTTTGTTTTAAATTTATCAATACGTCCTGCAGTATCAATAAGTTTAGATTTACCTGTATAAAAAGGGTGAGAGGTTCTTGAAATCTCCATTTTTACAACTGGATATTCAACACCTTCGTGTGTTATAGTTTCTCTTGTTTCGGCGGTTGATTTAGTGATAAAAACATCTTCATTGGACATGTCTTTGAATGCTACTAATCTATAATTCTCTGGGTGAATTCCTTTTTTCATTGTAAATTTATTTTTCTTTGATAATTATAATTAGTTTTGATGCTTTCATTAAAAAGGTATAAACGTACTATAATTTTTTATTATTTTATTTTGAGTGTGCAAAAATACAATTAATTTTTAATTATCAAAGTTATTATTTGTTTTTTTTGCCTCTAATACTTTTTACAAAATTGATTGTTTTTTAATATTTACCAGCTAAGAAACCATTTTCTTCAGATTTGCTATTGTTTGGGTAGGATTATCAGCTTTAAATACAAAATTTCCTGCTACCAATATGTCTGCGCCTGCATTTTTTAGTGCTAATGCATTTTTATCTGTTACGCCACCGTCGATTTCAATTAGCGTTTTAGCACCTTTTCTATTAATTAATTCTTTAAGTTTTTTGATTTTATCGAAAGTATTATCAATAAAGGTCTGTCCGCCAAAACCTGGATTTACGCTCATTATACAAACCAAGTCTATATCATTAATGACGTTTTCTAAAAATTCTATATTGGTGTGCGGATTTAAAGCAACTCCGGTTTGCATTCCTTCTAGTTTAATTGCCTGAAGTGTCCGATGAAGATGCGGACAGGCCTCATAATGCACGGTAAGAATATTTGCTCCTAAATCTTTGAAAGTTTTGATGTATTTATCAGGGTCGACAATCATTAAATGAACGTCAATTGGTTTTTTTGTATAACGTGTTATGGCTTGTAAAACTGGCATACCAAATGAAATGTTTGGCACAAAAACGCCGTCCATAATGTCAATATGAAACCAATCTGCTGCAGAATTGTTAATCATTTCGATATCGCGTTGCAGATTTGCAAAATCGGCTGCTAAAATAGATGGTGCAATCAGGACTGGATTCATCGTAGTGAAGTTTATAACTTTTGTACAAAGATAGATTTTTGAGATTGATTATAAAATGATTTTTGATTATAAAATGTTGCTGGTTATTGCGGTTTGCGTTAAGGATAGCAGTGAAGCTCTTTTTCATATCGTTTTTTTAACGAAATGAAAAAAGCGAAAGCGCATAGCCTGACCCGCAGGGAAACGCCCAAATATTTAAATGACTATTAATAATATTGTAAAAAATCTTGTTTTTTGAGCAACCTAAACAAAACTCCGGAAACCCGAGCAAAGCGAACAGACCGCGTGTTTTGTTTGTTGAAAAAACAAAACTCCGGTAATCAGCCGGAGTTTCAATCATCAATCAAAAAACGAACAGTTAATCAGACTGTTTGTTGCTTTTATTATTGTTAATGAGAAAACTATATATACTGAAACTTTTAATTAAAAAACTTCAATCTCCTCACATCCTGCTTCAAACTTCCTGCTTTTTATCCTAAATAGGTTTTCAGGATTTTGCTTCTGGAAGTATGTTTAAGCCTGCGGATGGCTTTTTCTTTAATTTGTCGGACACGTTCTCTGGTCAGGTCGAAGGTTTCTCCGATTTCTTCCAAAGTCATTGGGTGTTGATCACCAAGACCGAAATAGAGTCGCACTACATCAGCTTCTCGAGGCGTCAAAGTTTCTAGTGAGCGTTCAATTTCTGTTCTCAAAGACTCCTGAATCAACTCTCTGTCTGGGTTTGGAGATTCTCCTGAGCGCAAAACATCGTATAGATTTGAATCTTCTCCTTCAACAAGTGGTGCATCCATTGACAGGTGACGGCCAGAATTTTTCATGGACTCTTTGACGTCATTAACGGTCATGTCAAGTTCTTTTGCAATTTCTTCGGCAGATGGTGGTCGCTCGTTGGATTGCTCCAAAAGAGCATACATTTTATTGATTTTGTTGATAGATCCAATTTTATTTAATGGCAAACGCACTATTCTTGACTGCTCTGCAAGAGCCTGCAAAATAGACTGACGAATCCACCAAACGGCATAGGAAATAAATTTAAAACCACGTGTTTCATCAAATCTTTGAGCCGCTTTTATCAATCCTAAATTTCCTTCATTTATTAAATCGGGAAGCGTAAGTCCCTGATTTTGATATTGCTTTGCAACAGAAACTACAAATCGCAAATTGGCTTTTGTTAATTTTTCTAATGCCTGTTGATCACCGGCTTTTATTTTTTGTGCCAATTCTACTTCTTCATCGGCAGTAATAAGATCTACTTTACCTATTTCTTGTAAATATTTGTCTAAAGAAGCGGTTTCACGATTGGTAACCTGCTTTGTTATTTTTAGTTGTCTCATCGGATTTTAAGCCACTTGTGTAAGCTTACAAGTACTTATACGGATAATAGAGTAAAAAAGTTACATTTTATTTATTTTTTTTCTAATTTTTGGATTTAAATTTAAAAAAAAAATGGATTGCTGGCCTGCATGACTATAGTCCGGTTTACGATTGATTAT
>ENA-OFCF01000753-OFCF01000753.1-metagenomes-genome-assembly--contig:-NODE-753-length-13728-cov-4.751627_pt1 | contig 13728 bp, 18 predicted proteins | sample MGYA00153387_OFCF01 | MGnify analysis MGYA00153387
TGCCAGGCAAGACCGCCTCAATATCCAGCGTGTCAGCACCGTGCACCACACGCATCCCGGCAGTTACGCCTGCGCGCCAGCGGATACGAACCGAAGCTCGCACCACCGACACACTGGTATCAGCCTTGATGCTTTCCGAGCCAGAGAGGTATTTCACGTTCGCCCAGATGGGCTTGGCCGTGATGTTTTCCCAAGCCTCTGGCACCGGAGTACCCCAACCATCGTTGGTGCCGGTTTTGCGCTGGATGTGGATCGCATCGCGTAGCTCGCCAGCTCGTAGTGTTCTCACAGCCCAAAGCTCCGACGATGCGGCCGCAACAAGTCACGCGACCCCATGGGCATTGAATAGGACTGCATGCCAGTGACCACATCCTCGCGGTTGGCAAAGAGGTGGCCACAGATCAGCAGGATGGCGGCTTTGATGGAATAGGACGCCACCATGGGCCACTCACCAGCTGAGCCAGCAGCCACAGCAGCGTCCAATTCAGCCTGATCAGCGAACACATTGCGACCCAAATAGTCCTGAGCAGCATCGACTGCCGCCCCCAGGTAGAGCTCGACCATCCTTGCATCCACCTCCGGATCAGCGCGGCAATGGTCGATGGCCTGCTCTGTGGTCAGGATAGGCATGGCTAATTGCTCTTGGCCGGCGCTTTCTTGGCGTCGACAGCACCAAGCTCAACAGCGGCAGCCTCCAGCTCTGGAGGGATTTCATCGCCTGGCTTGAACTCGGTCGGATAGATTTCGCCGTCCTTGACGCCCTTGAATGGTTTGATTGCCTTCATCTTCGATTCCTTCAATGAACAAGGGGCCGAAGCCCCTTTAGGTTAAGCCGCCACCTTCAGTGCACGCAGGCACTCGGGGTTCTGCACGCCACCGCCCACGCGCTTGGTCGTGTAGAACAGTACATAGGGCTTCTTGGTGTAGGGGTCACGCAGCACGCGCACGCCCATGCGATCAATGATCAAGTAGCCGCGCTTGAAGTCGCCGAATAGGACAGGCGTCGAGTTCGCGGCCACATCGGGCATGTTCTCGTCTTCGGCAATGCCGTAGCCATGCAGCGTTGCAGGCTGACCCGCCTGAGCCGATGGCTGCCACAAGTAGTTGCCGTCGCCGTCCTTGAGCTTGCGCAGCTTGGCGATCGTCAGGTTGTTGGTCAGGAAGCGTGAGTTCTGGCGGTACTTCTTGGGCAGACCATAGATCAGGTCAAGGATCGAATCGGAGCTGATCGCCGCAGCAGCGCCGCTGTTCACCGCCTGGATGGCGCCAAACGGGTGCTTGGCCGCATTCGCGCCACCGGTGATGTACGTCAGGATGCCTGCGGGCTTGTTGACGCCATCGCCACTAATAAAGGCCGCGCCCTCTTGCTCGACAAATTCGGCCCGTACCTCATCCGCCAGCCAGGACTCGATATTGATCTCGGCATCATCGAGCAGTTGCTGGGTCGCTGCGGGATTGGCATAAATCTCGCCGTGCCCGAAGCCGAGCTCTTTCAGGGTCGGAGTGGTAGTTTCTGGGCGGGCATCGGTCTCGCCTACCCAGCCACTGCCCGTTCCGCCCATGTTGAATAGCTTCTTCCAGCCTGCCTTGCTAGTGGGTTGAACCTGCGACAGCTCGCGCATCGGGGATTCGTCGCGGAGCTTGTCAGTGATGGTGCGATCCCACTCCACAGGCGTGAGATAGCCACCTTCTTCAGCCGTACCCTTGTTCATGGCCGCCTGTACATCGCCTTTGCGCATGTGCGCATTGAAGGCGGAGGTGTATTCCATGTCCTTCACGCCCGGGCCAGCGGCGCCCATCTGAGCTGCCGCGATTTTGGTGTGGGCGTCTTCGCTTTCGCGCTGCAGCTTGTCGAGCGCAGCATTGATCTGGGCCAGCTTGGCCTCTTGGTCAGCGCCCGACTTTCCGGCTTTAATCTCGTCCAGTTGCTTGGTGTGCTCGGCACGGAACGTGGCGAATGCCTGCTGGAGGCCGTCGACCAGCGCGCGAACTTCAGCGTTGGATGGAGCCTCGGCGCGGACGGCCATGATGCCGCGGGGAACGGGACGCGAGGTGGGTTGCTTTGCCATGATGTGGCCCTTTCAGAAATGAAAAAACCGCCTCAAGGGCGGTCGTTTTGGTTGGTGTTTGCTACGGGCTAAGCGCGCATTGCGGCCAGTAGCGACTGCAGCGAAGCTGCGACTTCAGGGCCAGCGCACGGCGTGGCATCAGTTTCGGTAGCGCTCGGCGTACCTGTAGAAAACAAAGCTTTGAAGGCATCACGGCGTGCGTTGCGCGAGTAGCCAGCCTTGGCCATGGAGGCCTCGATCAGCGCCAGCGGCTTGCGCGCGGCAGATGCCTGAGCAGCCCGTGTGATCTCTGAACTGGGCAGCAAGCCAGTGGCAAAACCATCGTCAACAGCCTGCTGGGCTCCAATCCAGGTCTCACGGTCCATCAACAACGCAGCCTCGGCCTCCGATATGCCGGAGCGGTGGGCATACAGTGCGGCCATGGCTGCATCGAATGGCGCCAGCACCTTGGCGGTGTCAGTCATGTCATGGCGGTTACCAACAGCTACTGCCCAGGCGTTGTGGATCATCAGGAATGAGCCATCACCCATCAGAATCTCGTCACCAGCCATGGCAATGACTGACGCCACCGAAGCCGCGACACCCAAAACCCGGATGGTTACCTTGGCCTTGTGCTCACGCAGCAGGTTGTAGATGGCCATGCCCTCAAAGAAGTCGCCACCCGGTGAGTTCAGGTTCACTGTCACATCACGGGCACCGATGTTTCGCAGCGCGGCGCCAATGCGCTTGGCTGTCACGCCTGTGCCCTCCCAGTTCTCGCCGATAGAGTCATAGATGGAGATGCTGGTTTCTGCATCGCCAGCAGATGCCTGCACTTCTGGCTCCCAGCGGTCTACGGCGTCGGGTCGCAAATCGAATCCAGCCTTGGACAGCCGGTGATCCGCACGGATCTCAGGTAGTTGCTTGAGGCTCATTGCTTGCTTTCTTGCCCATGGGTTCGGGTGGAGTGTTGAATTTGGGGTTTGGATCTGCCGGGTATTCCAGCAACTCGCGCACCTCATTGACGCCATGCCATCCCTGATGACCGCCAGCCCCCAAGGCCTTGGCGAAGTAGTCGGCTTGGTCTTTGAGCGTGCCGCGCAGCAAGGCCCGCTCATTGAACTTGAAGTAGAGGTTTTCGCGTTCGTAATCAGTGAGCAGCGAGCGGGCCAAGGCTTCCTCCCAGGCTGTGAACCGGGGTGTCATGGTGAACTGCACAAAGAAGATGGCTAGCTGCTCAATACCGGAACCCCAGCTGGTGTCATCCATCATCAGCAAAGGCCGTGGTACGCCGTACAACCGGGCCACCTCTTCGATCTGGTGATTACGGCTTTCCAGTTGCTGCCCGTCTTTAGCGGTCGAGGTGAAGGGGTTAGCCTTCGCACCCTCTTCCATGATCATCCATTTGTTGACGTTCTCAGCGCCGCTGTACTCTTCATCGCGTGCAGTTTTCATGCGCTGATATGCCTGATCAGACATGGCGTTGGGCACTTCAATTGCACCACCAGCCATCACGCCCGTCTTGAACACATTGGCCGCTGCGCGCTGAGCCTGCTCCGCCAGCTCAAATACCTCGCAAGACAACCGACGCTTGGACAGACCCAGAACGCCATCAATGGACAGTTCGCGCACATGCAAAATTTCGTCTTGATCCAGCGTGAGCTGCCCGCCGTTTTCGGTAGTACAGCGGTACTGCATGCGCCAGTTGCTACCCAACTTTGCATCGACCCGGCCCTTTTCAAAGGGGATCAGGTGGATCGGGCGGCCAGCAGCACGAATAATTCGGGCGTAGGCGTTACCTTCGGTCTCCAGCAACACCTGCATCTGGCTTTTGAACTCCATCGGCGTTTGCCAAGGGTTAGGTTTGAACCGCAGCAGCTTGTGCGCCGGGTGATCTTTTACGATCTCTTTGTCACTTCCCGAGCGATAGAGGCTGACGGGCAGCATGCCCAAGCCATTGCCGATCAAAGAAAGACTGCGCAGCGCTGACGTGTTGCGCAGCATCCGGTTTGATTCGCCCTGTTGACCATTACGAATGAACTCCAGCAGCGCCGGATCATCCAGACCTTGGAATGTGATGCCTTGCGCACTGGCTTGCGGGCGTGACTTGGCCTCCGCCTTACGACGGAACATGTCAAAAATACTCATGGTTTATGCCCTATAGGAAGCGCATGCCGCGCGTTTCGTAAACCGAAGGGCCCTTTGCCACCGGATTCAAAGCCATCAGGGAAACGGAATTGAGCATGGCCATCAGCGGGTCAATCTTTCCGGTACCGCTGGCCTGCTTTGTGATGTTCACCGCATTGCCTGCGGGCACTACCTTGGCGTTACTCACACACCAAGCCATCAGCGGTTGAGCTGCATGGGTCATGTCCCCCGCTGCTAGGGCGCGCTCAGCAACGCCGATAGCACCTGTGAGCTTCCACCCCTGTGAAATGCCGATGATCATTTCCTCTGGCACGCCCGCGTCCAGTAATGCTTTGAGCACCACCTTATGGGTGCGCTCCGGATCAAGACCAATTTGAGAAAGCAAGCCAGAGTCGAAGATTCGCCTAGCGATCACGGCCAGCTGCTCTACGTCCTCCGGTATCTCGTTGATGATCACCAAGTCACCTTGTGCCGCGAAGTCCTGGTAGCGAGGGGCAATTTCTTTGCGCCGCTCCAAACCAATCGGATGCACCCAAGCTTTGTTCCACTGCAGCCAGTGGCCAGAGTTTTTAACCCGTCCAGTCACTGAAAAGCCCAACAGGTCATCCAGTCCACCGCCGTCTACACCAATGGTCACCACCTCGCAATCGTGCAAGATGCGATCCAGCGAAACATTCTTGTCGCCATTGCGCTCCCAGAAGTCGGCGCCAGTCCAGCGATCAGAACGCAGGTTCAGACCGATTTCCACATTCAAGTGCTTTGCCAAAAACTCCTTGAATTCGTTCTCACCGCTGGCTCGTGCCTGGCTGTGCAACTGAGTGATGCGCTCTATGTCTACGGACGCTCCCCAATTCGGATTGGTCACATAGGCATTGGACAGATCCTCGTAGGCCTTGTTATCCAACATGGCTTTGGGAAACTCATAGATAACGGGCAAGAACTTGCGATCCTTGATGATGCCGTCGCGAACATCACGGGCATACCGCAACTTACTGAGATAAACCCCTGCTGGTGGCTCTGCCGACTGCGTGGTGGCGTAGATCACAAACCCTTCCGGACGCGATGCCAACCCCCCGGTTGCCTCAAGCAGCATGTTGCTGGCCTTGGCCTGCTTGCCAAATTCGTGCAGCTCATCAACAAATACGAAGCTGGCCTTCTTGCCGGATACCGTGTCTGAGTCAGCAGCAACTACTTTGAGGGTGGCACCAGTCTCCAGGTGAGTGATGGTGCGGAAATAGTCTTGCACCTTGAGCATGACCGACAACTCCTCATCGGCCTTGATGAAGTCACGGATCGGCTTGTAGCTGTTGTCGGCGATTTCTTTAGTGGGCGAAAGAATCAGCAGCTCAGCCGACTGACGCCAGTTCATCAGCAGCGCCCCCAACATGATGCCGGCAGCAATTGTGGATTTCGCGTTCTTTTTGGACACCATGAGTAAGAACTCATTGATGTGCCTGCGTCCAGTTTCCGGGTCTTCTGCGCCAAATACCGCCATCACGAAATCACGCAGCCAGGGCAGCGAAGCATCACGCAGCCTGGGCTGCCCACCCACGTCCGTGAGTATGAATTCGCCAATGAAGCCCCAAGCTTCTTCAGCCACGCTTGGAAAAAGAGGTGGGCATGCAATCAGGCTCTCCCGCTGCACGATCCGGCGTTCCCAGTCCGGGCATGCGGTTGTCCATTCCATATCTCACCTCACAGTTTTTGCCCCCCAACCGCAGCCAGCCGCGGCGGCTCACGGCGCGAGAACTTCCCAGCTCCAGCAGCCTTGGCCTTTGCTGCAGCCTCATCCTTCTTGGATGTCTCACCTTTTTTAGGATGACAGTACGGTGCGGCCAAGGTTGCGGCTTGAATTCGACGCCCCTTTTCCTCTGCCTCGTCGCGCATCACCTGCAGCAAGAAGTCCAAAGGCATCAACTCGGACAGATCTTCTTTAGGCGGTGGCTCAGGTGGAGGGACCGTGCCGAATGGCCAGTTGGCCGGCGCATCCTTTGTCCGGACACCATTTCCATCCACATATGCCGCTTCCGTTTTGGGAGCTGGCTTCTTTGCTGGTGCAGCCTTCGGCATGGCCTGCTTATCAGCCGTGGCAGCCTTGGGCTTACGCCCTGCACCCGGGCGGGAACCGCCACGTGGCATGCCCGACCTCACTTTTTGAATGTTTGATTTCTTTGAATTCTTTGATTTCCACCCCCGAAATTAATCAAACAGGGGGGAATTTTTTGCGCGTGCGGTACAGGGCGGTCTAGAGCGCCGAGCCCTCCAGACTTTCACCCCCCTCTCCCAAGTCTTGCTAGACCATTAGCTCAGAAGCCCTGCATCGCTTCTTCCCGCTGCTTGTCTCGTGAGTGGTGAGTAACGCATAACGCCTGCCAATTGCTGCGGCGCCAGAACAGCTTCTGATCACCGCGATGTGGAATCTTGTGGTCAACAACTGTGGCTACCTCAACCCGGCCTTCAGCCTCACACGACGCACAGAGTGGATGCTCACGAAGGAAAGCTAAACGGGCTTGCTGCCACTTGTAGCCGTAGCCGCGCTGAGTGCTGGTCATACCCTCTGTGCGCCAACTTCCACCCTGCATCGTTGGCACGCGCCTAGTTTCAAGCACCAGCAATCTAGGCTTAAGTGTTGGCAGCCTTGCCGAGTTAGTTGCCATGACTGGGCCTTAAATTGGGAAACCACTAAGCATTGAGATTTGCGTCCGTTTTGATGTTGGAAGTCCGACAAGCGGTAGGTCACCCCTTACGGAGGTACGCCCCCTCAGCGCACAACGCACCGCCCATACCCAAGATAAGGTGGAACCATCCCAGGACTTGACCTGACTACAAGGAGTTCACTATGCCCATTTTGCTTTGGCTACTCGGCGTTCCCATTTCGGTGGTTTTGCTATTGATGCTATTTGGTGTTTTCTGACCTGCCGCTCTCCAACGCGGGGCTTGCGCCCCTTGCATAACTGCTTGCTTTGCCGAATGCAACCAGTGCTGGCGGAAACAAAAAAGCCCACCGAGGCGAACCAAGGCGGGCAAGCGTTGGACAGAGCCAGCGCGGAGACAAACGAAAAGCACTCGCGATTGAGGCCAGAGCTTTGATGTTGGAGCTAGGGGTTAAGCCATCTTTCAGTGCTACAACCAGAACCTAGCGATACGTATCTTGCCTCAGCAATATGACAGCCAGATGGCAAAAGCCCGCAGGGTGTGAACCTTGCGGGCTTTCTACCACTTGTAGCCGTAACCACGCTGGGTGCTGGTCATGGCTTCCAGCCTGCATGGTGGGAACACGACGAGTGTCGAGCATTGGCACGCTGCTCTTAAGTGTTTGGAGCTTTGCCATCATGCAGAGCCAGCAACTATGCGGCCATAGCAGTAAACCAGATATGGCTTGAGCGCCCCGCATAGATCGGATACACAGACCGAAAGCACGTCGGGCAGGTATCGACCTCATCCGACTTGGACAAGCTCAGACGCACTGGCCGATGCTGACGCCAAACAATGCCATTCTCAACATCTATGGATGTTACATGGCGCAGCCGCTCGCCAGAGTCCATGCAGATCACATCTCTCTTTGGCAATCGCGCCATGGGCTGGACTTTCAATAGGTGCCGCCGCCTAGTGACCCACCCCTTCTGCAGGGTGCGTGATCGTCGGGAGTAATCGGTGACAGCGAAGCGGGAATAAAAAGGCACTGAGATGATCCTGGGCGGTGGCACACAAAAGGTGTTTCCAGTTCAATCGAGGAACTGTCACTAACGCGTGAAACTATTTCCGTCAATGACCTGCTGGCATAGATGTGACGCGGGTCAGATAGACAAAAACAGCCAACGCCCACTTCCCATTAGTCAGCATAGACTCAGATTGATCTCGAAAACGTAGGGCGATAAAACAGGTGGTTAGATGAAATACAAAATTATTTGGTTACTACTTTGCTTGGGGATTTCTGGCTGCTCGATGCCTCGGCAAATCGGATTCAAATCCTTAGGGGTCGACGGACTTAAGCCAGACCAGGTTGCTCTAGTCACCGCTGGAAATCAACCATTTGTCGGCCTCGATGAGATCTACTCAGGAGAAGAGCAAATATTTTCCAGTAAGGAGCAAAAGTTTCCTCATACTTGGTACATGCTTTTGATGCCTGGCACATACACCTTCAAGATGTCCTGTATTAATTTCTATCCAGGTCACGATCAGCGGGCCTATTTCACAAAAAAAATGACTGTCGAGGCAGGAAAGGCATATGTCCACAGGTGCAATGACAAATTCAACCTTGTTGTGGACCGCTCCAACTGGAATGAAATGGAGTCCGGTTACTACGAATATCTAAATATTCCAGGCCAAATATTTACCATTCCTGGCCCGAAAAAGTAACCGAGCCACAAACACGAAAGCCCACTGGCGAACCTAGCGGGCTTTGTAATTTAGTGCGCAGCAATCCCGGCGCAAACCGGGAACGTTCTGTGCTGTTGCTAACGATGGTCGGACGTTATCACACTATTTTTTATTTTGCAAATATTCGAACGCGGTTGATAAGCATCTGACGACCGTCATGTACCAGCCGCGCTAGCTCGTCTTTGCTCACCGCGATGGTTTTACAGGCCGCCAAAGGATTGCGCTGGAATACGTAGCACCAACGAACTGACTTGCGGTGCTTATCTGGTAATCCGGCAACAGCACGCTCAATGAAGATTGCATCATCCACATTGATTGGCTCTTGAGGGATCTCGCCATATCTTCGACGCAAGTCTTCCTGCTCTTTGGCAACACAGGGCTTCCACATGGGATGGCAAGCCCAACCACCAGTTCCGGACTTAATCCAACGCACCCAGTTCAACAGCCGCTCATGGATTTCGTGCTGCTCTACAGGCACATGGTTGTAGTCAATATAGCCTTTAGTTTTCAACTTTCACTCCCTAATTCAGTTTCTATCGCGCAGGATGCTTATCAGCAGGCAGCAGTGGCAACCCTTTGGGCCACTTACCTGCTTTCATAATTTCTTGCCGGGTGGCTGCGGCCATGGCACGGCCCAGTTCCACGTGGGCATCGCGCCCGCCATCAATCAGGCTGTATTGGTCAAAGGCGTAGTGGCAGCCGTGCTGGCCCATGTCATCCACACAAAGAGGCATGGCGCGCCGGTCATCCAGCTTCAGGCCCATGCCCTTGCCTTCGTTTTCATGGGCATGGTTGCTGCGGCCTTCGCGCCCACACCAGCAGCAGCGCATGCTGGCAACCAGGCGGCGGTAGCCTTCATGGCGGATGGCGCACTCCTTCTCAATGGCCGTGCAACTGGGCATATCGGTGCTGACCAAGGCAGCCACACCCACCAGCGCCACCAGCTCGCGTGTTTCTTGTGCACTAACCAATTGACGCGCAGCGCGGGCAGCATGGCGGTCATCATCCTGGACAACAAAGCGCTCATCGCCATCAATAATGTGAGCATCGAGCGCTTGTATGTCATCGCGTTTGTTTGATTTCAGCGGTTTATTGGATGGTTTAGATTGCACGCTGGCGCACTTGTGCGAACACACCGATTGCATGGGACGCGATGGAACGAAAACGCAGGGGCACGCCTTGCACTTGCGCGCCTTGGGGGGCTTGGTGGTCAATGCCATGGATAGCCCTCCTGCTCCACCACCTGCAGCACGCCAAAGTCATCCACCACGCAAATTAGCGCCACGCCAACTTGCACAGGCCTGCAGCAGCGGTTTTCTTTCGAGTTCCACACGCGGTAGCGCCCGTCTTTCATGCGGTCGATGTGCTGGCGCATGGATGTGGCACTGCTGATTGGGTATTTGGAGCGTGGCTTGCGCAGGCCACCTTGAGGAATGCGCGACTCAGACACGGCGCACCTCTACCTTCACCATGCCGCCAATTTCATCAGCGCGAGCAATACTCAGACTCCAGTGGCGGTCATCAACACCCAGCACGTCTGCCAGGCCATCCAAACCGGACTTCATGCGGGCCAGCGCGTTGTCCAGGTCGAAAGCTCGGCGCGTTGGTGGGTAAAACGTCAGCGACAAGTGCAGCTTGTCTGCCTGAATGCGTTGTACACCCTGCACTTTGGCCTGTACTGCACACACGTGGCGGTATGACTTCTTGGCCTTGGCCAGCTTGCTCCAGTGCAGACGCGCATTGGGGCTCAGTTCTTTGGGCGGCCATGGCAGCGTGATATTCAACACATTCATGCAGCCACCACCTTCTGCGCCACCTGGTGCTTGGCCCACTCACCAGCAATCCACTCAACACCCTTGGGCGTGAACTTGGTTGTGCTGAATGCATGCTCGTTACGCGTTGCCACTCCGGTCTTGACCACAAAGCGGCCTGCATCAATGTGGTTCTGATACGCAGTCCACTCATTGCCCAAGCGGTACATGATCTTTTTTTCCTGCAGAAACAGGCGGAAGTCGGGTTCGTTCGCGTTCAGCAACTTGGCCACCTGCCGGAAACCCTTCGCACCATTGGCAGCCACGTAGCGATCAACGTATTCGACTTTTGGCGCAGCCTCGCGCAGTTGTGCCTCCTGCACCTCGATGTGCTCTGCCTGCTCTGCTGCCAGGCGCAGCGCCTGCGCCATGGTTTGTGGCAGTACAGGACCCTGCTTGGCCTCCAGCTCCTGCCAGCGGTCAACCAAACGCGCAGTGAACTCCGGCGACAGCTGCGCCACGACGACATAGCTATCTCGCTTCTCAAGTGGGTAGACGCTCACAATCTGCCCTATGTGATTGCGAACTTCCTGCAATGCAGGGAGTTGGATTACGCCTCGCGCTGCCAGACGCTCAATCGTGACTTTCACGTTGTCGTGACGCGACTCCACCAAGTCTGAGATTTCCAAGCTGCTCATGGTCAGAGCCGCAGCAGTATTCATCAGTACATTCATGCGCGCTGCTCCTTTGCTGTGGTGGTGTTAGCCAGCAACTGCATGGCCTGCTTTGGTAGCGATGTGATCAGCGTCTTGCCTGCCACCGCGCCGTTCTTCAGTACCGCGATGGCTGATTCACGGTTGCCCACCAAGGCGGGGCGAGGCAGAGGAATGCCGCGGCTGCTGTATTCGTGGTCTGGTGATCTGTCGCCAGCCAATCGGCGCTGGTAGTCGAACTGGCCGCGCTCGGTATAGGCCTTGTGTGCCACCTGAAAACGGTGCTGCACGTACGAAAGCTCAGCCTGCTCAGTGCGGCACACCTTGGGCCAGCCGCCCAGGTCTTCGATCACTGCGTGTATTGCCGGGTCATCAAAAACGACGTCGGTGTAGGCACCCACAGCACTCATGGCTTCCAGCACCTTGCCCCATGCCAAGGCAGCACGGTCGGTACTGGTGCCCTGCAGGGCTCGCACCACATCAGCCACCTTGGGTGCAAACTGGCCGCGCTCAGGGTCGCAAGCATGCTTTTGAATTGCTTTGGACACCTGAGACATGTCGAACGATTCGCAAGCGTTCCACCACACGCCGAGCAAGAATTCAGACACGTCCTTGCCGTAGTAGGCCATCACGTCAGTGAGCAAATCGGCAAATGCGCCACGTTCATGCTGCTGCATGCTCACCTCCCTGCGACGCCCAAGCTTCGCCAACACGGCGGTTACGCTGCTCAAGCGCCTCTTGCTTGTTCAAGTTGCCAGTCTGGGTTTGGGGTGTCACACCCACTGCCCATTGCGTGCGGTACGCCTCGCACGAAGCCAGCAAGTCCCCAACGTCATGGAAGCGCTTGAGGATGAAGGCCTCTGCCGCGCTGGCCACAAACCACTGCGCCACGGCAGGCGCCTCTTTGCCAATCCGTTTCACAAACTGCGCGATAGCCGTGTTCACCTTGGCGTTGCGCACAGGCTCCGTTTTGTAGCGCAGCGCATAGGCGGCGCTGTACGCATTCCACGTCTCGCGGCACAGCTCCCTGAACGCCTCCTCTTTCGCTTGCTTCTCAGAATCAACGCCTTGCTGCCCCGGCTGCGAAGCAGGCGGAAAAGGTTCTTTGATGGTTCCTTTACGGTTCCCTTTAGATTTGGGTGCGCCTGCTGCGGGGGTGGGGTGCGCCTCCTGCGGGTCTAGAGGTGCGCCTCCTGCGGGGGGTGGTGCGCTACCTGCACCCGGTGCGCCATTTGCGGGGGGTGCGCTATCTGCGGGGGGTGCGCCATCTGCACCCCTGTTTCTTTCTCGCTTTGATGGTGCCTTGGCAGGGTCAAAATTTTGAGGCGTTACTGTGTAAACCGTGGTCTTGTTGGGCTGGTAATCACGATAAACAGCGCCTGTGGTTTGCAGCCAGCGCAAAGCCTCCTGAACAGCGCGCTCAGACAAGCAAGTGCGCCGCTCAATAGTCTTGATACCCGGCCAGCACACGCCCGAGTCATTGGCCTGGTCTGCCAGCGACACAAGCACCGCCTTTTGCGCAGGCGTCATGCCTTGCAAGTCCCAGCATGCGGACATGATGATCGTGCTCATCGGCCACCCCCTTTCGATTCGGGGCCCCACATAGGCCCTATGAGCCTAGTCATCGCTTGGGCACACTGATCGTCATGGCTCGCTTTTTCAATCACCATCTGGGTATGCGTCTTCCCATACGTCATGGCGTAGACGGCATCGCGCAGCACACTGCTGGTATCAGTGCGGCGCATGTTGCACTGCTGCAGGAACAAGGTATGGGTTTGTTCGTCCACCTTGGTCTTGAGCGGGAAGTCCAGCTTTCCAAGCGGCCCAGCAATGCCACGGGCAAACATGGGCATGTCGTCGCCCTCGTCCGACAGTTGGCTTTGAACGTGCTCGAAGATCTTCAGAACCTGATCCGGTTCCAAGCCTGCAATAGCAGCAACCACCTTCTTGAAAGCGGCAGCTTCTGCAGGAGAGAAATTGGTGTGAGGTGTTTGCATGGCACCTATCCCTTAAATGGTGCCCACCACACCCTGGGCTACGATGGAGCTGCTTACACAACCATCAATAGCCAAAAGGAGGGCAGACATGGAAATTCGGCAATTGCATTCGTCGGCAATCACGAAAGCTGGATACGACGAGCCATCACGTACGCTGAAAATCTGGTTCACAAGCGATCCCCATCAGGGATACGACTACTACGGTGTACCAGCGCAGGTATGGCATGGGCTGCTATCTGCGCCTTCTGCTGGCAGGTACTTTCACTCACACATAGAGAAGCAGTACGGCCGATAGCCACATCTATCAAAGCCAGCTCACCCGAGAAATTGGTGCTCCAGCTTGTCTCTTGTGACAGAGGCAAGTCCGGCCTGTCTGTGATCAAGCAGTTGTCGTGTGATAACAGCGCTAGTCGCGCTGCCTTTAGCGCCTCAACAACTGCACCAGCACTTGGCTTAAAAGGTGGTGGCGTTTGGGCAAATGCTTCACCCTCAAGCTCTGGTGGCTCGCCCTTGATCAAAGGCCAAACACCAGGGTGGCAATCAATCTGGGTTGCGTGTTGCAGCGTGAAGGGGATGCTGTTGCGCTTGCAGACTGTGCCTGCTGGCAATGTGAAGGTTTGCTGCTCACCCATGGACCACCTCTTGGGTGGCGTCTGCAAGCTCTGGCCAAAACTCGCGCCAGTCTTCAGGG
>ENA-OFCF01000754-OFCF01000754.1-metagenomes-genome-assembly--contig:-NODE-754-length-13670-cov-14.347191_pt1 | contig 13670 bp, 14 predicted proteins | sample MGYA00153387_OFCF01 | MGnify analysis MGYA00153387
TAGGGGATGAGGTGATTTATTTTTCTCTCGCCACGATGACGGTTTATCGGAATCGCCGGAAAACCCCGTAGCTTCAGCGCGGGGATGTAGAGGCGACTGGACGGGTATCCCATTGGTCGGGTTCCCCGCCCAGTTGCCCAGTGGTGAGATGCTGATTCCATCCGCCACTATACGATAAAGCGCAGCTAGCGGACGATGGCGGATGGATGAGGTAGCGAACAAATCCCTTGCTCGATCCCTTGTTAAAACCTTAGTCTTATGATACAATATTGGTCATAAGCGTTAAATCTTTAAAGTTCAATGCTCGTATTTGAGTTCAAAGCCTACGGTAAATCTAATCAGTTCAGTGCCGTTGATGAAGCCATCAAGACAGTGCAATTTATTCGCAACAAAGCTATTCGGCTTTGGATGGATGGCGGTGCTAAGTCTTGCTATGACCTCAACAAATACTGTGCTGTGCTGGCGAAAGAGTTTCCGTTTGCCAACCAACTCAATTCGATGGCACGTCAAGCAGCAGCCGAACGTGCTTGGGCATCAATCCAACGTTTTTACGACAACTGCAAAGGTAAGGTCGCTGGCAAAAAGGGGTTTCCCCAGTTCCAGAAAGATTGCCGCTCAGTTGAATATAAAACGTCGGGATGGGCATTAAGCGACGACCGCAAATCGATTACTTTCACCGATAAGAAAGGAATCGGCAAACTAAAACTCAAAGGTACTCGCGATCTGAACTTCTACCAGCCAGACCAAATCAAACGAGTGCGGTTGGTCAAACGTGCGGATGGGTACTACGTTCAGTTTTGCATTTCTGTAGATCGTACAGAGATGTTACCTGCTACTGGTAACACGATTGGGTTAGATGTCGGACTGAAAAGTTTTTACACTGACTCGAACGGTTTAGAGGTTGAAAATCCTAAGTTTTACCGTGCTGGTGAAGTAAAGATGAAACAGGCGCAACGTCTAGTTTCTCGTAAAGTCAAAGGTTCAAACAATCGCATCAAATCTCGAATCAAGCTAGGTAAGATCCACCTTAAAATAAGTCGGCAACGTAAAGACCATGCTGTGAAATTAGCAAGGTGCGTAATCCGGTCTAACGACTTGGTAGCCTATGAAGATTTAAGAGTGAGAAACATGGTTAAAAACCATTGTTTAGCTAAGTCGATTTCTGATGCGGGATGGTATCAATTTAGAGTTTGGCTAGAAACATTTGGGCGGATATTTGGTCGGGTCACTGTTGCAGTGAATCCCGCCGATACCAGTCAAGAATGTTCTAGCTGTGGCGTAATTGTGAAGAAGTCACTATCTACTCGTACCCATGCTTGTCAGTGTGGTTGTGTGTTAGACCGCGACCATAATGCAGCGCTCAATATATTGACCAAAGCAATAAGTACGACGGGGCACGTCGGAACTTCTGTACTCGATTGCTGGTCGGGTGACCCGCCCAGTACAGTAAACGCTTCTGGAGACATACCCTCTACTCTCGCTGGTGCAAACCTGCGTGGGCAAGGTGCGTCGCTGAGAGAAGAATCCCCTCGCCTTTAGGCAGGGGAGTGTCAAAGAATATTTCTAATTAAACATTACAATTATGCAAACGACATTTACAGTTTCCGATTTGGCTTGCGGTGCTTGCGTTGATAAAATTACTCAAGCTATTAGTTCGATCGATCCAATCGCTAAAGTTGTGGCTAATCCCCAGACTAAACTAGTCCAAATCGAGAGTGAGCTACCAGTGGTGACGCTCCAGGCTGCAATTGTCAATGCAGGATATACGGTTAGCAAGTAATCATATATTCCGGTTTATCGATCGATTTCTAGCTTTAATCCGAATATTGCCACCACTCGATCGTGTCTGTTTTTCGAGTGGCTAAATCACTAACCCGATCGACAGGAAAAACAGTAAGTATGTCATGGAAGGAAGCTAAATCATCGACGATTACAGATTGCCCAATATAGCTCCCTTACATAACTAGCCCCAATATGATTAGCTTAGAAAAACTTGAGTAACATCGAACTCAAACCTGTAATCAGATCGACCATATTACCATTCCCAACATTGGTGTTAGCTTCACTGGGTTGGCTGGCGAGTTTGATTTTTGCTAGCAGTGCTTGCGCTACTTGAGTCCCTTCCCGATCGGCTTGAGCGAAATACAAGCGTTCGGCTACCATCGCATCTTTCACGGCTCCAGCATCATCTTGATTTCGGAATTTTGCCATCGATCTAGCGAGGTATGCACCTGGAAATTGGGGCTTGAGATTAATGGCGCGATCGTAATTGGCGATCGCCCCAGCAAAGTCATTTTTCTGCCACTCGGCAAAGCCCCACTTATAAAAATCATCTGCTGTACCCAAAGCAGTCGGGATACCCACAGCACCTTCTAGATAGGCATTACGGACATCTATCCCCTCCACGTTAGCATTTGTGAGATAAGCCGTGCGTAAATCGGTACCCGTCAAATTTGCCCCACGTAAATCTGCTCCCATCAGATTGGCACCATAGAGAGATGCACCTGTCAAATTTGCCCCACGTAAATCTGCTCCGGTTAGGTTCGTGCGGCTGAGATTGGCACCGACTAGATTTGCCTGGTTTAATTTGGCACCCGCCAAATCATTCATCACCAATCCCGCACCTGTCAAATCGCACTGTGTACAGCTTTTTGTCGATAGCAATTGCCGCAGATGAGAGCTATTTTCAGCTTGAGCGGTAGCTGCAAAACCAGTCAGCAGCAAGAGCGTCGTCAGGGTTGTGAGTTTCTTCATTAGGAGATAGGGTTTAGGGTTTGGATGTTAGGTGTTAGAGTTCGGTTTTAGGTGTCGAATTGCGCTGTTTATCGACAGGTTATGTTTAGACTGGATTGAAAATTTAGATTTCAACGCCTATTCCCGATCGCCTAATTTAGAATGGTAAGTTACGGATATCGTCGGTATCATTTAGATCGTCTGACTGTGTAACTAGTTGGGCATGTTCCCAGGCTCGATCGGCTGCTGCAATCTGTTCAAATAAGTCAGTAGAGTGCCGAGATGGTTGGTGCAATAATCGATCGATCTGATATTTCGATCTGATTGCTGCTAGCTCTGTGGGCGAAAGCCTGGGTTCTGTCCACTCAAAGTCAGCCGCAGTATAAACTGGGAGCCTAGAGCCGAGTTGTTCGATCGGGATGTCTGGCAACCTTACTAGTAAGTATTCCCGCACGCGGCGGATTTCTTCAAATCTTTGTTCGATTTCATTGAGGATACCTATAAATTGACTCAGATGATGTGTAGTAATTGCGACACGTACTTCGATATCATTGAGGGGAATCCCCAATCGCTCGGCTTTTGTCAATAGTTCGGGCGGGATTTTGTCCAGTGACGGGCGATCGATCGCCGCAGTTAGTTCGGCTAATGCGCGCTGGATCTGTTCTACAGTATTAGTAACAGTTTCTCTCAGTGGTTGTCGATCTACGGGGATTGTCGCTAATTCGGCTAGGCTTTGGGTAGCTGACTGGAGGAGCGCGATCGCATTATTTAGGTGATTAGTCATTAGAACTAGCGTATGGACTATATTCAGATCGATCGTACCAATTGTATGGAGATTATTCTCCTGGAGTTCCCAGCTTTTGGGACTCAATGGGATGAGCATTTGGAGTCGTGGCATCTGCCGGATCGTCCGATTGCTCTAGATATTGCTGCCTTTGCTGATTTTGCTGTCGAGACAATCTGTCTGGGAGTAAATATCGAGATCGATCGACTTGCAGAAATTACCGAACTAATGCTGCTGCAAGGCGATTCAGTCATTGAGTATGCTTGGAAGACGATGTTTTTAGAGCAGATCGCCATCGGCATCAACCGACGCGGATTTTCAGTCGAGCGATTTACCCACAAACTTCAACCGCTAGGCTTCGATCGATGGCAAGCTCTCGATCGACACATTCACACTACAATCGGCGAGATCAGATCGAATCCCCGCTCTCCACGCTAGTAACTTAGCTCTCAAGTGTCAATTCATCCGCCACTAACAGGGGGAATCAATACAACTTCATCTCGATCGAGCATAATTGTGTCAGGATCGACAAATTCCATATTGATGCCAAATCGTGTCACATCATGCCATTGAGCTAATTGAGGTCGCTCTAGAGTCAATCGGTCTAATACAGCCTTCACGGGCGTATTTGGTGGGAATTGATGAGCTATTTCTGTCTTACCCATAGCTTCTTGATAGACAGCAAACAGCTTAATGGTGACGGTAATTTCGGGATTGGGGGAAGTCATCGGCGATCGGTTGACAATTGTTAGTTGAGAGTTACCTGACGGAGCGTTCCGAGCGGCTACATTTAGCTCTGTCTGGACGATTTAGCTAGTTTTAGCTAGATTTTAATAAATTGATTTGTAAAAAGTACTTGCTTTTTTGTAAAGATATTGTTATATTAATTTACATAACTAAATATTTATAACGCCAGCAAGCAGGAATTAATTATGCAAGGCAGAACCTTCATCGACAACGACGGTAGAGAGAATAACTTCGCAATCGAGCCAAAAATGTACGTCACTGACGGACCTCAAGCTGGGTGGACTAAGTATGCAGAAACACTCAACGGTCGGATGGCAATGCTCGGATTTGTTGCATTATTAATCCAAGAAGTCTTGACTGGACACGGGATTGTCGGTTTTGTCACCGGATTGTAGTTATAAGTTTTGCTAGTTGCTTAGATCTTAGTTTACACAAGAAAACGTCAATAACACTACTCACTGAGGAAATAATCATGCGCGGAAAAACCTTCATCGACAACGACGGTAGAGAAAACAATTTCGCAATCGAGCCAAAAGTATACGTCACCGAAGGGCCTCAAGCTGGGTGGACTGAGTATGCAGAAACACTCAATGGTCGGATGGCAATGCTCGGATTCGTGGCATTATTAATCCAAGAAATTTTGACCGGACACGGTATCGTAGGTTTCATCACCAGTCTGTAGCTTCACATCAGTACGATCGTCTCAATCTAATTTTCTTATCTTTTTTCCTCGCGGTAGCCTGTTAGCTATCGCGATTTTTGTCGCATGTCTTCATTGAATTATTGAAACATCTTTAAGTGTTTTCACGATCGCAGATTTAGAGCTGTGGATAATCTAAGTGTTCTTACGGTAGTCTGTTTTTATTTTGACAATGATAATAAAGGAGGATAATTACTCGATCGCTACAACTAATGAAGACCTATATTGTGAAGCTCAACCAGTTTGCGGTGATGACTGGGATGGCATTGAGTGGAATTGGCAGTAGTGCTTTTACGCCAGCAAATGCCTTAACATTTAATTTCACCTCAACAGATGTAGCACTACAACAGGCGATCGATGGATCGGCAGCACCTGGCTCTTCACAAGCATTAGCAGCAAATGGATTTAAAGCAGCAGGTAGCCGCTGGTCTTCATTATTCACAAACAATGTAAATATCAATATCAACATTGAGTTTAAACCGCTAGATCCAAATGTTCTTGGTCAAGCGGATTTTACTATTCAGAATTTTTCTTATGCTCAGGTTTATAACGCTCTTTCAAATCACCAGTCATCTAATGATGACAGAAATGCTGTCGGTCAGCTCTCTAGTAGCCCAGCATTGAGCAGACTCATCAATTACACTGCAAACAATCCCAACGGATCTGGTAGTTCCACTCCTTATGTTTACCGTGCAGATCCAGCCTCCCTAGTGATGGGGCTGAGTAGTGCTAATGCTAAGGCGTTAGGATTAGCTGCTACGGGGGTAACAGATGCTTCTATTACTTTTAATAGCGATTTTAGCTTTGATTTCGAGCCAACTGATGGCATCAGTGCAAATACGATTGATTTTGTAGGTCTTGCTACTCATGAGATCGGTCACTCACTAGGTTTTAATAGTGGTGTAGATATCCTAGATACCAATATTCCCCCTGCTAATCCTAACGGTCCATTCAACGATAGTGCGTTTAAGTTTGTCACACCACTAGATCTATTTCGCTATTCTGCTCAAAGTACAGCTCTAGGTACGAGCGATTGGACTGCCGATACTAGAGATAAGTATTTTTCCCTTGACGGTGGAGCTAATTCAATTGCTTCCTTTGCAACAGGAGTAAATTTTGGTGACAAACGACAGGCAAGTCACTGGAAAGACGAGCTAGGCATTGGCATTATGGACCCTACTTTTGCATATGGTGAATTGGGGGTAATTTCCCAAACCGATATCAGAGCATTCGATGTCATCGGGTGGAGTCGTGCTGATGCTGCCGTGGCGGTACCCGAACCTGCTAATTTTATTGGTACATTTATCTTTGCTGCATTTGGTGCCAAAATGGTGTTAAAGCGCAGAAAGGAGCTATTCAAATCTGTAGAAAAAGCGGCTTAAAATTCGATTTCGTCGCCGATCTCGATCGCCTCAAAAGTAGCTCTATCGAGTATTTAAATTTGGAGCGATGATGCGTTTAAATCTTATCGAGATCGGTGAATGGTTAATATTTAACCTTTAATACAGACTACCTGCTTGAGTGTGGCGATTATTTCTACGAGATCGGCTTGATTTTCCATCACCTTATCGATCGATTTATATGCTGCCGGAACCTCATCGAGCAATTGGGCATCTTTCCGACATTCTACTCCCATAGTTTGAGCGATTAAGTCATCTAGAGTATAGGTGTTTTTTGCCATCGATCGAGACATAATTCGCCCCGCACCATGAGAGCAGCTACAAAAACTCTGGGCGTTACCTTTGCCTTTGACAATATAAGATTTCGTACCCATCGAACCAGGAATAATTCCATAGTCCTCTGCTTGGGCACGAACGGCACCTTTGCGAGTTACATACACTTCCTCACCGAAATGTGTCTCTTTCTCTGCATAGTTATGGTGACAATTAATCGCTAATAATGGCTTCATTTTGTTACCACCATTGAGATGTTGTTCCATAATCCGCATAAATCGCGCCAGTAGGCTTGAAATTCTGGAGTACCTGCAACAAAATAGGCAAGATCTCGATCGGGTAATTTCAGCTCGGCTAATTTAGCAAGATCTTTAGCTGTTTCAATATGACATTGAGCCAATTTATTGCCAATATTGCGCGAACCAGAGTGTAGCATCAACCAAACTCGATTTTCGGTATCGATACAAACTTCAATGAAGTGATTACCACCACCTAATGAACCAAGTTGACGAATCGCTTTATTTTCTAAACCGCGAACGCCCCGATGCAGTTCTTGAAAGTCTTGCCACCCTTGCCAATTAGTAGCATCTTTGGCAATTTCTTTATTTTCTTCAAATCGTGTCCCGCCCACGATAATACAGGTGTAGGAGCATCAATTTCTAATTCTTGATAAGTCATTAAGTAGGTTTTAGGTTTTAGTTGGGATTGTCTGATTTTGCGTTGCTGTGTAGATCTAGATCCCCCTAACCCGCTCAAGCATACAGATTCATACCTAACTCATCGTGCTCATAATGCTCATCGACATGAGTGTATAGATCGCCACTGAGCCAACGCCAAACATTAACGATCGACCGATTGGGAAATTGATGATATAAAAGATTGAATAAAATAACCGTGCGGCTGTAAATCCGATCGCCGAATTTACTACCATTGCCGAGTCTTGATGGGTGGTATAAGCCATCAATGCGGCTACACTATAGAGTATAAATGCTTCCCAAGAGTTTTGATGTGCCCAAGTTGCCCGTTTGCCATAATCTGGCAATTTGTCAAACGCTGCACGGGGAGCACCAATATCGAACCCGACTTGAAAGCGGGTAATTGCCACTACTAGATAAGGAAAATAGACTAGAGCTGCGGCAGCGGCGATCGAGCCAAGTAATATTGTAGAAGTAGAAAGATTGGCGAAGTTCATAAAAACAGGTGCTTGCAGCCAGAAATCTAAGTTAAACCGCTGGGTATGGGTGGAACGGCTAGTCGAAATAGAATAAAGTCACAACTTTACGTTGTTCTTCAGCTTCATGGCAAGTTTGCAACAGTGTGCTACTTTCATGGAACGCAAAACAGATCAATTGCTGACAACGAGACACAATTTCCTGATTGCATAGTGCGCTGGCTTCACCTAGAGATAGCGCATCATTATTAGGGCTTTCTACCAAGTGCATCACATTTTGCAACTGCTCTTGAGACTCACGGGGTTGACGAGCCAGACTTTGAGGTAAAATCACTGTCAGTAGATCGCGATCGGCTCTAATTGCGCCACGAATAGCCGCAGAATTTGTACCAGTTGCACCAGAGGTAATCAGGCGGTTGCCAGATAGTACCAAGGCATAGCTCATCATCTCGATCAGATGTTGATGAGTAATCGGAACGTGGCGGGAACCCAATAGCGCAATTTTTTTGGAGCCAGTCTGTTGAATCGTAGCTAGTTCCTGGGCGAGGGTATCGATGTCAGATACGTTAATCAAAGACGGTGCATGGCTTAACAACTCTAGTATTTTAACACAACGAGGTTTAGGTGTTAGGTGTTAGGTATTAGGCATTTAGAAAGATGCTTGCGTCCAAAAGCCTAAAACCTAAAGCCTAAAGCCTAAAGCCTAAAGCCTAAAGCCCAGAGATTGCCTAAGCGAGTGAACTATACCTGTCAGCAACGCCGAACAGTCTCAATCTGTACAGCTTGGCTCTAACTCAATTAGTAAATTGAGGATATTCCCCGCTAAATAGCCGCAGGGAGGCGGCTCTAGAGTTTGCCATTGGCTCAAAATCTGCCGCAGGTGTTGACAAAGATCGACACGATTATCCCAGCTCTTCAGCAATCGATCGAGAATAGGACGTAAGATTGACTTAATTTGGATTTGACGTAAATAATCTTGAGCTTTTTCCTGAATAATGGCGTAGGTGTTGAGGTGGGAAAAATGCTGTTGCAGATTCGTAGTGGGCGCATTTGCGAGGGCACACGTGCCAAGTTCCGTAACAAATCGGTCGATCGATCTGCCAATTGTATAGGTTACCATCACTGGCGAAATCGACCAAGTTCGCTCCCGATTGACAATAATGCAACGACGGGATAGTGATTGGAGCGCATTGATAATTTCTCCAGATGCGCTATGCAGCACCAAATTCGAGCGCAATTGTACACCAGTAACGGGTTCGCGTTCGATCGCCAGCCAATAGACTAGCTGCTGTTCGATGTCCGATAGTCGCTCAAACTGACGACACAAGACATCATCGATATTCCGAAACTGGAGTTGACCCCGTTCGATCATCGGGTAAAGTTCGAGGACTTTTTCGCCGCCACCAGTTATTTCTACTGCTGTAATTGCCGCAATTTTGAGCGCGAGCGGATTGCCGCCGTAGTGCTTGTGTACTTCCTGCCACATTTGCGGTGGTAGCTGCGGACAACCATAGGATTGAATCAATTGATGTCCGGCGGCGGAAGTCATGCCATCTATCGTCATCGATCGAACTAGCTGTGGATTGACGATCTGCGATCGCGCGATCGTCTGCGGTTTTTCGCGACTGGTGAGGATCGCACAACTTTGATGGGGGAGTTCGCCCATCGCCCGAAACAATCGATCGTACCCTTCATAGCCTATTAAGTACTGACCCGATTGGACTTGCCCTGCGAGGATCGATTCCACATTATCTAGTATTAATAGACAGCGATCTCGCTTGAGACAAGCAATTAATAACTCGATCTGTCCTTCCACTGAGTCTGGCAGATCTAGCCGTGGGGGCGGACTCAAAGACTGGATTAGATCGGCACAGAGTTCGCAAATGGGCGGTAAATTGAGTAACGATCTCCAGATGGTTCGATCGAAGTGACCCTCAAGTTGATGTGCGATCTTCCATGCCAATGTCGTTTTACCCATACCGCCCATCCCAATCAGCAGAATCAGCCGACAACGTTCGTGGAGACACCAATCAGTCAGGGTGGTTAACTCCTCCGTCCGCCCATAAAAACGCAGAGCGGTTTCGACTCCTGGATGCTGGTTTACAGTACTCCAATCTGCGGCGCACCGCCCAACATTATTGTTGGGTAGTAGTGCTGGAACCTCAGCTAGTTTAGCTTCGGGCTGCTTTACGTACCATACTAGTACTGCTGCCAAACTCTTTTTCGTCACTTTTTGTCCCAATCTTTGGCTCAGAGACAGCCACAAGCGAGCCGCAGTCTCTTTGATATATGCAGTCTGATATTCTCCTGCTTGGAGCCGCTCGGTTTTGCCGGATCGGTTGGAGATTGGCGAATTTGCGCCAGATGGGGGTAGCTTCGCCAAAATAGAGTTGACTTTGGTACCCGCGATTTTTTGATAGCTATCGCCAGCAATGACTCCGCCAATAATCTGAATCTGAACTGAATTCAAGGATTTGGGAGCCAAAACTGTGTTAATAATTGCGATCGCGCGATCGGCATCCATACTTAAAGTTCGATTCTGGACTTTTTAATTAGAGATCCTACTTTTTACATACCTTTCTAGCTACTCACTAGCTATGTGACAAGGTAGATTATAAATACAGAGTGTTTGTGTGTTCAACTACTGATTTTTTTGGTCTGATTTCACCGATTTGAGTTGTCTCCCAAATCAATCTCCCTAAGTATAATTGGTTTGCACTTGTAGAATCCAATTATACCTGGGGGTTTTTTATGCTCGTCACATCGCTCGTTCACCCCACGCACCACCATCGACAGACTGCCAGTTAGAATTTTTAAATGAGATCGGGTCAATCGATCTCAACTGCCAAGCTAAATGCGATCGCACTTCCAATTGAGAACACCCAGCGTCATCGACAAGTTCGGGAAACCGCACACAGATTAACCAAAATCCGTTTAGCACTCATCGTCATAGAGTGCTAAATTTTGGAAGAGATGATTACAAGAAAATAATATGGCAAAAATTATAGCGTTTAATGAAGAATCCCGTCGTGCGCTGGAACGGGGTGTCAACGCCTTGGCTGATGCAGTCAAGATTACTTTGGGTCCCAAGGGGCGGAACGTTCTGTTAGAAAAGAAATTTGGCGCACCTCAGATCGTTAATGACGGGATTACCGTCGCTAAAGAAATCGAATTGTCCGACCCGTTAGAGAATACTGGAGCCAGACTGATCCAAGAAGTTGCTTCCAAGACTAAAGATGCGGCTGGAGATGGTACCACTACAGCAACCGTCCTCGCTCAAGAAATGATCCGCGAAGGCTTAAAAAATGTCGCCGCAGGTAGCAATCCAATCGGCATCAAGCGTGGGATGGACAAAACTGTAGCGATGTTAGTTACAGAGATTGCCAAACTAGCTACACCCGTTGAAGGCAAAGGCATCGCGCAAGTTGCTAGTGTCTCGGCTGGGAACGATGCCGAAGTCGGCGAGATGATCTCCGCCGCAATGGATAAAGTCACTAAAGATGGTGTGATCACTGTCGAAGAATCAAAATCTCTGACGACTGAACTCGAAGTCGTCGAAGGGATGCAGATCGATCGCGGCTATCTCTCACCATATCTGGTCACAGACCAAGAGCGGATGGTAGTTGAATTTGATGATGCGCTGATTCTGATTACCGACAAAAAAATCAACTCCATCCAAGATTTAGTCCCAATTCTTGAAAAAGTTGCCCGCGCTGGTAAACCTCTCCTGATCATCGCCGAAGATCTCGAAGGCGAAGCACTGGCTACACTTGTCGTAAATAAAGCTCGTGGCGTACTCAGCGTTGCAGCGATTAAAGCTCCAAGTTTTGGCGATCGCCGCAAAGCAATGTTACAAGATATCGCGATCCTCACTGGCGGACAGATGATTTCTGAAGAAATCGGTCTGAGCCTGGATACTGCGACATTGGAAATGCTCGGTACTGCTGCTAAAATCACGATCGACAAAGAGAACACGACGATCGTTTCTAGCAATAGTAGTAGTAGTGATGTCCAAAAACGGGTGCTGCAACTCAAGCAACAACTCGCTGAAACAGATTCGGATTACGACACCGAAAAACTCCAAGAACGCATCGCTAAATTAGCTGGTGGTGTCGCGGTGATTAAAGTCGGTGCAGCTACCGAAACCGAACTCAAAGATCGCAAACTGCGGATCGAAGATGCTCTCAACGCCACTAAAGCAGCCGTCGAAGAAGGGATCGTCGCTGGTGGTGGTACCACATTGATTCACCTCGCCGATAAAGTCGCAGCCTTCAAAGCGAACTTGTCCGATCCTGAAGAAAAAGTCGGTGCAGAGATCGTCGCCAAGGCTCTCGAAGCACCACTGCGTCAAATCGCCAACAACGCAGGTGTCGAAGGCTCCGTCGTCGTCGAACAAGTCCGTGCTGCTGCTGATAATATCGGTTACAACGCGGCTACTGGTGTATTTGAAGACTTACTCGCGGCGGGAATTGTCGATCCTGCTAAAGTAGTTCGTTCCTCCTTACAAAATGCGGTATCGATCGCTGGTTTGGTCCTCACTACTGAGGCTCTGATCGTCGAGAAACCCGAACCTAAGTCTGCTGCACCTGACATGGGCGGCATGGGCGGCATGGGCGGCATGGGTGGCATGGGCGGTATGGGCGGCATGGGCGGCATGGGGATGATGTAGTTCCAGCTCTAGATACCTAAAAAGCGACCATAATAGGTCCCCGACTTCATGGAGAAGTCGGGGACCTGTCGTAAAGTAGGGGCAATTCATCAATTGCCTCTAATACCAAGGCTGTTAAGACACAACGATTGAAATCGTTGCTAGTGTTGCAAAGTCCGCCTACGCGGACTGAGATCTAGAGTGTCTCAACCAACCTGGCGATTACTTAGTCAAACTTCGTCTGGATCGATACCCAATTCTCGCAGTTGAGCGGCTAATTTGGTCGCTCGCTCGCGTTCTTGTGTCAACTGTACTTGCTGTTGTGCTAACTGTATTTGCTGTTGTGCTAACTGTGCTTGCTGTTGTGCTAATTGCGATCGTTCTTGTGCTAGCTGTGTTCGATCGAGATCGATTTGCATTTGAGCTTGTCTAATTTGTTCGGCTGGCGTGGGATAACGTTGGTTATCCTCTGCATACCAATAGAGCCAGTCTCGCGTCAAGCCACCGTATTCGCCGCGCTCATAGCCGATGCCCAAACCGATTTCTGGCATCCAGAAAGGATTACTCTCTTGCAGCTCATATCGACCATTTACTAGTTTGTGAATTTCTAGTTTAGGCTTGCGTCGCCGCTTGGAATTGTAAATGACATAGTACAAGACTCCCATGCTGGCATAGTTATCGAGCTTGCTCGTATATTCTCGACCAGGAGTAACAGAAACTACTTCTAGCACGAAACTGGGGACGACTTGTTCTTCCCACAATACATAACTAGGGCGAAGTTCTTCATCATAAAATCGCTCTACACCCAAGCTCAAGAAACCGTCGGGCACAATCGGTGGTTGTTCGGGATGAAAGTAAATACCCATATCGATCCCAAAGAACCAATCCATCCGATCGCTCCACCAGATCTGAAGGATTGATTTAAGCAAACTAGGGATGATTTCTTGGAGTTCATTATCCACGGGGGTATCGTCAGAGCAAGGTAGTTCGTCTGCGGTGGGGAGGTATCTGGGTAGTTCGGATTGGAACATGGCTACTATACCAAAGGATCTACAGCTATTTTACTCGGAAATTTCCGGCTCATTTACTAACACTCTACTTTTAACGAACAGAAGCTATGGCTTCGGGATTGAAATCCCCAGCGAGACAACATAATTATCTGCTTGGTGCGCTGTCTTGTCGTTTTTTTATTCGGGGGGAACCCCCGAATAAAA
>ENA-OFCF01000756-OFCF01000756.1-metagenomes-genome-assembly--contig:-NODE-756-length-13648-cov-3.795336_pt1 | contig 13648 bp, 9 predicted proteins | sample MGYA00153387_OFCF01 | MGnify analysis MGYA00153387
TGGCAGGCCATCCCGCCGCGACGCGACGATGTTCATGTCGCACGGCATTCCCAAGGGCGGCGACAAGGCGCCGAGCAGCAAGCCGTCCACCACCCCGATCGGCGACGGCGACGACGACGAGGCGGTCGCGGACGATCCATTGGAGGCATACGCCGTCGACCTCAACGCCAAGGCCGCCGCCGGCCGCATCGAGCTGCTGATCGGCCGCGACGCGGAGATCCAGCGGGTGATCCAGGTGCTGTGTCGCCGCCGCAAGAACAACCCGGTGTTGGTCGGTGAGCCCGGCGTCGGCAAGACGGCAGTGGTCGAGGGTCTGGCCCTGCGCGTCCACACCGGCAAGATCCCGGCCGCGCTCGCCAACGCGCACATCTACGCGCTCGACATGGGCGCCTTGCTCGCAGGTACGCGCTTTCGCGGCCAGTTCGAGGAGCGCCTCAAGGCGGTGATCGGCGCGATCGAGGACGACCCGGACGCCATCCTCTTCATCGACGAGATCCACACGATCGTCGGCGCCGGCGCCACCTCGGGCGGCACGATGGACGCCAGTAACATGCTCAAGCCGGCGCTCGCGTCCGGCGAGCTGCGCTGCATCGGCGCGACCACGTACAAGGACTTCAAGTCCTCGTTCGAGCGCGACCAGGCGCTCGCCCGTCGGTTCCAGAAGATCGAGGTGCTCGAGCCCTCGGTCGCCGAGACGATCGAGATTTTGCGCGGTCTACAGCCCGCGTACGAGGCCCATCACGGGGTGACGTACTCGCCCGAGGCGCTCGAGCTGGCCGCGCAGCTGGCCCACAAGCACCTGCGGGACCGCCATCTGCCGGACTCCGCGATCGACGTCATCGACGAGACCGGCGCCGCCGCTCGCCTCGCCGCGCCGCCCCCGGCGCCCGCCTCCGCCGACGCGCTGATCGACCCGAACAAGCCCGAAGGGGCCATGCCGCCGATCGCCGTCGACGCGGCCGCGGTCGAGGCGGTCATCGCCCGCATGGCCCGCATCCCGGCCAAGTCGGTGTCGACCTCGGACCGCGACGTCCTGCAAAACCTCAAGGATGGCCTGGCTCACCTGGTATTTGGTCAGGACGAGGCGGTCGCCACCGTCACCGCCGCGATCAAGCGCGCACGTGCCGGTCTATCGCGCGCCGACAAGCCGATCGGATCGTTCCTGTTCGCCGGTCCGACCGGCGTCGGCAAGACCGAGCTCGCCAAGGCGCTGGCCCAGCTGCTCGCCGTGCCGCTGATCCGCTTCGACATGAGCGAGTACATGGAGAAGCACAGCGTCAGCCGCCTGATCGGCGCGCCGCCGGGCTATGTCGGCTTCGACCAGGGCGGACTCCTGACCGACGCGGTGGCGAAGGCGCCGCACTCGGTCGTCATCCTCGACGAGATCGAGAAGGCCCACCCGGACCTGTTCTCGATCCTGCTGCAGGTGATGGACCACGCGACGCTGACCGATACCACCGGCCGCAAGACCGACTTTCGCAACGTCATCCTCATCATGACCAGCAACGCCGGCGCGCACGAGATGACCAAGCGGCGCATGGGCTTCGATGAGGAGAGTGACAAGGTCGGCGACCCGAAGACGGCGCTCGACCGCACGTTTAGCCCCGAGTTTCGCAACCGACTCGACCGCATCGTCGTGTTCAAGTCGCTGCCGCCGGACATCATCCTCCAGGTCGCCCGGAAGATGCTGCTCGAGCTCGAGGCCCAGCTCTCGGACCGCGGCGTCCGCTTCACCTTCAGCGAGCCGGCCCGCGCGTGGATCGCCAAAAAGGGCTTCGACAAGCTGTACGGCGCCCGCCCGATGGCTCGACTCATCGATGAGGAGATCAAAGGCAAGCTCGTCGATGAGCTGCTGTTCGGCGCGCTCGAGAAGGGTGGACATGTCGCCGTCGATGTCGAGGACGACAAGCTGACCTTTAAATATACCGCGCTCGATGCCGCGGAGACCGACGCGGTCTCGGACTCCGTGGAGGTCGACGAGGACGCGAACTAGCTCGCGTGCAGACTGGTTCTCGGGTCCTCGCGCCGGCCGGTTCCCCCTGGCGCACGTGCTCGGCGCGAGGGGCGAGCTAACGGCCGATCTGACCCGGCTGCGCCACGCAGTTCCAGTGGCCGACGAAGGTGTACTCGCGCTTGCAGGTGGCCACGTAGCTGCCGCTCTTGCTGGTCCACTGGTAGTTGCGGGACCAGATGTCGGTGGTGCGTACGCCGGCCTGGGCGGCGGGGGCGATGCCGCAGTCCTTGTCGAGCACGCACACGGCCTCGCGGGACATGGCCTCCGTCTCCGGGTCGTCCTTGGAGTTGACGTAGCCCTGGTAGCTCACGAACACGCACACCGCGAAGAGGAGGTACCAGATGAACTGCTTCATGCCGCCATGGTCGCACGGGGGCCTGCGCGGCGGCAAGCCGGCGCGCGCGCCGGAGGTGGCAGGGGCGTGGCATGTTACCCTCGGCTGGCGTGCCAGCAGCCTTTGCTTCGTCTACTGTTTCTTCGGCGAATTTCTTCATCACGGGCTGCGCCAGCGGCATCGGCCGGCACCTCGCCGACGTATTGTTGGCGGCGGGTCACCAGGTGTTCGCGACCGACCTCGATGAACCTGCCCTGCGCGCGCACGCGGAGGCCAGCGCGTGGCCGATCGCCCGCGGCCACACGCGGCGGCTCGATGTCACGGACGCGGCCGCGTGGGCGAGCGTGTTCGCCGAGGCCGCGCAGGTGATGGGCAGGGTCGACGTGCTGATCAACGTCGCCGGGTATCTCCTGCCCGGTTACATCGCGGACGCGGACGCGGCGGCCGTGCATCGTCACATCGACGTCAACACCAAGGGGACGATCTTCGGCACGCAGACGGCGGCGCGCCACATGCTCGCGCGCCGCCGGGGGCACATCATCAACATCGCCTCGCTCGCCGCGCTCGCGCCGGTGCCGGGCATTGGCCTCTATTCGGCCTCCAAGTACGCCGTGCGCGGGTTCTCGCTGGCGGCCGCCCAGGAGCTGCGGGCGGGCGGGGTCGCCGTCACCGTCGTCTGTCCCGACGCCGTGCAGACGCCGATGCTCGACCTCCAGGTCGGTTACCGCGAGGCGGCGATGACCTTCTCCGGCGACCGCGTGTTGACGGTCGACGACATCTCGGACGCGATCGTTCGCCGCGTGCTTCCACATCGCCCGCTGGAGATCCATCTCCCGCGGTCGCGCGCGCTCCTGGCCCGCCTCGCTGACCTGTCCCCGAGGACAGCCCTGTGGCTGCGCCCGTGGCTGGAGGCCCGCGGCCGGGCCCGTCAGGCCCGGATCCAGCGCGACGCGGCCCGGCGGGCATCACAGGGCTGATCCCGGGCGAACGCCGTTGCATCGCAACGAGTCGGCCCCGGCGATGGGACCTTCGAGGCGGGCATCAACCTCGAGCTTGATCACCAGCGGGTGGGCCTGGGCCGGCGCTCGGGGGCGCCGGTGATGCGGCGGTAGATCTCGACGCGCGTGCGGCCGCGGGCGATCATGATGATGCCGGACACCAGCATCGTGAAGGCCACCGCCGAGAGCGTGATGCCGGCGTTGCGCGTACCGTGGCTGCCGCCCGGGGCGGTGTGCTGGGACAGCGACAGGAACAGGGTGCCGGTGATCAGCGGCGCGAGCGACATCGAGGTCAGCAGCACGCCGCCCACCAGTACGCCGGCGCGACCGGGCTTGACGCGGGCGACCAGGGGGCCCTCGTGCTCGTCGAGGGTGAAGCGCCGCGACGGGCTGATGCCCTCGCCGCCGAAGTAGAACGACTGGCCGGGGCTGCCGTCGATGACGCGGTCACACGGCGCGCGGCACACCGGGCGGGCCGGCTGGGCCTGGGGGTAGTTTCCCCAGCGCGGCCCGCCAGCGTAGAGCTGCGTCGAGATCTCGAACAGGCGGACGGGGCGGGTCGACTCGACGTGCAAGTGCGGCCGGCCGGGTCCAGCCACCGGCTCCGGCGCGACCGTCTGGCCGCCGTAGTTGAGGTCGGCGATCTGGTCCCAGCCGACCGTGTGGCGCTGGCCGGCGACCGACACGATCGTCACATGCCGGCCCTGGAACACCTCGGCGACCGTGCCACGAATGACGCTGCCGTCGCGGAGCACGACCGTGTCGACGGCCGCGGTCGGCTGAGGCGCGGGCGCGGGCGCGGGCGCAGGCGCGGGCATCTCGGCCGGGAGCGGCAAGGCCTCGGTGGCGAGCGGCTGATCGTCGACCCGGACCGGCGTCGGGTCCTGCGCGGCGACCGGGGTCGAGGCGAGCGCGACGGCCACGAAGGCGGCCAGGGAGCGAGCGGCAATGGGGCGGGCGCCACGAGACGGACGGGACACGAGGCGGCCGGAACGCATGCCGCATTGTACGGCCGGGCCCCGCGGCCGGCCAGCCCCGGGCGCGCCGGGCGGGAGTTTTGCGCCGAAGATTCGCGTTTGGGGGCGCGCGTGGGTAGTTATCGGGCCGGCCGCCCACGGCCCGCGCGCGATGCTCTTCGTCAGCTTCGACTTTTTGCTGTTCATCATCCCGGTGCTCCTGCTGTCGTGGGCGCTGGCGAACGTGCCCGTGCTGCGGGTGCTGTTCCTGGTCGCGGCGAGCTACTTTTTTTACATGGCGGGCCCGCACACGGACCCGATCCAGCCGCCCTGGTACTTCGTCTCGCTGCTGTTTTTGTCGACGGTGCTCGACTACGTCTGCTCGCACAGGATCGCGGCACGCCGGCTCGAGATGGACAGCCCGGATCCAGCGACGCAGGCGCGGGCCAGGCGGGCGCGCAACGCCTGGCTCGGCGCGAGCCTGGTCGGCAACCTCGGCCTGCTCGGCTACTTCAAATATACCAACTTCTTCCTCGGGGCCTTCGCGGACATCGCCGCGGCGCTCGGGGTCGAGGTCGTGGTGCCGCACCTGCGGCTGATCTTGCCGATCGGGATCAGCTTTTACACGTTCCAGACGCTGAGCTACACGATCGACGTGTGGCGCGGGCGCCTGACGCCCGAGCCCTCGTTTCGCCGGTTCGCGCTGTTCGTCGTGTTCTTCCCGCAACTGGTCGCAGGGCCGATCGTGCGGGCGCACGAGTTCCTGCCCCAGCTGCACCGTCCGCCGCAGCTGAGCGCTGGCAACATGAGCATGGGGATGTATCGCATCCTGTGCGGCGTGCTCAAGAAGGCGGTGCTCGGCGACTGGATCGCCGCGCAGTTCACCGACGCCGTGTTCGCCGCGCCGGGCACCTACACCTCGCTCGAGATCCTGCTGGCGCTCTACGCGTTCACGCTCCAGCTCTACGCGGACTTTAGCGGCTACTCGGACATCGCGATCGGCGTCGCCCTGCTGCTCGGCTACACGCTGCCCGAGAACTTCGACCGGCCGTATCAGGCGACCAACCTCGGCGAGTTCTGGCGTCGCTGGCACATGACCCTGTCGACGTGGCTGCGTGACTACGTGTTCTTCCCGCTCGGCGGCAGCCGCGGCTCGCCCGCCCGCGTGTACTTCAATCTGTGGCTGACCATGTTCCTGGTCGGCATGTGGCACGGCGCGAGCTGGAACTTCATCATCTACAGCAACGTCCACGCGCTGGCGATGGTGTTCAACCGCTGGAACCGCGGGCGGCCGCGCGGGCGCTTCACGCTGGCCCGCAGCGCGCCGTGGGTCGTCGGCATCCTGCTGCTGAGTTCGGCGGTGTTCGGGCTCGGCGTCGAGGTCCTCCAGCTCGAGGTGGCCACCGCGCTCGGGCTCGCCGGCTTCGCCGCGGCGATGTTCGTCATCGTCGCGGCGCTGCCCGAGACCGGCAAGTGGTGGAACGTCGCGCTGCACGTGCTGCTGACCTTCCACTTCACGGTCATCTCGCGCGTGTTCTTCCGCGCCGACGACCTCGACACCAGCCGCACGATGATCGCGGGGATGCTGCGCCTCGACACCCACGGCATCCGCGAGGGCCTGCTGTCGCCCGGCGCGTGGGCGGTGCTCGTCGGCGGGATCGCGTATCACATGACCCCGAAGCGCTGGGTCGACCACTTCGGGTACGAGGCGTTTCGCCGGCTGCCCGGACCCGTGATCGGGCTGCTGTTCGCCGCCGCGTCACTCGGCGTGTACCTCCTGCTCTCGGGCGGACCGCGGGCCAACATCTACTTCCAATTTTAAAAGTCGCCATGACCGCTCCGTCCCACGACACGCACGCAGGACTCCTCGACGGGGAGGACCACCGCTTTCGCGTCGAGCTCCGCGGTTCGGGCGACCCCGGCGGGCCTTACCCGCGCGGCACCTTCCGCCAGATCGTCACGGCGATGGTCACGCTGGTCACGCTGATCGGGCTGACCTACGCGGTGCCGCGCTGGCACTGGGCCCGGCCGTGGACGGCCGAGATGGACTACGTGCCGTTCTGGAACCTCATCGGCCGCGTGCTGCTCGGCGAGGGGGAGTCCGTCGCCAAAGTGGACGCCGAGCTGGCCGAGGCGCAGGCGCTGGCCCGCACCGAGCTCGAGGCCGAGGACAGGGCGGTGCCGTTCGTCGACCGCGAGGTCCGCGAGCCGGTCGTGACAGGCAACGAGATCGAGAAGCTGCCCGCGCTGGCGTCGAGCCCCGAGGACAGCGAGCGCGTGGAGCGTCCGCTCGAGAACGTCGAGACCCTCGACCCGTTTTATGCCGCGCTGGCGGCGAGCGAGCTCGGCTACGCCGGTGCGACCACGCGGGTGATGCACTACGGCGACTCGGCGATCGGCAACGACGGCATCCCGGGCGCGATCCGCCTGAAGATGCAGGCCCGCTTCGGCGACGCTGGCCACGGTTTTCACCTGCTCGGGCAACCGAACGCCAGCTACAAGCATCAGGGCGCGCGCTTCGAGGAGAAGTCGCCCTGGAACCACTGCTTTATCATCTTCGGCTGCCGCGAGAAGGACGGCCACTACGGGCTCGGCGGCACCACCTTCGAGTCGGTCGGCGGCGCGGAGGTCTCGCTCGGCACGGCGACGAAGGGCCCGATGGGGCGCAAGGTCTCGCGCTTCGAGCTGTGGTACGCGGGCGCACCGAAGGGCGGCAACATCCGCGTGACCCTCGACGACGAGGAGCCCGTGGTGCTCGAGACCGCGGCGGAGCAACTGGAGGATCGCTGGCAGGTGATCGAGGCGGACGATGGTGAGCACACGTTGACGGTCCGCGCGGCCGGTGGTGGCAAGGCGCGGGCCTACGGTGTGGTGATGGAGCGCGACGTGCCCGGCGTGGTGTGGGACGAGATGAGCCAGATCGGCGCGCTGACGCGGCGCATGCTCAACTTCGACGAGAAACACCTGCACAGCCAGATCCGCCGCCGCGACCCCGACCTCGTGGTCTTCATGTTCGGCGGCAACGACATGAACACGCAGGGCACGATGGCGAAGTACCGCGAGGAGTACACGCAGGTGCTGCGGCTGTTCCGCGGCGCCAAGGACCCGCTGCCGTGCCTGGTGATGGCGCCCCTCGATCACGGCGAGCGTGACGGCGCCCGCATCGTCACGCGGTCGATCGTGACGAAGATCGTCAACGCCCAGCGCGAGGTCGCGGCCGCCGAGGGCTGCGCCTTCTTCGACACCTACCAGGCGATGGGCGGCGAGGGCTCGATGGGCCGCTGGGTCCGCAGCAGCCCGGCGCTCGGCTCGGGCGACCTCTCGCACCTGACTCATCACGGCCACAAGGTGGTCGGCGGCCTGCTGTACCGCGCGCTGGTGGCCGGCTATGTCGACTACCGCAAGCGCATGGTCGGCACGCCGGTCAAGCTGCCGAGGAAGGCGACCACCGCGGCAGGCACGGCCCCTGTCGTGACGCCCGCGCCGACCACCACGCCCACGCCCACGCCCACGCCGGTGCCCGTCGGGCAGGGCCCGGCCGCGACGCCGCCGGGGTCGTCGGCCGCGGCGGCGCAGGCACCGAAGGCGCCGTAGGGCGGGCGCGGCTCGCCGCCGGGGCTTCATCTGCTGTACGCCAGGCATCGGCACATCCGCCGACGCGGTCCGACTCTGCGTCTGCGTCGCCGACAGCGACGCCGCGAGTGCGACAAGAGACCACTGCATGTCCGGCACGTCCGCGCACGGGTCCGCGCATGCCCGCCGCGGAGACACCTGTCTGTTCAGACAGGCGCTGGGTCCGCACGTCCGGGGTGCACATGCACGACACGCATGGGCTCTCGGGGGCGTGTATGCTGCCTGAATGTCTCCGATCGACGGACCCGTCGCAGCCCAGGGGCGTTTGCCGTGGCACCTCGACTCCTGGAAGACCCGGCCTCTGCTGCAAGACGTCAAGTACGACGACCCTGCCGCCCTGGGTCGGGTGGTCGGCAAGCTGCGTGAGCTGCCGCCGCTGGTGACCTCGTGGGAGGTCGAGCGCCTCAAGGAGCTGATCGCCGACGCCCAGATCGGCAAGCGCTTCGTGCTGCAGGGGGGTGACTGCGCCGAGACCTTGCTGGATTGCCAGCCGACGATCATCGCCAACAAGCTCAAGATCTTGCTGCAGATGTCGGTGGTGCTGGTGCACGCCGGCCAGCTGCCGGTGGTGCGGGTGGCGAGGCTGGCCGGGCAGTATGCCAAGCCGCGCTCGAGCCCGACCGAGGAGCGCGACGGCGTGGTGCTGCCGAGCTACTTCGGCGACCTCGTCAATCGGCCCGACTTCACGGCCGACGCGCGGCGCACCCAGCCCCAGGCGTTGCTCGACGCGTACGCGCACTCGGCCCTGACCCTCAACTTCGTGCGCTCGCTGAGCGCGGCGGGCTTCGCCGACCTGCACCACCCGGAGTACTTCGACCTCGGGTTCTTCGCCCGCGCGGATCTTCCGCCCGAGATGCGTGAGGAGTATGTGCAGACGACCAAGCGGTTGTCGGAGGCGCTGCGCTTCATGGAGGCGCTCGGCGAGACCAGCGTCGACAAGCTGACGCGCGTCGACTTCTATACCAGCCACGAGGGCCTCAACCTGCACTACGAGTCGGCGCAGACGCGCACGGTGCCGCGGCGCGATGGGCATTATCTGTTGACGACCCACATGCCGTGGATCGGCGAGCGCACGCGCGACCTCGGTGGCGCGCACGTCGAGTTCTTTCGCGGCATCGAGAACGTGGTCGGCGTGAAGCTCGGGCCGAAGAGCGACCCGCACCAGGCGCTCGAGCTGCTCACGCTGTTGAACCCGACCAACGAGGCCGGCAAGCTGGTGGCGATCACGCGTATGGGCGCCAAGGAGGTCGAGCGCGTGTTGCCAGGGCTGGTCGAGACGGTGCACCGCGCGGGCCGCAAGGTGCTGTGGATGTGCGACCCGATGCACGGCAACACCCACTCGACCGCGAGCGGCCTCAAGACCCGCGACTTCGACGATATCTTGCGAGAGATCGAGCGCTCGTTCGCGGTCCACCGCGAGCTCGGCACGGTGCTCGGCGGCATCCACTTCGAGCTGACCGGCGAGGATGTCACCGAGTGCGTCGGTGGTGGCATCACCGAGGCCGATCTCTCGCGCAACTACGCGAGCGTCTGCGACCCCCGCCTCAATTACCGTCAAGCGCTCGAGATGGCGTTTCGCGTCGGACGATGGATCGGCAGATCGGGCCCCAAAGAGGCGTGAGAGCGTGAGAGCGAGCAACCCCTGCGGCGGCGTCACGGAGCGGCCGTTCTTCACCGCGAGTGTGGCTGATCGTTCGTGGAGAGCACGAGGTCCTGCTTCGGTCCGAAGAACTCGAGGTGGATCTGGGCCTCCGGCACGCCCCGCTGTTGCAGGCCCTCGTGGATGCACACCATGAACGGCTTGGGCCCGCACAGGTAGTACTCGGCGTCGCTGTCGGGCAGCAGCGCCGCGAGCAGCGCGACATCGATGATCCCGGTGGGGTGGCGGGTGTCGTCGGTCGGCAGCGGGTCGCTGTAGCGGACGTGCGAGCGGACGTTGGGGTGCGCGGCCGCGATCTCGTCGACCTCGCCGGCGAGCGCGTGCGTGCTGCTGTTGCGGGTGCCGTGGACGAAGTGGATCGGTGTGTCGACGCCGCGGTGCACGAGCGTCTTGAGCATCGACAGCATCGGGGTCAGACCGACGCCGCCGCTGATCAGCACGACCGGCTTGTGGACGGCGTCGACGTCGAGCGTGAACTCGCCGCAGGGGGGACCGAGCTGGAGCACGTCGCCCGCATGGATGGACTCGTGCAGGTAGTTCGAGATCAGGCCGGGCGGGGTGCCAGGCTCGCGCTTGACGCTGATGCGATAGTGGTCCTGGCCGGGCCGGTCCGAGAGGCTGTAGTTGCGCGGGGAGGTCGGCGTGGTCGGATGATCGATGTGCACCGTGATGTACTGCCCCGGCTCGAACGCGGGCAGCGGGCCGCCGTCCTGCGGCTGGAGATAGAACGAGGTGACGATGTCGCTCTCGACGACCTTGCGGGCGACGACGAAGGGCCGGCGCCCGTTCCAGCCGCCGGGTCCGGCGGCCTGGGCGGCGTAGATGGCCCGCTCGCGGTCGATGAGGACCTGCGCGAGGAAGCCGTAGGCCTCGCCCCACGCGGCGATGATGGCGTCGGTCGCGGCGGCGCCGAGGATCTGCTTGATCGCGACGAGCAGGTGCTTGCCGACGATCGGATAGTGCTCGGGCTGGATGCCGAGCGAGCCGTGCTTCTGGGCGATGACCTCGACGGCGGGGCCGAGCACGCCGAGGTTGTCGATGTTGGCCGCGTAGGCGCAAATGGCACCGGCGAGGGCGCGTTGCTGGCCGCCGGAGTGCTGGTGGGCCTGATTGAAGAAGGCCTTGACCTGCGGATCCCCGGCGAACATGAGCTCGTAGAAGCGACGGGTGATCTCCTCGGCGTGGGCTGCGACCGCCGGAGCGGTCGCCTTTACGGTTTCGATCGTCGTTGCGCTCAACATGACCACTGCCATATCCCAGGTCGTGACCGCCGCGCTCGCGCGAAGTTTGCCGCGTGCGGCGAGCGAGGGTCAGCCGGGGATCGGCGGGGGCTCGTCGTCGGGGGTCAGACACGAGCTGAGCTCGAACAGCATGAAAATGAGGACCTTCTCCTGCGGTGACAGGTCCTTGGTGGTGCAGCCGGACGGGAAGTTCTTGCCGGGGTCGTCGCCGGACGAGACGTGGATGTCGGTGTCGACGACGCGGCCACACTGCTGCTCCTCCGGCGCGCCGATCGGCGCGTTGAAGGTGAAGTACTGCACCGAGGTCGGGTCCTCGCCGTAGATCCAGCGCGTCGAGACGGCCTCGTTGATCGCGGCGATGGTGTTCTGTCCGGCGGTGATGGCGATCTCGCCGAGCTGGGTCGAGCCGGCGACGTTGACCAGCCACTGCGCGAGCGCCATGCCCTTGGGGAAGGTCATGTCGATCTTGGCGGTGAAGGGGTCGTCGAGGTCGGGCTTGTGGTCGAAGGTGGCGGCGGTCGGGAACGGGTCGGCGCCCTCCTCGATCCAGATGTTGTGCCAGTGCGAGAAGAACAGGCGCCCGCCGACACCGGCGTAGTCGACGATGTTCTGGCGGGCCTGGTTCGACTTGTTGTCGCTGTCGGTGCCGCCCTCGCAGGCCATGAGGATCAGGTCGTAGTTCTTGAGCTTGGGCAGGTCGTCCCACAGGCTCTTGCCCTTGGGGAACACCTCGCCGTTGTTGAGGTCGCCGATGTATTGGTCGCCGCCGCCGTCGCCCGCGAACATGTTGATCCGGCCCGCGCCGAACTCGGGGGTGAACTCGGCGTCGTCGAGCCCGATCTTGCGCAGCAGGCACTCGAGCGCGTCGGCGCCGCCCGTGACCATGGCGACCCGCGGGATGTGACCCTCGCTTTGGTTTCGGGGCAAGCGGGTGAGGTCGGGGGCGACGACGGTGTCAGCGCAGGGCGTGACGCTGGGGACGATGACCTCGCGGCGCCACTTGCCGATCTGGATCACGAGCGGGATGTCGGCGCCGGCTGGCACGTCCGCGAGCACGAACTCACCCTTGGTGTCGCTCAGCGTCGCGGTGATCGGCTGACCCGAGAGGCCGGTTTGACAGGTGTCGCAGGTGACGCCGTCGGTGATCGGGTCGACGGGTCCGTTGGGGACGTAGACGACGACGTTGTAGAGCGGCAGCGTGCCCTCCGGCGCGTACACGGTGCCCTTGAGCGTGGTCGTGCCGCTGGGACACACGGGCACCTGACACTCGAGGTTGACGCATGGCTCGGCGGTGGTCGCGGTGCCGGTGTCGGTCGCGCTGGTGGCGGTGCTCGTGAGGGTCGGGTCGGTGCTCGACTCGCCGGTATCGGTGCCGGTCAGGCCGCCGGTGTTCGGCTCGGTGGCGCTGCCGGTCGGCGGGTCGCCGGTCCCGGTCGTCGGCGTGCTGCTGGCCCCGCTCGGGTCGGTCGAGATCGAGGTCGGAGCGGTGGTGACCGGCAGCGTGTCGGAGCTGCCGGCGCGGCCGTCGTCGCCGCAGGAGACCAGCGCGAGGGCGCCGAGCAGGGAGAGGGACGCGCGGGGGCTCGACATGCGGGCAGGATAACCAGATCCGCCGGACGTCGCGCGCAGGAAGCCGCGCGAACCTTCTGGTAAGCTGCGCCGGATGCCCGGGTTGTCGAGGCCGCGAGGAGCACGGGGTGTGGCGCTGGCGCTGGCGCTGGCGTGCGGCTGTGCGGGGCGTGTCGATCCGAACGTCGTCTTGCCGGAGCGCGGCGGGCGAGGCAAGCAGACCTCGCGAGACCTCTCGGGCCCGCGTGATCGCGGCGACATCGAGATCGCGTTGGGGGCCGTGACGAGCGCGGTCGCGGCGACGCTGATCGTGCTGGGCAGCTTCAGCGCGCGCCAGGCGTCGACGCTGCGGGGCATCTGTCGGCCGGACGTGATCGTCGAGATCCCCGATCCGCGCTGCGTCGATCCGACGGGCTTCGATCCGGTGGTGGCGGCGACGGTGTCGAGCGCGCTGGCCTTCACCTTCGCGGTGCCGATCGCGGTCGGCGGCGGGTTCCTGCTCGGCAAGGGGGTCCGCATGCGCCGCGCGTATCGGGAACAGGCCGCGGCGAGGCTGTCCCTTCGGCCATGGGTCGACGGTTCACGGGGCGCGGGGCTCGGGCTGTCGCTGCGGTTTTAATTCATTCGAGGTGCGGGCCGCAGGTCGGGTCGGGTAGCGGGACGGCGGCCTGACGGGCCCGCTCGCAGTCGCGGCGGCGGAGGTACCAGCGGTCCTCGCCAAAGCGCAGGGCCGTCCCGGCGCGCGTGAAGGGTCGGGTGAGCAGGCAGCCGCGGGCGCGTACCAGCTCGGCGGGGCCGTCGGGGCCGCGCACGCGTCGGGAGACGTTCGGGCCGATGATGGTGAGCACGCCGAGGCCGGCGGCCAGCTCGCCGACGGCGGCCTGCTGCGGCTGGCCGACGGCACCGTGCTGACCCCGAAGTACGTAGGGCAGCGTCGGTTGGTGGAGATCGCGGTGGCGACGCTCGCCACCGATCGGGCGCTGCTGTTGCTGGGCCAGGCCCAACGGGCCACTGGTCAGGCCGATGCCGCGAATAAAAATACGATTTACACCAAACTGGTCGCCGACCGACAGGTTGGGAACAGCTGAAGAGAGCGAGGCAACATCCTTGATTCCGCCAGCGCCAAGATCCTTCGAGGTGACGGCGGTTATCGAAGCCGCGACCTTCGAGAGAGATTCTGAATTGCGCGTTGCGGTTACGACAATATCGCCGAGCCCTTGATCATCCTTGGCCACGGACTGTG
>ENA-OFCF01000758-OFCF01000758.1-metagenomes-genome-assembly--contig:-NODE-758-length-13615-cov-2.585693_pt1 | contig 13615 bp, 10 predicted proteins | sample MGYA00153387_OFCF01 | MGnify analysis MGYA00153387
CGGCTCCGCCCCGGGTAAGCCCATTGGCAGCAGGAATCAGGTCCATCCGGAACTCCGTGGGGTAAGGAAATGCCGCCCCGGCCACCGGTCCGGAAAATGCCACGCCAGGGGCGGTTATTTAACGTCCGGCTCCCAGTCTGAGCCGGATCAGAAGGTCGTTGAGGGCTTGGCGCACTGAGTCGTCGGGGACTTCCCTCAGTTGGCTGGAATCGCGCTCCTGGGCAAGTCGGGCCTCAAGTTTGAGTTTTGCGGCCTCGTGTCCGGCGGTTTCGTCAGGCGTCAGGGTTTCCTTCTCCCGGCCGGCGCGTTTGCGTTGGATCAGTTCCAGCACGCCGGGTTGCGGATATTCGGCAAGGAGGGTTTCCAGATTGGCCTCCACTTTGCCACTGCGCATCAGATGGATGCCCGTCAGAAGCACCCGGTAGAGATAAAGCAGGGGTTTTATCCGGGGCGGTTCTTCCTTGAAGCAGAGCTTCCACTGGGTGTCCGCAAATCCAAGATAGTGATGGGCGTGGTGGCGGGTAATACTCTGCCGGGCGAGGGATTTAAGCTCCTCATGCTCCGGTGTGGTGAGCACCACCAGTGGGGACAGGACTTGCTCCAGCACGTAGCCGTTCTTCCGCAGCAGCAGGCGGAAGAATTTTCTGACATCGTGGCTGACGATATCCATTTCCAGTCCCTTGATGACCCGTGAATCCTCCACCGTTTCCTTAGGCTCGTCCAATCCTACGATCTGCGGCACAGGAAGTACGTGGGTGCCGCGCAGATCGATTTCCGCACCGCGGAGGCCGTCCCTGGCGGTGAGGGTGATATTGCCGCCTTCGATCTCGATTTTCGCGCCCAGCGCTTCGAGTCCGCGCAAATGCAGATCGACCGGGCGGTCGCCGATGACGCAGCCGCCGGGGAGCGAGACGACGCAGCGGCCCTTGCGGGCTAACAGCGGACCCATCACGCAGATGGAGGCACGCATCCGGCGGACCAATTCATAGGGCGCCTCGTCCATGATGTCCGCGCAGGTGATGCGGACCGTGCCGGACGAGCGCTCCACATCGGCGCCGAGCGCGCTGAGGATTTGAATCATGTAATTCGTGTCCGAGACATCGGGCACGCGGCGGATGATGCAGTCCTCCCCGGTCAGGATGGCGGCGGCGAGGATCGGCAGCGAGGCGTTCTTGGAGCCGGAAATGTTAATGCTGCCGCGCAGGGTGGAGCCGCCGTGAACTACGAGTTTATCCATGAAGAGGGTTGGGAGTTGAAGGTTGAGAGTGAAGTAACAGAAAAGTGGCCGGAGATGGAAAGTTGATGGCGGGGAGCAATCTTCATCTTTCTCTCAATTCCCAACCACCGACTCTCAACTTCTTCACGGTCGCTTAGCCAAGGGAAAGCGAGCGACGCCTGAGAGGTCGGTCTTCACCTCGATGTCGGTGAAGCCGGACGCTCGGAGAATTTCCCCGACCTGTGAAGCTTGATCGTGGCCGATTTCCATGACCAGCCAGCCGCCGGAATTCAGTCGATGGAACGCCTCCGGGACGAAGCGGCGGATGAGGTCCAGTCCATCCGGGCCGCTGAAAAGCGCGAGTGCGGGATCGTGCATCACCTCGCGGGCGAGGGTGCTGCGCTCGGCCTCGGGGATATAGGGAAGATTGGCGACGATGCCATCGAAGCCACTGCCGAGCGCGGTGAAGAGATCACTTTCGACAAAGCTCGTATTGATTGCATCCAAGGCCTCACCGTTTTCCCGGGCGAGCGCCAGAGCGTCCGGTGAGACATCTACCAAGGTGACATCCCAGTCGGGCCGGGCTGCAGCGAGCGTGAGACCGAGCACTCCCGAGCCGCATCCCATATCAAGCACCTGCTGGTTTTTCGGCAGCTCCCATTTCAAAATCCATTCGGCGAGTTCCTCGGTCTCCGGGCGGGGAATCAGCGCGCGGGCATCGGTCTTGAATTCATGCTTGTGGAACCACACGGTCCCTAGCAGGTGCTGGAGCGGGAAACCTTCGCCGCGTTTCTTGAGGGTTTCGCGTAGCGGGATGAGGTCGCTTTCCTCGACGGGTTGGTCGAACCGCAGATAAAGATCCATCCGGGTGCAGCCGAGCCGGCGGGCGACGAGCATTTGCATATTCCGCCGGGCATCCTCGATACCACGCTTTTCAAGGTAGCGGGTGCCGCCATCGATGGTTTCCAAAACGGTGCTCATGCTGAATCCGGCCGGCAGGGTGGAGGGGCGGTGGGGGTGCGCCAAGCCCTATGATCGCGATTTTCCGGGTCGGTAAATAGGCTGGCCAGCCGCTGGCGGAAATGGTTTGAAGCGGCTGCGAGCGATCCGTTTCGCGACGATGAATAACACTCAAGAAGGCCAACAAGGTCACACTCCTCACCTGGCGGTCAGCACCATCGCGGCACTGGGAATCGTTTTCGGGGACATCGGGACAAGTCCGCTCTACGCCTTCCGCGAATGTTTCTCGGGCAGCCATGGCGCACCGATCAGCCCGGATAATCTCATCGGCGCGGCCTCGCTCATCGTCTGGTCGCTGATCCTGGTGGTGACGGTGAAATATCTCTTCATCATCCTGAAGCTCGATAACAAGGGCGAGGGCGGAATCCTCGCCCTATCGACATTGATCCGCAGTGCCCTGCGCAGTCTCGGCGGCAAGGACCCGCGGAAGATCCTGCTCTTCGGGCTGGCAGGCGCAGCGCTGATCTATGCGGACGGCATGCTCACTCCGGCGATCTCGGTATTAAGCGCCGTGGAAGGTTTGTCGGTGAGCGCCCCCGCGCTTGATAATTGGACGGTGCCGCTGGCGGTCGTGATCCTCGCGGGGCTTTTTTCAATCCAGAAGTTCGGGACGGGAAAAGTCGGGAAACTTTTCGGTCCGGTGGTGCTGATCTGGTTTTCCACGCTCGCCTTGTTAGGCGTCCGCGCGCTGTGGGACCACCCGCAGGTGTTGTGGTCACTCAGCCCCACTTCGGGAATCTTATTTCTCTATCACGAGTGGCGGCATGCCATGCCGCTGCTGGCCGCGGTGTTCCTCGCGGTGACCGGCGGCGAGGCGTTGTATGCGGACCTGGGCCACTTCGGCACGCGGGCGATCCGCGTCGGCTGGTTCTCAGTGGTTCTACCCGCCCTCGTCCTCAACTACTTGGGCCAAGCCGCACTGCTCACGGCCGATCCGTCCGCGGTCCGCAGTCCGTTTTTCCTGCTCGCTCCGGAAATGTTGCAACTGCCGCTCACCATCCTCGCGACCTGCGCCGCGATCATCGCCAGCCAGGCTCTCATCTCCGGCGCGTTCTCGCTGACCGCCCAGGCGGTGCAGCTCGGCTGTCTGTCCCGCGTCCGTGTTCTATATACCTCCCAACATTCCGTCGGTCAGGTCTATGTGCCGGTGGTCAATCACATCCTCGCCGTTTGCTGCATCCTGCTGGTGATCACTTTCGGCACCTCGGCGAAACTTGCAGGGGCGTATGGCATCGCCATCTCACTCACCATGACGATCACCTCGATCCTCTTCTTCTCCGCCGCCCGCGCGGTGTGGGGATGGTCGAGGCTCAAGGCAAATATCGTCACCGGCATCTTTCTCGTGCTCGACGGTGCGTTCCTCGCGGCGAATGCCTTGAAAATCTGGCCATTCGGCTGGCTTCCGCTGGTCTTTGCCGGTGGGGTGGTGGCGATCATGTTGATCTGGATCTGGGGCCGCAAACGGCTTTATGCGCGGATCATGCAGGACTCGTTGCCGATCGAGGTGTTATTGAAGGATCTGGATAAAGGGAAAATCCATCGCGTCTCGGGCACCGCGATCTATATGAGCGGAAAAGGCCTGCAGGTGCCGACCGCGCTTTTGCATAATTTGAAACATAACCAAGTCCTGCACGAGCGCGTGATTCTGCTCCACGTCATGACCCTCGATCAACCGCGGGCGAATCCGCACGACATCCTTGATTACGAGGACCTCGGCTACGGTGTCCACCGGACGACCCTCCGTTTTGGCTTCGCCGAAACACCGGACGTGCCCCTCGCCCTCAAGGACCGGATGCCGGACAACGCCCAATTCCAACCCGACAAGGCCACTTACTTCCTCGGCCGCGAAACCTATCATGTTGGCCAAAAAGCCAGCGGCGTGGACCGCCTGCGCCTGTCGCTCTTCGCGGCGATGGCGCGCAACGCATCCCCGGCCACCGCCTATTTCCAGCTTCCGCCCGGACGCGTCGTCGAGCTGGGCGCGCAGATTACATTATGAGCGGATGCAGGTGCCTCTAGCGATCACCGGTCTCGGCGCTCTATCAGCCTTGGGAAACGAGGTCCCGGCCCACCTGCGGGCGGTGTTGTCCGGGCAGGTGCCGTTCAGGAAACTCGGGGAATTGTTGGGAAGCACCAGCCACCACGCGCAGCGGCCCGGAGCGTGGATCGAGCCCCGCTCGCTGCTCACCCACCGCAAGTGGAGTCCCGCGACGATGGCGGCGCTGCACGTCGCCCGCGAGGCGGTCGCCCAAGCGGGCTGGAGCGCCGAAGACCTGCGGGACGCCGCGCTGGTCGTCGGCACCAGCCGCGGAAATGCGGCAGGCTGGTTAGGCCCCTGGCCCGGGCGCAGGCCATTCAAACTCATGGCCGCGAGCAACACGATCCACAGCGAGCCGGCGTCCGCGATCACCATCGAGTTTGGCATCGCCGGGCCGAACCATGTGCTCGCCAGTGGCTGCGCCGCGGGCCTCGATGCCATCGGCATTGCAATGATGCTGGTCCATTGCGGAGCCGCGCCGCGCGCTCTGGCCGTCGCGGTGGATCTCCCACTCGTGCCATTATTGTTGGATAATTATGCTGCATCCGGCCTGCTCGCGCGGGGTTTGCATTTGGATCCCTATCATCCTGCGACCACCGGTTTCATCCCTGCGGAGGGCGCGGCCGCGATGGCCATGGAGCCGCGCGTCGGATCTTATCCAAGGGTCATTCACTATGCTTGCAATGCGGATGCCTGCGACCCCGTCGGCATCCCGGCGGACGGTGGACGGACCGTGAATCTATTGGCAAATGCCATCCAGCTTCACGGGCAGCCTGGGGCGCTATGTCCCCATGCCACCGGCACCGCCGTGCAAGCCCGCGCGGATCCCGCCATGCTGGCCCGCGCGTTTCCGGAGATACGTCCCACCCTGCATCTATTAAAACCAAACATCGGCCATGCCATCGGCGCGAGCGGGTTGTTGGAAAGCGTCATCCTCGCGGGATTCCTGCAACACCGTCAGCTCCCGCCGAACCTCGCGGGCCTTTATGCGCCGGAGGGTTTCGAGCTTCCCAACCGGACGGTTGATGCCAACGGGCCCATTTATAAACTCGCCCACGGAATGGGCGGGCATAACGCACTTCTCGTGCTGTCGCCACCATGAATTCATCACGCCGTCTTGAAGTATCCATCGACGATCAATCGCTCGCCGTCATCGATGATGGCGGATGCATCCGTCGCTTCCGCATTTCCACCGCCACCAAAGGCATGGGTTTTGCGAAGGACAGTTACCGCACTCCGACCGGTAATTTCCGAATCGCCGAAAAGATTGGTGGCGCTGAAGCCACTGATACCATCTTCAAGAACCGCGTGCCGGTTGGCCGCTGGTTGCCGGGAGATTCAACCGTTGAGGATTTGGTCCTCAGCCGTATCCTCCGGCTTGAAGGACTGGATCCGGAGAATGCCAATACCTTCGACCGCTTCATTTATATCCATGGCACCAATCATGAGGACCGGCTGGGTCAGGCCGCGAGCCGGGGCTGCCTCCGCATGGCGAATAAGGATATCATCGAACTGTTCGACCTGGTGGAACCCGGGACCGGGTTGGTCATCCATCCCGCCACGCTGCGGCGCGGCAAGCTGATGTTCATCGACTGCGACTCCACGCTATCAAGCATCGAGGGCATCGATGAACTGGCCCGTGCGAGGGGAGCGGATATCTTCGCGCAGGTCGTCGGGCTGACGAATGCCGCGATGAACGGTGATATACCCATCACGGAAATTTTCCCCCGCAGGATGGAAATGATCCGGCCCGACAAGGCATTATGCGACTCGATCGCTGCGTTATATCAGGCGACCGTGGTTCCCGGAGCGGCTGGGATGATCCAGCAAATCAAGGAAGCAGGCTGGCTGCCTGTGATCCTGTCAGGAGGTTTCGCACCGCTGATCGAACCGCTCGCCAGACAATTGGGCATCAGTCATGTGGAAGCCGTGCCGATCAATTTCAATGATGACGGCTCCTATCATTCCTATGGCTGCGGTTATCCGACGACCCGGAATCTCGGTAAAAACGAAGTCATCCGCGAATGGAAGGAGGCGATGCTGCCAGAGCGCGTCGTCATGATCGGGGATGGTATGTCGGATTTGGAAACCAAGCCGGATGTGGATCGGTTCATCGGCTTCGGAGGTGTGGTCGCCCGGCCTCTCGTGGAGAGCGGTTGTGATCGATGGATCACCGCCCTGGTCGATATACCTGCCCTCCTGCATTTCGCATCATGCGAGATACTAGCGGATGACAGAATATAATAATATGGATGATGCGTTTTCGCTTGCCTGCATCATCATGACTCATAGCTTGCCCCTGTCATGAGCACAGCTACCAAAACCAAATCCATGAAAGGCGTCCGTTATACCGATGCCCAGAAACAAGAAGTCGTGGACTTCACCAAGGCCTACAACGCAGACAATGGTCGCGGCGGGCAAAGCAAAGCGGCGGAGAAATACAACATCTCACAACTTACCATTTCAACGTGGTTGAAGGCGGCCGGTGTCCCGGCTCCTGCGAAGAAAGCCGTCAAGGCGCCCAAGGCTCCGAGAGCGGCTAAGACTCCGAAGGCAGCCAAATCCCCTAAGGCTCCCAAGGCACCGAAAGCTCCGAAGGCCGCCAAGGCCGGCCGCAAGAAAAAGGAAGTAACCGATTTCGTGGTGGCTTATAATGCGGCCAACGGTCGCGGCGGCCCAAGCACCGCCTCCAAGAAGTTCGGTGTCTCTCCGCTTACCGTGGGTGCATGGCTGAAGGCGGCCGGTGTCACCGGCACTCCCAAGTCCGGCGGAAGCGTTGCGAAAAAGAGAGGCCGTCGTGCCGCCCCGGCCAGCGCCGTCAAAGGGACCAGGTCCAGCCAATCCTCTGGCGGTTATGGCTCGCGCCTCGACTCGCTCGTCGCGCTTGGTAAACAGATCGACAAGTCGGAAGCCGAGCTCAATCAATTGAAGGCGAAGTTCAATTCGCTGGTGACCGCGCTCTGAGCTAACCAGATCCATTAAACCTCAAGGCCGCTTTCCGAGATGGGAAGCGGCCTTTTAATTCGTAGAATACTCTGGCCGCAGAAGATCTCACCCAGGACTGCCGGAAGCCCGAGCTACCAGATCACCGTGGTGTCCAACTCGCTCCACATCATGCTCTCACCTTCGAAGACGAAGCGGCCAAGGAAGGAGCGCTCGTCTAATAACAACGGCAGCCAATGGCGGTCGTCCTCCCACATCCGGTCGTAGGGTATGGCATCAAGCGCGGTCCAGACCGGCACCGCTTCGTCGGTCTCCGTGGGGGTGCCGGTGAAGTCGTCCGCCCGATAGACATGGCAGAGGATGTCCGGGCAATGAGACATCGAAAAGCGCAGTTCACCTAACTTCCGGGGCGCGTGGGGCGTGATCAGAAGCTCCTCCTGGGTCTCACGGATCGCACCTTCCAGCGGCGTCTCACCCGGCTCGATCTTGCCGCCGGGGCCGTTGATCTTGCCGGCGCCGAGACCGCGCTTTTTCTCGATCAGCAGGATCTGGCCGTCCTTGACGATGAATACAATGGTCGCGGGCATTTCACCGACCCAAGCCGTCCAATCGATCGGTGAAGTAACGAGCATGTCAGGACTGCGCATAGGCCTCCACCGAGTCGCAGGTGCAGACGAGATTGCGGTCGCCGTGGACGTTATCGATACGGCCGACGGCGGGCCAGAACTTATGTTTACGCAAATAGGGTAGGGGAAATGCTGCCTGTTCGCGGGTATAAGCATGAGACCATTCGTTCCCGCAAACGGTTTCGCAGGGGTGCGGTGCGTGTTTGAGCGGGTTGTCGATCGCATCCATTTCGCCGCTGATGACTGATGAAATCTCGCCGTGGATGGCGATCATCGCCTCGCAGAACCGGTCGATCTCGGATTTCGATTCGGACTCGGTCGGCTCGATCATCAACGTGCCGCCTACGGGCCAGCTCATGGTGGGCGCGTGGTATCCATAGTCCATCAACCGCTTTGCCACGTCCTCCACGGTAATGCCGCTGGCATCTGATAATGGCCGCACGTCGATGATGCATTCGTGCGCCACCAGCCCCGCATTACCGGTATAAAGAATCGGGAAGTAAGGGGCGAGCCGTTTGGCGATGTAGTTCGCATTCAGAATGGCAACCTCGGTGGCCTCGGTGAGGCCGTCCGGTCCCATCATCGCGATATACATCCAGGAAATGGTATTGATGGAAGCACTGCCCCACGGTGCGGAGCAAACCGCCCCGCGGTGGTTGGCCAGCTCCGCATGCCCGGGCAGGAATGGCAGGAGCTGCTCGGCCACGCCGATGGGGCCGACTCCCGGACCTCCGCCGCCGTGCGGAATGCAGAAGGTTTTATGTAAATTGAGATGACATACATCCGCGCCGATCAGGCCGGGTGAAGTCAGGCCGACTTGGGCGTTCATGTTCGCACCGTCCATGTAGACCTGTCCGCCGGCGTCGTGGATGATCTCGCAGATCGAGCGGATCGTTTCCTCGAAGACACCGTGCGTGGAGGGATAAGTCACCATCAGCGCGGCGAGATGGTCGCGGTGCTCCTCGGTGCGCGCCGCGAGATCGGCGACGTCGATGTTACCGTTCACGTCGCATTTCACGCCGATGACTTTCATGCCGACCATGACTGCGGAAGCGGGGTTTGTCCCGTGGGCGGAGACGGGTATCAGGCAGATATTACGATGCGAGTCGCCACGCGAGCGGTGATAATGATGGATCGCGAGCAGGCCGGCATACTCGCCCTGCGACCCGGCATTGGGCTGCAGGGAAACTCCGGCGAAGCCCGTGACTTCCGCCAGCCAGCCTTCCAGCATGCCGAGCATTTCCCGGTAGCCCTGGCTCTGGTCCGCCGGCACGAAGGGATGCAGCGCGGAAACTTCCGGCCAGCTCAGGGGCATCATTTCGGAGGTCGCATTGAGCTTCATGGTGCAGGAACCCAGCGCGATCATCGATTCGTTGAGTGCCAGGTCCTTCGACTCGAGGCGCTTCATATAGCGCAGCATGTCGGTCTCCGAGTGATAGCTATTGAAAACTTTCTGGGTCAGGAAGGCGGTGCTGCGGACGAGGCCGGTGGGCAAGGTGGCCGGCACCGGTGAGTCTTCCCACCCGGCATTGAAGATCCGGCCGATTATCGCCAAATCGTCCTCGGTGGAGGTTTCATCAATGGAAATCCCGATGTGGTCCGCATCGATCCGCCGGAGATTGATCCCGGCTTCCGCCGCAGCCGCCTGCACCTTTCCGGCACCGTTCTCCAACCTCACGACGACCGTATCGAAGAACCCGCCGGCCGCCACTTCGCAGCCAGCTTGGCTCAGAGATGCTGCGAGCCGCGCCGCCTTGGCATGGATGGTCTCCGCGATGTGCTGGAGCCCCTCCGGCCCGTGGTAGACGGCATACATCGAGGCCATCACCGCCAGCAGCACCTGCGCCGTGCAGATATTCGACGTGGCCTTGTCCCGGCGGATGTGCTGCTCGCGGGTCTGCAGCGAGAGGCGGTAGCCGGTCTGGCCGCGCGAGTCGACGGATACGCCGATGAGGCGGCCCGGCATCTTGCGCTTCAAAGCATCCGCGCAGGCCATGAAGCCCGCGTGGGGTCCGCCGAATCCCATCGGCACGCCGAATCTCTGCGACGAGCCGATGCAGATATCCGCGCCGAACTCGCCGGGTGGCTTCAGCAAGGTGAGTGCGAGCAAGTCCGCGGCGACGATATTGGTGATGCCTGCAAAGATGCCCTCGGACGGCTCGAATTTCTGCCAATCGCCCACGATCACCGTGATGGCGAGCGGTTCGGCGCGGGTGACGATCACGTCGATCGTCTGGGGGTGGCAGCGGTCGGAAACGAAGATCGCGGTGCCCTTCGGTTTTCCCGCGAGGGCCAGGCTCATCGCCTCGGCGGCGGCCGTGCCTTCGTCGAGGAGGGAGGCGTTGGAAACATCCAGCCCGGTTAGATCGGTGATCATCGTCTGGAAATTGAGCAGCGCCTCGAGCCGGCCCTGCGCGATCTCCGCCTGATAGGGCGTGTAGGCAGTGTACCAACCCGGGTTTTCCAGAATGTTCCGCTGGATGACGGCGGGCGTGTGGGTGCCGTGGTAGCCCTGGCCGATGAATGGCTTGAGCAGGCGGTTCTTGCCCATGATGGACTGGAGCTGGGCGAGCGCCTCATGCTCGGCGCGGGCGGCGGGCAGGCTCAGCGCGCCGCCCATCCGGATGCCGGCGGGGACTGCTGCGCGGATGAGTTCGGGGAGCGATGCGTAGCCGGTTTCGCGGAGCATCTCGTCGCGGTCGGAGCCGATGGGTCCCAGGTGGCGGCTGCGGAAGTCAAGACGTGCGGGCATGGAGGAGTGGCGGAAGAAGGTGGCTGCTATGCGGGAAGCCCTTTCCATAGTGGAAAATGCCCCCGGCGCAACCCCGGCGCTTCGCAAAGCCCGGAAATTCTCAAGCCACGCCACTGGCGGTCAGCAGGGCCGCGTCGCGGATCGCCTTCTTCCGCAGCTTGTGGCGGGCCGCTTCGAGCTCTTCCCACAGCTGGGGTGCGAAATATTCGGTGAAGCCGTGCCCGTCGAGCCAGACGGAGAGCGTGCCTAGGTCGTTTTCATCACCTAGCAGCTCGGGCAGTTCCAGCATTTCCGGCGGTGGCGTGAGCGTCCCTTCAGGTAGAAATCCGATGGCCCCGAGGTAGGCTTTTAGGGATTTCCGCGCATCGTGGAAATCCTCCTCGCTGCGGTGGTCGAGCCGCTTGCAACGCTTGGCCACCTGCGTACGGAGTTTTTTCAATCCCCCGGTGATCCGCTCCGCCAGCTGTTCGGGTGGCAGTTCCGCGAGGTTTTTCCGCGCCGCGACGACGCGCTCGACGCACCAGGCGATCGTCTCCGGCGGTGGGCGCCGCGCCGCGGAGTGCGTTTGTTGGTCCAGCAGGGCGGCGATGGCGGAGACCGTGGAAGCGTCTCCCTGCCAGCCGAGTTTGGTCCAGGTGCTCAGTCGCGAGGTCGCATCCCGCGGTCCGGATAGCAGGCGGCCGATCGCTTGAATTTCCTTCGCGGAACTCCCGCCCATCCGGAAAAGCGCGAACCCGCCGCGCAGCGATTTCCCGAGCTTGCGGATGGTATGGACCTCTTCAGCGACGCGGCCCTTCGAATCAATCAGACCCTTCAACAGGCGCTCCATCGTCTCGCAGCCTCCGGCAAGTTGCTCGCTGGCGAATTGTGCGTCGTCATCGTTTACCCGGTTCATGACGGGATGAAATCGCGTATTCAGCGGCTTGTCAGCGAGGAACTGGTGACAATGATCCGCGCTGCGATGAGAACCCTGATCCACAGCGTCCGCCTGATTTCCCCGGACCTGGAGATCGAGGATGGCGCGATGTTGCTGGAGGACGGGCGCATCGTTTCCGTTAGCGGGCCCGGTGCCGCGAGGCCGGCGGCGGATCGGGTGATCGACGGCGCGGGCCGTCTCGCGATGCCGGGATTCATCGACATCCACTCGCATGGCGCGGATGGCCACGACCTCTGCGACGGCTCGCCGGACGCGGTGTGGCACATCGCACGGCGGAAACTGCAGGAAGGCGTCACCAGCTGGCTGCCGACCACCCTCACGCTGCCGGCCGGCGAGCTGCGGGCTGCGGCGGCGGTCTGCGCCCGCTACATGGCCGCGCCGGAATTCTGCCGGGTGCCCGGGCTGCATGTGGAGGGCCCTTTCATCAATCCGCGGAATGCCGGCGCGCAGAATCCGGCTTACACCCGCGCCCCGGATTTCGCGGAGCTACTGGCCATCCACGAGATCGCGCCGGTATGCCTCGTTTCGCTGGCACCGGAGCTGCCGGGGGCGCTGCCATTCATCCGCGCCGCTACTGCTGCCGGGGTGGTTTGCTCCGCCGCGCACACCTCGGCGACGGCTGCGGAAATCACTGCCGCGCGGGAGGCGGGGCTCGCCCATCTCACCCATTTTGGCAATGCGATGACCGGCCTCCACCACCGCGAGATCGGCGTCGTCGGCGCTGGGTTGCTGGACGCCGCGCTGAAGCTCGAGGTCATTGCCGACGGCATCCATCTCTGTCCGGACATGCTCCGGCTGATTTTCCAGCTCGTGCCGATCAACCGGCTGATGCTCGTCACTGACTCGATCGCCGCCTCGTGGATCGGTGATGGCGAGGTCACGCTCGGCGGGCTGCCGGTCACGGTGATGGGCGGAGTCGCGCGTCTGGCGGAAGGCGGCGCGCTGGCCGGGTCCGCGCTGCGTTACAACGAGGGTGTGAGGAACGTGGCGGAATTCACCGGGCTGCCGCTGCGCGAAATCGTCAAGGCGACTTCGTGGAACCAGGCGGTGTCATTGGGCCTCGAAGGTTTCGGGAAACTGGCACCCGGATACCACGCGGACGTGGTGCTGCTCGAAGCGGATTTCTCGGTGTGGATGACTTTCGTCAGAGGCGATCCGACAGCCGGTTAGAGGTCACTCCGCCGTCCGCACCTTGCGGAAAATTCCCAGACTCACGAGGCTCGCGCCGATGGCGATCCAGCCGAGCCGGTCGAAGTGGAGCAGTGCCCCGCCCGTGCCCTCCGTGACGATCAGGCCGCCCAGCGCGGTCGTGAGCCCGGCTGCCAGATCGCGTGAGCAGGCGACGAGGCTCATATAGGCTCCGCGCCGGGCTGGCGGAACCGCCATGGAAATGACCGCCTGCCCCGGCACGAAGCGGCCACTGGCGAAGGCGAAGAAGAACCCCGCCAGCAACAGCGTCTGCCACAGCGGCAGCGGCCCGCTCGATGTCAGCAGGCGGATGACGATGCAGGCGCTGCCGATCAGGCAGGCATAGATCAGGAAGCGGCCGTGGCGGTCGGCGAGTTTACCGATCAGGGGACCGGTGAAGATCGTCACCGCACCCCCGGTGAGATAGACGAGAAACAGGCTTTTCTCCGGCAGGCCCACATTACCGACCAGGTAGGGCGAGAGGTAGGGGATGATGGTGAAGTGGCCGAAGATCATGGTCACCATCAGCGCCAGGCCGGTCCAGGCGTTGCCATTGCGGAGGAGCTCCAGGAAATCCCTGCCCGAGGTGATTTCCCCGCCGGTGAGGTGGCCGCGCACCGGCGGCAGGATGCGGGCGAGGCCGAGCCAGACGACCCCCGCCACCGCCGCCACCGCGAGGAACGGTGCTTCCCATTTCCACCACTGCGCCAGCTTGAGGCCGAAGGGGACGCCCAGCGCCGCTGCCGCCGAGAAGGCCGTCATGATGATGCCCATGCCGCCCGCCCGCCGCTCCGGCGGTCGACTCCACTTGCGGCTCATGGCGAAGCGCTGACGTCGCAGCTGGCGTGACGGGCATGAGGTGAGAAAAGCGGCGGCGGCTGCCGGGTGAAGATCT
>ENA-OFCF01000759-OFCF01000759.1-metagenomes-genome-assembly--contig:-NODE-759-length-13614-cov-4.182241_pt1 | contig 13614 bp, 15 predicted proteins | sample MGYA00153387_OFCF01 | MGnify analysis MGYA00153387
CGGCGATTTATGCGACGCCGTTTGACTTAAACCACGCAAGTGCGCGCTTAAATCCATCCTCAGCAGCTTCTTTACGGTAGCTCGGCCGATAGTCCGCATGAAACGCGTGCGGCGCATCGGGGTACACCACAAACTCGGATGCCTTGGCGGCGGCATTGCCCTTGCCACCCGCGTCAAGCAAAGCCGCTTTCATCTGGTCAACTGTTGCCACCGGAATGCCGCCGTCTTGCCCACCGTACAGGCCCAGCACCGGTGCTTTGATTTGCGCTGCCAAATCCAGCGGGTGCTTGGGCGTCAGCTCTGATGGCTGGCCCACCAAGCGGCCGTACCAGGCCACACCGGCTTTGACGTTCGCGCTTTGCTGCGCATACAGCCACGTGATGCGGCCACCCCAGCAAAACCCGGTGATGCCGACTTTCTGCAAATCGCCACCATTGGCACCGGCCCACTTTACTGCGCCATCCAGGTCAGCCATCACCTGATCGTCAGGCACTTTGGACACCACTTCAGCCATCAGCTTGGCCATTTCGCCGTACTTGGTCGGGTCACCCTGACGCGCAAACAACTCGGGCGCAATCGCCAGGTAGCCTGCCTGCGCAAATCGGCGTGCTGTGTCGGCAATGTATTCATGAACTCCAAAAATTTCCTGAATCACCAGAATCACCGGCAGATTGGTTTTTCCGTTTGGCGCAGCGTAAAAAGCGGGCACCTTAAAGCCATTGACTTCAAAACTGGTCTCACCGGTTTTAAGCCCGTCAGAGGACGTTTTGATAGCCGTTTGCGCCAAGATCGGCATCGCGGTGGCGGCGTAGCCCACGCCCAGCGCCACCTTCAAGGCCGTGCGGCGGTTGGCGCCAGCTTCAGTCGTTTTGCCAGGAAGCAGGGAATCGAATTCGCTTTTTAAATCGTTGGTTAGCAAGGGGGTCCTTTGGTGGGTGAGGTTTGAGAATTCGTGCGTGCGCAGTTTATGCGTTTGGCTGAATTTGTGCAGGCTTGGTACGGCTTGCGGCAGCGTGTAAGAACGTACCAACTATCAAATCAATAGCTGCTAGCGAGCGTATCAATTGCGTAAAAAGCATATTTTTTCTCAAAAATAGCCGTTTCTGGAAGTGCTGGGGCTTGGCGATCAAGCAACAGTCAAAACGATGTGTCAGTTTTAAAACTCTGATGCTGGTCTGCAAAAGCCAGCCGCTGCACCTGAATGTGTTCTGCCACCTTGGCTTTTTTGGCGTCCCGCATAGAGTACTGCACCTGCATTAACAACCACGACTCAGCGGTGTTGTCGGTGCCTTGGCCAGCCGATGCGCCATTTCAACGCTGGTTCCTGCATGTTTGTTCACATAGTCACAAGCGCATTTGCGTGAGATTCCGATGCGGCGCGCGAACTCCGTCACGCTCACGACGCATTTATTGCTTGCAGGGATTTGACGGCGTTCAACAAGGTCAACATGATCTGCAAGCGCCGCGCATGACCAGCCTTGTGGCTGACTGATGACAATCGCAGCGCCCGCCTCGCACAGCTACTAAATAAATAGCAACTGACTTGGCTTGTTGACCGGCAACTACGCTGGCACCGGAATCACCTGAAGGGCAACTTTAATATTGCAGCAAGGCAATTAGAAATCTAATTCGTAGCCCGCCGCAACTGCGCCAGCCGCTGCGCTACGCCGCTGACATCAGGCGCGTGCTCTGCATGAAAAAGGTATTTCTCAAGGTCAGGTACCGCGCTGGCCACCTGCCCGAGTTCTGCCAGCGCCAGCCCGCGGTCACGGTATTCTGACCAGGCTTCAGGTTCCAGAACAATCAGGCGGTCAGTTACCGGAATCAGGCGTTGCCAGTCTTCTTGCGTTTTATGAATTTCTTTTAGGTTGCGCAGCATGCGGCTGATGATTTCGCGCGGTGGCGTGGACTGCAGGTACATGCCGATGGGCGTGTCTTGCGGGTCTTGACCGTTGCGCAGTTGGCGAAACGGCTCCAGCCGCTCTGACAATTCTTCCCGGCTAAGCGACTGGCCGCTAAACGGGTCAATCACCACCTGGCCTTTGGGCAAATTGACTTTAACCATAAAGTGACCGGGAAACGCTACGCCGCGTGCGTTGAGCCCCAAGCCACTGGCCAACTCCAGCCACAGCACTGCCAGGCTGATCGGTATGCCGCGCCGCGATTTAAGCACTGCGTTGAGGTAGCTGTTGTCGGGGTCATAGTAGTCGTTGACGTTGCCGCCAAAACTCAAGTCCCGAAAGAAAAACTGGTTGAGCAGCCGCAGCTTTTGCAGGGCGGAGGCATCGGCTGGCAAGCGGCGCTTCAAGCGCGCCTGCAATTGGTCGACATCACCGAGCACTTGCTGCACATCCAATTCGGGGTATTCGTCTTGCGCCAGGCAGATGGCGGCTTCAAGCAGGGGGAAGTGCTGGTCGCTTTCAACCAAACTCGCAAAATACTGCAGCGCTGATGGAACTTCAAGATTTAAAGTCATACCCCTACTTTCTCATAATTCAAGCGTGAAGTCACCCTGTGCCTAACCAGTACAGCCTACCTTCGCAGCAATTGCTTGAGCTTTAAGCCAGACACCCAAAGCGCTATAAAATAAATAGCTGCTCCCGCACATATTACAAGCGCCATAAGCCCAATGCGTTGTAAAACTGCCGTTTTGAGGCCAATCCAGCTTACAGCGGTCGATGCCCACAGCAAAAATACGGCCAAAAGCGCAGTTGCCGCAATCACGCGCAGCGTAAACAAGCCCCAGCCCGGTGCCGGTTTGTAAGAGCCCCGGCGAAGCAGCCCGACCAGCAGGCACAACGCGTTGACCAGAGCGCCAATACCAATGGCCAGCGCCAGCCCGGCATGCGCAAAATACGGCACAAACACCAGGTTCAATATCTGCGTCAGCACCAGCACCACAACGGCAATTTGCACCGGCGTTTTGATGTCCTGGCTGGCATAAAAGCCCGGTGCCAACACCTTGATGGCCACCAGCCCGACCAGCCCCGCGCCGTAGCCCATCAGAGCGGTGGTGGTTTGCGCCACGTCGCGGTCAGTGAATGCGCCATAGTGGTACAGCGTAGCCACCAGCGGGGTAGAAAACGTCAGCAGTGCAACGGCACACGGCACGGCCAACAGCACCACAACGCGCAAACCCCAATCAAGCATGCCGGAATATTTGGCTGCGTCATTGGCTGCTTTGGCGGCGGCAAGTTGGGGCATCAGGACCACGCCAATCGCCACGCCCAGCATGGCAGTGGGAAACTCCATCAGTCGGTCGGCGTAGCTGAGCCAGCTGACACTACCCGGTGTGAGGTGTGATGCAATTTGCGTGTTGATGAGCAGTGAGATTTGCGCAACGCTCACGCCCAGCAGCGCCGGCAACATGAGTTTTACTATGTTTTTTGTAGCTGGGTCAGCCCATGCTCCGCGGGCTGCAGCCCAGCTAAATGACATTTTTGGCAGCATGCCGATGGCCAGCAACGCAGGAATCTGCACCGCCAGTTGCAGCGCACCGCCGATCATTACACCCGCGCCCATGGCGTAAATCGGTTCGATGCCTTTCGTTTTCAGCCACGGCGCGCCTAACCACGCCGCCGCGATCATCGCCACGTTCAGCAGCACCGGCGTGGCTGCCGGCACGGCAAAGCGCCGCCAGGTATTGAGCACGCCGCTAGACAACGCCACCAGCGACATAAAGGCGATATACGGAAACATCCAGCGCGTCATGAACACTGCCGCTTCAAAGCCGCGCGGGTCTTGCTTCAGGCCGCTGGCCATGGCGTACACCAGCGCGGGCGCGGCGGCCACGCCTACCACGCACGTCAGCAGCAGCGCCCAGGTCAATATAGTGGCGACCCGGTCAATGAGCAATTTGGTATCGGCCTCACCGTGCTGCGCCTTGTTAGCGGCCAGCACCGGCACAAACGCTTGGCTAAAAGCACCTTCAGCAAACAAACGGCGAAACAGATTGGGAATGCGAAACGCGACGTTAAAAGCATCCGTCATGGCACTGGCGCCAAAGGTTGAGGCTATCAACAATTCACGCGCCAAACCCGTGATGCGTGAGACCAGCGTAAGGGCAGATACGGTGGAGGCAGATTTAAATAGAGACACCGAGGGAGTTTAGCCCCGACGAATGTGGCCCCCACGGTTGTTCGCTGCGCGTAACGCCCTGCACCTTGCAGGCCGCCGCTCGCCAAAGGCTTCGCTTCTGTCGCCTGTCCAAACCTGCGCAGGCAGGTTTGGAGCCGCAGGCTTCAGCCCCGAGGGGGCTAATTTTCTTAGGGGCGGCCCGTCGGAAAATTGTTTGCCCCTTAACCAATTCAGCTTGCTGACAAGTAATCCATTTGAAAGGATTCGTTTATGGAACGCGACCAAGCCAGTAAATTCATCAATGACCTGCTCAAGCTGATGGTCAGCCGCAATGGCAGTGACTTGTTCATCACTGGCGACTTCCCGCCCGCCATGAAGGTTGACGGAAAGATCACCAAGGTGTCGCCGCAGCCCCTCAATGCTGGCCACACGCTGGCGCTGGCAAGGGCCATCATGAACGACAAACAGGCCGCCGAATTTGAGCGCACGAAAGAGTGCAACTTCGCCATCAGCCCGCCAGGCGTCGGGCGCTTTCGGGTTAACGCGTTCATTCAGCAGGGCCAGGTTGGCATGGTGATGCGGGTGATTCCGGCAACGCTGCCAACGATTGATGGTTTGGGCGTGCCGCAAGTCCTTAAAGAAGTGACGATGAGCAAACGCGGGTTGGCGATTCTGGTGGGCTCTACCGGGTCAGGCAAATCGACTACTCTGGCGGCCATGGTGGACTGGCGCAACGAGCAGTCTTACGGCCACATCATCACAATTGAAGACCCGGTGGAGTTTGTGCATCCGCACAAAAACTGCGTAGTGACGCAGCGCGAAGTTGGTTTGGACACCGACAGTTGGGAAGTCGCGCTTAAAAATACCTTGCGTCAAGCACCCGATGTGATATTGATGGGTGAGGTTCGAGACCGTGAAACCATGGAGCACGCCATTGCCTTTGCCGAGACGGGCCACCTGTGCATGTGTACGTTGCACGCCAACAGCGCCAATCAGGCGCTGGACCGCATCATCAACTTCTTTCCGGAAGAGCGCCGCCAGCAACTGCTGATGGACTTGTCTCTTAATCTCAAAGCGATGGTGTCGCAGCGATTGATCACGCGGCAAAACAGCAAAGGCCGTGTCGCCGTGGTGGAAGTCATGCTGAACACGCCGCTGATTTCCGATTTGATCTTCAAGGGCGAAGTCTCGGAGATCAAGGAAATCATGAAGAAGAGCCGCAACCTCGGCATGCAAACCTTTGACCAGGCTTTGTTCGACGCATTTGAAGCCAACCTGATTACTTATGAAGACGCGCTGCGCAACGCCGATTCGGTGAACGATTTGCGACTGCAGATCAAGCTCAACTCCAAGCGCGCCAAATCGGTCGATCTTGCAGCGGGCACTGAAAATTTTGCGATTGTCTAAGCGATTCATTCGGCTTTATCGGGCCTGAAAGCTGCGAAACAAAGCGATAGAAAATCGGTCGCGGCGCGGATCTTCGGCGCACGGTGGCGTTCAGCAAGAATTGCGGCGTATACCGGATATTGCTCAGGCGAAGTATTGCGCGCCAGTACTAACTGAAGCTGGCCAAGCGCCAACAGCCGATCAGCCACAACGCTGTTGATACGACCAATGCCTGCACCGGCAAGCGCCAGGGACAAAACAGCCGCACTGCTGTTTACCCGAATTTGTCCGCGCACCACCTCATGAACCGTTTGTCCTTTGACGAAAAATTGCCAGCGGTTGTGGGCGGCGACCGCAGTGTTGGTGATCAGACAGTGCTTTGATAAGTCGCCCGGATGGCGCGGCGTTCCGTACTTTTTGAGGTAGGCGGGCGCGGCGTATAGCGCCCGTCCGTGGTGGCCTAAATCACGGACGATGACCGAGTCTATTGGCACCGAGCCAGCCCGCACCGCGATGTCAATGCCTTCGTGCGCAATGTCGGCCAGCCTGTCGTCGATGAGCAAGTCAACGCACAAGTTTGGGTGTTGAGACCGCAGCTCGGCGAGACGCGGCATCACCACATATTGCCCCAGCAGTTGGCTGACGCTGATGCGTATCGTGCCTGCAACTGCTTTTGCTCTGGTTGTCAAACTGGCGTCCAGTTGTGCGTGCTCGCCCACGATGCGCTGCGCATAAGCGAGAAACACCTCTCCGTCGTCGGTTAAAGACAAACTGTGCGTGGTGCGGTGCGCAAGGCGCAGGTTGCATTGCGCCTCAATGCGGGCGAAATGCCTGGAGACAACACTGGCGGCAACTTGCCGATTGCGCGCCACCTGCGACAGCGACTGTTCGGATGCCACGTCTACAAACAGAGCGAAATCATCAAGGGTAAGATTTTTCATGGTTGTGCATTTTGTGCACAAGCGTTGGTCAGATCAAGTGGTTTCGCTTTTAGCGCGCGCAACGCACACTACGCCAGCGCCCGAAATTGTGGGTAGCTATTCAATTATTTAACCAAGGACTCTCATGCCGCTCGTTCGAATTTCTCTGCCTGAAAACACCACTGCTGCAGATACAGCAAGCGTATCCACTGCGGTGCACAACGCTTTGGTGGCCACATTTAATGTGCCGCAAGCCGATCGCTTTCAAGCCATTCACCGACATGCGCCGCAGGACCTCATTTGTACGCCTGAGTTTCTGGGTGTGCAACATTCCCAGCATGTGGTGTTTGTGCAAATCAGCTGCTCGGCGGGGCGAAGTTTGGAGTTGAAGAAGACGCTGTACGCGACCATCGCCAGCGGCATTGCCGCCGTCAGCACCTTCAAGCCAGAAGATGTCATCATTAACTTGCTGGAAACCAGCAGGGAGAACTGGTCATTCGGTTTGGGTATTGCACAATACGCAACTTGAGATTTCCACCACAACCGAGAACCCAACATGCCATCGATCAATGCACGCAGCTACGAATTCACTCCACCGCAAAAAGTTGCGTTTTTAGGCCTTGGCGTGATGGGTTACCCGATGGCGGGACATCTTTCAGTTGCCGGTCATTCGATAAGCGTTTATAACCGAACCGCTATTAAATCAGAAGCATTTACTGAAGAATTTACGGGCGCTACACATGGTTTGACACCTAAATTGGCGGTTGCGGATGCTGGTATTGTGTTTTGCTGCGTAGGCAATGACAACGACCTGCGCAGCGTGGTGCTGGGGCCAGATGGCGCATTTGCTGGCATGAAGCCCGGCGCGATTTTTGTCGACCACACCACCGCTTCTGCGGACGTTGCCCGTGAGCTGTATGCAGCAGCCAACAAGCTGGGCCTGCATTTTGTCGATGCGCCAGTTTCGGGCGGCCAAGCCGGTGCGCAAAATGGCGCACTCACCGTCATGTGCGGCGGCGATGCGGCGGCTTTTGACGCTGCTAAACCAGCAGGCATGGCATTTTCAAAAGCGTTTGCGCTGATGGGTGCCAGCGGTGCGGGCCAGCTTACCAAAATGGTCAATCAGATTTGTATTGCCGGACTGGTGCAAGGCCTGAGCGAAGCGGTGGCGTTCGGACAAAAAGCCGGGCTGGACGTGAACCAGGTGCTCGACGTGATCGGCAAGGGCGCCGCGCAAAGCTGGCAGCTGGACAACCGCGGCAAAACGATGGTGGCTGATAAATTCGATTTTGGTTTTGCGGTTGACTGGATGCGCAAAGACCTGGGGCTGGTGCTGGACGAGGCCAAGCGTAACGGCGCACGTTTGCCAGTGACTGCACTGGTCGATCAGTTTTATGCTGACGTGCAAGCCTTGGGCGGCCAGCGCTGGGACACGTCCAGTCTGGTCAAACGTCTGCGCTAGGCGCAGACTCGCCTGGCGCGAATCAGTTTGCAGGCTTGGTTTTGTTGGCGTCAGGCTTCGCTGGCGCGGGCATCATGCGGGTCAGCTCTTCTTCGGTGATGGTTTCAAACACCCGCACCACTTTTTGCACGCCTGTTGTTCCACGCGCAATGGCGGTGGCGCGATCGGCTTCACGCGCCGTTACGCGGCCCATCAGGTACACCGTACCCCGCTCGGTCACTACCTTGAAAGCGCTTGAAACGAGGTCTTTGCTGTCAATCAGCGACGCTTTGATTCGGCCAGTGATCAGCACATCGTTTGAGCGCTGCGACAACGTTGAAATCGGCGAAACGACCAATTCATTGACTACAGAGGTGACATTTTCAACCGTCGTGGCGATTTGGCCCACTGCCTGTTTGTCTTGCTCATTGGGCACCTCGCCGGTAATCAACACCTGGCGGTTGTAGCTGGTCACATTGACGTGAACACGATCGCCAATATTGGTGCGAATTCTGCTTGCCGCACGGAGTTCAATGCCCTCGTCTTCGAGTTGTGCGCCCGATGTGCGGCGATCAATCGCCATCATGGTGCCGCCCACCATCGCGCCGCCTATCACCAGCGGTACGCAGGCCGCGAGTGTGCTTAGCGCCAGCGCAGCCGCCACAGCCAACGTGACGCGTTTGAACAAAAAGTTAAATTGCAATGGTTTTGTCATGGTGTTCTTCATAGTGTTGATTCTTGATCGCCAAGTAACTGGGCATCCACTCCGTCGCAAATGCAGTGCAGCACCAAAAGATGAACTTCCTGAATGCGCGCAGTGCGGTCATGCGGCACGCAAATATGAACGTCGGTTTCGCGCAGGGCGTGCGTGATTTTTCCGCCGCCTTTTCCAGTCAAAGCCACCACGGTCATTTCGCGTTCGTGGGCGGCTTCAATCGCTGCCAGCACGTTGCCTGAGTTGCCGCTGGTACTGAGCGCCAGCAGCACGTCGCCCTGGCCGCCGAAGGCACGTACCTGTTTTGAAAAAATGACGTTGAAATCGTAATCGTTGGCAATTGCGGTGAGGATGGAGCTGTCTGTGGTCAGCGCAATCGCGGCCAGCTCAGGCCGCTCACGCTCGTAGCGGCCCACAAACTCCGCTGCGAAATGCTGAGCGTCTGCTGCCGAGCCACCGTTACCGCAAGCCAGCACTTTGCCGCCGCTGGTGACGCTGGCGAGTATGGCCTGCACGGCGGCGGCAATGGGTTTTGACAAGACTTGTGCCGACTGGTATTTCAAGTCAGCGCTGTCAATAAAGTGCTGTTCAATGCGTTGTTCGAGCATGGCTTGATGATAGCGTCTCAAAACAACGGTAGCGTGAACCTTGCGCCACGTCTGGTTACAGCTTGGTGCTGCTTATGACGCGTCAAACGCCCCACGCAGCCATTCGATTTTTGGCGCTGCGCTGCCGACAAGCGCGCCCTCTACTAAAAGCACATCAAAGCGGCAGGGCGGCAGGGTTTTGTAGCGCATCAAATAATGCTGCGCTGCAAACACAATGCGGCGCTGTTTTACTGCGCTGATGCTTGCGCCGGCGCCGCCGTGGGTTGCGCTGGCGCGCTGGCGTACTTCCACAAAAACCAGCGTGCCGTCTGGTGCTGCCATGACAAGGTCAATCTCACCGCCACCTCGCCCGGGCGTGTTGAAATTTCTCTCCAGCAGTTTCAAGCCAGCAGCTTGCAAATGCGCAAGCGCAATTGCCTCGGCCGCATCACCCCGTACCTTGGTCGTCGGTTTTGCGGCACCGGTGGTGGTACCCTGAATCGCTACATTTGCATTTGGCTTTTTGGAAAACCACATTGAACGCTACTTTCGACTTGGCCTTGGCCGCGGCAACGGCTGCTGCGGGTATGCAACATTATCCGCAGGCAACGCTCTATGTGGTGGCCACGCCGATTGGCAATTTGGCCGACATCAGTTTGCGCGCGCTGCATGTGCTGGGCCTGGTCGATGCCATCGGTTGCGAAGACACCCGCCATACGCAGGGCTTGCTGCGCCAGTTCGGCATTGAAAAACCACTGCTCGCAGTGCATGAACACAACGAGCAAGAAGCCGCTGTGGGCGTGGTCGAGCGCCTGCAGCGCGGCGAGCGCGTAGCGTACGTGAGCGATGCAGGCACGCCCGCAGTGAGCGATCCTGGCGCGCGGCTGGTGTCGGCGGTGCGCGCTGCGGGCTTGCGCGCCATGCCGCTGCCCGGTGCCAGCAGCGTGACCACGGCGCTGAGTGCAGCGGGAATAAAAACGGCGGGATTATCTGGCGATTCAGGCTTTACCTTCGCGGGATTTTTGCCCAGCAAAGCGGGCGAGCGGGACACCGCCATTGCCGCGCTGCAAAGCGAATTGAAAGCGGTGGTCATCATGGAGGCGCCGCACCGCATTGAGGCATTGGCGCTGGCGATGGTGCCGCTGGGTGAGCGCCTGGTCACTATATGCCGCGAACTGACCAAGCAGTTCGAAGAAATCGCCACCACGACCGCTGCCAAGTTAACTGAGTGGCTGGAAGATGGGCCGCAGCGCACGCGCGGGGAGTTTGTGTTGGTGCTGCACCCGGCGCCTGCTGCGCCGCGCGCTGACGATGGCGAGCGCGTGCTGCGGCTTTTGCTGGTCGAGTTGCCGCTTAAAACCGCTGTGAAATTAGCTGCCGACATTACCGGCGCACCGCGCAACGCGCTGTACGACACGGCCTTGAAGTTGAAGTCGCCATGAACCCAAATGCAGACAAGCTATGGCCCGGCCCGCGTTGGACGCTGGCCGTGCTGCTGGCGCTGCTTGGCATGTTGGGGCCGTTTTCCATCGACACCTACTTGCCCGCATTTGCAGGCATTGCCAATTCATTGGGCGCAACGCCTTATGAAATGCAGCAAACGCTGTCGAGCTATTTGTTTGGCTTTGCCATCATGAGCCTGTTTCACGGCGCGTTGTCAGACAGCGTTGGCCGCAGGCCTGTGGTGCTGTGGGGCGTGGCGATTTTCACGCTGGCATCTGCCGGATGCGCACTGTCGCAAAGTATTGGGCAGCTGGTGTTTTTCAGAGGCGTGCAGGGCTTGTCGGCCGGGGCTGGCATTGTGGTGGCGCGGGCCATAGTGCGTGACATGTTTCCCCCCGCCCAGGCGCAGCAGGTCATGAGCCAGATCACGATTTATTTTGGCGTGGCGCCGGCGGTTGCGCCGATAGTCGGCGGCTGGATCTTTACGCACGCCGACTGGCATGTGATCTTCTGGTTTTTAACGGGCGTTGGCGTACTGCTGTGGTGCGCCAATTACAGATTTTTGCCGGAAACGCTAGACGCCGGGCAACGCCAGCCGTTCAACGCGCGGCACTTGCTTGCTGGCTATCGGCAGTTGGGAAGCGACCCCAAGTTTTTGCTGCTGGCGTTTGCCAGCGGGCTGCCCTTTAACGGCATGTTTTTGTACGTGCTGTCTGCGCCAGCGTTTTTGGGCGACCATTTAAAGCTGCCGCCGACCGAGTTTTACAAGTTTTTTCTGGTCACGATTGGTGGAATCATGGCCGGCGCGTGGCTCAGCGGCCGGCTGGCGGGAAAGGTCGCGCCCAAAAAGCAGATCAGACACGGTTTTGTCATCATGCTGACGGTGTCCGTTTTGAACCTTGCGGCAAATTTTCTGTTTGATGCACACGTGTCGTGGGCGCTGCTGCCGATTGCGCTGTTTGCGTTTGGCTGGGCCGTGATGATGCCGGTGGTCACGCTGCTGGTGCTTGACTTGTACCCCGAGCGGCGCGGTATGGCGTCGTCAATGCAGGCGTTTGTGGCATCGACTGCCAACGGCATTGTCGCCGGCGTGCTGGCACCGCTGGTGATGCATTCCACCGTGGCGCTGGCGGCGGCGTCGCTCGGCATGATGTGTATCGGGCTGATGGCTTGGGTCTACCTGCACCGCCGGTGGCCAGACATTGGCAGAACCGTGTAAAAAACGTTAAATTTTATACATTTTGTGCCTTTATCCCAATACATACGGGCGTAAGCCGCTACTGAAATAATAGCAAACTATTGGTTGTTTACTGGTCGTTCACCGGTTCACGCCGCGTGTCCATCGCTTGTCCAGTGCGCTGCGCAATGTTTGCCGGATCGAGGTAGACGAAAAAAAACAAGTCAATGCCGCCTTCCCTGAAGGTGTAGTTCATGATGTCGCCTTGCCAAAAAGCGACCCGGTCCACCAGGTACGGTGGGCCGAACTCGCGTTCTACATCTGCGCGGCTCCATTGACCCAGCACGATGCGTTCAAACTCAGCGCGTTGCAGCACTTGTCTTGTCGACACCACCCGCCCTTGCGCGTCGAGGTCCACCATCACTGCCGTTTGGCCGGATGGCAAGCGCGAGTATTGCAAGCGTGAGCCGTTGGCAATAGCCACCTCACGCGTAGGTTGGCCATAAGTCGCCAGCACGTCTGCGCGAGAGATGCCCGGTGCAACGCGTTCCACTGCGCAACCTGCCAGTAAAACGCATGCCGCAGCTAAAAATGTTGTGCTGGAACGCTTAATCATGAAATAACGATACCGCAAAAGCGCGCAGCTTGCACGGCACGCCGCTACCATTGTGGGGTATGACATTTGATGCAGTTCCCCCCACGATTTCTCCCACCGACGCGAACTCTGGCGCAAAGCCGTTGCAAACGCCCAGCCCGGTCAAACCCAACGCAAAATTTCTGCTGGCCCACCCAGCGCATTTTGTGGCGCTCGGCTTTGGCTCGGGCTTAAGCCCGATTGCCCCCGGCACGGCGGGCACGCTATGGGCCTGGCTGGCCTTTTTAACGCTGCAACCATTCATGAGCATTGCGCAAATGGGCTGGTTGATTGTTGGTGCCACACTGGTCGGCTGGTGGGCATGTACCGTGACTGCCAAAAACATGGCCGTACTGGACCCCGGCAGTATTGTTTGGGACGAAGTGGTGGCCTTTTGGTTGGTGCTGTGGCTGGTGATGCCGGCTGGCCTTTTAGGGCAATTTGTGGCGTTTGTGTTGTTCCGGTTTTTTGATGTGGCCAAGCCCGGCCCGGTCGGCTGGGCCGACCAGCGCTTCAAAGGCACAGGCGCGCGCGGCGGATTCGGAATTTTGTTCGATGACTTTTTGGCGGCGTTTTGCACGCTGCTGGTGATTGCGCTGTGGAGGTTTTGGTGAACGAAGTACCTGCTGGAACGGCGCTATTAAATAGTGAGCTGCTTGAGCCCGTATCTGTTGCGCTATTGGCCAATTTAATGCTCGAACGCGGCCTTTTCATGGCTACGGCTGAAAGTTGTACGGGCGGCATGATTGCTGCAGCCTGTACCGACCTGGCCGGCTCCAGCGCCTGGTTTGAGCGCGGTTTTGTCACGTACTCCAATGCTGCCAAAACCGACATGCTGGGCGTCGACGCAGCGCTGATTGCGCAGCATGGCGCGGTCAGTGAGGCAGTGGCCAGGGCCATGGCTTTCGGCGCAATTCGCCACTCAACTGCGCAAGTGTCGGTGGCCGTAACCGGCGTCGCTGGGCCTGCGGGCGGCAGCATTGACAAGCCGGTAGGCACGGTTTGGTTTGCTTGGTCCATTAGCGGTAACCTGCACAGCGAAATACAGAGCTTTAGCGGCGACCGCTCCCGTGTGAGGCAAGCCACCGTCCAACACGCAATCAGCAAGCTGCTGACCTTATTGGAAAAAAATTTGCCTTGGCAAGCAGGTGCTAAAACCCTGTAGTTTGACCATGCCTGAGCAAAATAAACGACTTGTCGCTAAGTGCCTGCGATTTTCTCGCAGCGGCTAAAT
>ENA-OFCF01000760-OFCF01000760.1-metagenomes-genome-assembly--contig:-NODE-760-length-13608-cov-3.369660_pt1 | contig 13608 bp, 11 predicted proteins | sample MGYA00153387_OFCF01 | MGnify analysis MGYA00153387
TCATGCCCCAGCCCAATACTATGGTGCAACCTGTGAAAGCGCGGGCTGACCCACAATCGCTCACCCACGCGGCCAAACCAGAGCTTCAGGTTGGCATGCTGAAAGCTCTCGCTAAGCTGGGTAATCGCCACGATTGCAATGAACTGGCCAGGAGCCACACCAATCAGTTGTGCTACCAGTACAACAGAAATATCCACCAGCAGATCGTCCAGCAAATGGTTACGGTTGTCGCTCCACATCGTCATTTGCCGCTGCGCGTGGTGCAGCGAATGCAGGCGCCACCACCATTCAATCTGGTGTTGACCCCGGTGAACCCAGTAGCCGACAAAGTCAAACACCACCAGGTAAATCAGCAGGCTGACGATGGCTATATCGGTCACGCCGGGCCACAGTTGATCCAGATGAAAGGTGCCGTAACCCGCCGTGCGCAGCGCACCAAACAATTCATCAAACAACGGATCCAGCGTTAAAAACAATGCAATTCTGAACACACCCAGACGGTGAATCACGGTGTACAAGATATCAGTGCGGATGGTGGCGCGATCGGTTACCGCGTCTACCGGCCGCCAGCGCTGCAAGGGGCCAATGACCGTCAGCAAAAAAGCAATTTGCAGCAAACCCACCAGCAGCCAGGCCGTAGCCTCGTAACCCACTTCCAGCAAGCCCGCCTGGCCAGTGGCCAGCATCAGGGGCTGCACGACAGATTCAAACAGCGTCTGCTGCCAGTTGGTAAATGTGTTGCTAAGCCAATCCATGAGCATTATTTTGCAACTTTGGTAGTTGGCGTGCTGTTCTGCGACTGAATCCACCCCGCGTAATCAGGGTGCGTGCGCAAGGTTTTAAAGCAAAAGCCGCGCGCTTGCAGACCTGTGACCAAAGGCTCCAGTACGGCGGGTGCCCAGGGGTCTTTGCGTGACCAGATGCCCAGATGCGCCACCAATATGTCGCCACTCTTGACATCGCGCAGGGCTTTTTTGAGCAAAGCGTCGTTGGGGTATTTCTCTGAAGACAATTCGTCACCCAAAAAGCCTGCGCTAGACCAACCGACGTGGGCGTAGCCGCAAGCCTTGGCAGCCGCTAGCAGGGCAGGTGATGTTTTGCCGCCCGGCGATCTGAATACAGGCAGTGGCTTGATGCCCGTGATCGCTTGCAGGCGCTGGCTGGCTTTGCCGATTTCCTCACAATACTGGGCAGCCGTCCAGGTGAAGTCTTTGCCTTCAGTTGGGCCGGCTGACGCTCTGACTTTGAATTTCATGCCGCCCGGTGCATCGGCCGCATCACCGCGCCAGTAAGTGTGGTCATAGGTATGCGACGCAAATTCGTGGCCTTCTTCAGCGCGCGCCTTCCACCACGGTGCCCACGTATTGCCAAGCGAGCCATCGCCCGTTTTGGTACGTTCGTTGGCCGCAAAAAAAGTGACTTTGACATTGTGCTTTTTCAGGATGTCGGCCATCAGTGGCGCAACTTCCATGTGCCCCGTATCCAGCGTCAGATACACAGGTTTGCAGGCTGGAACAGAGTTTTCTGGTTCTTTTTTTACATCATTTAGGCCTGTAGCCCATGTAATACGGGCGCAAGCAGCTATTAATAATATAGCTATAACAAAGTTGTGCCGGATTCCCATATGCGTCTGGTCTTATCGGGGTGCGTGGTCCAGCGTCCATACGCCGTGCGGGCTTCTGCCCACATTGACCTGCTTGACGACTTTGCGGGTGGTCACGTCAATCACAGTCAGTTTTTTTGACCAGCGCGAGGTCACCAAAATCTGTTTGCCGTCACGGCTGATGTCCATACAGTCCGGCCCGCCGGGCGCGGCAAAGGTGTCCACCACTTCCATGGTTTGAAGGTCAACCTTGCTGATGGTGTTGGCCACCCGGTTGCTAACCAGCAAGTGACGCTTGTCACCCATGGCGCGAAAGGCATGCGCGCCAAGTGCTGTTTTGATGGTTTTGCTCAGGCGGGGCTCTTTGCCAGAGACATCAAACACCTGCACACTGTCGCCGCCCGTTAGCGCTACCAGCACATACTTGTCATCCGCCATGCCGTACACGTCAGCTGGCACAGCACCCGTCGGTATGCGCCATTTGATGGTTTGCGCGGCCAGGTCAATCGCCACCAGTTCATTGCTGTCCTGCATGGTTGAATAAACCGTCGTGCTTTTGCTGTCGATCCACAAATGGCTGGGGGTTTTGCTGGTGGCAATGCGTTTAACCAACGTAATGTCATTGCCATCCCAGCGGTAAATGTCGATGTGATTGAGCCGGTTGGCGGCCGTGACAAACCATTTCATGTCAGGCGAAAACCGCAAATGATACGGGTCAATGATGCCGCGAATCGTGCGCTGCACTTCAGCCGTTTTGGGGTCAATAAAGGTCAGTGTGTCAGACAGCGCATTGGCCACAATGAGCGATTTTTCGTCCGGCGTCAGGTACAGGTGGTGCGGCTCTTTGCCAGTGGCAATGCGTTTGGTCTCCGTCCAGGTGGCGGGGTTGATGACGCTGACGCTGGCATCGAGCGAATTGAGCACAAAAATCGGCGTTGAAATTGACGTCGCAACGCTTTGAGCCAAGGCAGGTAAGGCGGACGCCATACTGACGGCAAAGACCAACGTTGCGCGCCTGGATAAATTGGGCGGGACTGATGCTAAAAAATTCACAGGATTCACTTAAAAAAAGGGCTCTTTTCAGGGCAATCCTCTAGTGTAATGGCGTGCCGCGCGTTATCGGGCTTGTTAATGTGTATAAGTCTTGCAGATACGGGGTCATGGTGTTTGGGCTTGCGTGTGTGAGGGAGGGTGCTGGCTACGCGCTTTGCTACGTGTCCCCCGCCCCCTTGGGGCTCCTCCTTGACCTACGCAAAGCGCGTAGCCAGCACGCTCATTTAACAATTGACGTGATTTAAGCAGTTTGAATACATCACGATGTCTAGCAACGGATACGGGGTGTGTCCTGCAGCGAAGTCAAGGAGGAGGCCGCAGGCCGGAGGACATGAGCGGAGGGGCATACGCCGTAACCGTTGCGAGTCAAGACGCACATCACCTAGCATCACACCAAAAAAATCAATCCAGCTTGGCCCCAGAAGCCTTGACCGCCAAAGCCCACCGCGGCGTCTCGTTAACCAAAAACTGGGCAAATTCATCACTGCCCAAAAAGGCCGGATCAGCACCCTGCGTCACCATACGGTTTCTGATGTCTGGACTTGTCATGACCTGTTTGAAAGCATCGCTGAGTTTTGCCGTAATGTCTTTGGGCAAACCTGCCGGTGCCAGAAAGCCGTAAAACCCGACCACTTCAAAACCCTTGATGCCCGATTCCATCACTGTCGGTATGTCGGGCAATGCCGGATTGCGCTCTTTGCTGGTCACGGCCAGGGCGCGCACTTTGCCCTGCTTGTGGTAATTGGCCGCCTGCGGGATGGACTCCGCCATGAACTGCACTTGCCCGCCCATCACGTCTGTAAATGCGGGTGCGCTGCCACGGTAAGGGATATGCACCATGAACAAACCTGTGGCGCTTTTAAACATCTCCGGCACCAGGTGGCTGATGCCGCCATTGCCCGCCGAGCCGTAGTTGATTTGGCCAGGCTTTGACTTGGCGTAGGCAATGAATTCTTTGAGTGTATTGGCAGGCACTTTGGGGTTGACCAGAAGCGCCAGTGGCTGCATGGCGGTGCGTGCAATTGGTGTGAAGTCTTTCAATGTGTTGTAAGGCAGCCTGGTATAAAGCGCGGGATTGATCACCATCACCCCGGTGTTGGCCAGCATCAGCGTGTAGCCGTCAGCGGGGGCCTTCATCACATCCTGCGCACCCACTGTGCCTCCTGCGCCAGACTTGTAGTCAATGATGATGGGTTGACCCAAAACGGCTTGCAGTCTGTCAGTCAACAGTCTGGCATGCTGGTCAAGCGGGCCGCCTGCGGGGAAGCCAATCACTACGCGGATGGGCTTGTCGGGGTAGGCAGCAAAGGTGCTGGTTGTGATGAGCGATATGGCTATGAAGGCGGTGGTCAAAAAGTGTTTCATGGTGTGTTCATTGGCAGTTGGATGAATCAATGATAGCCACCAACTGACACATCTCGTCCCTGACGAGACACTGTTTTATCAAGAACTTCCCCGATCAACACAAAAAAGATGTGCGAGTTCACACTCAAAGTCATTGTTATCTTTGTGTATCTGTAGCCGCAAGGTTTGACAGGAGCCATGTCCTCAAAACGTTCACCGAAGGAAGACTTCCTTTGTCTTCCTTCGCGCACAGGTAGTAGCCTTGGAGTGCTTTGTATGCTTTTGGAAACGGATTGATCAATCGTCCGGACGCCATTTCCTCCTCAACCAGGCAGGCCGGTACCAGCCCGATTCCGAACCCCGACAAAGCAGCTTTAACAATGAGCGAATACTGGTCAAAACGTGGACCGACCAAACCGTTGCTACCTTTGAGATCAAAACAATTGCACCAGTCTTGCCAGGCATACGGAACTTCAATATGTTGAAGAAGAGTAGATTGCGACAGTTTGTCAGCGCTAACTGCTTTTTTACTTTTAAAAAATTGAGGAGCACATATAGGAATTGTGTTTTTACCCGTCAGATAAATCGCTGAAGCACCTGGCCACTCCCCTTCGCCAAACTGAATGGCGGCATCAAGCTCCTGATCTTGCGAGAAATTGTGACTATGTGTGTAGCGAACGAAGTTAAGTGTGACGTCGGGCTGCTCTGCCTTGAACTGAGCCAGCCTTGGTAACAACCACTGCATGGCAAAGCTGGGCGGTACGGAGAGGTTCAAGACGCCGCCTTTTCCGCGGTGTGACATTAAATGTGCAGTCGCTGTTTCAAGCTGATTCAAGGCTTTGCGCACCGAAGGCAGGTAAGTGTGCCCGGCTTCAGACAACTCCAGTCGTTGGTGTGCTCTGGTAAAGACTGCAACACCCAAATAGTCCTCAAGGTTGGCCACTTGCCGACTCACAGCGCCTTGCGTGACAAACAACTCGACCGCAGCGCGGGTGAAATTGAGATGCCTGGCGGTTGCTTCAAATGCCTGAAGCTCTGTTAGTGACGGGCAAAGTCTTCTCATAATCAGTATTCCAAAACGTAATGGCAAACAGATAAAAAATCGTTTTGTAAATAGTCACACTACTTTCACAATCTGCATAACCTACCAATACTTCAAATGGTTAGATAACCCAGAAATCAGCAGTATCCAGCCAAAACAAACACCATGTCAACCAGCTCACAAGATCATGATGAACGCATTGTTTTACACAATTGTGCAGTGCTGGACACCGTTAACGGCAAGTTGATCAGCGGGTCACATATTCTCATTGGTCATGGTCGAATCATCCAGGTGTCGCAAGAGCCGATTTATGGGCCGGGTATGCAAGCGATCAACATGAATGGATTGGTCGTGATGCCGGGGCTGATTGACTGCCATGTGCATTGCATGGCATCCAACCTTAATTTGCGACTCAATGCGAATTTACCAAATGTTTTTGCGGCACTCAAATCGCTCCCCATTCTGGAAGGAATGTTGTTCAGGGGCTTTACGACAGTGCGTGATGCAGGCGGCGCAGACTGGTCGCTGAGCGAAGCAACGCGAACCGGTTTGGTCAAAGGACCTCGAATATTTCCTGCTGGTAAAGCGCTGTCACAAACAGGTGGACATGGTGACTTCAGACCCCGCAGTGATGTGATTGAGCCTTGTGCCTGCGCGCAAAAACTGGGTTCCATTTCCCGAATCGTTGACGGAGTCGATGCGGTTCGGCTGGCCGTACGTGAAGAAATCCAGAAGGGTGCAACGCAGATCAAAATCATGGCCTCTGGCGGTATTGCGTCGCCAAACGATCCGATTCACTTTTTGGGTTTTAGTGAAGATGAGATTCGGGCAGCAGTCGAAGAAGCAGGCAACGCGGGCACTTACGTCATGGCGCATGCCTACACACCAGAGGCGATCATCAGGGCGGTGCGCTGTGGGGTGAGAACCATTGAGCACGGCAGTTTGATCAATCAGGCGGCAGCTGATGTCATGGCCCGGGCTGGGGCGTTTCTTGTGCCCACCACCATCACATACGAAGCGCTGGCTGCCGACGGTGCGAAGCTGGGCTTTCCTGCTGCATCCATCGCCAAGTTAGAAGCGGTTCGTGTCGCTGCAAAGGCGGCTTTAAAGATTGCCGAGGCGGCTGGTGTGCAGGTCGCCTATGGCTCTGACCTGTTGGGTGAATCGCACGCGCATCAATCCAGTGAGCTTCAAATCCGTGCTGATGCATCAGGCAACGCCCAGGCAATTCGTTCTGCCACTACCGTTGCGGCGGCTGTGTTGCAAATGCAGGGTGAGCTGGGTGTCATCCAGGCGGGCGCGGTAGCGGATTTGCTGGTGATTGACGGCAACCCACTGCAAGATATTCGGCTGTTGCTGAATCAGGGTGAACACATCAGAGCCATCATGAAAGATGGCCAGTTTGTAAAAAATACATTGGCTTTCAGAATCGAAAAATGAGACGTCGTTATTATTTTTTCATTGCTTTATTACCCCAACCAGGAGCTACCCATGAAATTTCAACGCAGAAAAATGCTCAGTCTCGCTGCTGCAGGCGTGGCCTTGTCCAGCGTTCCGTCTTTGGTGCTGTCACAGACGGCAAGCACGTTCAGAATCGGAGCTTTGAACCCCATCACCGGGGCGGGGGCGCCTTATGGTTCTGGCATGCAAAAAGCCATTCAGCTGGCGGTTGAAGAAGTCAATGCGGCAGGTGGTGCGGCGGGGCGCAAGCTGGAGGCTTTTTATGAAGACGACCAGACCCAGCCACAAGCGGGTGTGCTGGCGGCTAAAAAACTGATTGAAGTTAACAAGGTCGAGGCATTGATTGGCACCTGGGCTTCTGGCGTGACGCTGGCTGTCATGCCCTTGACGGATGAAGCCAACTTGATCCAGATGAATGTATCGGGTGCGCCCGCTATTTCGACACTGGACAAAAAGGACCTGGTCTGGCGCTTTCAAGCCACCAATGACCGCTTTGGCGCGGCATTTGCCGAGATCGCCAAAAAGCGCGGCTTCAAGCGACCGGCCACCATGGCGTTTAACAATGCATCGGGCCGCGGCAACACCGATGGCTTTAAACGGGTGTGGGAGGCGGGCGGTGGCAAGGTGGTGTCAGAAGTGGTGTACGAGCCGAACCGCCCCAGCTACCGGTCAGAGCTGCAAAAAGTATTGGCAGAAAAACCAGACGTGATCGTGATGGGTTCTTACCTGCCTGACACCACGATCATTTTGCGCGAGTGGTATCAGTCAGGCGACAAAGTGGCCTGGATTATTCCCGGCTGGGCGGCCAACCCTGAGCTGATCAAGGCCGTCGGGCCGGAAATTACCCAAGGCATTATTTCTGTCGACACCGTATCCAATGACGGCGCTCCCAGCAACAAACAGTTTGCCGAGCGTTTCCAGAAAGCTGCGGGCTCTGCTGCCAGCGCCAACATTTATGCAGCCATGTGCTACGACATGGTGATTTCGCTGGCGCTGGCGATTGAATTGGCAGGCGCAAAAGCCACGCCCCAACAGGTCAGCAACCGTATCCGCGATGTGAGCAACCCACCCGGCACGGCGGTGGGATCTTTTGCCCAAGGCAAGCAGTTGATTGGTACCAAACAAAAAATCAACTACGAAGGCGCGTCGAGCAAGCTGGACTTCGATGCCAGCGGCGATGCAAAACCCGACTTTGGCGTGTATGTGATTGAGGCGGGTCAACTGGTACGCCGCGACACCATCTCCATCGGCTAACCCCTGGGGGTTTGCGCATGTCGTTTTCTTTTCTGGTCAATCTGGTGATCAATGGTCTGGTTGAAGGCCTGATCATTGCCCTGCCTGCATTGGCACTCACGCTGGTGATGGGTATCTGCAAATTCCCAAATGCTTCAGCGGGCGACATGATGACCATTGGTGCATATGCTGCGTTAACGTTTCACACCACGGGATTGCCTCTGTTTGTTCTGGCAGTTGTTGGTGCGATGGCGTTCAGTGCAGTGGTGTCATGGGGTTCTTATCGCCTCATCTTCAGCCGCATTACCAAAGCGCCGATGGTGGCAAGTTTGCTGGCGGCGATTGGCCTGGCTTTTTTGATGCGCAGCATTCTTGCTTTGAGCGTTGGGCACGAGCCGCGAACTTTTAAGTTGCCTTTGGTACGTGCGTGGAATTTTGATGGTGTTCGCATCCTCCCTACTGACCTGATGATTGCTGCCGCTGCTGCTATCGCTATGGCGGCTGTCTTTTGTTTGCTCGGTTTGACCGATGCTGGCCGCAAACTGCGTGCAGTTGCTGACAACCCTGATCTGGCCAGACTCAGCGGTATTCGCTCAGGCAGGCTGATGTGGTTGCTGTGGGCGATGGCTGGCGCACTGGCTGGACTGGGCGGCGTACTGATTGGCGTGAAAGGGGTGCTGACACCCGAGATTGGATGGGAGTTTGTACTGCCTGCTTTTGCCGCTGTCATCCTGGGTGGCATCGGAAGTCCTGTTGGTGCGGTAGCGGGGGCTGTGATTATGGGTATAGCGCAAGAGCTGTCTGTCCCTTTGGTGGGTCCCAGCTACAAATTGGTGGTGGCTTTCGCTGTGATGGTGCTGGTGCTTTTGTTCAGGCCGGCCGGATTATTTGGCAGCCCAGAAAAGGTCAGGTAATACATGGACGCATATCTTGTATCCATTGGCATTGTGGTTTTGATTTATGCCTTGCTCGCGATTGGCCTGAATCTGCAATATGGCGAAACCGGGTTGATTAATTTTGGTCATGTTGCATTCTTTGCAATTGGCGCCTACACCTCCGCGTTGTTGTCGCTCAAAGGTATCTCTTTGTGGCTGACATTTCCTGCGGCAGCCGTGGTGGCTGGATTGGCAGCCATTCCGTTGGGCATGGCGGCGCTGCGGCTGCGTGAAGATTATTTGGCGATAGTCACGCTCGGTTTTTCTGAAACTACCCGGCTGGTGATCCAGCAAGAGGAGTGGTTGACGCGGGGTGTGCAGGGCCTTCCGGGCATACCAGCCTTGTTCGCATCTGCTGGCACGTCAACGCGAAACCTGCTTCAGCTTGGGCTACTTGCTTGCGTCGTTGCTGCAACAATTGTGGCGGTCAAGCTGCTGCAAAAAAGCGCATTTGGTCGTTTGTTGCGCGCTATTCGCGACAACGAACCAGCAGTCACGGCGATAGGCAAAGACCCGGCTGGCTACAAAATTCGCGTCTTCATGCTGGGTGCAGCACTGGCGGGCATTGCGGGGGCTTTTTATGCGCATTTCATCACCTTCATCACGCCAGAACAGTTTATTCCGCTGGTGACTTTTTATGTCTGGATGAGCATTATTTTGGGTGGTGTCGGTTCCATGCGCGGCGCATTGTTTGGCACGCTGGTGTTGGTGTTTTTTCTGGAAGGCTCAAGATTTTTACGTGACCTGGTGCCGAGTATTGCGGAATCCCAAATGGCGCACATCCGCCTTGGCGTAATCGGACTTGCGTTGATTTTGTGCATGATCTACCGACCGCAAGGATTTTTCGGAAAGCGGGGTTCGTGATGCTGGTGGCAGAAAACATCACCGTCAGGTTTGGAGCTTTTACCGCCGTGGATAACGTCAGTTTGCGTGTGGCACCGGGTGAACTGCTGGGGCTTGCGGGTACCAATGGGGCAGGCAAATCAACGCTTTTTGCGGCCATTGCAGGACAGATGCAGCCTTGCGCGGGCCGTATCCTGTTTGCTGGGTCAGACATCACCCGGCAACCAGCCTACAAGCGTGCTGCCCACGGATTGGCACGGACCTTTCAAGTCCCGCGCGAGTTTGGCAGCCTGAGTGTTCTGGAGAATCTTTTGGCTGCGGCGCCTAACGAAAAGAGTGAATCCATGCTGGCCGCCTGGATGTTTCGCAGAGCCGCTGCAAAGTGTGAAAAATCCTGGATCTTGCACGCAGAAGAAGTGCTGGATATTTTGGGTTTGACACACATTCGCGACTTGCCCGCAGCGGGGCTTTCAGGGGGTCAAAAAAAGTTGCTTGAACTGGCCAGAATCATGATGCGCGAACCTAAAGTGGTGCTGCTTGATGAGCCGTTTGCAGGTGTGAATCCTGTATTGATTGGCGAGATCATGAAGGCTTTGAAAACCTTAAGCAATGAAGGAATCGCACTGGTGGTGGTGGAGCATCATTTGCAGGCTCTCAAATCCTTGGTCAGCAGGCTGGTGGTGATGGATCAGGGGAAAATATTGGCAGAAGGCGACCCCACCAAGGTGCTGGACAGTGAACAGGTCAAAGCTGCCTATATGGGGGGTGTGGCATGAGCGCGCTGATCCCGTCCAGCGAGGTGCTAAAGGCTGCACATGTGTCGGGCGGTTATGGTGAAATTGACATCATCAAAGACATCAGCCTGGTGCTTTACAACCAGGAAATTGTTACCATTGCGGGCACTAATGGTGCTGGTAAATCGACCTTGCTTCGGGCTCTTTTAGGGATGCTGCCGCGCGTCAAAGGCGATTTGCAATTGAACGGCAATGACATCACGCGCCTGAGCGTGGAAGAGCGTGTTGAGGCAGGTTTGGCTTGTGTACCGCAAGTTGCCAATGTATTCAGAACATTGACCGTATATGAGAATCTTCAGATCTCTTCAGCAGACGTGAAGCATGCAAACTTTGACAGTATTTTTTCAACTTTCCCCATCTTGAAGCAGCGCTCCAGGCAATCGGCAGGTTCACTGTCAGGCGGAGAGCGACAGCAACTGGCGATAGCACGCGCGCTGATTCGCCAGCCCAGTGTGATAGTTCTGGACGAACCTACCGCAGCGCTCGCGCCGTCTCTGGTGTGCAGCATTTTTGACATCATTGTTCAGTTGCCGTCGCAGGATGTCAGTGTTCTTTTGGTAGAGCAGCGCGCACGCCAGGCACTGGCAATCAGCAACCGGGGCTACATCCTGGACCAAGGCCAGATCGTGTTGTCTGGCACCGGTGCTGAGCTGCTTGACAACGAAGATATGGCCCGTTTGTATTTGGGAACCTCAGAACACACTTGAGTCATTGCTTGAACCTCTTCGTCTCATGCCCCGCAGGCTTGAGACTTCCAAAAAACCTTTGAAAAATTGGTCATTTATTGTGAATCTCATCCCTAGCGTACCGATACCCAAAAACGAGCCTACCCTCAACTATGCCCCCGATAGCGTTGAAAGAAGCAAAATCGAAGTTGAACTGCGAATGCAGCTCAGCAGTGTGATCGACATACCGATGGTGATTGGCGGCAGCGAGTACCGCTCAAATACTGTTCCAGTGATGATGCCCCATCAGCACAGCCAGAAAATTGCCCAGGTGCATCAAGCAGATACGCCGCACATTCAATTGGCGGTTGAAGCAACACGAACTGCGGGGCGTGAATGGGCGACCTGGTCGTTTGAAGAGCGCGGGGCTATTTTTCTAAAGGCCGCCGATTTGCTGGCAGGCCCTTGGCGCGAGCGTATCAACGCCGCCACCATGTTAGGACAAAGCAAGACGGTGTACCAGGCTGAAATCGACTCGGCTTGCGAGTTGATTGATTTTTTACGTTTTAACGTGTCATTCGCGCAAAAAATTTATCAAGAGCAACCTCAATCCTCATCCGGCATGTGGAACCAGCTGGATTACCGTCCGTTGGAAGGCTTTGTGTACGCGGTGACGCCTTTTAATTTCACAGCCATTGCAGGTAACCTTGCTGTTGTACCAGTGTTGATGGGCAATACAGTCATTTGGAAACCGACCAACACAGCTAGTCTGAGCAACTACATGTTCATGCAGATTCTGACTGAGGCTGGTCTGCCACCGGGGGTGATCAACTTTTTGCCGGGTGATGCAGAACGTATCAGCCATGAGCTGTTGACAGAGCCGACACTGGCAGGCATCCATTTCACGGGTTCTACGGCTGTATTTAACAAGCTGTGGGGTATGGTGGGCACGCAAATTTCCAGCTATCGCAGCTACCCGCGCATGGTGGGTGAAACAGGCGGAAAAGATTTTGTACTGGCGCATGCGTCTGCCGATGTCGATGTGCTGACGGTTGCTTTGGTGCGAGGTGCTTTTGAATATCAGGGCCAAAAGTGCAGTGCTGCTTCTCGCGCTTATATTCCAAAATCGGTATGGAAAACGCTGAAACCCAGGCTTCTTGAGATGGTGAGTAGCCTGAAAATGGGATCCGTCACTGATTTTTCTAACTTCATGGGTGCTGTGATTGATGCACGCGCGTTCGCAAGAATTTCCGGCTATTTAAGTCAAGTCAAAACAGCGTCGCAAGCGCGGTTTTTAACGGGTGGTACTGCAGATGCCAAAGAAGGCTACTTTGTTGAACCCACTGTGATTGAAGTTGATGACCCAGCGTTCACGACCATGCGTGAGGAAATTTTTGGGCCAGTGTTGTCTGTATTTGTGTATGAAGACAGCAAGTGGGACGATGTGCTCAGGCTGGTGGACACCACCAGTCCGTATGCGCTAACAGGTGCAATTTTTGCGCAAGACCGACAGGCTGTACAACAGGCACAGCGTGTCTTGCGGTTCGCAGCAGGTAATTTTTATATCAACGACAAACCTACTGGCGCGGTTGTAGGGCAACAGCCCTTCGGTGGAGGGCGTGCCAGTGGTACAAATGACAAGGCGGGCTCACCCTTAAATTTGCTGCGCTGGATATCACCAAGGACTATTAAAGAAAATTTTGTTCCTTCAAAAAATTACGACTATTCATACATGACTTAGCATTCGTTTTATGAATCGATTGATTGGAATTCGTCCCTGACGCGACACTTTTTTCTCAGGAGCTACCCCGATGCGCCACCGGCCAAGTGCAGTTAGGCTAGGCACAACTCTTGGAGCACTGTTTGTCACTGCCTTCTCACCAACGCCACTACGCCATCTGGCCTAAACGCATTCCGCGCAACATCACCGCGCCCGCCACATCGTTGTGGCTAAATCTGGCCATCAATGCGCTGCGTTTTCCTGACAAGCCTGCGTTGGTCTTTTTTGACCGGACCTTGACTTACCGCCAGGTATTGAATCAAGCCGAGGCACTGGCCGCAACGCTGGCACGCATGGGCGTCAAAAAAGGCGACCGGGTGGTGCTGAACATGCAAAACTGCCCGCAGTGGGTGGTGGCGCATTTTGCTATTTTGCGAGCCAATGCGGTGGTGGTGCCTGTTAACCCGATGAACCGGGCTGAGGAGCTGAAGCATTACATTCTGGACCCAGACGCCAAAGTTGCCATTACGTCCGCTGACCTGGCTGCCGAACTGGCCAAGGCCAATGCGCAGCTCTCGGCCACTGAGCGATTGAGCCATGTCATCGTCACCCATTACAGCGATGCGTTTGATATGTCGTCGCCCGATGCCGCCATGCCTGAGGCTTGGGGCAATTGGTTGGGCACACGGCATGAGCTTCCCGCTCTTGATGGCGGTCAAGTGGTGTCTTGGGTTGATGCGCTGGCGGGTGGCACGGCTGACTTGCCTCTTCATACCGCGACGCCCCATGACCTGGCCGTACTGCCCTACACAAGCGGCACCACCGGCTTGCCCAAAGGCTGCATGCACACGCACGCCAGCATCATGCACAACGCGGTAGCTACAGCGCTGTGGGGCAGTGCGAATTTTGAGAATG
>ENA-OFCF01000762-OFCF01000762.1-metagenomes-genome-assembly--contig:-NODE-762-length-13589-cov-7.711837_pt1 | contig 13589 bp, 5 predicted proteins | sample MGYA00153387_OFCF01 | MGnify analysis MGYA00153387
TCTTTATCCAGTTTTGTTCCACACTACGCGGATCAGATCGATGCCTACATCGCTGAGCGCCACCCCGGTGAAAAGATAACGCGCCAGTCGGTCAGTAACACGGCCCCTCGAATCACCGGTGCGAACCATCTGACTTTCCTTCCCGGTGAAACTGCAAAATCTCCAAACCTTCAAATCATCGACGATACGCCACCGACGAATGGCGTTTCGCTAGTGGCCACTTCCTCGGACCAGTCGGTATTGCCGGACAGCTCATTCTCCTACAGTGGCATTGGCAACACAGGAAATTTAATCGTCACACCGCCGGCTGGTGCGAGCGGGAAAGCCACAGTGACGCTGACAGCAAGTGACGACATTTTAACAGCGAGTAAAAAGTTTGCAGTTACTCTCATCAATTCAGCAGCAGGTGTGCCGACGACATTACAAGGCGGCAGCTTTGAGACTCCGGTGGTCAGCGGTGAACCCGGCGGGTTCAAGTATGGCCCGTCAGGCTCGGGCTGGTCATTCAACGCTGAATCCGTCATCCAATCCAATGGAAGCGCGTGGCAAGGCTCGTTTGCGCCGGATGGAACTCAGACTGCGGCTCTACAAGGAGGCGCAGCCGGGCTTGGCGCAATAAGCCAAGCACTCAATTTAGCAGCTGGAAGTTATGTCCTGCGATTTCAGGCAGCGCGTAGAACCAACCAGTCGCAGTTGGTTAGGTTCAGCGTGGATGACAACCAAATAGGCGCTTTGATTGAGCCGACAAGCAACAGTTTCGATACTTATACATTGCAACCTTTTACGGTCACCGCAGGGGTTCACAATCTCCGGTTTGAAGTGGTCAATGGTTACGGTGATAACAGCACCTTCATCGACCTTGTGGAGATGGCGCCTGCTGCAGTCGGCTTCCCAGCATACGTCACGCCCGCCGTCCAAGGCCATAGTTTTGAAACTCCGGTGGTCAGTAATGCCGCAGGCAGGTATCTTTCCATACCTGCGGGCTCTGGTTGGAGATTTACTGGAGGCTCGGGCATTCAAGCCAATGGCAGTGCTTATGGAGCTTCCAATGCGCCTGACGGCAGTCAGGCCGCCCTCTTGCAAGGAGGCGCAGTGAGCCAAAGAATTACTTTTGTTGCTGGCACTTATAATCTTAGTTTTTTAGCAGCGCGTCGAGATAGCCAAATTCAGCCTATTAAAATTAGCGTCAATGGCATTCAAGTTGGGCCAATCACCACTCCTGCGGCAGCAACTTTTAACAAATATACCACGCCGGCCTTTACTGTTGCTGCGGGTAGTTACACGGTTCGTCTAGAAGCCACAAACACTGTAGATGACAGAACCTCCTTTGTTGACAAAGTGGAAATCAAAGGCCTTGAACCGTCAGTTTCTGACATCGTCATCCCATCGACTGTGGCAGACGCGCAACCGTTAAAAATGCTCAGCGGCGGCAGTCAACGAGGGGTTGAATACCTCCGCCCGACCTTCGATTCAGCTCGGTCGGTCGCTGAAACCAGCATCAATCTAATCAACTGGCTTCCGGTCTCGGAAGTGCCTTCGCTAAATACCTCACTGATGCCTTCTGGTAATGGCACCGAGAAGGTCACCATTCAGGTTCAAGATGCAGCCACCCGTCGCTTTTTCCGTCTTCGGGATTAGAGACTATCATGAGTGATCATTGAGGAGGATCAAGGATTCAACGAGACGCGGTAGAAACGCCGGGTGGCGGTGCCTCCGGTGGGATCGGTGAGGGTTGCGGGCGCGTTGTTACCGGTGTGGGCTGGGCCGATGTCCTGCCACGGGCCGGATAAATTCTCTGAGCTTTGGAGTTGATAGAGATGCCCGGTGTAGGTGGTGAGGGTCACCGAGAATGCCGGGCCGGATCGTTCGCAGGAGTCGATTTTCACCGCGCTGCGGCCGAGGACGATGCCTTGGTTGACGAAGCCTGCGGGCAGGGTGCCGGACCAGGTCATGATGTCGAGGATGCCGGTGTTCGTAAATGCACCGGTGAATGCGAGTGTGGAATCGCCGACGAGGCGGAGTGTGCCGGAGTTAGTGAGTGAGCCGCTGCCGGTGAGGCTGCCCGCGAAGGTGGCGGCGTGGTTGTTTCCGGTGATGATGAGGTCGGTGTTTGCTAGATTGATAGAAGATCCTGCAATGCCTGCCAACGAGTCCAGAGTGACGCTGCCGGGGCCGGGCTGGAAGGATGCGGTCGCGCCAGTGAGCGCCAGAGTGGCGGCAGTCGGCAGCACTCCGGATTCTGCGGCGATGAAGCGGACATCGTCGAACAGAGTGGCACTGTCGGAGCCTTCCATCACTCCTTGGAATGCGAGCGTGTGGCTACCGGCGGTGAGATAAACGGCGGGAAGCTCGTGGCGGTTGAAATCTCCACCGCGTCCGAGGTGGCCGGATGGATAGGCGGCGAGCGGGATGCCATCGAGCAGAATGCGCAATCCGCTCGACGGGAAATTGGGGCGGTTAGCGGCGAGGAACGAGAGTCGGTAATAACCAGCGGCGTTGGCGCTGATCTCAGTGCTCATGATTCCGTTGTTTTGTAGAAATGCGACCTGCACGCCCGCCGGAGATGTGCCCACCCAGGGTGAGTTGTTGGAGGCGGTGCCGCTGGCGGCGCTGAAGGTCCAGCTTGTTCCGTTAGGATTGTAAGCCCAGCTTTGGGGATTGTAGGCGGGCGATTCGAAGCTGGCATTGGGAATCGTGACGCTGCCGGTGGTGGCGGCTCCGAGTTTCAACGCCCCGTCCTCGATGGTGATCGAGCCCGAGATCGCGGCGGTTCCTCCGGCGAAGGAGAGCGAGCCGGTGCCGAGCTTGAGTAAACCGCCAACGTTAGATGAATGCAGCGGTGTAGCCCAGACGATGTGATTGCCGCCTGTATCAATTCTAACGGGGCTGGTGCTGTGGCGGATGCGGCTGGAGAGGTCCTGTGAATTTCCGGGTAGCAGTCGCAGCGTGCCGCCTTCAAAAATAAGGTTTCCCTCCGCACCCAGTGCACCACTGCGGACGGCGAGCGTGCCAGCGCTGAGAATGGTGTTGCCGCTGACGTTAGATGGCAAATCGAGCACCAGCGTGCCGCTGCCGATTTTGGATAGTCCGGCCGAGCCCGCCAGCGTGAGCGGTCCGCCGGGGTTGGATTCATGGAAGGTGGCGGTGATTTCATCTGCGACGTTGATCCGACCGCTGGCCAGCGTGAGCACGGGTGCGCCGGATGGCTGAATGTGATAGTCTTTGCCAGAAAATGATAGATCGCCGATGGCAAAGCTGGTCGTCCATGGCACGGCGGTGGACGCGCCGAGGCCGGAGAAATTCACGTTGTCGCCGGAGCGGAAGCGGGATGCGACCGGGACGCCGCCGGTGAAATGATCGAAGCCCGTGCCCCATGCGGCGGTGCCTGGACCAGCATTTTCGCCATTGCCGGTCCAAGTGACAGTGACCGGCTCAAGTGCAATGACCGTGTTGCGCGGATTCCAAGCATCAGCGCCTTGGAGCGTGAGAGTCAGGCTGCCATTGGCTTGGGTGACGAGGGAAACCGGGCGGGAGTTTTCTAACAAACTCGCAGAACGATAACCCCGACCATCGGCGGGTGCGGGCAGTGTTAGGGAATTCCCGGCAGGTGGACGCAGGACGTGGACAAACTCGCGCCCGTCGGCAGCGGAGCGGGTGGCGGTGATTCCGCTGTCGAGGCTGTTGATGGTCGAGTTCGGTGGTGTGATCCACGATTGGCTCGGGTAGGTGTTGCAGATCGACGGTCGAATCGGCGCGATCCAAGTGCCGAGTTGCTGCATTTGTTCGAGCACGCCGGTTTCCCAACCGCCGCCGGCGTAAGGGCCGGACGCCCAGTTGATCCCGCCGCCATCGGGTGAGTTCACCCCGGCCCGCAACACGGTGAGGCGAAACATTTCGGTGGCGTTGTAGCGTGGCGTAGGGGATCCGGGTGCTTGTGCTGCCCACCAATTGCTGCCCATCACGATCGACATCTGGCGGCCGGAAGCGGGCCAGTTATCCGGGTTCGTGCCGGGCACCCATGCGCCCCAGTAATTCACCTCAGTGGCCAGGATATCGGAACTGTAAAGGCTGCCCCAGTCATTCTGTATCATCAGCAAATTCGGTTGGCGGCTCTTGATCGTGTGGCGCAGGCGCGGGTAATCCACCACCCGCCAACTGTCGCCAGCGGTGCTGCCTTCATCGACAAATAAGCCATCGATCCGGCTGCCGTAGCGGTTGATCAGATCGGCGTAGATGTCATTGACGAAGTTGTTCCATTTTGGGCGGTCGAATTTGGTCCAATCCGGATCATTGCCATTGGGTCCGCCCCAGCCGGTGGTGATTTGATCGGCGTTGTTCAAATCATGGCCGACGCGCGGGTGGGTGTAGATCAACACCCGGATGCCCTTGGCTTTGACCGCGTCGATCATATCTCCCAGCAAATCGCGATTGACGGTGTGACCGGGCATCCATTGTTCCATCGCCGTGCTCGGCCAGAGACAGACTTTATTCATGTGCCAGGCGGAGAAAAGCACATACTCGACCCCCATCGATTGCAGATCTTCGGCGAAACCGGGAGCGTCGAAAAGATCCGCCAGGTCGTTGACGTTGGCGGGTCTTTCCCCATTGGACTTGAGTGTGCCGCCGAGTACGTAAGTCACGAAGTAACCGTATTTCATCCGGCGGAAACCGGAAATGCCATCGCCCTCGCCGGGCCGGGGAGGATGGGTGAAAGTGATGGGGCCAGTATTGACGGTTAGAGTCCCGGTGCCGGAAATACGACCGGGGTGGGTGGCTGCATTGTAAACGCCGGGTGTGAGAGAAACGCCGCCGATGACCAGCGAGCGGACGGCATTTGAGCCAGAAAAATCGAGTGCCAGCGTGGCATCTGCGGCGATCTCGACTTGCGATGTCGCCTGCAAAGAGGGGCGGGTGAGCCTGAGTGTGCCGCCTTCAACGATGGTGGCACCGCGGAAGGTGTTGGAGCCGGTGAGCGTGAGCGTGCCGATGCCGCGTTTGGTGAGGCCGCCGCTTCCTGCCGCACGCAAGTTGGCGTTGATGCCCACCTGATGGCCGTCGGTGTCAATGATGGCGCCGCCATTGCCGACGTAGGCGTTGTCGGCCTTGTAATCATTGGCAGCGTTGTACTCCCCGCCGTAAAGCGTGAGGAAATCCGGGTTGTCTGCGGTGGTTTGAACCGTGCCGCCGTTGAAGGTCATCCATGCGTTATTGATCGGGGCGATCTCGCGGTCGGCGACTCGGATCGATGGCGTGCGGAGCGTGCCGCCATTCAGGTCGATGGCAAAAGTAACGCTGCCTGAGGTCGAGCCGTCGATGCCACCGGTGGCGGTCACGGTGCCATCGGAAATAACAAGCCGCGCCCAGTTGGGGCTGGCGGAATTGGCGATGATTCGGCTGGTGGTGAAAGTGCCGCCAGTGATCGCGAGATTGGCCCGGCCGATGCGGGTGTCGCCCGCGATCTGGACTGTCGAGTTGATTTGCAACACCGGATTGTTTGAGTAGATATAATAATTGGCAGCATCTCCCTGATAGATCAGATCGCCGCTCACTGAGAGCATTCCGCCGGTGAAATTCCAACTGCGATTCGCCAATGCGTCGCCAAGTGTGACAGATGCGGCGGAGCGAGTTCCGCTGAGAGTGACTGCGGCGCCGCTCGTGTTATTGAAAACCGCATCATTGCCGTCGATCCAGACTGCCCCGGCTCCTGACCAATTGGGAGAGCTGTTATTCCATGTTCCTGAGCCAGCCGCCCATTGGAAAGTGGCGGCGTTAGTCGTCACGGCGGTCAAAGCAAGCAGTGAGAACAGGGAGCGGGTGAACCGGGAGAGCGGAATTGTGAGAAAGTGGTTTGTCATTGGGATGGATAAAAAACAGGCTTTTTTAAATTTATGCTTCAGTTCATTTGCCCGCTCAATAACAGAGCAGCGCGGTAAACGAGTTACCGACGCTGCTCTGCTATTGAAGATGCCCCTCACGAGGCACTGAAGTTTATCATCGGATTATGCACGGCGGCGGCGTAGCAGCGCCAATAAACCAATGCCGCCTAACAACGCTGTCGATGGTTCCGGCACCACTGCGGAGAGCGAGAAATTACTGACAGTCGAGGTCGCAGTTTGAACGCCAAAACCGACGTGGGTAATGGTTGGATTGGCTGCGTAGGTCACAGTGTTAGAATTTACGCCGTCGATTGTGGCATAAGTTGACCACAATGCATTCGTCGCATCCAATGTGATAGTGAGAATCTGAGTCCCATCTGCAGTGGAAGACCAAGCACCTGGATTGGCGGTTGCCGGACCACCAAAAAACTGAGGGGCAGAAGTGTCACCATTCTCTGACTGCAAAAGTGCCCATGCGGTTTTATCTCCGATGGTATGCCATGCCCCGCTGGTTGTGGCATCATCCGAAAAACCCAATGCAGACCAGCCGGCACCAACATTGGTGATGGTGGCCTGTAGGGTGTAAACATAACCCGTAGTGATCGTGATGGGCAGAAATGCCATTGTATTATTCAGCACGGCAGCGCCACCGGCAGTTTCGTTGATGCTCCCTGCCGCCGTCCAAGTGGCACTAGCGGTGCCACCGGCAAAAGCGGCGGAGGTATCGGCGGTCGTGCCCTCCAGCGCGGTATCCGAGCCGGTGAGCGAATCTGAGTAAATCGTCGCAGCCGAGGCTGTGCCGATGACGGAAATCGCTGCGAGGGCAGCAACCATGTATTTTGGGCGTATTTTCATATATTATGTTTTATGTGTTCAGTTGATGGTGACCGGAGAGAGTAATCGGTCAAACCAAGATGATTAATATGGCATAAAAGCTTTGTCTTAAGCCATAGATTTACTGGTATTTTATTTGCATTTTTAAAACAACTCGCCGAGTCTATGCGACATGAAACTCATCGATACCACGTCCCCCAAAGCCCATGCTGGGATGGTGGCGCTGACGAGTGGGCCAGAATCTGATCGGGCGTCCTATTTGGCTCAGAAATTCCGGATCAACATGTTGGGCATGTACTTTGCAGTGGTCACAGCGGAGTGGGATTCCAACGGCAAAAAAGAGAGCAATTTTCTTCATCACATTGATATCTCGCTATCGGGCAATCGCCAACTGGAGCACCAGGGTAAAGTGCATCAGATGCAAGCAGGGGATGTTTGGTATCTCCCGGGCAACACTCCAGTGGCGAGAAAGTATCAGGAAAGCTGCGAGGTGCTGTATTTTCACGTCAGTTGTGACTGGTTGCCTGGGGTGGACCCGCTGCTAGACTGGCCAAGCCGTGGCCCTCGATTGATCGAAAAAATTGACCCCGCCTGTTGGCGTCCGTGGGTAACGCCTGAAAAGCCAATCACTGCAAGTGATTTGATCAGGCTGCGCGGCCAGCTGCTCAGTTGGATCGCGCTCGCTCTGCCAGAGCTAGAACAAATTCTAACTCATCACTTGGCCACGCATACCCAGTTTACCGCAGTATTCGAATACCTTGAAAATCACCTTTCAGCGGATTTGAGAATCTCAACCTTGGCGCAAATCCACGGCGTTTCCCAAGCTGCATTTACGATGGCGTTTTCTCGCAGTCTGGGCATCAGCCCGAAGGAATACATCACGCGCAGGCTCAATCAAAAAGCCATCGAATGGGTGATCAATACTGACTTGAGGATGAAAGAAATCTCCGAGAAATTGAACTTCAGCGACGAATACTATTTCAGCCGTTTTTTTCAAAAGCTGAATGGCAGTCCGCCATCACGCTACCGCCATACATTCTCTGGTCAGGCATCTGGATAGACTGGAAAAGAAATCGATCATGGCGGTGAAAACCTCACTCTAATCGTTGTTTGACCGCGCCTCGTGAAGGCATCGAGTGCGGGCATGTTACAAATGTTCATAAAAACGCGAGATAAGTGCATTGGAATGGACCGGGGTTCATGCCACCGTATGGCCAACAAATGATGCTTACAGACCAAGCGAAACCATTGAACTCAGTTCTGGATTGTGCCGCTGCCACGGCAGAAATGTTGTCTCACTTTAAGTCACCGCCTGTCTCGTATGGTCCGGTGCCCTTTTACTGGTGGGCAGGGGAGCAGCTGGATCGCGAACGGATGTCTTGGCAGCTGGATCAATTGCGGGAAAGAGGTGTGTTGCGCACGATTGTTAGTTATCCCCACCGTGCAAACGGAACCAGTGACATGGGAGATCCACTGCTTTTTACACCTGAGTGGTGGGAGTTTTTCCGCTGGTTTCTGGAAGCTTGCCGCGAGCGCGGAATGACCGCTGGCTTTCAAGATTACACCTTGGTGAAGCCGATTCTCGATGCGATTGGTAGCGTGACGCCGGGCATGCAGGGCGGGCAAATGAGCTGCGCTGCTCGTAGAATTTCGGAAAAATCCACGGTTCGTCTCGCTGCTGAGCAAGGCGCGTTGGTGGTAGGTGCTTGGGCTTATCCGGTGCGCGGTGGTGTGCCCGATGTGGAGGGTTGCATTTCGATTGGCGAGCTTGTGCGCGATGGTGCGCTGGAGTGGTCCGCGCCTGCGGGCGAGTGGTTTATCGCGCTGGTTTTTGCCCGGCTTTGTTTGTTCGATCCCATGCATCCGGAGTCGGGAGTTCGCGCCATTGATCAGCTTTACGCGCCGTTTGAACGCGAGTGCCCGGATCATTTCGGCACGACACTCGATTTGTTTTTTCAGGATGAACTCGACTTCGGTGGTAGGATGCCATTTTGGTCTAACCAGATATTTGAGGCTTTCGTGGCAATGAAAGGTTACGATCTCTATCCTCTACTGCCGGCTCTATGGCATGACTTGGGGAACACGACAGAAAAAATTCGGCTCGATTACGCTGAGGTGGTGTGCGCGCGGATGGAGGAATGTTATTTTAAACCCGTTTTTCATTGGCACGAGGAGCGTGGAATCTTGTTCGGGCATGACAACTGTGGCCGCGGGAGAATCGCATCTGGACGTGCGCACTACGGTGATTACTTCCGCGCCATGCGTTGGTTTTCCGCACCGGGCTGCGATGATCCGAAGCTGCATGGCCCGCGCGCATTCAAGGGTCTCAAGGTAAACAGCTCAATCGCTCATCTTTACCACCGCCCGCGTGTGTGGCTGGAGGGCTTCCATTCCAGCGGTTGGGGGACCACACCTGCCGAGGTGGTAGCGGCTTTCAACGAGGATTTTGCTTATGGCGCCACGGTGGTGAATTTGCATGGTCTTTATTACACCACACGCGGCGGCTGGTGGGAGTGGGCGCCACCAGATTTTCATTTCCGTCAGCCTTATTGGGAACACAGTGGCTGCCTAAATGCGTATTTCACCCGCTTGTGCTGGTTACTCTCGCAGGGCGTGCACCGCTGTGATGTGGCCATGGTCTATCCGATCGCCGCGCTCGATGCCGAGCCAGCCGATCCGGCGCTTTGCGGAGTGGTCGCCCATGTCGAGAATGATCACATCGATGCCGGAAAAGACCATCATCTCGATCCTGAGGAGACTGCCTTCGGCCTTGGTAGGTTCCTTTTTGACCGCGCCTGCGATTTTGATTTTGTGGACTATGACTCACTGACCGCAGCTGCCACCAGCGACTGCGAACTACGGGCCGGCCCGGGGCGCTACCGCGTGCTGGTGTTTCCCGCGATGAGGGCGGTGCGCTTCGGGATGCTAGAAAAAGCGCTGGAGTTTTTGCAGGCGGGCGGCGTGGTGATTGCAGTCGGCGCATTGCCCATGGCGAGCGAGCGAGCGGGTCGCGATGATGCAGAACTTGATCGCTTGCTGATTGAAATTTTTGGCTCGGCGTGCGAGTCGCGGGATCTGGAAAAACACCACGCTGGCGGCGGTGTTGCGTTTTACTTTCGATCCGGCCACGAGCGGGTATTTGAAGCAATCAATCGCAGCATCGAGCGCGATGTGACCGCGAGCACACCGCTGCACGTGCTCCATCGTGACCTCGGAGATCGCCAAGTCTATTTCCTATTCAACCCAGCAGACCAGCCAGTCGTGGCAGAGGTCAAGTTCTGCGGTGCGGAACACTTCGAGCGCTGGGACCCATGGACTGGCCAGGTGGCTGCGGCGAACGGAAAACATCTCGCGCTCGGCGCTCGTGAGGCATGCGTGCTGGTTTCCACGGCTCTAGCGGATCAGGCAGTTGATGCTGGCGCGCGGCGTCCCACTCGCATCGTCACGCTGGATGGTGATTGGCAAACCACCATTCATCCCACACTGGATAATCGGCACGGCGACTTTAGCCTACCGCCCACCATTGGCATGATCGGCCCGCAGGCACGATGCTTTCGTTTTCGTGACGACTGCGGAGATTTGGACGGTTGGCATGATCTGGGTTTTGATGCTGGCGCGTGGGAGGAAACCACATTTTCATTCGGCCCGAGGTTGGAAGTAGCAGGTCCGCTCGCGCCAGAAGCTGATGGAGATTCAGCTAAAATCGAATGGCGACCGTATGCGTTTTCGCGTCGCTGGGGAATCGAGCGCGATCCATTTCTCACCGACTGGTTGAGTGGCCCACACGGGTTGAAGGGTGGAGTTCCGGACGAGTTCCTTGATTTTCACTCAGAACTACCCGGCTCAGTCTGGCTTGCCCGCGCGGTTCTGCATGCGCCCGTGGCTGGGGAATACACGCTCTTGACAGGTGCGCGTTGTGCCTACGAGTTCTGGTTAAACGGCGTTCGCGTGGTAGGCCAATCCCGCGAGCGCAAGCCGGGATTTTATGCCCCGTGGAGCATTCCGCATTATGAATGTGAGCGACTGAACACGCCGGTCATTCTCAATCAGGGTGATAACACACTGATGGTCAAAATGATCCAGCCCGCTGGGCAGCGAACTCGTGCATTTTTCGCGATCAATCCACCCGACGCATTGCCCAGTGATTTGGCGTTGCGGTGGTTCAGAGGCTCCGACCCGATTGTGCCATCGGTCGTTGCTCCGCTAGCTCGCCAAGGGATTCGTTTTCTCACCTCCAGTCCTCCGGGCACTCGGGAAATTCTGTTTGTTTCTCGCGGGACTGCGCGTCTGTGGGTGGATGGTCAGGAAACCATCACCACTGCGATTGGCACGCTGCCTCAGGGTTGCATCCGCTACCACGCCTTGCTTCCCGAGGCTGTCGCCCGGCCCGCCGTCATCGCCATTCATGTCGCTGCTCCGGCGGATTCTCACGCTGGCGATGCGTTGCCCGAACCGGTGGCTTTCAACTGCGGTCCGGGTTTGATGCCAGCTGGCGATTGGTGCGCGCACGGCCTCGCCACTTACTCCGGCGTGGTGGACTATCAGAAATCCATTCATCTATCGGATGATGATCTTAAACGTTCCGTTCACCTTGATCTCGGTGGCGTGGCGGCTACTGCCGAGGTCCGGGTGAATGATCAATCAGCGGCAACTTTGGTCGCGCCGCCATGGACTTGTGATCTAACTCCATTTCTCCGCCTCGGCGAGAATTCGCTTTCTATCCGGGTGGCCAATACGCTCGCCAATCACTACAGCGTCGCCAATCCAACGCCCTACGCGTTTCCCCATCAGACTACCGCCGGGCTGCTAGGTCCTGTCGCTTTGATTTTCTCCTAAACTTCAATCAGTATGCGTTACCTCACCACTTTGTTAGCCGCCGTCGTCGTGACGGTATCCACCTTGCACGCCGCGCCATCGGGCAGCACGGATTTCCTCAAATCCAAATACGGTTTCTTCGTCACCTACGTCTGGGGCGGCTCACAAGACAAGCCATACACCTGTGATCGTGACGGCAATCGTCCCGCGACATTTGACAAGCTCGCCAACGACTTCGACGTCCCAGGCCTCGCCCGAGATCTCAAAAAATGGGGTGTGGAATATGTTATCTTCAGTGTGTGGCATTATAATATCAATCCGCTTTTCCCCAGCGAGACGATGAAGAAGTGGGGCATGGAAAATCACACCTGCAAACGCGATCTCGTGGGCGATGTGATCGCCGCCTGCAAGGCCAAGGGCATCCAGGTGATGCTCTACGTTCACCCCCGCGACGGTCACGATCTATCCCCTGAAGATCAGGTGAAAACAGGCTGGGGCGGCACCAATGGCAACGATCCAGATTGGGCGAAATTCGACCGCAAAAAATGGAATGATTTTACGAACGAACTCTATCAGGAAGTTGTCACGCGTTACGGCAACGACATCATCGGAATTTTTTCTGATGAAGGAAGTGTGGAGGGCGATAGCTATCGCGTCATTGATTACCCGCGTCTTCGCCGCACCGTGAAGTCGATCCAGCCGGACTTAATGCTGGAGCAAAATTATTATGGCACCACGTATTCGCTCGATGTCGGCTGCAAGGAATACGCCTACTGGGGTGAATTCGCTAGCAATGATGGCAATGCTTGGCCGTGCTGGCGCATGCCCGTAGCCACCATTTTCGCGCCGTCGTGGTGGGCGACCAAAGCTGCTGGGGAAAACGTGGTCACCTTCAAACCGGAAGACATGTTCCGCTACACCGTGCTTCAGGCGGGCGCGAATCACGAGGGCGGCGGCATCCAGTGGGCTGCCGGAAACTACGCTGGCGGCGGCTGGGAAACCGGCGTCGAAAAGACGATGGACCAACTCGCGAAATACATCAAACCCATCGCCCCGGCACTCAAAAATGTCTATGCGAGCACCTCTTGGCCGACGGCTGCCGGAGTGAAACTTCCCGAGCTGAAATGGGGCGTCGCCACTCGTGCCATTGATGATTCGGTGGAATATCTCCACGTCCTCACGCCACCTGCGGATGGATCACTGAACCTATCCATTCCACCGCCCGCCGATGGCAAGAAATTTGAAAAAGCCATGCTGTTAGCCACAAAGAAATCGATCACCTTGAAGCAGGATGAAGCTGGCCTGCACCTCACTCTGCCGCCGGCCGAATCATGGGACAAGCTCGACACCGTGATCGCACTCAAAGTCGCGGCCGACTCGCCGTTGCAAAACCTCGCTCTATGGAAAGCATTTCGCGCTTCCTCATTCCCAGATCCCACCGCAGCAGGTGGCTCGGCTTGGGCCTTCGCCGCTGTGGATGGCGACCCCGCCACCACTTGGTCTTCCCGCCCGGATGGTGCGACAGATGGCAATGAACCTGTCCCTGCCGACAGCAAACCATGGTGCCAGATCAACCTCGGAAAATCCGCCGTCCTCAAGCGCATCGAAATTCTCGGCCAGCTCGGGGCAGACGTCGCCGTTTCGGTCTCCGCTTCTGCTGATTTCACCAGTGCCAAATCACTCGCCGTGCCTGATGAAAAATCACTTTCTAACGATCTATCAAAACCCCGCATCATCGAATTACCCGCCAACACGCGCGGACAATTTATCCGTCTCGCGCGCAGCAAGAGCGGAGCCCCACTGCAAGTGAACGAGTTCCGCGTCATTGGAAAATTTGAGCCCTAACAATCCGCTCATGCTTTCAACTCACGATTCATTCGATCTACGCCGCGCCCGGCCACGAGCCGCGCAGGCTCAGACGATGCAGGCGCAGCGTGGCGTCACGGCCGATCCATCCGGGATCGCCCTGTTCATCCACAAACGCCACGCCTATCGGCATGTCCGGCTGGGTGTTGTGCGCCGAGCAAAGCAAGGCGCTTCTTATCAGGTGAAAGACCTGATGTT
>ENA-OFCF01000763-OFCF01000763.1-metagenomes-genome-assembly--contig:-NODE-763-length-13581-cov-10.253881_pt1 | contig 13581 bp, 10 predicted proteins | sample MGYA00153387_OFCF01 | MGnify analysis MGYA00153387
CTAAATTCCAGACTTCTAACTGTAAATCATCTTGCTCACTTTTTAGATTTAAATTTTCCTCCTCCAATTCTTTATATAAAGATTCAAAAATTTGCATGTTTTCCTCATGCAATTCTTTCGTCCTAGCAGTTTCTAATTGTGCTGCCTTCAAAACTAAAGTTAGTCCAGTCACATCTGGCGCAGTGGCTAGCTTTTTCTTCAGATCGTCAACCTCTCTTAACGATCGATCTCGTTCAAAAGATAAAGCATTAATTTGGCTCTCTAAGTTCTGAATTTGTCTGTTGGCATCATCAAGTCTTGGACGTATAGTATCTAAATTTCTTTGTAATACCGATCGCTGGCTAATAATTCCTTGCTTTTGATGTTCTAATCCATCCATCTGTTGCTGGAGTTGAGCAATCTCATTTTCCTTGTGCAACAACTGTTCTTGAGTGAAATTTCCGCTAGTATGAGCTGCATTGAGTTCATCTTGACGAATTATGAGTAGTTGAGTAATAGCTTGAAGTGTACTTTGCTGTTGAGATTGCGAACTGGTGAGTTGGGCAATTTTAGTACTTAGCTCCTCTACCTGCTGTTGATAAGTTTTTCTTGAATGTTCTAAATCATTACGACTCTTCTCTTGTTGATTTATTAGAGATTCCTGGTGAGTGAGAAGTTCCGAATTTCGGTTAATTTCTATACTCAGCTCTTCTTGTAACCTTTTTTGTTCTTGAATAGATTGTTGACGTTCAATATGTTTTTTATAAAGTAGAAATTCAATACTTAACCAAACAGCAAGCCCGATTCCAATTAATGATCCTGTTTTCAAGGCATAGAAACCATGAGATCCCTTTGTGCTCCAAACATTTCTCAACCAACTGATATAGTCAGATGTAAAATCTGGTGCTACACCTCTAACGTAGTAAACTCTGCCGATAATTATTCCTTCGTTGCTTCCTTTAGTTAAAGTTTGCTCCTTAGAACTAGGATTTTCATAACTTTTTTCTGCGATCAGAGGTGATGGTGTGCGTAACAGATCGAAAGGATGATTGGATAAATTATCGGATGCAGGTAAAATCTTCCAATCTTTTCTGCCGTTAGAAGCAAAAATAATCTTCTGTTCTTGACATAATGACTCCACCTTTTTACAATCAGTAACTATCATTCCAAATAAACCATAATTGCTATCAAGTGTTTGCTGCAACTCTTGATAATTTCTGTTGGCTAACACAGATGACAACTTAGCTGGTAATGTGTGCGAAAGCATATTAAAATCAACTGTCTGAACTCTTCGTAGAGTTCCGTTCCAATATTGGTTCCATTCATTCCAATTAGCAATTGTAGAAAGTCCGAATACGACTGAAGATATAAATAAGAATCTACCTATTACTTTTGTTCTTCGCATAATAACCCTGTAAGTATTTAAAAATGAGTATAAAAAAGATGAACTATTCCTTTGGTAAGATTGCCAATAACCGTCTCACAAAGTCTGACTCTTGATGATAGCTCATCATCAAGTTGTTCGTAGATCGAGTCATTGCGACATAAAGTAGTCGAGCATCATCCGCCGGATTACTATTTTTGTGTGGTAAGTAGCCCAGTCCAGTAATAATGACATTTGTAAACTCTAAGCCTTTGCACGAGTGCATTGTCATCAATTTGACGCTTTCAACTTTCGGATGATAATGACGACTCTGACGGTCTTTGTTCAACCATTCAATCTGGATACCAGCAGCTTGAAATTGAGTAGAGATCTCTTCCCCAATAAACCTTAGTCCATAAAAAATTCCAATTTCATTCAGCGGTATACCTTCTGACTGTAACTGTCTGACTAATCCTATTGCCTGCTGGACTTCCTCTGTCAGATTACGGCAAGGCAATAATTGTGGTAAAGTACCATGCCTTCCTGCACTTAGAGGTTGAACCAGCGGCTGCTCATCATCACCTGCATCGCTTGGCTGCATGATGTCCTGGGCAAATTCATAAGCTAGACTTAACACCTCAGTCGTATTGCGGTAGTTCGTCTTTAGTATTGAAGTGCGCCCTTGTGCTTGAACTCCTACACTTTTGAATGTAAACTTTTTACGCTTTTGCCCTGCGCCATATAAATTCTGCGCGTCATCATAGAGCAATAATAATGACTCTTGTTCGTCAAGGGTATGGGTTAGCATCGTGAACCACTCTGGTTCAAAATCATGTCCCTCATCAATCAAAATACTACTGTACTGTCCAACAGAAATCTGACCGTTTGAGATCGCCCCTCGTAACGTTTGTTCAAGATTCTCGACATATTTATCCGAATGCGGCGGAAGTGGAATTTTGTGGCGGCGAAGTTGGTTGTCACACCAAAGATGAAAATGCCGAACATGTACGATACCATCGAGTTTTTGGCTAGCAACTGCTTCTCTGAGTCTTGAGGCTAAAGCAACGTTGTAGCAAATAATCAAAATTGGTTTTAAGGGGTTGAGCGTTGCTAAGTAATGGCAACGATAAAGCAAAATCATAGTCTTCCCAGAACCAGCGACTCCATGAATTACTCGATGTCCATCACCTAGACTACGCGCTAATGCCTCTTGCTGAAGGTCAAAAATTTGAATTAAGTCGGCAGGAATTTCTGTTGGGATAACAGGCTCATCTATTTCAACATCAGGATCTGGATCGGCGATCGGATGTTCTGCCAGAAATAGAGATAACTGTTGAGATGGCAAGCGACATTCGGGAAACATCAACCAGCGAATTCGATCTACTTGGTGAGGTGTGATGTGTCGATCGAAAGCATATGGATACATCTCCCACAGTCTTTGTTGTAACTCGATTGAGTCCTTTGGTCTAATTTCATCCTGACAAATTACCAAGTGGTCGTCGAGAATAGCGTTTAATTCACTTTGAATGAATGCCTTACGAGTGACATTTGCTAACACTACTCCATATCCATAGGGGCAGATTAGCTGTCCTTTGTATCTACCACTAGGTTGAACTAGATCTTTGTCGTTGCAGAGCAGTGAATTTATCGCTAGGACGTATTTTCGCGCTTGTTCGAGGGGACTGATGACTGATTTGATTCCATTGTCAGTCTCGATTGTAAAGCTTTTACGATTTGCATTCTGGATAGTGCTGAGTTTCCAATCCTTTACTTCCAACACCATTAATCCACGTTGGGGATGCAGAATCGTGAAGTCGGGACGGAGATTCTTTTTACCAACTTGAACGTCATACCAGATGATGTAGTCTTCTTCCAAGTTTTCTTCTAAGCTCTGTGCTGTTCGCTTTTCCCCACCTGTCATTTCGGACAGAGAGCTATTTAGAGTCGGAATCAATTTTGCCATGTTACTTTTGTAATTCTTACTTTAAATAGGAATTAATTTTTGCCATCTTAGTTTATTAATCCCTATCCTAAAAGTGAACTACCATTTAAAGCAGATAGGATCGAATAGCTCACCGCGACAAAAATGTAGTTTTACATTTCAAACTATTACTAAATCAAGCTTTCTATTTAGACGACACTGTTAATGACAGGTGCTGATAGACATGGTGTTTTGCCAGGAAGCACCATTCTGGTGCTTCCTGGCAAAACGGATAAAATAGAGCTTGGACGTTTTGAGGCTAAAGCTATGAAAGAAATTAACAGCTAAGTTAAAACTCGGATAAGGATTTTAATGTAGCTATATTTAGCTAATTTGTCGCAACACCAATATTGCAGAGGTCATTCGACGTAAACTGATCTCATCGCTTCGGTTTCAGATTGCCACCAGATTAGGACGGATTCTAAAATCATAATGAGGTCATGCGGTGGCTTAGTACTAATTACCGATCGAAAATCAGCAGTGCATTCACAGAATCGATTACAATTGGTAATCTAACGTTCATTTGAATGCTACGCATGTCAAACGCTCTCCCAAAGCGAGTCATAAGAAAAACCTATAGAAAAGAAACTGACGAACTTACGGAATTCAAGCGCGATGTCCTAGAATTCTTGCGTCAACCGTTAGAAGATGGACACGTCACCATCTCCCGTACCCGTCAGTCTGTCTCCTTCCCTGCCCAATTTACCCTAGTCGCCAGTACAAATCCCTGTCCCTGCGGTTATTATGGAGATACAATTCAAGCTTGTACTTGCAATCCCCGTCAGCGGGAGAATTATTGGGCGAAGCTTTCCGGCCCCCTGATGGATCGGATCGACCTTCAGGTAGCGGTAAATCGGCTCAAGCCAGAGGAGATTACCAACCAGCCCACAGGGGAAACTTCGGCGATAGTCCGTCCCCGCGTTCAAGCTGCCCGTGACAAGGCGCGTCAGCGATTTGAATCGGTGCCTAGCATTGTTTGTAATGCCCAGATGCAAAGTAGAGAATTGCGGACGTGGTGTCCCCTGGACGATCGCAGTCGGCAACTATTAGAAACAGCCATTCGTAAGTTAGGATTGTCAGCTAGGGCGAGCGATCGCATCATCAAAGTCGCCAGAACTATCGCCGATCTCGCCAACACAGACAGGATCGAACCCGCCCACATCGCCGAAGCAGTTCAATATCGGACGATCGATCGAATGCAATAAATTTCTTAACCAAGTAAGGGAATTGGGGATAGATCTAATAATTTCATTTCAACTACGACAAATAGATTGCTGTAAACTATTCTCTAACCCCTAACCCCTAACCAATGACTAACCAAAATCCCGCAGTTCCTCAATCCCCATCGCCACAGGATCGGCTCCGCCAAAACGATATCCTCGCCAAAGTTAACGCCCATGCAGATCGCTCGCTCGATCGACTATTTGCAGATATCGACGAACTCCTCAGCGACGACACTACTGACACTCACTCCTTGTCAGTACAGCCGAATCAACACATTCAGTATTCCACCGAACCATCTCGCACCGAATACTATCCGAATCAACAACTTCAATCCGCCCCACCTCAATCCTACCCACCCCAGGGATCTATCGATTCACCCTCAGCAGGCATACCCAAGCCCAAACCACATCTGCCGCTTTGGCTCAAAGCATTACTGGGCATCGGTGTTACTTCGATCGCCGTCGGCGGTACACTCCTATGGCTGGTAAACGAACGGAAAATCGCGCTTCCTCAAAATATCGATACCAGTTGGCTCCCCTTCCAATCTCGATCGCAGTCGCCAGAGGATGCCAAATTCGCGGACTATCTGCGAAAGTCTATCTCGAAAATCGATGCCAGTACTCCAGCGACTTCCGTACCAAATACCGTCAATTCAGCCAATAGTAGCACGGCTCCAACTACTCAAGCCGCTCCCGTTGCACCGACGACTGGAGCAGTCACCACCGCAGTACCCATTACAGCTACCCCAACAATTGCCACACCGATTTCCCTAGTCAAAACACTCACCGATAGCAATCGTCCAGGTGCAGTTTTCGAGATCGATCGTCAAAGCCAAACAGTTAACGTCGGTCAAAAAATCGGTACTAGCAAATGGTCTTTATTAACTGTAGCCAAAGGCGAAGTAATTGTAAAAAGAAAAGGCGGCGAAATTCGATCGGTCTATCTCGGTCAGAAGTTTTAAAATTAGAGGGTAGAGGGTAGAGGGTAGAGGGTAGAGAATAGCAAGAGTTTTACTCTCCAAGTCTCCAAGTCTCCCAGTCCCCCAGTCCCCAGTCCCCTCTCCCTAACCCTACTCCCTACCCCCTACTCCCTACCCCCTACCCTCTAAATCATGGGTTTACTCGAAGACATGAAGCAGTTTTTAGAAAGTCAGATCGATGACTTCCTAAGCAAAAATCCGCACCTCGAATTACAGGTGATCGAACAACAACTAGCTCAACAGGAAACTGATACTGTGGAGTTAATCGTAAGCTTGCAATCCCAAGCAAAACAAACCGAGCGAGAAATCCTCAACACCGCACAAGAAATCAAAAACTGGTACGATCGAGTCCAAAAAGCCACCACCGCTGGACGATCGGATCTAGCTACTGCGGCTCAAGAGCGCGTCAATGCACTCCTCCCCCAAGGGAACCAGCTCTGGGGTAAAATGCAGGGCTTCAAAGAGCGTACAGCTAAAGCTCAAGAGCTATTGCAAACCATCAAACAGCGACGAATTGAAGTCAAAGCTAAATCCGCAGCGGCTCAAGCGGCGCGGACTCAAGCAGAAACCAGTAGCAACACCAGCAGTTGGGGATCGGTAAATAGTTATACAAGTACCAGCGATTTTGCCGATCCTCTAGATGCTCAATTTCGGCGGTGGGAGGCGGATGAAGAATTGGAGAACCTCAAACGTAATTTAAGCAAATAGGCTGATTATTAAATTAATTGATAATTGATAATTGATAGCTAGGCACTCGCCTTTGTGACCTGACCAGAAGAGTGACAAAGCCTAGCTGCGGTGCGAGATAGTAACTTATTATCGGCTAATCGAAAGCAATTTTTATGTATTGGGCTTCGGTAATTAAATCTGTGGGATTGGAGACTCGATCGGGAAATAAAATCCCATCTAAATGATCGAGTTCGTGTTGAAAAATTCGGGCGATAAAGTCAGTTAATTCCTGTTGAACTAACTCTCCATGTCTAGTTAGATATCTGACCTCGATCGCTCGATCGCGCATCACCAAACCGCGAGTTCCTGGTACGCTCAAGCATCCTTCCCAGCCTGAGACGAGTTCCCCAGATCGAGCGACGATCTCAGGATTAATCATCGCCGTCGGTTCCATCGTTGGTGCATGAGGATAGCGCGAACTCGGACGCGAAGCAACGATAAATAACCGTACCGTCGAAGCTACTTGAGGAGCCGCAATCCCTACGCCATTTGCCGCATCAGCAGTAGCAATGAGATCCACAATTAGCTCGTCAAGTTGTGGGTCGGTAGTATTAGCAATTGTCGCCGAATTTTGACGCAAAATCGGACTACCAATTTCCAAAATCTGAAGAATTTTACTCACGATCGCTCGATATAGATATTAACAAGGTAGATCGAGGGCAATTCATGGATTGCCCCTACTTTATCGATCTAGATTAGTCATGAATAATCTTGACTGACACCATTTTATCGTTGCCTTTAATCGCATTGATAACATCCATATCTTCGGATTGACCGAACACAGTATGAATGCCATCTAAATGAGACTGCGGAGAATGACAGATGAAAAACTGACTTCCGCCAGTATTTTTACCTGCATGTGCCATTGAGAGCGTCCCAGCCTTGTGGAGATTGGAGTTGATTTCACAATTAATTTTGTAACCTGGGCCGCCTGTACCCGAACCCTGAGGACAACCGCCTTGAATCATGAAATTAGGAATGACGCGGTGAAAAGTTAGCCCGTCGTAAAAACCTTTTTCTGCCAAATCGACAAAGTTCTTGACTGTATTAGGCGCATCAGCATCAAAAAATTGGATATTGATGTTTCCTTTTGCGGTTTCGATAATTGCACGAGTCATAGTCAGTTACGGTTGAATGATTAGCTAAACTATTTTAGCGCAGTTTTCCAGTGGGCTTGTAGTTGGGTCAGGACAGATCCTCGACTTCTTAGAAAAGTCGGGGATCTGGCTGGCTGGCGCAGATATAATCTTCAAACGCCTGATGACCCTGTACAATAAAGAGTTGAGAGAGAGTAGGTGAGGTGGTTGCGAGTTCGCTAGTCGAATTCGAGGAAAGTCCGGGCTTCTCAAAGACCAAACTTGCTGGGTAATTCCCAGTGCGAGCGATCGTGAGGATAGTGCCACAGAAAAATACCGCCAATTTAGGCTTTAGGCTTTAGGCTTTAGGCTTTAGGGAACAGGAGATAGGGAAATATTCCTAATATCTAACACCTAACACCTAATACCTAAAGCCTAAAGCCTAAATTGGTAAGGGTGCAAAGGTGCGGTAAGAGCGCACCAGCAGTATCGAGAGGTGCTGGCTCGGTAAACCCCGGTTGGAAGCAAGGCAGGAGCTATGGTTGGTCTTTTCCCTGTTCCGTTCGAGATCCGCTTGAGGTACTTGGTAACAAACTACCCAGATAGATAACCGCCGTCTCGCAAGAGATAACAAAACCCGGCTTACGTTCGACTCTCTCTCTATTTTTTGAGCGAGTAAAATTACAGATGTACCCACGCCGACAACAAGAGTTAGTAAAGTTGATTAGTCGGTTGGGATTGCCTAGAGACACTCAGATCGATTGGTCGTTGCTGGATATTGCTTTGACTCATCCGACGATGGGAATGCCCAACTACGAACAGCTAGAATTTATCGGTGATTCGGTTGTCCGCTTGGCTGCTTCGGAATTTTTGTGGGAAACTTATCCCGATAAGTCTGTAGGTGATTTTTCAGCAGTTCGGAAAGTATTGGTGAGCGATCGAATTTTGGCTCAACTCGCCGATGGTTATGGGTTCGATCGTTATCTCACTCTCCCCGCTTCGGCTGTGGGCGACCCCGCTGGACGAATTTCCAGGCTGGCTGACGCTTTTGAGGCGGTACTCGGTGCGCTGTATCTGACGACAAATAATCTCACCTTAGTTCGTCCCTGGCTAGATCCGCATTTTCAGCAATTAGCTACCGAAATTCTCCAAGATCCCGCTCGGCAAAATTATAAAGAGGCTCTTCAAGAGTGGACGCAAGCACATTACAAAGCCTTGCCAGAATACCGCGTCACAGAAGATCTGCTCAAACTCGATCGGTTTCAACGATTTATCGCTGAAGTCTGGTTTCGCGATCGACATTTAGGCACAGGTAGTGGAGAATCCAAAAAAGCCGCCGAACAAGCCGCCGCCAAAGTCGCCTTTACGAGATTAATGGAGCCGAATCTATAAATACAGCATCGGTTTGAGTAGTGCGCTGACTGCCGATATCAGCGATCGGCGGCGCACCAAACAGGCGATCTTTCAGCCAAAATTAGTATAGTTATGTCTCCAGATTGGTTCGGGTCGAATCGACAGATCGTGGCTGCCAAGACCGAATGAATTCCCACTTTAATCAGGAACTAAGAGTTTTGGGCGCGGATGTGTGGCTTAATTTATAACGTGATTAAAAATACAATAAGGCTGATTTTATAGATATCATTATGTCTTTTCAATTCATGTTTGGGGGTTGTGTCGCCAATCTAGAATCGGGCATGATTGTAGTGCGATCGTCAACACATCTGAATAGCGATCGTCAACACACTTTTGAATGAAAGGAATGAATTAGATATGGCTCTCATTAAAATTTCTAACTTGACTGCTGAAAGTTTCTTAACCGAACTCCAAGATACCGATACCAACAAAATCATTGGTGGTAACGGCAACAAAGGTGGCAATGGCGGCAATGGTGGCATAGGCGGCAAAGGTCATGACGATGATGATGACTATGGACGTGGGCATGGCAACGGACATGGACGTGGCAACGGATATGGACATGGCAACGGACATGGACGTGGCAACGGACATGGACGTGGCAACGGATATGGTCAACACTCTCACTAAGAATGATGTAGATTTAGGCTCATTCTAGTCTGCTACACTCGTGGGGGTACGATCGATCGATCGTATCCCCACATTATATTTAGGTGGATTTCTCTAACCGTGATTCGGCCAGGTCACATAGAAAGTTGTGCCCTGTCCCAAGCTGGATTCTAGCCGAATCGTACCTTGCTCGGTTTCGACGATCTTTTTGACGATCGCCAACCCAATTCCTGTACTGTCGCTGTTATCCTTGACTTTGAGAGTTTGGAAGATCGCAAAGACTTGTTCGTGATGTTCGGGGGCGATGCCGGGGCCGTCATCTTTGATGATAAATTCATGGTAGTCGGGATGTTCGATCGCCAAAATATCTAGATGTCCTGTGACAGAACTATGGTGCTTGATGGCGTTGCTGATTAAGTTGGTTAAGACTTGGCTCAAAAATACGCGCTTGGTGGTAAGGGTTGGTAGCGGTGGCTGGATGTCGATCCTAAAGCCATCTGGCGGGGCGAGAGAGTCGATAATCTCGCTCAGGAGTTCAGCGAGGTCGAATGTTTCTAAACGCGCTTCTTGTCGCCCTGCGCGGGCGTACAGCAGCAGGCTGTCAATCATCGACTCCATCCGTTTGACGCGGGTGCGGAGGAGATCGAACTGTTGTTGAGTGTCTAGTGGCAACTTACCGTCTAAATCTTCTTCAATCCAGACTGACAAGTTAGAAATCGCCCGTAAGGGAGCTTTGAGATCGTGAGAAACGGTATATGCGAAGCTATCTAGCTCCTTATTGCGTTCGGCGAGAGCGGCTTCGGCTTGTTGTAGCTCGGTAATGTCGGTATTGGTGCCAAACCAGCGGATAATTCGCCCCGATTCATCGCGAATCGGCAAGGCGCGAGACAAGAACCAGCGGTAGGTACCATCTCGACTTCGGAGCGGAAATGTGTCTTCCCAAGATTCACCCGTTTCAAAGCTGTGGCGGATTCGCTCGACAACCCGATCGACGACATGTTCGGGATGATGAACGCTTTGCCATCCCCAGCCCTGCATTTGGGCTAATGTGGTGCCAGTGTACTCAAACCAGCGGCTACTATACCAGAAGATCCAGCCGTTTTCGTCTGTCATCCAGGCAAACTGCGACATATTATCTGCCAAAGTGCGGAATCGCTCTTCACTCTCGCGTAATGCTGCTTCGGCATTTTTGCGATCGGTGATTTCTTGGATGACGACATTAACCCCCGCGATCTGTCCGGTTTCATCTCTGAGCGGATAACAATTTTCGATCCAAGTCCGATAAACTCCTGGTTGAGCCTTAGTTTCACCACTAAGTTCTAGATCGCGTAGTGGTTCGCCTGTTGTCATAACTTTGTTGAATGGCGATTCGATACCATCTATCAGATCGGGCACGATTTCGCGAACGGTGCGCCCGATATGGTCGTCAATATCGATACCGTTAATTTCTGCCAGCCGCTGATTGAGGCGGACATAGCGCAAGTCTCGATCGAGAATTGTTAGCCCGATGGGTGCGGTTTGATAAATTGCCTCGATTTCCATCAGTTGTCGTTGCACGAGTAATTGACTCTGATGTAACTCTTCCTCGGTGCGTTTGCGATCGGTAATGTCGGTGTTAAAGCCAACAACCTTTAGCAGTTCTCCTTGCGGATCGTACTGGAAATAGCTGCGATCGGACACATATATCCAGTACCCTGCGGCATGACGGACGCGATATTCGCTCTCAAACCGATCGATTCCTGCTGGAGCTGCCAGAAACTCCGCTTGGGCGCGCTCTAAATCGTCAGGATGCACCCGCTCCGTCCACCACTCGTTCGTGGGCGACGCATCTTCAGCCCGAATGCCCAGCAAATCGAACAATCCTTTGGAGCGATAGACTGTTTGCGTTTGCAGATTCCACTCGTACACTGCCCCCCTTATGGCTAGCATGGCTGACTCAAATCGGGCGTTGCTCTGCTCTAGGTTGGCTTCTGCTTGCTTACGATCGGTAATATCGATCGCTACCCCCAAAATCTGCTGGGTAGCTCCTGCTGGCGTTATGTGAAATTTCGGTTTGTTTGCGATCGCTAATATCACAGATCGTCCCGACAGACCGCATCGCCTCCCCCGCATGGTTTTCGATAAATTTTCCGGTTGTGGCTATCCACACTACGCGTCCGCTATCAGCGCGAATAAACCGATGTTCGCTGTAAAATAGCGATCGCTCCCGTTGGGCAGTTTCCCACTTCTGCCTCACCCCTGCAAGATCGTCAGGATGAACGCCACTGAAACACATCTCGACGGTAAGTGCGTCAATAGTAGCTGGATCGAAGCCCAAAATCTGGAAGTTTTGGGCAGACACGACGATTTGACCCGTGGATAGATCGGCATCCCAGGTCATCATCTCTGCGGCTGTAAGTGCCAAATTCAGCCGTTGTTCACTCTCCGCCAACTTCTCGATCGACCGCTTGCGGTCGATCGTAATACTAGCAATCTTAGCCCCAAATTCACTCAGTCGATATTCCCAATCAGTCGGCAATCGCGCCTCATTAAAGCACAACATCACCGAACCGACGGGTAAATTATCGATATCCATAATCGGTACAGAATGACAAGCCCTAATGTCATGCGCGATACATAAATCCCGCCAGCTTTGCGACCATAAATCGTCACTCGCAATATCGCTACAAGCGATCGGCTTACCCCAATATACCGCAGTACCACACGTACCTTTCGCCAGCTCGCTAATCGGCGCATCCTTGAGTCCCGCGCTCAAAGACGGCGCGAAATCTGGCGTAATCGATCGGGGAAACTTTGAGCGGAGAGCATCTGTCAGCAGCACACAGGCGCGGGTGTGGGGGCTGAGTTTGGCGATCGAGCTACACATCGCACTCAGACATTCATCCAGCGGCTGACCCGTAGCAACCAATTCTAGCAGTCGCGTCTGTTCGGTTAGCATCAGTTCGTGCTGCTGACGATCTAGCTCAGTGGCAATCCAACTGGCAAAGATCGTCAGTAACGATTCGGCTACCTGCACATTCTCTAGCGGTTTACCATCCATTGCCCCCAGCAATCCCAACACATTACCATCAGCACCATAAAACGGAATCGAGATATAGCTCTCGACAGCGAGGGGTTTTAGCAGTGGCGCATTGGGAAATTGCGCCTGAACATTGCGCGGATGACAGCAAATTTTACGTTGCTCGATCGCTTCCCAGCAGGGCGTATCTTGCAGCAGATATTCGAGATTCTCAACGATGTTACCGCGATCGCAAGTGGCGATCGTTCGCATCATTTTCGTCGGCTCAGTCCCTTCCACCAAGCCAATGTAAACATAATCCGCGCCCAAAACTTTGGCAAAATGCCTCACCAGCTCATCGAAAAATTCCCCACCCGTCACCCTCGCCACACCTTGGGTAATCTCCACCAGTGCGGCATCGACTTTGGCGATTTGCTGCGCCGCCAACCGCAGTTCCAACTCCGAGACGACCATTGCCGCCAAATCTACCAAAGTAGCCTCTTGCTCGGCGGTTAACGCCTCATGTGGCACAGTATCGAGCAGACACAGGGTACCGAGATTAAAGCCATCTCGATCGAGCAAGGGCGCACCCGCATAAAACCGCGTCGCTGGTTCGCCTTGCACGAACCGATTGCAGACAAAGCGATCGTCGAGTTGAGTATCGGGAACGATTAGCAGCTCATTGGTTAACACGGCAAAGTTACAAAGCGCATCGTTGCGGCATACTTCAGGAGTCCCAAAACCAATGCTGGACTTAAACCAAGCTCTCGACTCATCCACCAGCGAAATCAGCACGGTAGGCATCTTAAACAGTCGCGCTGCGAGGGCTGTGAGGCGATCGAAGGCTACTTCAGGAGGTGTATCGAGAACTTGATAGCGATGCAGTGCCGCCAGCCGTTCTGATTCGTTGGGAGGTACGATCGGTTTGACAGGCTGTGCTAGTAGTGAGTCAATCATGGTATTCCCTGCAAATGGCGATTAATGCTGGTGGTATGGGGGTATGGGGGGATCGATCGGGTAAGGAATCAGAATCGATCGTCGGAGCCAAAATTCCAAATTATTACCCCTTAATACATCTACCGCTTACCGACAATTTATTGGAGTTGCTGCGTAGTCCCGTTACCCCACCCCAGCCCTCCCCTTATAAAGGGGAGGGAGCCGGAAAGCCTCCCCCTTATAGAAGCCATTTGAGATCTTTTTAGGCGGCGGCTAGTCGCTTGAGCATCAGCC
>ENA-OFCF01000764-OFCF01000764.1-metagenomes-genome-assembly--contig:-NODE-764-length-13565-cov-4.274093_pt1 | contig 13565 bp, 13 predicted proteins | sample MGYA00153387_OFCF01 | MGnify analysis MGYA00153387
CAGTACTGATACGCCGAGTTCGCGCCTGACCTTGGCCAAAATTTCAAGGCCTTGTTCCATGCCCGGGCCGCGAAAGCTGGTGCCGCTCGAGCGGTTCGCCTTGTCATAGCTGGATTTGAAAATGAAGGGAATGCCCAGCGAGGCGGTGATTTCCTTGAGCGTTCCGGCGGTGTCCATCTGCAACTGCTCGGACTCCACCACGCAGGGCCCCGCAATCAGGAAGAAAGGCTGGTCCAGCCCAATGTCAAATCCGCAAAGTTTCATGTTGAGGACACCACTTTCAGCGGCTTTGAGTTTTCGGCAATAACGGCCTGGCTCGCTGCGCTACGGTGTTCAAGCGTTGCGGCAATATAGGCGTTGAAAAGCGGATGGCCGTTCCACGGAGTCGATTTGAATTCAGGGTGGAATTGCACGCCCATGAACCAGGGGTGGACGTCCTGCGGCAGTTCGACAATTTCCGTCAGATGTTCACGCTGGGTGAGGGCCGAGACCACCAGGCCGGACTTGCGCAAGATGTCCAGGTAATGCACGTTGGCCTCGTAGCGGTGGCGATGCCGTTCAGTCACCACATGGCCGTAAATTTTGTGTGCCAGGGTGCCTTCGGTCACATCCGAGCTTTGCGCGCCCAAGCGCATGGTGCCGCCCAGGTCGGAATTCGCATCGCGGGTTTTGATGGTGCCGTCGGCGTCTTTCCATTCGGTGATCAGGGCAATCACCGGGTGCGGTGTTTGCGGGTCAAACTCGGTGCTGTTTGCGCCTTTGAAGCCCGCCACATGGCGTGCAAATTCAATCGTGGCCACCTGCATGCCCAGGCAAATACCCAGATAGGGTACTTTGTTTTCACGGGCATAGCGGGCTGCGCAAATTTTGCCTTCAACCCCGCGCACACCAAAGCCGCCGGGTACCAAAATACCGTCAAATTTGGCCAGACGTGTCACATTGCCATCGTTGATGGTTTCTGAATCAATGTACTCAATCACCACCTTGGCGTGGTTCTTCATACCAGCGTGTCGCAATGCTTCGTTCAGTGATTTATAGCTGTCGCTAAGGTCAACATATTTGCCCACCATGGCAATGTGTACTTCGTTTTTCGGGTGTTCGGTTTCGTAAACCAGCTCATCCCAGCGCTTTAAGTTAGCTGGCGGTGTGTTCAGACGCAGCTTGTCACAAATCAGGCCGTCCAGGCCTTGCTCGTGCAGCATACGCGGCACTTTGTAAATCGTGTCCACGTCCCACATTGATATCACGCCCCATTCGGGGACGTTAGAAAAAAGCGAAATCTTATCGCGCTCTTCTTGCGGAATCGGCCTGTCAGCGCGGCACAGCAGGACGTCAGCCTGAATGCCAATTTCACGCAACTGTTTGGCGGTGTGCTGGGTGGGTTTGGTTTTCAGCTCGCCCGCAGCGGCTATCCACGGCACGTAGCTCAAGTGAACAAACGCGGTGTTGTTGGCACCCAGGCGCAAACTCATTTGCCGCACAGCTTCCAAAAACGGCAACGACTCAATGTCACCGACCGTGCCGCCAATTTCAACGATCGCCACGTCAACAGCCTCAGGCGTTTCAAAACCTGCACCACGTTTGACAAAGTCCTGAATCTCATTTGTCACGTGCGGAATGACTTGAACGGTTTTGCCCAGGTAGTCGCCCCGGCGTTCTTTTTCTAAAACGCTTTTGTAGATTTGCCCGGTGGTGAAGTTGTTGGCTTTTTTCATGCGCGTTTCAATAAAACGCTCGTAATGGCCCAAGTCAAGGTCGGTTTCAGCGCCGTCGTCGGTCACAAACACCTCGCCATGCTGGAAGGGCGACATGGTGCCGGGGTCAACATTCAGATAGGGATCCAGCTTGATCAGAGTGACTTTGAGGCCTCGCGATTCAAGGATCGCAGCTAAAGAGGCTGAGGCGATTCCCTTGCCCAGGGAAGACACCACACCGCCGGTGACGAAGACAAATTTAGTCATTTTTGGCACGAGCTCACGCTCGCTTAGGTGGGAAATGTTGATTATAGGCGGTGACTCTTTTGTGCGAGGATACTTTGGATAACTCGCTGCGAATGGGTGTAGTGCAGGTTGGGATGAGCTGCAAGGCGCATGTCGCAGTCCAATAGCTGGACTATTGGCAAGAAATGCAACGTAGCAGATCGCCCAAGCCTGCGCTATCACACATCGCATGGAGTTATTCAGAGCATCCTCAATGTTCCGCAAACTGATACATTGCTGGGCATGACTTCTCCAACAAATGTTGCTGATGTGGCCGAGGTGCTTGAATTGCACGGCAAACACATCGTTTTAGGCCTGTCAGGCGGCATTGCCTGCTACAAAGCAGCCGAGCTGTGCCGGGCACTGATCAAAGCTGGCGCCACCGTGCAGGTGGTGATGACCGAGGCGGCTGAGCAGTTCATCACGCCCGTGACCATGCAAGCGCTGAGCGGCCGCCCGGTGTTTACCAGTCAGTGGGACGCTAGAGAAGACAACAACATGGCGCACATCAATTTGTCGCGTGTTGCCGATGCGATTGTGATTGCACCTTGCAGTGCCGACTTCATGGCCAAGTTGCTGCATGGTCGGGCTGATGATTTGCTGAGTTTGATGTGTCTGGCCCGGCCATTGGATACCGTGCCTCTGCTGGTCGCCCCCGCCATGAACCGCGAAATGTATGCCCACCCGGCTACCCAACGAAATTTGGCACAATTGCAGAGCGATGGAGCAACGGTGCTGGGCGTAGGCAGCGGCTTTCAGGCCTGCGGTGAAACGGGCGACGGACGCATGCTGGAGCCTGATGAACTGCTGCAAGACATCATCGCTTTTTTTACACCCAAAGTGTTGGCCGGGCAGCGCGTGCTGGTTACTGCCGGGCCGACGTATGAAGCCATCGACCCGGTGCGCGGCATTACCAATTTATCGAGCGGCAAGATGGGTTTTGCGATTGCGCGCGCTGCGCGTGAAGCGGGAGCAGACGTGACGCTGGTCGCTGGGCCGGTCAGCTTGCCCACACCGCGCGGAGTAACAAGAATTGACGTGAAATCAGCATCGAATATGCTTGAAGCCGTTAATCTTCGGGTGCAAACAGCTACTGTATTTATAGCAACTGCAGCGGTTGCAGACTGGCGACCGGCAGCATTCGCAACCCGCAAAATCAAGAAGGACGGCTCAGGTTCGCCGCCACAACTTGAGTTTGCAGAAAACCAAGACATTTTGGCTACCGTTGCGCAATCAAATGCAGCGCAAAGCGGCAAACTGTTTTGCGTTGGCTTTGCCGCAGAGAGCCACGACTTGCCTGAAAACGCTCAGGCCAAACGGAAACGCAAAAATGTGCCGCTGCTGGTTGGCAATATCGGCCCCGACACCTTTGGCCAAGACCACAACGCGCTGCTGCTGGTCGACAGCCTGGGTACAACTGAAATGCCGAGAGCGTCAAAAATCATTCTGGCCAGGCAACTGGTCAAAGAAATTTCCAGCCGCATCAAAAACAAACCATGAAAATAGACGTCAAAATCATCGACCCGCGCCTGCAAGGCAACCTGCCCAACTACGCCACACCCGGCAGTGCAGGGCTGGACTTGAGGGCTTGTCTAAGCGAGCCCTTAACCCTGGCCGCCAACGCTTGGCAACTCGTGCCCACGGGCATCGCCATTTATTTACACAACCCAGGCTACGCCGCCCTCATCCTGCCGCGCTCAGGCCTGGGGCACAAGCACGGCATCGTGCTGGGCAATCTGATTGGGCTGATTGACAGCGACTACCAGGGCCAACTGATGGTAAGCGCCTGGAACCGCAGCGACGTGCCCTTCACGATCGAGCCGATGGAGCGCATTGCGCAGTTGATGATCGTGCCTGTGGTGCAGGCTGAGTTCAATGTGGTGCAAGACTTTCCCGCTAGTGAACGCGGGGAGGGTGGATACGGATCCACCGGGAAAAGCTGAGAGCTTGTGAGCATCCACCACCGCGCGGCGACCGGGCCATGCGCGTGCGGTTTTGAGGTGAAAACACACGCGGGGTTGAAAAATGAGTCAAGCTTTCGCTTGGCCATTTTTTTGATGATGTGAACACTGCTACCGCGCGCCTTTCACCCCAAAGCCCGGTCGCATGGCCCAATCACCACGCTCAGGTTGGGTTTTGTTTGAAGCTAAATAGTGCATTTTGCTATTAAAATCAGAGCTGCTTGCGCCCGTATTTATTGGGCTATAGGCCTAAAACATGCCTATTTCGAGCTAAAAAAGGTATCAAAAAGCGTTTTCAAGCTCGCAAACTCTCGTTCAAAACGGCTTGGGTTGACAAAATAGGCTTCTAAAGCCACCGCGAAAAACTCTGCGGGTGATGTGGCGCCGTAGGCATCGAGCCAGGCAGGCTCGGCGCCAAAACGCTCGGCCATCGCCACTTGATGTTGAAACGACTCGTATGCCGCTTGCATGGTGCTTTGCCATGCGGCTTTGGCTTGGCGGGTGGCCAGGGGAGGGCAGCCGTTGGCTGTGCCATCACGCATGTCAATCTTGTGAACAAACTCGTGAATCACGACGTTGTAGCCTTGAGCCTGCCGTTCGCTGGACGCAGCAACGTCTTGCCAGCTGAGGGTGACGGGGCCACCTTCCATGGCTTCGCCAACCAGCTCTTCGTTGTAAAAGTGGTGAACACCAGCCACATCTACCACGCTGCGGCGTGCCAACATGGCGCCCGGGTGAACCACGATGCCTTTGAAGTCGTCATAGAGCTTCAAGCCCAGGTGCAACACCGGCAAGCAGGCTTGGGCTGCAATCGCCACAGCCATCTCGTCTGTGACCACCAGGCCATGCGTGCCGCTGAACTCCTTTTGCGATAAAAATTGCGCAGTCAATGTGCGCAGACGTGCTTGATCTGCGGCGGGTCGATCTGCTAAAAACGGGTATTGAATCAGCGTGAGTTGCCAGAGCGTACCGGGTATGGCGCGTTGTGGTGCAAAGAGTTTTCGAATCCAGCCGATCATGCTGCAGTGCTCAAGCCAGGTTGATGCGCTGCAGACCTTGGGCAGACAAACGCAGCACTTCGGCGCGTTGGGGTGTGGCAGCCGCGTCCCAGTCGCTGAGCACCACCCGCTGTGTGCCATGGCCCAAGTCATGCGTTGCGGGTTTGTGGGTGTGGCCGTGGATCAGCGTGGCGCTTTGGGCTTGTTTTAGCCACCGCAGGGCTGCAATGGTGTCCACATCGGCGTGGTCTGCACCCGTTTGTTTTCTTGCCTCACTTTGCTGGCGCAGGCCGCGCGCAATGGCCTGGCGCTCTGCAAGTGGCTTGGCTAAAAACGCTGTTTGCCATTCAGTGCTGCGAACCTGCTGACGAAATTGCATGTAGTCCACGTCATCAAGACACAGCGCGTCGCCATGCGACAGCAGCCAGCGCTGATTGTTAAAGCCTAAAACGCAGGGATCTGCCAGCAGTGTGGTGTTGCAGGCTTTCATCAGGTTATGGCCGACCAAAAAATCCCGGTTGCCATGCATGAAAAACACGGGGGTGCGGGCTGCAGTTTGTGCAATCAACTGCGCACATTTTTCTTCAAAGCTGCCGGGTTGTAATGCATCATCACCGATCCAGACCTCAAACAAATCGCCCAGGATGAAAACCGCGTCGGCAGGCGTGGTCTGCATGTAGTGCTGCCAGGCAGTGAAAGTGGCTGGCTCACTGGCCTGCAAATGCAGGTCAGAAATGAAATCAACCGATTTTTTGGGGTCAGCGCCCAAATTCACCAAGCCAAAGGCTTGCCCTGCGGGCGCAATGCTAGGCATTGCAGTGAAATTGGTGTCTGACCCCAAAAAATCCGGTCAATTCCGATATGACCATTAAAGCGCCACAGCTTTCTCAATCACAACATCAGTCACAGGTACATCGCCGTGGCCCATTTTGTTACCGGTTTTCACACCTTCAATTTTGTCAACCACGTCCATGCCTTTGACAACTTTGCCGAACACGGCATAGCCCCAGCCTGAACCGCTTGGTGCGGTGTGGTTTAAAAAGCCGTTGTTCGATGCGTTGATAAAAAACTGTGAGCTGGCTGAATGCGGCTCGTTGGTACGCGCCATGGCCACGGTGTACTTGTCGTTTTTCAAGCCGTTCGTCGCTTCATTCTCGATATTCGCATCGGTATCTTTTTGCTTCATGCCGACTGCAAAACCGCCGCCTTGCACCATAAAGCCCGGAATCACGCGATGAAACACGGTGCCAGCGTAGTGACCCTTGTTCACGTAACTTAAAAAGTTAGCGACGGTTTTGGGGGCTTTGGCGGCGTCCAGCTCCAGCGTGATGACGCCGTGGCCGGTGATGTGGAGTTCGACTTGTGGGTTGCTCATGATGTTTTCTTTGAAGGGTTAGTGGATGAAAATTAGTTGACAAGAGTGGCAGATTTGATAACGACAGGCGTTTTGGGCACGTCCGTTGGGAAGGGGCCACCAGCTCCAGTGGGCGTGGCCTTGATTTTATTGACCACATCCATGCCGCTGGTGATTTTGCCAAACACGGTGTAGCCAAACAGTTGTGATGCGCCCAGCAACTGTGCACGTGGTGTGTTTTCATACACCCGGCCGCCATATTCAAACTTGGGTACTGGGTCGCCCGGAGGGATGACGGTAGGGTCTAAAAACGCATTGTCTTTGACGTTGATGAAGAACTGTGACGAGGCAGAGTTCGGGTCATTGGTGCGCGCCATGGCCAGCGTACCTTCCACATTGCGCGGGCCACCTTTTGCAAGTGCCTCTTGCCCTTCATGCACGACGGGCGGGCGGGTCGGCTTTTGGGCATAGGCCGCGTCAAAGCCGCCACCTTGAACCATGAAGTTGCTGATCACACGGTGAAAAATCAAGCCGTCATAGTGTTTGTCTTTGACGTATTGCAAAAAGTTGGCGACAGTTTTGGGCGCCTTGTCGGGATAGACCTCGACGACAAAATCGCCTTCACTGGTGGCGAACTTGACCTTGGGTGCGGCTTGCGCAAACGAGCTGGATGCAGACATTGCAGCAGCTAAAAAGGCAGCCACCAATGCGGTGCGCCTAGATGTTAAAAATGGGATTGTCATCCGATAGTTCCTTCAAAAAATATTTTCCACTGACCACCTTGACGCGTCCAGTACTGGCGTTTGGTTTGCCCAGTTCTAGCGCCTTGAACCAACTCGCCAAAGGTTACCACCATCGTGTCGTTGGCATCTGTCCAGCGCAGGTAAGACACGTCTTTGAGTTCCACTTGACGGCCATCGAGTTTTTTCAGGTCAGCCTGCAACATGGGGGCCCATTGCGCCAGTGTTTTGCCGTTGCTGCTGAAGTCCGGCGTGTACCAAGCCATCACGCGCGTCGCATCGCCGCTAGATTTGGCGCTTTGCCAAGCTTTCAGTGCCTCTTCAAAAGGTTTGTTGTCGGCCTTGATGGTTTGTGGTGTGACCCATTTGAGGCTTTGCGCAATGACCACCGGGGTGGTGCGCACTTGCACGGTGCGAATGATGCGCTCCAGGTCGGGGTTGGCAAGTACCACGCAGCCGTCAGTGGCCAGCGGAGCGCGTGAAAACTGATCCGGCGGCGTGCCGTGCAGCCAGATGCCGCTCCCAGTCTTGCCGCGTTTGATGTCTAGCTGGTTGGGGTAGTTGATGGGCAACGCGCCCGAGCCGTAAAAGTCTTTGAGTGACTTGGGGTCTAAATTGCTGGTGACAAAGTAAACCCCCAACGGTGTGCGCAAATCTCCTTCAACGGTTTTTTCAATGCCTGATTTGCCGACCGATATGTAGTAGTCGGCCAGCAGTTTCAAGCCAGTCGTGCTGTTTTCAAACAGATACAAGCGGGAGCGGGTTGCATCGATGGCTATTGCGTGTTTGTTCTGTAACGACAGGCTGATGAGTTGCGATGGAATCAAACCCGCAGCCGGGCGCTCGCGCAGCGCTTGCAGGCGGAGTTGAGACTCTTTGCGCAGCTCGGCCAGTGGCACAGCTGCAGCTTTGGCCGTGGTGTCGGGCACATCGCCCATGGCGCGCACGGGCCGCAACTGAGCCGTCAGCAAGTCGCCATACACCAGTTGCGCCAATTGAAAGTTGGGGTGCTCGCGCACCAAGCGCTCGGCCAGCGGCAGTGCTTCACGGGTTTTGGCTCGGCCAATGAGTTTGTAAATGTCGATAAGCCGTGCTTCGGCTTGGCCGTCGCGGTTTTCGCTTGCTGCGGATGTGGGCTGGGCTTTGGCTTTGCGCGGCTTGGACTTGCGCTTTTCTGTGGTGGTGGTGTCAGCGGTCTTTTTGCGCTTTTTGCTTTCAGCGTGTACAGGCAGCACGCACAGGGCAACCGACAGCGCTATGCAAGCAGCCGCCAAGGGTGCGTTTTTCAAGTCCCACGTCATCACATCAAGTCAAAAAAAGCCGGGTGTTTGTGACTCGCTTGCCAAACCGAGCGTCAACCCGTCGATTCCCTGACGATGACCCAGCTGTCGCCCGCCTTGACCAGTTCCAGTGTTTTGCGACTGGACACATTCAAAGAGTCAGCGCTGTAGGCCTGCTTGAACCTGACCACAGCTTTGCCACCATTGACGGATACGGCCAAGTCACTGAGTTTGACGCTGATGCTGGACTTGCCCATGATGCGGCTGCGGCGGTCTTCTTCCCAGGTTTTACGGCCCATGCTGCCGGGCGGATCAAACTCTTTGCCGTAACTGCCCAAATAACCTGCCATATCCTTGGCTGCCCAAGCCGCTGCCCAGTTACGCACAACCGATTCAACTTCTCTTTCAGCCCCCGAGCTGGCTACAGGCGCAGCAGGCGTCGCTGCTGGTGCGGCTGGGGGCGGTGTTGCTGGCGCAGCTGCTGGTGCCTTAACCACTGGAGCCGCTGTGACGGGGCCGGATGACTGCGGATTGGTTCCGGGCTTCTGGCCTTTGGCATCAGGCGCAAACAGCGTGCGAATCAACGCCAGCTTGGGCTGCACACCAGTGTTGCCACCGTCCAATTGCAGAGCTTTGCTGTAGGCTTGGCTGGCCAGTTTGGCATATACGTCGCCTAAATTCTCATGCGCAGTGGCATAGCTCGGATTGGTGCGAATCGCCATTTCAAGCGCAGCACGCGCCTTGTCAAATTGGCTTTGACCAGCGTACAAAACAGCCAGGTTGTTGTACGGCTCTGGCAACTCCGGGTAGTCTTGGGTGATTTGCGTGAAAGTGGCAATCGCATCTGCGGGCTTGCCAGCTTCGGTTTGAATCACGCCTTTGATGAAGCGCATTTGCGGGTCGCGCGGTTTGCCCGCCAGATATTGGTCTGCCTTGGTCAGCGCTTCGGCCAGCTTGCCTGCGCGCACCAAAATGTTGACATCGGCGTACTCGTCGGCGTGGGCGGTGCTGGTGGTCAAGACAAAAGCCAGACACAAGGCACGTAAAGCTGCGGAAGTGATGTTCTTCGAAACGGATGCTGGCGTGACCATAAGACCTCTTGAATTTCTGATGCTTTTGAGCCAATTTAGCGCGTGAAGACGTGCTGGCTATACTGTTGGATTGTAGCCGAGGGGTAGGGTTCAATCCACACTGACCAACCCCCTGTCAGCCCAGTTATCAGCCCCAACCAGCCTTTTCATGAGCCTTCGCATTTACAACACGCTGAGCCGCCGCGTGGAAGAGTTTTCGCCTTTGACTCCAGGCCAGGTGCGCATGTACGTGTGTGGCATGACGATTTACGACTACTGCCACATTGGCCATGCCCGCATGATGATGGCGTTTGACATTGCCCAGCGCTGGCTAAAAACCTCTGGCTTGCAAGTCACCTACATCCGCAACATCACCGACATTGACGACAAGATCATCAAGCGCGCCGTAGACCGCGGCATCACCATCCGGGCGCTGACCGACGAGATGGTGCTGGCCATGCACGAAGACATTGGCAAACTCGGCATTGAGCCGCCCACCCTGGAGCCACGCGCAACCGAGTATGTGCCGCAAATGCTGGGCATCATTGCCACATTGCAAGCAAAAGGCATGGCTTACCAGGCCAGCAACGGCGACATGAACTACGCGGTACGCAAGTTCGCGGGCTACGGCAAGCTGTCGGGCAAATCGCTCGACGAATTGCGCGCCGGTGAACGGGTCGCTGTCGACGACGGCAAACATGACCCGCTCGATTTTGTGCTCTGGAAATCAGCCAAAGCCAGTGAACCGATTGATGCCAAGTGGGACAGTGAATTTGGCCAAGGCCGACCCGGCTGGCACATTGAATGCTCGGCGATGAGCTGCGCCACGCTGGGTGAGACCTTTGATATCCACGGCGGCGGCGCGGACTTGCAGTTTCCGCACCATGAAAATGAAATTGCCCAGAGTGAAGGTGCATTTGGCAAGCCAATGGCCGGGTACTGGATGCACAACGGCTTTGTGAACATTGACAACGAAAAAATGTCCAAAAGTCTGGGTAATTTTTTCACCATTCGTGATGTGCTTAAAAAATATGATGCCGAAACCGTCCGTTTCTTTCTGGTGCGGGCGCATTACCGGGGCGGTTTGAATTACAGCGACGTGCATCTGGACGACGCGCGTGGCGCCTTGAAGCGGCTTTACACCGCGCTTGATGCGGTCAAGTCTGCGCAAGTTGCGCTGGATTGGGCAGACCCGTTTGCGGCGCGCTTTAAAACCGCAATGGACGACGACTTTGGCACGCCTGAGGCGATTGCCGTGCTGTTTGATCTGGCCAGTGAGGTCAATAAAAACCGTTTGTCTGCGCAGGCTGGGCTGCTGAAAAGCCTGGGCGCTTGCCTGGGGCTTTTGCAAGGCGACCCTGCGGCATATTTGCAGGCAGGCTCGCTGCTGACCGACGCGAGCATTCAGCTTTTCATCGCCCAGCGCCAAGAGGCCAAGGCGGCGAAAAACTTCGCCGAGGCTGACCGTATTCGTCAACACCTTTTGAACCAGGGCATTGAGCTCAAAGATTCGCCAAACGGCACGATTTGGGTCGCAAAGTCATGATTTATAGGTGTATTTTTGGCCTTTTCACCAATAAGTACGGGTGTAAGCAGCTATGAAAAAAATAGCGGCTGTTGATGCGCCTGAGGTCGTGCAAGTACCCGACTATTGGGTGGATGCCTGCAAACACCTGGTTAAAAAAGACCGGGTCATGAAGCGGCTTATTCCGCAGTTCCCCGACACCACGCTGCAATCGCGCGGCGACGCCTTCAGCACACTGGCGCGCAGCATTGTGGGCCAGCAAATATCGGTGAAGGCGGCGCAAACGGTGTGGCACCGGTTCGAGGCGCTCCCCAAGAAGATGAATCCGGCAAACGTCTTGAAGCTCAAAGTCGACGACATGCGCGCCGCTGGCCTCAGCGCCCGCAAGATCGAATACCTGGTGGATCTGTCGATTCACTTTGATGCAGGCATGGTTCACGTCAAGGACTGGCAGGCGATGGACGACGAGGCCATCATTGCCGAGCTGGTGGCGATTCGCGGCATAGGCCGCTGGACGGCCGAAATGTTTTTGATGTTTTACCTGAGCCGGCCCAATGTGTTGCCGCTGGATGATGTGGGGCTGATCAACGGCATCAGTAAAAATTATTTTTCAGGTGAATCCGTCAGCCGCAGCGACGCACGCGAGGTGGCCGCCGCCTGGGCGCCGTACTGCAGCGTCGCAACTTGGTATATTTGGCGTTCGCTCGACACAATTCCAGTCTTGAAAGACTGATAAGGAAACAATGAATGGCTAAAAAAACCTTCCTTGACTTTGAGCAACCGATCGCCGACCTTGAGGGAAAAATCGAAGAGTTGCGCTACGTGCAAACCGAGTCGGCGGTTGATATTTCAGAAGAGATCGATCAGCTCGCCAAAAAAAGCCAGCAGCTTACCAAAGACATCTACAGTGATTTGACACCCTGGCAAATCACCAAGATTGCCCGCCATGCCGAGCGACCCTACACCATGGACTATGTGAACGAGCTGTTCACCCATTTTGTGGAATTACACGGTGACCGCCATTTTTCTGACGACCTCAGCATCGTCGGCGGGTTGGCGCGATTCAACGGCACACCCTGCATGGTGATCGGCCAGCAAAAGGGCCGCGGAACCAAGGAGCGTGCACAGCGTAACTTTGGCATGTGCAAGCCGGAGGGCTACCGCAAGGCGCTGCGGCTCATGAAGACAGCCGAAAAATTCAAGCTGCCGCTGTTCACGTTTGTCGATACACCGGGTGCCTACCCTGGCATTGACGCCGAGGAGCGGGGCCAGTCCGAGGCGATTGGGCGCAACATTTTCGAGATGGCGCAGCTCGAGGTGCCCATCATCACCACCATCATCGGTGAAGGCGGCTCAGGCGGAGCCCTGGCCATCTCAGTGGCTGACCAGGTCGTGATGTTGCAGTATTCCATCTACTCCGTTATCAGCCCTGAAGGCTGTGCATCTATTTTGTGGAAGACATCAGACAAAGCTGAAATAGCAGCCGATGCACTTGGCATCACTGCGCACCGCCTCAAGGCGTTGGGCGTGATCGATAAAATCGTGCACGAACCCGTTGGTGGGGCGCACCGCGACCATAAGCAGATGGCGGCGTTTTTAAAGCGGGCTTTGAACGATGCGTTCAGGCAGGTCAGCGACTTGAAGGTCAAAGAGCTGCTGGACAGGCGCTATGAGCGGCTGCAAAGCTATGGTCGGTTTACCGATACCAAAGCGGATAACAAATGAGCTAAGCCATGATCGAAAAGGTTGTCTTTAAAACCACGCTAAAAGACCAACCCAGCGATTTGGCTTTTTGGCTTTCCCGCTCAGTTCAAGAACGCTTTGCTGCGCTTGAATTTTTACGTCAACAATATGTCTGCACCTTACCCATTACTCAACAAAGACTTCAAAGAGTTTGTACAGTTTCTCAACGCCAACGCGATTGAGTATCTGGTTGTTGGTGGCTATGCGCTTATGGCGCACGGATATCCGCGCTACACGGGCGATATTGATTTTTGGGTTGACCCTGCGCCCGCGAATATCGCCAACCTGTTGAAGGCGCTCAAACAGTCTGGTTTTGCGTCGGTAGATTTAAAAGAAGAAGATTTTTTAGTAGAACAGGCCGTGATTCAGCTCGGATTTCCTCCCGCAAGGATTGACCTCATGGTCGCGGTGAGCGGCGTTGAATTTGCCGGCGCTTACAAGTCGCGCCTTGAGGTCGATTTGGACGGTACCCGAATCAACGTCATCAACCGCGCCGACTTCATCCGCAACAAGCAAGCCACTGGGCATCCTAAGGATTTTCTTGATTTGAAGGAACTTGGGGTTGATATTGAGAAATTGGACAAATTAGAGTGACTCACGCCGTTGCCTACAGCGGCGGCGCAGATTCAACTGCATTGCTGCTGATGCTGGTTGAACAAAACCCCGGCCAAGTGCAAGCGATTCATATTCACCACGGCTTGCAGACGGCGGCTGATGATTTTGCGGCGCACTGTACGGCGTTTTGCGCAGCACTCGGTGTGCCGTTGCATGTGGTGCATGTGAATGCAAGCGCTGCAGCAGGACAAAGCCCTGAAGATGCCGCACGCAGGGCGCGGTATGCGGCGCTTTCAGGCAAAGTTAGAGATATAAATGAAGCTTTAGACCAACAAATACGGGCGCAAAAAGCTATTAAAT
>ENA-OFCF01000765-OFCF01000765.1-metagenomes-genome-assembly--contig:-NODE-765-length-13550-cov-3.582808_pt1 | contig 13550 bp, 15 predicted proteins | sample MGYA00153387_OFCF01 | MGnify analysis MGYA00153387
CCCACTACGCACGCGCTAAGGTAACTTGCGCGCATTTTCAGATAGCCCGGTCAACCCTGTGGCAGTGGACGAAATTCCGTCATGGTTTCCCGCAGCCCTTGAAGGCTGGGGAAAAAGTCACGCTGTTCGACATCAACGCCATAGACGCTTTTCTCAAAGCGCAGGCAGCGAAGTAAGGGGGCAAGCCATGGAAAAAAATAAGGCCACCTCCCCCGAAAAGAAAGCAGCCCTTGAAGCAATCAGGGAACAGTTTAAAGGCACTGGTAGCCGTTCGCAAGCTGCAAGGCTGTTAGAGGCGTTATCACGCTATCCAATCACCACGTTCGAGGCCATGCGCTACCTGGACGTGTACTACTGCCCGGCGCGCATATTGCAGCTACGCAAGCAGGGGCACAACATCATCACGCACTGGCAAACCGTGGTGACTGAAGCAGGCGAACGCCACCGGGTTGGCTTGTATGTACTTAATAGCGGGGCTGGCCAGCATGGCGGGCAATAAATTCAAGGGCAGCAAGTACACCGAAAGCTTCACAGGCATTGTGCATAGCGTGTTTGAAAGCCCGGCCTTCACTGCCCTAAGCCCGCACGCCTGCAAGCTGCTGCTGGAGCTGGCCGGGCAGTACCGGGGCAACAACAACGGCAATTTGACGGTGGCCTGGTCAGTGGCCAGCAAGCGCGGCTTTAAGTCACGTACAACGCTGTGGCGCTGCAAGGCTGAATTGATCAAAGCCGGGTTTGTGTATGTGACACGAAAAGGCCACATGCCCAGCACTTGCGAGCTGCTGGCCTTGACCTGGTTCCCGCTGGACGTGTCCCCCAAGTTTGACCCTGAAGCCTTGGCCTGTTTTAAAGCCAAAGCGTACCGGGCCAGCACGCCACTGGCCATGCCCGCAATCAAAGCCAAGCGTGACTGGACGCTACCCAACGGCGGCGGGTCAGCATTTGCAAAACGCAATCCTTTGTCCACGGCTGAAACATGCACCGCGCTACAAGTCCACTAGCGAAACAATGCAGGCCCAAAACAGGGGGCTATGGTTTCAGCCGTGGACTTGTAGGCCACTTTTCAGGTGGTTTCAATGTTTCAGCCGTGGACACCTTTATAGACAAGCCATTCTCTGTTCTCAATCTCTGCTGCTTTCCTGCCTTTGAGTAAGTGGCGGGGGCCACTAAAAACACGACTTAACCAAAAAGAGCCAACATGACCACGACCAAAAAAGCACCCTTAAAAGCCTCAGAGCAACCGATGGTGAAGGTAAGCGAGCTGACAACGGTACACAAAGCGCGTTTGGCTGTGTCGCCATCACTGAACGGCGCGACAGTGATTCAGGCGTACCAAGGCAACGTGATGGGCAAAGACGTTGAATTAGGCGGTTTGATTGACCAATTGCGCGACACCTTTACCGAGGTCAAGGGCGGTGACTTGCACACGCTGGAGGCCATGCTGATCAGCCAAGCCACGGCGCTTCAAACCATCTTCACCAGCTTGGCACGCAGAGCGCAAGACCAGCAATATCAAAAGAACCTCGAATCGTTTTTGGGGCTAGCCTTGAAAGCGCAGGCACAAAGCCGGGCAACCATTTCAGCGCTGGTTGACTTGAAGTACCCAAGGCAGGCCACGTTTGTAAAGCAGGCCAATATTGCCAACGGCCCGCAACAGGTCAACAATGGCGCGGCTGCTGGCGCTGATTCCGCGCAATACGCACAGGCACGCACGCACGCGGGAAAATCTGAATCTGCGCAAAACAAACTATTGGAGGCGAGCAAAAAAATCGATGTAGTTAGCGTTGAAAGCTGTCAAAATAAAAAGCATCATCCGCTGCCAAGGAAGTCGTAATGAAATGGTTATTGGTTGTACTGGTAATGAATACCCCTATCAAAACTGATCTTGTTTTTGATTTGCTGCCTGACTGTTTACGTGCAGAGCAGGAAATGCGGCGGCAATGGGCCGATATGTACAACGATGCGTTAGTCGGGAAAGCTTCAAAGGACACACTCGACTTAGTGAAAAAACAAATGACTTCGGGCACATGCATTCCAACGAAGTGAAATCAAAAGCAAGCGGATGGACACCAGAGCGGCGCAAACGGCAGAGTGAAGCTATCAGGCAGTGGAAACCGTGGCAACAGTCCACCGGGCCAAAAAGCCCCGAGGGTAGGGCGGTGGTGGCGCGCAATGCCTGGAGGGGTGGGCACTGGTTGAAACTACGGCAGGCCATCAAGGCGATGAATCAGGCCGTGCGTGAACAAAAGGGCTGGCTGGGGTAGGGGGCTGCATGAAAGCGATTAAGCCTGTAGTAACAGGCCCGGAACAGAGCATGAGCGAACCCGCGCAAGGGGGGGGCTGAAAAGTCCGGCGCTTGCCTGCTGGAAACCACACGTTATCCCACGCAGAGAAAAAATTCCCCGTTTGAAAACAATCAAATTCAATCAAGCGGAAAAGGGGGGTATCAAACCCAAAGCGGGGGTACAGACGGGGGTACAAACCGGCTTTTGATTTTGCAAAACCTAGCATTCATGCGGGTTTCAAGCCATCATTCAAGCGGTTTCACCGCTTCATAGTCGCTCAAGCCCAGACTAGTTCCAGCTGGGGCAACACCAATCATCAGAGACCGCTATGAATACAGGATCTGCTTGCGCCCGTATTTATTGATTAAAAGTCTTTTTTAAAAAAGGTTTCCAGCCAAAACCGTTGAGGTCTTAACGCATTTGCCGTCCATTCACGGCCAGCAATGGTATTTATTTAACTGCGTTATTCGACGTCTATTTCGTGAAAACCATACAAGCGGTTTCGCTGGTCTGCAAAGTAGCGCTCTAACGTGGCTTTGACGGTTTTGAAAGCGAGATCTTCCCAAGGGATGTCTTGCTCTTCAAAAAGTCGGGCCTCCATCGTTTCGTGTCCGGGCGCAAACTCGGCACTCAATAGCTTGGCGCGGTAAAAAAGGTGCACTTGGCCAACGCGGCGCACGTTCACTATCGAGAACAGGGTTTGCAATTCAAACTGGGCCCCAGCTTCCTCAATGGTTTCGCGAGCTGCGCCCTCAGAGGTCGTCTCGTCGAGCTCCATAAAGCCTGCAGGCAAAGTCCAATAGCCTTTTCGAGGCTCAATGTTGCGTTTACACAGCAATACCTTGCACCCATCGACACCCCAAAACGGCACTGTACCAACCACATTTAAAGGATTTTCGTAATGCACCGTTGCGCAGACTGCGCAAACTGCGCGGTGCTTTGTGTCGCCGTCGTCTGGTAAGCGGTAGGTCAAACTGCCGGCGCATTCCCGGCAATGTTTCAGTGGAGATCGTTGCATCTGCGAAGTGTAGCCAATCTGTCTGGGTTGCAAAGCCACCAGCTTTAATGCCGTTTTTCCAGGGTATTTTTGCGGTAAGCCAGGAGCGTTTTCGGGATCATCGAACTGTGAGCGGTCATGCCGATTTAGCGCGATCTAACGCACAGCTTTTGTTTGTTGACAAACGAAAAAAGTTGAACATCAACTTCACACTGAGCCTGGTGCGCTCTGAATACTCTTTTCACTATAAACTCTCCCGAGATGTAAATTTTATGGTTTGCTAATGAGGAGTTGAAGCTGTTTATGGCTGTATTTGTTCGCACTGAGAAAGGTCAGGAGGCAGCGTACAGCCCGCAGTCTGCTTTGCCGCGCAAGCTGAAGTCGATACTCAAGGTAATTGACGGCCGCACGCAGGTCAGCACGTTTGAGAAAAACCTCAGCTCATTCGGTGACGTCAGGGCCATTTTGCAGTCGCTGGACATGGCCGGCCTCATAACGCAAATTGAGTCTGTGGCACCGGCTGGTCAGACCGGCACGGACCATCTAGCAGAAAGGGCGTTTACCCCGCCCACTTCCCTGGCAGTACCCACTTCGGCGGATTGGGCGCCGACCCGAAGCCTTTACGCTGAGCATTCAGATTCCATCAAGATGGATGCGTGGCAAGCTTCCGAGCTGGCGACCCAAGTAATGCCTGCCTCGCCTGCCTCACGGCATTTGCACAATTCCGCGTTGCAAGACATTCTTGACTCGATGGCGAATTTTGTTAAGACGTACCTTCCAGACCAGTCTGTGCAAATCCTCAAAGAAATTGAGGAAATTACGTCCCTGGAGCTTCTGGCCGTTACGCTCGGCGGCTATGAACAAATGGTTGTGTCCGCAGGTGAGCCAAGTGTGCAGCACCTAAAGTCAATCAAAAAATCGCTTCGGGAAAACCTGTGAACGCATTGTCGGAAGTTGTTTTCGGAATCACACCAGCGGGGTACGCGGCGCTAAGAAGTTCTACAGAGCCGATGGATTTGCGCCTTAAAACCGTGTTGACGTTGGTGGATGGGGTTTGCCCAGTCGCACAGTACGTTCCTTTTTTAATGGCGTTTGAACCGCTGGCTGAAAAGTTTTTTATCTTGGAGCGCATGGGTTATGTCAAGCGCATGGGAAAGGTTGCCACCAGTGCAGTGTCAGGATTCGAACAATTGGTTTTAGGTGGTACTTCCAAAGCGCGGCTACCACGTATAGATTCTAGGTTTCCACCGTCTGGTTTTTTACCCATTGAGTAAGTTGCGTCAGAGACAAGAATTAGCCAAGGAAAACCATGTCGGTCGCTTACCGCAAATCACTTAAAGGCATTGATGAAGTGGCCTTCAAATCAAGTGCTGTTGACCTGCCCCTTTTAAATAAGTGGCGTTGACTTGCCCCTAATAGCCGCGCCAATCTAAATTCCAGCAGCCCAAGGTGTGCAAGATTAACCGATTCGTTTGTCAATCTTGCCGGGTTGCATTGAACAGCCAATCAAATGGCGACTCAATGCGGCGAGACAGCGCAGGCGGGATACGCCCGCAGCGGCTACAAGGTTTGATCTCGTTGTAGTCAAGTCTCCAGGTAGCAGTTGCCCAGGCTCACAGACGGCGCGCTACTTCAACGGCTTCCAATTGAGAGTGAACTTCAAGCATTACATAAATCCGGTGTACAAAGGTCAAGACGGTATGACGCGATACGCGATACGCGCATTAATTTGGCAATCTCTTCAAAGGTAAAGCCCTTGGCGACCAGCTGCAGCGCCTGGGTTTCACGGATCGACAGCGCATTTTGCGGGTTGTTTGGTAAGTCCTGTGCCAACCCAGCGGTTGCGGGCAAAGCAGTTGATGCGGGTGCTGCAGATGCTTTATCGCTTTAGGCGCGCGCAGACTACTTGCAGCCATGCAAAGCTCGCCCCACTAAGTTGTGGAGCCCATTATTAGTATTAATTTAATAGCGGCTTACGCCCGTTTTAATTTGGTTACAGGCCAAAAAGGTAATAAAAAACGGCCTGTCGGGCCGTTTTTTATTAATCGGGGCCAGTTTTTAGTTGACCCTACCCGGTACAAGGCTGGATCAAGCCTTGGTGCCCTTGCCATGCTTTTCAATCAAGCCCTTGGCGGTATCGAGCAGCTTTTTGCCGTCAAAACCTTTTTTGTTCATGTCTTCGACCCATTCAACCTCAACCGTGCGCGCTTTGCGACGGAACTCTTGCGCTTCAGCCACGCTGATCGTATAAATGGTGTTGCCCCTTTCGCTGGCGGACTTACGGCCAATACCGTCATTGCCCTGCTGCGTTTTGCCTAAAAACGCGGAAGTTGCGATGCCTGAGTTGTTGTCGATCACCTTTTTCAAGTCAGGTGCAAGCGAGTTGTACTTTGCCTTGTTCATCGCCATCACAAAAGTGGTGGTGTACAAGCTGCCCCCGGCAGGGTCAAACTCCGCGTGGAACTTGGTCAACTCATTGACTTTGACCGATGGAACCACTTCCCATGGAATCACACAGCCGTTGATGGTGCCTTTGCTCAGCGCATCAGGAATGCTGGGCAGCGGCATGCCCACAGGCGTTGCACCCAGCACGCCCAAGAGTTTGGTAACTTGCCGGGTCGGACCGCGCACCTTCATGCCGCGCAAATCAGCAATCGATTTCACTGGCTTGTCCGTGGTGTGAATCACTCCTGGTCCGTGTACCTGAACTGCAATAACCTGCGTGTCTTTAAATTCGTCGCTGGCCACGGTCTGGAAATACTCCCAGTACGCTTTGGAAGTCGCTTCTGCGTTGTTCATCATGAAGGGCAGTTCAAACACCTCAACTCTTGGGAATCGGCCTGCCGTATTTCCCGGCAGAGTCCACACCACATCCACAACGCCATCTTTGACCTGGTCATACAGCTGCACCGGAGTGCCGCCCAACTGCATGGCCGGGTAGCCTTCAAACTTGATACGGCCACCAGATTCTTTTTCAACCTTTTCCATCCACGGCTTGTGCATGGTCAGCCACACATTGGACTGTGGCGACATGAAGGTGTGAAATTTCAACGTAACGGCTTGCTGCGCGAAACCAGAGAGTGCGGGCGCACCCAAGGCTGCGGCGGCACCGGATTTAAGAAGTGTGCGTCTGGCGATCATGAGGCGTCCTTGAATTGGTAAAAGTTGAAGTGAAAATTTAAGGGCGGTTGCAGGTTTTGGAAACCCGTGTATGCCCTATAGCGGGTAATGTTTGGCTTTACTCGGCTTTTATGCCTGCTGATTGAATAGTCTTCGCCCAAAAATCCGTGTCCTTTTTAACCAGCGCATCCAACGCGACTGGATTCATATAACGCAGCTCAATTCCTGCTGCATCCGCTCGAGTTTTGGTTTCAGGCAGTTCCAGAGCGGCTTTTATTTGCCCGCTGAGTCTGGCGACGATGTCCGGCGGTGTTGCGGCTGGCGCAAAGATGCCTACCCAGGCTTCAAGTTCAAAGCCTTTTAAGCCAGCTTCGGTAGTGGTGGGCACATTCGGCAGCCCCGGATGGCGACTTTTGCCTGCTACTGCCAGCCCTTTGAGTTTGCCCGCCTGCACCTGTCCCATCACGGACGGCGGGGTAGTGATGAATACCTGCACTTGGCCCGACAGCACGTCTTGTAAAGCCGGTCCTGAGCCACGGTAAGGAATGTGCACCATGCTGGTTTGGGTTTGCAGCTTGAACATTTCTGTGCCAATGTGCGACAGTGAGCCCGTGCCCTGTGATGCGTAACTGAGCTTGCCGGGGTTCTTTTTCAAATAGCCAACAAATTCGCTCAAGTTGCTGGCGGGCACGGACGGGTGAACGGTGATGACATTGGTCGCTACAGTAATCAGAGCGATGGGTACAAAGTCTTTCTGAACCCAAGGCAGTTTGGGTGTCAGGTTTGGGTTGCCGACGTGGTATGCCGAATAAGAGTTCAGCAGGGTGTAGCCATCCGGGTTGGCTTTGGCAACTGCCTGATAAGCCACGTTGCCACTGCCGCCGCTGCGGTTGTCTACCACCACAGCTTGGGATGTCACTTTTGCCAATGAGTCTGACAAAATGCGCGCTGATGCATCCACAAAACCGCCCGGCGGATTGGGAACGACCAGCGTAATTGGCTTGGTGGGGTAGCCCTGCGCAAGCAAGATGGCTGGCGCTGCCAGTGCCGCAGTTGCAAGAGCGAAGGTAGTTAGCCAACGCAGCGAGTTTGATTTTTTTGTCATGAAATAGTTTCCAGTGTAAAAAATTAATAGCGGCCCGAAAGCAGGGCGCCTGCATCGGGGACTTCGGCCTTCAGTCCCAATGATTTCAGCAAAGCGTAGGTGGTACAAACAGCGCCCGATACGACCGGCAAACCACTGGCCGCCTCAATCAGTGGTATCGATGCAAGCGAAGGCATCTGAACACATGCTGACGCGACGATCGCATCAATGCCCTTGGTGTTCTTGAGTTGCTTCCACAACTCGGCTGGTGCTCTGGGGTCGCGTGCACCTACCGCCAGGTTGTCGCTGATTTCGAGCGAGATACTGTCGATCACTTCAATACCCTCGTTCTCGATGTATTCGATCACCATCTTTGTCAATGGTTTCATGTAGGGCGCAATGATCGACACGCGCTTGGCCCCCAGGGCATGTAGACCGTCGACCAAGGCGCCCGCGCTCGTGATGACGGGTGTTGGAGCGCCGTTCCCTGCGGTAACTTCATGCAGCCGTTTTTGGGACTGACGGTGGTAGCCCAAGCCCATGCTCATGATGGCAACCAGGCACGCGTAACCCATTGCGTCCATACGCGCATCTGACAGCTCCAGCGCGCAGCGGTCAGAGTCTTTGTCCATGGCGGCCAACTCGTCTTTGGTGACCGATTTCATGCGCATGCGGCTTGAATGAAAAGTAAAGCGCTCTGCGGACAAAGTCTCGCGCGCGCGGAGCATTGCGGGTATTTCCGTTTCCATTGTGGTGTTGGAACTCGGCACGATCAAGCCCAGGCGGTAGTGTGACTTAGGTGTTTGTGAAGTGGTCATAGGGTTTAAAAAGTATCGCGAAGTTTTGTGGAGTTGATGGATGCTGGCAGCCGCCGATCGCAGTAGTTAGCACCAGTGTTGAAAAAGCTCTCCAGATTAAGTATTAAGTGATGTACTTCACCAGCCAAAGTGGAATGATGGGAAAGAACAAAAATAGCATGGTGCGGAACACATCGCTGATTAAAAACGGCATCACGCCCCGGTAGGTTTCGCCCATCGGCACGTTTTTGGCCATCCCGTTGACGATGTACACATTCAGCCCAACAGGTGGCGCAATCAGACCAAACCCGACCGTCATCAGCACCATGATGCCAAACCAAATGGCTACGGACTCCTTTGGCATGCCAAAGTCCAGGCCCATCACCATCGGAAAGAAAATCGGAATTGTCAGCAGCAACATCGACAGCTCGTCCATGACGGCGCCGAGCATCACATAAAAAAGCAAAATCGCCACCACAACAACCAGTGGCGACAGCCCCCAGCTGCCCACCAACGCAGCCAGCTGGTTCGGCACCTGGGTCAAAGCGAGCGCAGCGTTCATCAGGTCAGCGCCAATAAAAATCAAAAAAATCATGGCGGCACTGACGGCCGTGCCGTAAAAGCACTCTTTGAACTTGGCAACCGTCATCTCGCCTTTGAGCAGCGCGGTCAAGAACGTTGCTGCAGCGCCTACCGCAGCGCCTTCAGTAGGGGTGAAAAATCCCCCATAAATGCCACCGAATACCAGCAGAAAAATGACGCCAATTGGCGCGACCCCCAGTACGGAATGCAGCGTGACGCCCTGGCGGTCTGCTTCGACTTCAGGCGCCTGGCCAGGAACAACGCGCACAAAAATCGCAACGGCCAGCATGTAGCCGCACATGGCGATGATGCCGGGAATGATGGCTGCAGCAAACAATTTGCTGATGTTTTGCTCCGTCAGGATGGCGTAAATCACCAGCACAATCGACGGCGGAAGCTGTATGCCGAGCGTGCCGCCTGCCGCCAGCGTGCCGGTTGCCAGTCGCCCCGAGTAGCCGTGGCGCTGCATTTCTGGAAGCGCCACACCCGTGATGGTGGCTGCCGTAGCGACTGATGAGCCGCTGATAGCGCCAAACGCTGCACAGGCCAGCAGGGAGGCCATGGCCAGGCCGCCCTTGAAGCGGCCCATCACGCCGGCAGCGAACTCGAACAAGGATTTGCTGATACCGCCCTTGGTAGCGAAGTGCCCCATCAGGATGAACAGCGGAATCACCGACAAATCGTAGCCCGCAAAGCGTGCAAACGCCTGGGTGTTGAGAAAGCTCGCAAACGGTGCCCAACCGGTTTGCGTGACATAGCCAATCGCACCCGCCGCAAACATGCTGACCGCAATCGGCACGCGCAGTGCCATCAGGGCCAGCATGCTGCCAAAAATCAATACCGTCAAACTCAGTGATGTCATATGGCGGTCTCGGCAGTTTCTCCGGAGGCAAAACCAAACACGGTTTGGTGCAGTGCAATCAAGCCGGTCAGTATGAACGGTGGCACCATGGCAGCGTAAACCACCCACTCAGGAAAGCCCATGATCTGGGTCTCAGAGTTTGCCGAAAATACATTGAGCCCGCCCAATGTGGTGCGCCAGGCAAGCAGGCCAAAAATAAGCACCAGCAGCAGTGTGCCGAAGCGGTCGAGTTTGTCGTTGGCGCTGTCGCTGAGTTTCGCAGTGAAGAAGTCAACAATAATGTTTCCCCGCCGCAGTTGGCAGAGCGGCATAAAAAGAGCGATGGCAGCGCCTGCAGCAACGCCGGTTAGCTCAAACGCACCCACGATAGATGCGCCCGTCGTGTTTCGCCCAATCAGGCTGGCGCAGGTCATCAGCGTGATGCCGGTAAGCAGTAGCCCCGCAATGATGGCGCAAAATTTTGCCAGATTCTCAAGAATTTTCATACGGGTTTTTACAAGACAGTAACCGTCAAGGTGCCCAGCCCGGCAACGCCGCACACCATCGTGTCGCCGCTCAACACAGCAGCCACGCCCTCGGGCGTGCCGGTGTAGATTAAATCGCCCGGCATCAGTTCCCACGCGGCGGACAGGTGCTCAATTGTTTCCGCGACGTTCCAGATGAGCTTGGACACGTTGCTGCGCTGGCGGTCAACACCCGCGACCTGGACATACAGCTCGGCATGGTTCACATCGCCCGCTTGGCCTATGGGCGTGATTGGGCCAATCGGCGCTGAGTGGTCAAACGCTTTGCCGATGCACCACGGCCGGCCTGCTTTTTTCATCTCACCTTGCAGGTCGCGGCGCGTCATGTCCAGTCCCACCGCGTAGCCGAATATGTGCTTGTGCGCTTCGGCCGCCGTGATGTTTTTCCCGCCAGTGCCAATGGCTACGACCAGTTCAATTTCATGGTGAAAATTTTTCGTCAGACTGGGGTAGGGTATGCGGCCCGTTTGTCCCGCTTCGACGGCGACGATGGTATCGGCAGGCTTCAGAAAGAAAAACGGCGGCTCGCGGCCTGTAAAACCCATTTCCTTGGCATGCTCTTCATAATTGCGGCCCACACAATACACGCGGTGCACGGCAAAGCGTTTGTCAGTTCCAACAACGGGCACCGACACTGTGGCGGGTGGCGCGAAAACGTAGCTTGATGAATCACTCATTGCATTCTTTCTTCTCTGTGTATGCCCAATGCCAGGTGCACCGGACGGTCTGAAAAACTAAACAACACGCAGCCAGCATCGCTGGAAAGCCTGGCGGTGTGCCACGACGGAACTACAAAATGGTCTCGCGGGCTGACCTCGAAAGTGGTGGTGTTGCCGCCCGATTCCATGCTGACCCTGGCAGTGCCTTCAACCACGCTGAATACCGCTCCGTCGGTCTGGCGGTAAGGCTTGCCGCTAAAGCCTGCAGGCAGCCGCTGCATGAAGGTGGCCATCGTCGGCATGGGTGAGCCGCCTGTAGCCGGATTTACATAGCGAAGCTTGACGCCGTCCCACGCATCCACATCGGCTTGGCGCTCGAGTTCATGCAGCGCGTGGCGCGTGCGTTCGTAGGGGTAGCTAAAAATCGGTGACGTTTGGCCAAAAGGCGCGTCATACCGCATGGGCAGCATATTGGCGCTGTATCGGTGCGCGCTGATGCCTTGCGGCTTGCGAATCGGCTGGCTGGCAGCAGTGCCGTTTTCAGCAAAACCAGCGTCAAAAAAACGCAGCATCGGTATGTCCAGGCCATCAAGCCAGACCACGGGGTTGTCAGAAGCGGCAGCTCCATCGTGGCCGTGGTCGTGCCAAGTCCAGCTGGGGGTGATGATGAAGTCGCCTGGCTGCATTTGCGTGCGTTCGCCATCTACAGCGGTGTATGCGCCATGCCCTTCGACAACAAAACGCAGCGCACTTTGCGTGTGCCTGTGACTGGGCGCAACTTCACCGGGCAAGATGACCTGCAGCCCCGCATACAGCGACTGCGTGATGCACGACTGGCCGCGCAGGGCCGGGTTTTCAAGCACCAGCACGCGGCGCACGGCCTCTTCGGCGGTGATGAGCTGGCCAGAAGCCATTAAAAATGGCCGAATGTCGCTGTACACCCAAACTGCGGGCACGCAAGGTGTGGCGGGCGAGGGCGGCACGAGGGCGTGCAGCACTTCCCACAGGGGCGTTAGGTTATGCTGGCTAATTGCGCCGTAAAACGCCTCGCGCTCTGCTGCGGTCTCAGTCGGCACGGCAATGTGGTCAGGGGTGTTCATGGTCAAGATAAGCGCCGTCAATGCTTAATGCGGTTTGCAAAGCTGGTACATCGATGTCGGCAAACCGCTGGCTGGCCCCAAGCATGGCAGCAGCGGTTCCTGCAGCTTGGCCCATCACAAAGCAGGCACCGCTGGCGCGCGCGGCGGATTGGCCCTCATGCGTCATGGACGCGCAGCGCCCGGCTACCAATAGATTGTCAACATTTGGCGGCACCAGCATCCGCCACGGCAGGTCGTTGAATGCGCGGCCATACCCGGTTTCGGCGCTGCGCGGAAATTGCCATTCAATCTTGCCAGCGGTGTGCAACTCCATCGGCCACGCATTGATGCCTATGGCGTCGTCGAAGCGCGCCGACGACAGAATGTCTTCTCCGCTTAACGCATACACGCCCGTCATGCGCCGCGATTCACGAATACCGATTTGCGGCGCAATATCGACAATCGCAGCAGCCTCAAAACCCGGCACTTCAGCTTTTAAAAATTTGAAGTATTCAGCCACCTGGCGTCTGCCTTCAGACTCACCCGCGCTGAGTTGCCGGGCGTCCAGGGCATCCATTGCCTTGCCTTGCGCGTTGCTGATCTGCGTGACGTTGGCGCGCCATTCGGTCGGGTTCCTTTGGGGCCGCACAATCGCGCCTTCTCTGGGAAAGCTGTACTTGCCAGGCGTCGCCAGAAGCGCGTCCGCCATCAGCATATTGATGGCCTTGAAGTCTCCAATGGCTGCCAGCGCACGTTCAGCGTGTACGTGCCCCACACGAAACATCGTGGTGGGAAACAAGCCACTGCCGTTGCCGTCGCCGACCTGGTAGGGCACGCCAGCAAAATGCGCCACGTCGGCGTCGCCCGAGCAGTCGATGAAGCACCTCGCCTGAATCGCCTGGCGGCCGGATTTTGTTTCCACTATCAAAGCGCTGATTTGGCTGCCTTCCATCACCACCGCTGCAGCCCAGGCGTGGAAAAGCAAATTTACGCCAGCAGCCAGCAGCATGTCATCAGCCGCACATTTATAGGCGCTGGCGTCGTATGAACGCACCCGAATACGCCCAGCCATGCCGTCTTGCGGAGCGTTGAGGCCACCAAGCGATTCGATCCGTGCGAGCAGGTCGTCCACCACGCCATGCACCAGCTGCTGCATCTCGCCGTTTCGTCGACCGTACAGGCCGGCGAAGTTGGTGACGCCGCCTGCCGTCCCCATGCCACCGAGGAAGCCGTAACGTTCCACCAGCAGCGTGCGCGCGCCGCGCCTTGCGGCACTGACCGCAGCGGCAATGCCGGCGGGCCCGCCGCCCACCACCACCACGTCAAAGTCGCCGTACACCGGCGTGTCGCGGGACGGCTCCTGCACGCTGTCCAGCGGGCTTACTCCAGCTTGATGGCGCGGCTGACGATGATGTCGCCGAGCATGCGCGTTTCGTCCTTGACCCGGGTAGCCAACCCTTCAGCGCTGCTGCCCACGGCTTCCCAGCCGCCGCTGAACAGCCGCTGTCGGGTGTCGGCTTCGCGCAGCGCGGCTGGCACGTCGCGCGCCAGGCGCTCAAGC
>ENA-OFCF01000767-OFCF01000767.1-metagenomes-genome-assembly--contig:-NODE-767-length-13520-cov-2.561753_pt1 | contig 13520 bp, 17 predicted proteins | sample MGYA00153387_OFCF01 | MGnify analysis MGYA00153387
TGCTTTGATTTTAATTGGATTTAAGTAACAACAACTCCGAAATAAAAAAATATTAACACCTGAATTATATTTGTTAAAATGAAAAACCTAAAACCCTATTTGCCCTGGACAATCAGAATTATAATTGCCATTTTATTTTTGATATCGGCAGTAGCGAAATTATATCCTTCACCCTATTTTGCAATTTCAACTTTTGAAGTAAAACAATTGTACCCAATGGGTTTTTCTGAAGGAATTTCAGTTTATTTTTCAAGAATTCTTATTGGAGTTGAATTTGCTTTGGGAATTTTAATACTTCAAAAAAATTATTTGAAAACAATAATTATTCCTGCTACTCTGCTGATGTTAGGCATTTTTACAACCCATTTAATCATTCAGTCCTATATTTATGGTGGGAATTCTGGAAATTGCGGTTGTTTTGGAGAATTATTGCCAATGACCCCAATTGAGGCCATAATCAAAAACGTTATAGCCATTATTTTACTTGGATATTTACTTTATTTAATGCCAAAAAAATCGGAATCTAATCACAATATCTGGACAGTTTCGACCATGATTTTGGGTTTTATTTTAATTTTATTTATGATTGCACCAATCCAACCCAGCTCTGAAATAGTTTTAGAATCTGAAATTCCGGAAATACCAATAATTCAGGAAAAAACTGTTGTAAAGGACAAAAATAATGATACCGTAAAAATTGTAAAAACCGATCAAGTCAATAAAGAAGTTCTTAAAATTTTAAACGAGCCCCCAAAACATAAATCAGGATATTCGCAATATTTTTCGAAAATAGACTCCGGCAAAAAAACTTTATGCTTTTTCGTTCCTGGTTGCGAACATTGTAAAGATGCAGCAAAAGAATTAACCGAAATGAAACTCAAAAACAAAAGTGCTCCTGAAGTTAACATTATTTTTATGAATGAAGAGGCACATTTAATCCCGGAATTTTTTAAATTTGCAGGAGCAACATATCCTTACAAAATTATTGAAATTATTCCGTTTTGGAAAGTTTTAGGAATCGGAAAAGATACTCCGGGCATCAAATATTTATGGAACGGCAAAGAATATATTTATTATTATGGCACCACAGACAACAAATTTAACATTATCAGTTATGAAAAAATAGTAAACAAAGCGTTTGCTGAATTAGAATCTAAATAAATAATTATGAAAAAAATAGCATCATTAATAGTAATTTTTTTACTCGCAATTTCGTGTTCAATGGCTCAAAAAACTACATTTTCAGATGAAGCATTAACTTCAAATTTAGTAAATCCTGAAGGTAGCGAAGTTGTTTTTAAAGAAATTTTGGAAAAACATAAAGGCAAAACCACAATAATTGAATTTTGGGCTTCGTGGTGCGGCGATTGCGTTAAAGCAATGCCGAAAATCAAAGAATTGCAATCCAATTTTACAGACGTTGATTTTGTGTTTGTGTCGCTTGATAAAAGCCTTGAAAAATTTAAAAATGGAGTAGTAAAACATGATTTAAAAGGCGATAATTACTGGGTTAATGATAAAGACGGAATGAAAGGAAATTTTGGTCAATCTGTTGACTTAGATTGGATTCCGAGATATATGATAATTGACAAAGATGGAAATATTGTAATTTACCGAGCAATTGAAACCGATTTTGAAAAAATAAATACAATATTAAAAACTTTAAAATAGCATGAGAACAAAAATCGTCGCCGGTAATTGGAAAATGAACAAAAATGCTGAAGAAACAGAAGATTTATTGAACGATCTGATAGATAAACTGCCGTTTGAGAAAGAAGTTAAGATTATTGTTGCACCAACATTTATAAACTTGCAGTCGGCAGTCGAACATTTGCAATATACAAACATTGATGTTGCTGCACAAAATATGCATCAGGCAGAAAATGGAGCCTATACTGGAGAAATTTCAGCAGAAATGTTGGGAAGTATTGGCGTTAATATCGTAATATTAGGACATTCTGAACGCAGGGCAATTTTTAATGAGACCGATGCAACAATTTCTTTCAAGGTCGATACGGCTATTAATCACAATATGACAATTATTTTTTGTTTTGGTGAAGAGCTCAAAGACAGAAAATCTGATAATCATTTTAATATTGTTGAAAACCAACTGCGAGAAGGATTATTTCACATAGAAGCGAAATCCTGGGAAAACATAATTTTGGCCTATGAACCCGTCTGGGCTATTGGAACTGGAGAAACTGCCAGTCCAGATCAGGCTCAGGAGATGCACGAATTTATCAGAACAACTGTCAGACGCGCTTTTGGAAGCGACATTGCTGACGATGTATCAATTCTATATGGCGGAAGTGTAAAACCTGATAATGCAAAAGAAATTTTTTCAAAACCCGATGTTGATGGCGGTTTGATTGGGGGAGCCGCATTAAAAGCTACTGATTTCGCAGCAATAGTAAACAGTATATCATAAAGTAAACAAGAAAAGCGGCAATTATGTGCCGCTTTTTTATAATAAAAAGATTAAATTTTCTTCAAAATTTCAATTAATGAATCAATATCAGCTTTTGAATTGTAATGAGAAAAAGAAATTCTTAAATTAGGTTTCATTAAATCTTCACCTGAAACAATTTCGGCTAAAACATGAGAAGCTCTTACGCTTCCTGACTGGCAGGCACTTCCTCTAGAAACTGCTATGCCGTTCATGTCTAAATAAAACAAAATCATTGCCGTTTTATCTGGCGAAAAAGGCAATATGAAATTTAAAATAGTATGAAAACCAGTTGTAGCTTCTCCAAGGATAAAAATTCCTTCAAAATTTTCATAAAGTTGCTTTAGCATATAATTTTTCAGAATTTGAATTTGATTCGTTTCTGCATCTAAATTTAAAATAGCTATTTCCAATGCTTTTGTCATTCCGACAATACTCGAAAGAGATTCTGTTCCAGGTCGCAAACCCTTTTCCTGTTCTCCTCCATAAAACATAGGATTTATTGACAAACCTTTTCTAATAAACAGAAAACCTACGCCTTTTGGGCCATGGAATTTATGAGCACTTGCAACCAAAAAATCAATAGGAAATTCTTGCAAATCAAATTTTGTTTTTCCAATAGATTGAACCGTATCAGAATGAAAAAAAGCCCTATATTGCTTACAAAGTTTGGCTACAACCTTTAAATCTAAAACAGTTCCGATTTCATTGTTAACATGCATTAAAGAAACCAGAGTCGGTATTTCGTCGGACAATAACTCTACTAAAGATGAAATATCAATATTTCCATTTTTTTCAATTTTTACAAACTCAACTTGAATGTTGCAATCTTTTTGAAGCATTTCAACGACATGCAAAACGGCATAATGCTCAATTTTGGATGTAATTATTCTTTGAATTTTTAAGCTTTGAATGGCAGATTTTAAAATCCAATTATTGGCTTCGGTTGCACCAGAGGTAAAAATTATTTCTTGTGCAGAAACATTAAAAAATTTAGCAATTTTTTTTCTGGAAATCTCTAACTTATTTTTTGCATTCCTTCCAAAACTATGAACCGACGACGGATTTCCAAAATCTTCAGATAAAGATGCAGTCATTGCATCAATAACTTCAGTACGAATTTGAGTCGAAGAGGCGTTGTCCAAATAAATATTTCTCATTATCACAAAGATAATAAATTTAACGAATTTTGTAAAATTGATTTTTTAAAAAAAGTTGTATTTTTTTGACTATTTTTGCATCAATTAGTAAGATATGAAAAAGTTTTTTTTATTTTTGATTGTAGTTTTTTTTGTAACCGGCTGTGATGACGGCGATATTGATGTTGTTTCGTTTGATTTTACGGGTGTAAGTGCTAAAAGTTGTAATTTACAGACCTTTTTTGTCTATACCATAAAAGGCAATCGCACATTCATACTTCAAATTGATGAAAGCAATTTTAAAAACCAGATTACACCAATAAATACGCCTATAAAGATTCCTATTTCCGGAACAACAAAAATATTATATCGAGAATATAATGGAACAATTTCTGAATCAACACTTTGCTCATCGCCGCCAGACGCAGCTTTAATTAAAACTAAAGAGTGGACTGCAACTGGTGGGATAATTGAAATTACTACAACTGCCGTATTCGACGAAAATCAAACTTTAAATGCATCAACAATTTCTGGTTATAACCATACCATTGTATTTAAAAATATTGCATTTAATACAGGAGACAGCGAACAAAAAAATGATGTAATTGCTTTTGGAGTTTATAACAAACCCAATATCAATAAATTAAGTATCGATCAAATAATCAATCCTTCAATTTGCGGTACAAACAAGAAATTTTTATATAAGTTTTTCGGAAACCAAAGCTTAACATTAAATGTTGATGACGCCATATTCAATACTGCCATTTTAAATACTCCCAAAGTATTGCCGCTCAACACAACAACCAACAAGTTAGTTTTTAGAGTTTTGAGTACTGGAAACACTGTCTTAACCGCAAATTATTTTTGTGGTTCAACTCCGTTTCAGAATATTGAAGAGTGGATTTCTCAACCAGCAACCGGAACCATTCAGGTTACTACAGAAAGTAATGCCCCCAACGGATTTAAACATACCATCAAATTACTGAATACTACAATGGAAGGTCAAAATTTGAAATTTAGACTTGGAAACGAATATACATTTGGTATTTATTCAGAATTATAACCTTATTTCTGGCTTTGTTTTATGTAAATTTCTGTTGCTCCCATGCCATATTTTTGATAATTGGCCTCTTTGCAAACTATGTTTTCATATCTGCCAAACATAAAATCAAGCTCGGACTTTAGCACACCTTCACCTACTCCGTGAATAAAAACAATTTTTGGAATACGATTTTTAATTGCAAAGTCTAAATGCCTTTTTGCTGTTTCAGATTGCATAGTTAAAATATCATAATTGCTCATTCCTTTATAGTTTTTAACTAATTTTTCGATATGAAGGTCAAATTCCGGAGCAGCAATTTCTTTTACTTTCTTTTCTTTTACAAAAATTCTTGGCTTCGGAATTTCTTTTTCTTTTAGAATCTGAGTCAGACTTTGAGTACCAATTCCAAAAGTAATTGTGCCAATTTTTACTAATTCTTTGGCATCAAAAGTCAACTCAAAACCATGATTTGTTTCAATCGTAATTTTAGTTCCATTAGCCGATATAACGACTCCATCCATTGCATCGTCAAGAACGGTAACTTTATCGCCTTTATTAAACATCGTTGTCATCGTCATTTTTTTTATTAAGTTTCGAGCTAACAGTCATAAGTGAAAACATGAAAACCACAAAAGCAGCACATGAAATGTACAAATTTGGCTTGGTTTGACTTTGTTCATAAAGAGCAAAAAAACCTGATAGAATCAATAACGGTATTAAAAACTTTTTCATAACATAATTTAAAATTCAAAAGTAATAAACTTAAAAATAAAATATTCAATTAGTAACAACAAATCCATTTTTTTTGTAAAATTGTATAACCTTAAAGAAATGGATGTAGAAAAATATATGTTGCCCTGTATGACCAAAACATTGTTTGGCATTGAATGTATGAGCTGTGGCACTCAAAGGGCATTTTTATTAATTTTGAAAGGCAATTTTGTCGAAGCATTTTTAATGTTTCCACCCATTTACACGACAATTCTTTTTTTTGTATTTGTTTTTTTAAATTTTGTCGATAAAGCTCGAAATTATCATAAAAAAATTATTAGTTTAGCCATTATTAATGCCTTTTTGATGACAGGCAATTATATTTTTAAAACTTTTTATTTCTAAAAACGCTCAATAATTAAATTTAAAATCATGGAAAAACAAAAATTACCCAATGCAACGGTTGTATTAATTTTAGGAATACTTTCAATTCCAGCATGTTGCTTTTATGGAGCAGGATTACTTTTCGGAATAATAGCGCTTGTTATTGGCAAAAAAGACTTTGTTACCTATCGTGATAACCCCGAAGGATATGATAATTACGGCAATTTGAATACTGGAAGAATTTTAGCAATTATTGGCATTGTTTTAAGTGTAATTTTTATTGCTATTTTGGTTTGGACAATTGCTTACTTTGGAATGGAAGTTTTGCAAAACCCAGAATTGATGCAGGAAAAAATGAAAGAATTGTCTGGAGAATAATCACTAATAAATAATTTTAAAAATCCGTCAAGCTCATTAACTTGACGGATTTTTTTGTAATTTTTTATTTTTCAAACTGCTTCAAAGTTTCAATTATAATCGAAACGCAATCCAAAAGTTCAGTTTCGGTCATAACTAATGGTGGTGCAAAACGAATAATATTGCCGTGAGTTGGTTTAGCCAGTAATCCGTTGTCACGCAAAGCCATACAAATATTCCAGGCCGTATCGCTATCTTCGGTATCGTTAATCACAACGGCATTCAGCAAACCTCGACCGCGAACCAAAGTTGCAATACTTGATGTTTCTATATATTCTGATAATTTGGCTCTAAAAATCTTTCCTAAATATCTGGCGTTTTGAGCGAGATTTTCATCATCAACAACTTCTAGTGCAGCGATAGCAACGGCTGCCGCAATTGGATTGCCTCCAAAAGTTGAACCGTGCTGACCTGGTTTAATAACATTCATTATCGCATCATTTGCCAAAACTGCCGAAACTGGATAAACACCACCAGAAATGGCTTTGCCAAGAATTAAAATATCAGGTGTAGCATATGTTGATTGGCGCTCGCAATGATTTTCGCAATCACAATTTCCACAAACTGCTAATAATGAACCCGTTCTGGCAATACCAGTTTGAATTTCGTCGGCGATAAATAAAACATTGTTGGCGTTGCACAGCTCTTTTGCCTGCATCATATAATCGTCTGCGGGAGTAAAAACGCCTGCTTCACCTTGAATGGGTTCGACCAGAAAACCAGCAATATTTGGAGTGTTTTTCAAAACATTTTCCAAAGCAGCAATGTCATTATATGGAATTTTTATGAAGCCAGCCGTATAAGGTCCAAAGTTTTTTCGAGCATTTTCGTCATTTGAAAATGAAATTATTGTAGTAGTTCTTCCATGAAAATTGCCATCACAAACAATAATCTGTGCTTGTTGTTCTGGAATTCCTTTTACTTCATAGGCCCATTTTCTGCACAATTTTAAGGCAGTTTCTACTGCTTCAGCTCCGGTATTCATTGGCAAAACCTTATCGAAATTAAAAAAATGTGTAAGAAATTTCTCGTAATTTCCTAACTGGTCATTGTAAAATGCACGAGAAGTCAAAGTCAAAATTTGAGCTTGCTTGATCATCGCGTTTACAATTTTAGGATGGCAATGTCCTTGATTTACTGCAGAATAGGCAGACAGAAAATCGTAATATTTTTTTCCTTCGACATCCCAGACATATACTCCTTCTCCCCTGGCCAAAACTACAGGAAGCGGATGATAATTGTGGGCTCCATACTTATTTTCGGTTGCAATAATTGCTTCGGAACTGATTTTTTTTTCTAAAACTGACATCATTAAAAAATTTAAAATTTGTTTCAATAATTCCTGCTTATGGAGAGAAATCAACCAATTATATTGCAAAAATAATAATTTTTCTTTAAATAAATGATAATTCGACAATTTTAAATAGAATAGAATAGCTTCAAAATATAAAAATAATAAGCAATTTTAAATTTTTTAGTATATAGTCGTTTCAAAAACTTATTTTTGCACTATGGCAAGAAAAAATACAGATAAAATAGTTTTTGATTACGTAAAAGTGCTAGATGCCGGAGCAAAAGGCGTTTCGATAGCGAAAGCACCAGATGGAAAAGTAATTTTTATTCCAAATGTTGTTCCAGGTGATGTGGTTGATGTGCAAACTTTTAAAAAAAGAAAAGCCTATTATGAAGGTAAAGCAGTAAAATTTCATAAATTATCAGAACATAGAATCGAACCAATATGTGAGCATTTTGGGGTTTGTGGTGGCTGTAAATGGCAAAATATGAACTATCGGCAACAACTATTTTATAAGGAAAATGAAGTTAAAAACCATCTGCAAAGAATCGGAAAAATTGCACTTCCTGAATTTGAACCTATTTTGGGTTCCGAAAAGCAGTTTTTTTACAGAAATAAAATGGAATTTGGCTTTTCAAATGCACGATGGTTAACAGAAAAAGAAATTGATTCTGCTGAAACTTTAGAAAACAGAAATGCTCTGGGCTTTCATATTCCAAAAATGTGGGACAAAATTTTGAACATCACCAAGTGCCATCTTCAAGATAATCCGTCAAACGCTATCAGAAATGAAATTCGTGATTTTGCTAACATAAATAATTTGAGCTTTTTTAATCCTCGTGCCCACGAAGGTTTTTTAAGAACTTTGATGATTCGAACGGCATCGACTGGCGAAATTATGGTTTTGATTCAGTTTTTTGAAGAACAAAAAGAAAATCGTGAACTGATATTGAATTTTTTATCGCAACGTTTTCCAGAAATTACCTCACTTCAATATGTGATAAACGAAAAACCAAACGATACTATTTATGACCAAAATATTATATTATATAAAGGTAGAAATTACATTTTGGAAGAAATGGAAGGCTTGAAATTTAGTATTAATGCCAAATCTTTTTATCAGACCAACTCAGACCAGGCACTTGAATTGTACAAAATTACAAGAGATTTTGCAGGATTGACAGGTCAGGAATTAGTTTATGATTTATATACCGGAACTGGAACTATCGCACAATTCGTGTCTAAAAATGCCAGAAAAGTAATTGGTGTTGAATCCGTTCCAGAAGCTATTTTTGACGCTAAAGAAAATGCCAAACGCAATAATATTTCAAATTGTGAGTTTTTTGTTGGAGATATGAAAGTCATTTTTAACGAAAGTTTTATAGCGCAACACGGCAAACCAGATGTAATTATTACTGATCCTCCTCGCGATGGAATGCACAAAGATGTAATTGAACAAATATTAAAAATTCAACCAAAAAAAATTGTCTATGTGAGTTGTAATTCTGCTACGCAAGCCAGAGATTTAGCATTGATGGACGAAAAATACAAAGTAACAAGGGTCCGGCCTGTAGACATGTTTCCGCAAACGCATCATGTTGAAAATGTGGTTTTACTGGAAATTCGATGATAGAAAGTAACTCAATTTCAAAAAATAAATAATTCATTAATTTAATGCTTGTAAAATGCTTTATCAAAATTTATTTCTGTATAATTGATAAAAACAAATAAAATCTTTTCATGAAAAAATTAGCAATTTTAATTGTATTTTGTCTTTGTATCGCAGCTTGTGAAAAAGACGACATTTGTGATGGAACTACTCCAACAACATCGCAGCTGGTAATTAAATTTTATAATGCCAGCAATGTTCCAAAAAAGGTAACTAATTTAAAAATAATTGCCGACGGTATGACTTTAGGAGTTATTTTAGATCAAACTGCTACCGGAGCAGCAAAATTTTTATCAAATGATACAATAATTTATATTCCTTTAAAAACTGATTTAAACACAACAAAATATAAGTTTATTTTAAATTCAACTACGGCGTTGAATAAAACTGACGAAATTCAATTCAATTATTCAAGAAAAAACGAATTTGTTTCGAGAGCGTGCGGTTTTAAAACTGTTTTTGATTTGAATGGGACGGCCCTGCAACCCTTTATAATTAACAATTCTAACGCATCATCTGGAAATTGGATTCAAAGTATTCAACTTTTACAGCCTATAATTAAAAATGAAAAAACGATACATATTAAAATTATTTTCTAGTTTACTACTGCTTTTATCATTCACTTTGGCAAAATCACAAAATAAAAAAGTAAATGATACAATTACAACCAACTCTAAAATTGAACGTTACGGTTTGAGGTTTGGTGTTGACTTATATAAAATTGCACGCTCGTCGTTTGATAAAAATTATGATGGTTTTGAAATTGTAGGAGATTTTAGGATTACAAAAAAATATTATATCGCAGCAGAAATTGGCAATGAAAACAAAATTACTTCAGAAGATTTACTCAATTTTACTACCAAAGGCAGTTATCTTAAGGTTGGTTTTGACTATAATGCGCACGAAAACTGGTTGAATTTAGAAAACATGATTTATTTAGGAATGCGTTATGGAGCCAGTACTTTTGACCAACAATTAAATAGTTACAAAATTTATAACTCAAATCCATATTTTGGACAATCCCAAAATATTGTATCGACAGAAAAATATACAGGAATCAGCGCTCAGTGGATTGAAGTAGTTTTAGGAGTTAAAACCAGAGTTTTTAATTCCGTTTTTGTAGGATTTAGCTTTAGAGCGAACATTTTGGTTGACAATCAAAAACCAGAAGGATTCGACAATTTGTATATTCCTGGATTTAACCGCACTTATAATGGCAATTTTGGAGCAGGATTCAATTACAGTGTTTCATATTTGCTTCCGCTTTACAAAAAGAAAATTAAATCTGTAAAAGAAACCACTGTAAAAAAAACTAATTAATCTCCTTGACCCCTTTTATAAAAATCCATTTCATAAAAAGTTTTTCACCAGAATCGGTTTTTACTGCTTGAAACTTTGGCGATAAAAATGTGGCCATGAAAAAAGATACAACAGAAATAAAAAAACCTGATTGTTCTAAATATTTTTCAATTAAAAATCTGATCAATAAAAATAGTGTTGCAAAGCACAGCAACTGCAAAACAAAAGCTTTAATTTGTAGTTTAGACATTTTTTTATTTTATATGGTGTTTACATTTAAGATATTAGACTGAAATTTAGTTCTTTTACTTCCTTCATACATTACATATTTCACTAATCTTGCTTCTATACTGGCATTAAAAAGCTTAATTTTTCTTGAGGGTTTTAATCCTACAAATTTTAATGCCTCTAAATTTCCCGTAATAAACCAGGCATCTGTATCTGAATAATTTTTCTTTAGAGTATCTCCAATATTTTTATAAAATTCTTCCATTTGAATATCCAGTCGTTCGTCATATGGCGGATTAAAAACAATGTGCAATTTTCCTTCAGTTGTTTTCATGGTATCAAAAAAATTGTTCTCTTCAATCGAAATATATTCTGCAAGGTTGGCGTTTTTAATATTGTCTATGGCTTTTTGAACCGCACTTGGAGCCTTATCATAACCTTTCAGGGTGTGATGAAACTCACGAACTTTTTTTAATTGAGATTCCATTATGTTGTCAAACAAGGTGTTATCCCAATCGTTCCATTTTTCAAAAGCAAATTCTTTTCTATTGATATTGGCCGGAATATTGCAGGCAATCATTGCCGCTTCTGCTAAAATTGTTCCGGAACCGCACATCGGATCTAAAAAATCGGTTTGACCATCCCAACCAGAAAGTAACAAGATTCCAGCTGCCAAAACTTCGTTTATCGGAGCAATATTAGTAGCGGTTCTATAGCCACGCTGATGCAAAGAATTTCCGGAAGTATCCAGCGCAATCGAAACCTGATCTTTGTCGACATGAATATTAATTCTTAAATCGGGATGGGCTTTTTCAACACTTGGACGTTGCCCCGTTCGATCCCTAAACTGGTCAACAATAGCATCTTTGCATTTTTGAGAAACAAATTCAGAGTGGTTAAAATTCTCAGAATGAACGGTTGCATCAATCACAAAAGTTTGATTAGTATTTAAAAAACTGGACCAATTTACGCCCTGAACACCATTATATAATGTCTGTTCATCTTTTGCCTTGAAAAAATAAATAGGTTTCAAAATCTTTAAAGCAGTTCGAAGCGACAAATTGGCCTTATACATAAATCCTTTATCACCTTTAAAACTAACCATTCTTGTTCCTTGTTCAACGTCCAGAGCACCAAGATTTTTAAGTTCATTTGCTAATATTTCTTCAAAACCATAAAAAGTTTTGGCCACCATTTTAAAATTATCCATTTCAATTGTTATCTCAATCGCAATATCAATTGCAATAATTAATTAATTAAAGTTCAAGTCAAACTAAATTATCTTGAAATTTGTTACGCAAAAATAGTCTAAATTTGCATTTTAAATGAAATTCAAAACAATAAATGTCTGATTTTAATATTCCAGAGACCAATAATAAAACAATAGGAAAACAAAATTGGTTTGCTTCGTGGTTCGACACCCGTTATTATCACATACTTTATAAGGACAGGGACTACAAAGAGGCACAATTATTTATGGATAATATTACAAATTATCTGAACCTTCCCGATTCGGCTAAAATTCTGGACTTGGCTTGCGGAAAAGGACGCCATTCGATTTATTTAAACCAACTTGGATTTGATGTTACTGGCGCTGATTTATCTGAAAACAGCATTCTGGAAGCCAAAAAATCAGAAAACAAAACTTTGCATTTTGAAGTTCACGATATGCGTGAAGCTTTTGCTGACAAATTTGATGCTATATTTAATCTTTTTACAAGTTTTGGCTATTTTGAAAACGAAGTCGATAATTTAACTACACTAAAGGCAATTAAAGAAAGTTTAACCGAACATGGCTTTGCAGTAATTGATTTTATGAATGTGTTTCAAGTAATTGAAAATTTGATTCCAAAAGAAATTAAAACTGTTGATGGCATTGATTTTCACATCAGGCGATTTTTTAGTGATGGTTCTATTTACAAAGAAATTGATTTTGAAGATTTAGGAGAAAAGTTCCATTTTACAGAAAAAGTAAAAGCATTAACATTAAATGATTTTGAAAATCTGATGGATCAAGCTGGTATTTATTTATTGGATATCTTTGGTGATTATAAACTAAAAAAGTTTCACAAAATGGAAAGTGAACGCTTAATCATGATTTTTAAATAATGAACTATTTATTGCCCTTATTTTCGGTTTTATTGGGCTATTTGATTGCCTTGTTTTTAAAACCAAAAAAGAAAAATAACCTAAAATTGCTTTTGGCATTTAGTGGTTCTTTTTTATTGTCATTAACAGTAATGCACTTGTTGCCAGAAATTTACGAAAGTAAAAACAACAGTATTGGTATTTTTGTAATGTGTGGTATTTTGTTTCAGATTATATTAGAATTTTTTTCAAAAGGAGCAGAACATGGTCATGTTCACGGACATGATAAAATGCAAAAAATGCCGTGGTTGTTATTTTTAAGTCTTTGTATTCATGCACTTTTAGAAGGATTTCCCGTTAATCATCATCAGGATCTGGCTATCGGAATTGCCATTCATCATTTTCCAATCGCAATTATTTTGACCGTGTTTTTTGTCAATGCTAATTTGAATAAGAAAATTATTTTTACATTTATGCTGTTTTTTGCAATCATGACACCGCTTGGCACTTTATTTTCAGAATATGTGCCATTTTTAAATGTTTATTAAAATACAATGAAGAAAAATCACCTTTGTATTCCATACTAAATTCGTAATTATTATAAGTTAGTGTTGTCATAATTTAAAATTCTATAACTATAAATGATACATCATCTGTTTGTTTATTGTTACCTTTCCACAAAGTAAATTCATCTTCAATTTTTTTTGCAATAGTGCTCGCATTATCACCAGCTAATTCGTTCAGAAGCTTCTTTAATCTTTTACGAGAAAATTTTTTATTTTCATTACCTCCAAACTGATCCG
>ENA-OFCF01000770-OFCF01000770.1-metagenomes-genome-assembly--contig:-NODE-770-length-13486-cov-8.658402_pt1 | contig 13486 bp, 11 predicted proteins | sample MGYA00153387_OFCF01 | MGnify analysis MGYA00153387
TTAAACCCATACGGCTCTAGGGAAATTCAAAAATCTAGCGAGGGAATATGCGTTATAATAAAGCCAAGCAGCAAGCTTGCCACGGTCATTCTATTATTTTAACTTTTTAAGATCTTGATTTTATTAACCGTTAGGTAAATCAAGGTTCTGTGATTTTTTTGGGTTTGGGGTCGAGTGTTTGAGAGCTTAAAGAGCAAGATGAACCGCCGATAGACGTTAAGTCTGCGGGATTACCCGTGGGTTTTTTGCGGAGGCAAAATGATATCGCGGAAATATCCGTGCGTTCTGTGTTATCCACTCGACACGGTGTCCTGCGCCGCACTAGTTTTCCCATGCCTATAGGATTGGGTAAAATACGCGCAGACTTAGCAACTTCCTGCGGTGTAAGGCTCCCGATCCATGACATGATCACTCCGAACGCGCCACTGCACCTGACTTTTACCTCATGATTACGAAAATTGACCACCTTGGAATCGCCGTCCACTCGTTGGATGAAACCGCCGCTTATTATGAAAACGTGCTCGGCCTCGTCTGTGAAGGCCGGGAAGAAGTCGAGTCGCAGAAAGTCCGCACCGCGTTTTTCGCTGCAGGAGACGTGCATATCGAGCTGCTAGAGCCGACTTCCGATGAAAGTCCGATTGCCAAGTTTCTCGAAAAAAACGGCCCGGGCATCCACCACATCGCGTTTGCCACTGATGACATCACTGGCCAGCTCGCACAAGCCAAGGACAAAGGCGCACGCCTGATCCATGAAGTCCCATTCGTCGGGGCAGGGGACAAGCTCGTCGCATTTCTCCATCCGAAATCCACCTTCGGCGTACTCACTGAGTTCTGCCAACCTAACCATTGATTTTCCACCTCGTTTTATTTCGCACTCACACATTCGCACACTATGCCCATTGACCCATCACTCATGGAATCCCTCCGCCTGCGCAGGGAAGAAGCCCTTGTCGGCGGCGGTATCGACCGCATTGAAAAGCGTCACGAAAAAGGCGTTCTAACTGCCCGCGAGCGGCTCACGCTGTTTTTCGATGGCGGCCAGTTCATCGAGTTCGGGATGCACGCGCATCATTCGTGCATCAACTTCGGCCTGGAAAAACGCAAGATGCCGGGTGACGGCGTGATTTGCGCCACGGGTGCCGTCGATGGCCGCCAAGTCGCTGCTTTTGCCCAAGATTTCACCGTCGGCGGTGGTGCTGTGGGCGCCATCCACGCCAAGAAAATCTGTGATTTGCTCGACTTTGCGATCAAGGCAGGAATGCCGGTCGTGGGCATCAATGATTCCGGTGGCGCTCGGATTCAGGAAGGCATCGAGGCGCTTTCCGGCTACGGCCAGATTTTCTTCCGCAACGTGCTCGCCTCAGGCGTGGTGCCGCAGATTTCGATCATCGCTGGTCCTTGCGCTGGCGGTGCGGCTTATTCGCCGGCGCTCACGGATTTCATCATCATGACCCGCAAGAACTCGAACATGTTCATCTGCGGACCCGATGTCATCAAGGCTGCGACTGGCCAGACCGCCTCGCTCGCACAATTCGCCAGCGCAGACGCCCACGCCCAAGTTTCAGGAAATATCCACCTGATCGCGGAGGACGATACCCACGCACTCGAACTTTGCAAACGCCTGCTCGATTATCTCCCGTCGAACAACCTCAGCAATCCGCCGCACCGGATGAACGATGTCATCGAGATCAAGGAAGATCCTGGAATGCATGACATCATTCCACTCGATTCTAGGACGCCGCTCGACATGCAGCAGGTCATCGCCCGCGTGATGGACCCAGGTTCTTGGTTTGAAATCATGCCGGATTTTGCACCGAATATTCTCGTTGGCTTCGCCCGGATCGAAGGTCTCGTGATCGGCATCATCGCCAGCCAACCGATGGTGAAAGCCGGCTGCATCGACATCGATTCGTCCGATAAAGCGGCCCGTTTTATCCGGGTTTGCAACATTTACTCGATCCCAGTTCTTTCGATGGTCGATGTTCCCGGCTTCATGCCCGGCCTCGCCCAAGAACGCGGCGGCATCATCCGCCACGGTGCTAAAATGCTCTTCGCATGGGCCTCTGGCACGGTGCCAAAAATCACCCTGATTTGCCGCAAGGCTTACGGCGGCGCTTACCTCGCGATGTGCCCGACTGACCTCGGCGCAGACTTCGTTTTCGCTTGGCCGACCGCAGAAATCGCCGTCATGGGCGCTCAAGGTGCGATGAAAGTTCTCTACAAAAAAGAACTCGAAGAAGCCGAAAACCCTGAAGCTCTCGAAGCCGAACTCCGCAAGGCCTACAGCGAGAAATTCTCCTCGCCATACCAAGCGGCCAGCAACGGCATGATCACCGATGTCATCGATCCCGCCGTCACGCGCAGCACGCTCGCGCTTGCCTTCCGCGGCATCATGGGCAAACACGAATCCCGTCCGCCTAAAAAACACGGCAATATCCCGCTCTAATCACTCTTATGCACCTCGATACCATCCTTTTAGCGGCAAACACGGCGAATTACCCATACATTCTTGCCCTGCTCGCCCTTGTGGTCTCCATAGTGGCGATCATCCAAGTCGCGGGTCTCCGGCGGGATTTGAATCAGAAATCCGCCGCAGCACCCGCAGCGGCACCTGTCGTCGTCGCGGCAGGTGCTCCAGCCGCCGCACGACCAGCGCCCGCTCCCGCTCACGATGAAATCGCACCGGAAATCGTTGCGATCATCGCCGCCGCAGTGGCCATCGCAACCGGCCGATCCGGGCGCATCGTCGCCATCAAAAAAGTGGATATGGCTTGGGAAAAAGCCGGTCGCCAATCTGTTCTCTCTTCACACAAAATTCGCTAACTAACCAATTATCATGGACCATCTCCGCATCACCGTCGAAGGAAAAGCTTATGATGTCATCGTCGAAAAAGTCGGCGATGGCCAAGCCCCCGCCCCAGCTTTGGCACCCGTCATTCGTGCCGCCGCGCCGGCTGCCGTCGCAAAACCCGCCCCTGCGCCCGCCGCCCCAAAAGCCGCTGCATCCGCAGGTGACGTGCCGAGTCCGCTGGCCGGCATCGTGCAAGCGATCTCGGTGGAAATTGGCAAAGCTGTGAGCGAAGGCGACCCTGGCGTGACACTCGAAGCCATGAAAATGTTCACCCCGATCAACGCGCCTGCCACTGGCACCGTTTCTGCCATCCATGTGAAAGTAGGCGATGCCGTTGAAGAAGGTCAGCCGCTTTTCACCATCGATTGACCGAGAAAACCAACCGCCTATCCGGCCCCGGCCTTATCGCGTGACTTTCACCAGTCAATGATCGGGCCTCATTTCATCCATTTCCCTATGAATCGAACCTTCCCTATCCTCAGTCCCGAAGAAGCGGCCGTGCTGGTCAACCATGATGAAATCATTGGTTTCAGCGGGTTCACCCCGGCCGGAGCTGCCAAAGTCATCCCTTCCGCGATCGCCGAAAAAGCCATCGCAGAACACGAAGCTGGCCGTGATTTCAAAGTGGGCGTCATCACCGGCGCCTCCACCGGCCCATCGCTCGACGGCGCGCTCGCCAAGGCAGAAGCGATCAAATTCCGCACGCCCTATCAGTCTGACAAAGATCTCCGCAACAGCATCAACGCCGGAAAAACGCATTTCTTCGACATGCACCTTTCCCTGCTGCCGCAGTATGTTCGATACGGTTTCCTCGGTGAGTTAGACTGGGCCATCGTCGAAGCAGCGGATGTTTCGGTGGACGGGAAAATCTTGCTCACCACCAGCGTCGGAGCCGCGCCGACCTTCCTTTCTCAGGCAAAAAACATCCTCATTGAGGTCAACGAGCGCCACCCCAAGGAGCTGCTAGGTTTCCACGATATCTACGAGCCAGAATCTCCACCTCACCGCCGCCCGATCCCGATCAACAACGCGGAAGACCGCATCGGCACCCAACGCGTTTGGGTCGATCCGAAGAAAATCAAGGGCATCGTTTACTCAAATCGGCAAGATGAGGTCAAAGATTTCTCGCCCGTCACGGATGTCACCACCCGCATCGGCCAAAACGTTGCGGAATTCCTCGCGAACGAGATTAAAATCGGCCGCGTGCCGAAACAATTCCTGCCCATCCAGTCCGGCGTCGGCAATGTAGCCAACGCAGTGCTCGGCGCCATGGGCGACCACCCAGACATCCCGCGCTTCCAAATGTATTCGGAGGTCATTCAGGACTCGGTCATCGATTTGGTGAAAGCAGATCGCTGCTCGTTTGTTAGCGGAGTTTCTCTAACCGTCACGGACCCCGTTCTGCAAAGCATCTACGACAATCTGGATTTTTTCCGTCGCCGCCTGATGTTGCGCCCGCAGGAAATTGCTAACAATCCGGAAATCGTCCGCCGGATCGGCATCATCTCGATCAACACCGCGCTCGAAGCGGATATTTTTGGCAACATCAACTCCACTCACGTGCTCGGCCAGAAAATGATGAACGGCATCGGCGGTTCGGGTGACTTCACCCGCAACGCTTACATTTCAATCTTCACCTGCCCGTCCACTGCCAAGGATGGAAAAATTTCGACCATTGTCCCGATGTGCTCGCACATGGATCACAGCGAACATTCGGTGCAAGTGTTAGTCACCGAGCATGGCATCGCAGATTTCCGTGGCAAAGACCCTCGCGAACGTGCGAATCTGGTGATTAATAACTGCGTCGATCCCGCATACCGTGATCTCATGCGGACCTATTCCAAACTCACCGAGAATGGCCACACGCCGCAATCTTTCCGCTCCGCATTTGCCTTTCATGAGGCATTCTTGGAGACTGGCGACATGCGCAACACGAAATACTAAAGTTCATTTCAAATTTTACCTCCCACCATGGAACAACTTCTCACCGAATTCCCGGAACACACCTACGATCAATGGCATGCCGCTGCGGAAGCCTTGCTCAAGGGTGCGTCGTTCGAACAAAAACTCGTTAGTAAAACTTACGAAGATATCACCATCCAGCCAATCTATCGGCGAGAGGATATCGCGAATCTGGAACATCGGAAACATTTGCCCGGCTCAGCATCGCTCGTCCGTGGCAGCCATGTGCAAGGTTTTCTCAAATCCGGCTGGGGAGTCTCACAGGAACTCAAAGCCGCTTCGCCCGAAGAATTAAACGCGGTGATCCATGAAGGCCTCAACGGCGGTCAAAACGAACTCAACATCGTCGTCGGCTGCGGCCAAGCGATTTGCTGCCACGGCGGCGTCGCTATCAACACGGCACATGACGTCAAAGCCGCCCTCGCTGGCGTGGATGTCGATGCCATCTCGACATACTGGCAATGCGGACCGTCCTGCGTGCCTATCGCTGCGCTGGTCATCGCCGCCGCTGAGCAATCCGGCGTTTCACCTAACAAACTGAGCGGCGGTTTCGAAAACGATCCGCTCGGCCAACTCGTCTCGCATGGCGCACTTCGCCAATCATTCCAATCGCGTTTTGACTCGATGGCGGCGCTCACCGATTACGCCGCAAAAAACGCGCCGCAACTCCACACCATCGCGGTGAAAGGCGACGTCTATCACAATGCCGGAGCCACCGCTACCCAAGAACTCGGATATATCATCTCGACCCTCGTTTGTTATATCGAGGAAATGAAAGCCCGTGGCCTCGCGCCAGAAATCGTGCTGCCCCGCGTGCGCATCACTCTCTCCGTGGGCTCGGATTATTTCATGGAAATCGCGAAAATCCGCGCCGCTCGCTGGCTCTGGAGCAAAGTCGCCGCAGCATATGGCGTCGAAAACGCACCCGTCCACATCCACGCCTGCACCTCGAAGTGGAACAAGACGACCTACGACGCACACACCAACATGTTGCGCGTCACTTCGGAAGCCTTCGCCGCTGTGGTCGGTGGTGTCGATAGCCTGCACATCGGCCCATACGATGAAATTTCTGGCAAGTCCGACGAATTTTCCCGCCGCATCGCCCGCAACATCCACACGATTCTGCGCGAAGAATGTGGCCTCGACCAAGTCATCGACCCGGCTGGTGGCTCGACTTACATCGAGTGGCTCACCGATCAGCTCGCAGCAAAAAGCTGGGAGATTTTCCAAGGCGTGGAAAAACAAGGCGGCATGATCGCCGCGCTCGAAAGCGGCTCAGTCCAACAAGCTGTCGAGGCCGTCTGCAAGGCGAAGTTCAAAAACATCCGTCGGCGTAAAGATAAGATCGTTGGATCTAACATGTATCCTGACCTCAAGGGCAAGAAGTTAGAAATTCACGCGCCAGAATGCACAGCAGGCCAACCGGTTCCCGGAGCGCCACCGCCGCAATCGATCGAGATCACGGCTTCCGCAGATGCATCGATGGTCGAACAAGCCATCGCCGCCGCCAAAAATGGCGCGAGCAAAATTTCAATCGCCATCGCCATCGGCCTAACGAACTCCGAAGGTGCGCCCAGCGTCGCTGCTTTAACTTCTCACCGCGCAGCGGAAGAATACGAAGCATTGCGCGCTGCCTCCGCTGCCTTCGCCGCAAAAACCGGTGCCGCTCCATCGATTCTCCAACTCAACATCGGCCCTTCTCGCAAATACCGCCTCCGCGCCGACTGGACCGCCGCCTTCTTCGAGGCCGCCGGTTTCGCAATCGATGGCGCACGCGATTTCAAAACTAATGACGACGCCATCGCCGCCCTAACTTCTAGCTCGGCCACCATCGCCGTGATCACCTCGGACGATGCCACCTATCAGGAATCCGTGGCAACGCTCGCCGCCGCAGTGAAAGCTGCAAAACCAAACGTCACACTGCTCGTCGCCGGTGCCCCCGGCGAAAACGAAGCCGCCTGGCGCGCCGCCGGTGTCGATGATTTCGTCAACGTCCGCAGCAACAACTACGAACTCAACGAACAACTCCTCAAAAAAGCAGGCGTTCTGTGAATCACCGATTCCAAATTTCCAATCTCAAATTTCCAATCTCCATTCCCATGTCCCGCCCCGCATTCGCAGACATCCCTTACAACACCACGTTATCTAACATCGGATACGAGCAATGGTGCAAAGCCCTCGAACAAGACCAAGGCAAACCCATCGGCGAAATCGTCTGGGACACCATGGAAAAAATCCCCGTCAAGCCGCTCTACACGGAAGACGATATCGAGGGCATGGAACACTTGAAATATCAGGCTGGCATCGCGCCATTCCTGCGCGGGCCGTATGCGACGATGTATTGTTTCCAACCCTGGACCATCCGCCAATACGCCGGATTTTCCACCGCCGAAGAATCGAACGCATTCTATCGGAGGAATCTAGCAGCTGGCCAAAAAGGCCTCTCGGTCGCCTTCGACCTCGCCACCCACCGCGGTTACGATTCGGATCATGAGCGTGTCGTCGGTGATGTCGGCAAGGCTGGTGTCGCCATCGACTCGATCCTCGATATGAAGGTGCTTTTTGATAGCATCCCGCTAGATAAAGTCTCGGTTTCCATGACGATGAATGGCGCGGTGCTTCCGATTCTCGCCTTTTACATCGTCACCGCGCTCGAACAAGGTGCCACACTCGATCAACTCGCCGGCACGATTCAGAATGACATTCTCAAAGAATACATGGTGCGGAATACCTATATCTATCCGCCCGATCCTTCGATGAAAATCATCGCTGATATCTTCGAGTTCACCTCGCAGAAGATGCCGAAGTTCAACTCGATTTCGATTTCCGGCTATCACATGCAAGAAGCAGGTGCCACCGCCGACCTCGAAATGGCCTACACTCTAGCAGACGGTTGGGAATACCTCCGCACTGGCATCGCTGCGGGCATCGATATCGATGCCTTCGCTCCGCGCCTCTCGTTTTTCTGGGCGCAAGGGAAAAACCACTTCATGGAAGTCGCAAAAATGCGCGCCGCCCGCGTGCTGTGGGCCAAGATCGTCAAGACCTTCAACCCGAAAAATCCGAAGTCGCTCGCGCTGCGCACGCACTCGCAGACATCCGGTTGGTCGCTAACCGAACAAGATCCGTATAACAACATCGCGCGCACCTGCATCGAGGCAATGGCTGCCACGCTCGGCCACACTCAATCGCTGCACACCAACGCGCTCGACGAAGCGATCGCACTACCCACGGACTTCTCGGCCCGCATCGCCCGCAACACGCAAATTTTTCTGCAAGACGAAACTTCTATCTGCCGCGTGATCGATCCATGGGGCGGCTCATACTATCTGGAATCCCTCACCAACGAACTCATTCATCGCGCTTGGGCCCACATCATGGAGGCCGCAGAATACGGCGGCATGTCGAAGGCCGTCGAAGCTGGCATTCCGAAAATGCGCATCGAGGAAGCCGCCGCCCGCCGCCAAGCCCGCATCGACTCGGGAGAGGAAACCATCGTCGGCGTGAACAAATACCGCCTCGCCAAGGAAGATCCGCTCGACATCCTCGACGTGGACAACACCGCAGTTAGAATCTCTCAAATCGAACGTCTCAAGAAACTCCGCGCCGAACGCGATGAAGCGAAGTGCCAAGCCACGCTCAAAGCACTCACCGATTGCGCCGGTGGAGGCGAAGGAAATCTGCTAGCTCTCGCCATCGAGTGTGCTCAGGCCCGTGCCTCACTCGGAGAAATTTCCGACGCGATGGAGATTCACTTCGGCCGTTACAAAGCTGTGATCCGCTCGATTTCCGGCGTTTATGGCAAAGAATTCAGCAACCAAGGCGATATGAAAGACATCCCCGATCTGATTGCAAAATTTGAATCCGCCGAAGGCCGCCGCCCGCGCCTGATGGTCGCAAAAATGGGCCAAGACGGTCACGACCGCGGCGCAAAAGTCGTTTCCACCGCCTACGCGGACATGGGCTTCGATGTCGATATCGGCCCGCTGTTCCAAACGCCCGCGGAGACCGCGAAACAAGCCGTGGAAAACGATGTGCATGTCGTCGCCATGAGTTCGCTCGCCGCGGGTCACAAGACTTTGCTTCCCACTCTCATCGCCGAACTGAAAAAACTCGGTCGCGAAGATATCATGGTCGTCTGCGGCGGTGTGATCCCCGCCCAAGACTACGACTACCTCTATCAAAACGGAGCCGCTGCGATCTTCGGTCCTGGCACCGTGATCCCAGACTCCGCAAGGAAAATCCTTCAACTCCTGTTGGAGCAGATAGAAGACTAAAATCGAGCCACACGGCGACTCGCAGCCGAAAAGGCTATTCGCGGAGGACTCAGAATGAAATCGTGCGATTCGCGCCAAATAATCGTTGGTTAGAAAAATAAAGATTGCCGGACATGAATGCACTGGCCGCGATAGCGGCGCGGAAAACTTCGAGGCCTTACTGTATGGACGAAGTCGAAGCGGTCTGGCTCGTTTTTTACACGGGTTAAAGACCTGTGATTCATGGTGATGTTTTGGGGCATCATGGGATGAAAAAATTAGATGAAATTCATCGCTTTTTCAGAAGGCATATGAAATGAATCGCGAGGAAATATTCGCAATGTCCCGTTCCCGCTCCGGCTTTTATAGCACCATTGAATACATCGGCCCGCGCCCGCAAAAGCCGAAGCGTCGAAATTTCTTCGGCGGCTGGGTGATAGGGGTGATCGCATTGGGCATTGCCTGCTGGTATGGTCGCCCGCTGTTGCCATTTTTAAAAGCCGCACAAGAGGGAGTTTCTACCGAGCGTGCGGCGATGTTGATTTCCTCGCTGAACTCATCCGCACTCCCTGGAGATCGATTGGCCGCCGCCGCGTTAGACCACTCGAATGACAAGGTGGTTTTTGATCCTTCCTACTATAAAATCGCCTATCCGAATGGCGATATCGCGCCCGGCAAGGGCGCTGCGGCAGACGTGGTCATTCGTTGTTACCGCAAACTCGGCATCGACCTGCAAAAAGAAGTGCATGAAGACATGAGTCAGCGCTTTCGTTCTTATCCTCAGCTCTGGGGAGCCACGGTGCCGGATACTAACATCGATCATCGCCGCCTTCCTAACCTGCATCGCTTCTTCGAACTCAAAGGCGAAAAACTTTCTGACTCCCGCGATGCCCAGCAATACCTGCCCGGTGACATCGTGATCTGGTCACTCGCCAATGCTGATAGACACATCGGCATCGTTGTTCCCGGCCCCGGAAAAGCTGGCGGCGAAGCCTGGGTGGTCCACAACATGGGCGACGGCGTGAAATGGGAGAACGTGCTTTTTGATTACAAAATCGAAGCACATTTCCGTTATCCAGTTCTATCCGACTCGAAGACGGCTCAGAGTACTCCGCAAGCACCGGCTCCTACCCATTGAGCTAAACTCCACCGAACACCCATTTGCCGTATGCCGTGCCCGCCTCCATCGAGGTGTGGGCCTCGCGCAAGTTCTCGGCAGTCAAATGACCATAGATCCGGGTGTGGATTTTCGGGAAGTCTCCAGCATCACAGCGCCGCGAAATCTCCGCTAGATAATCACCTTGGACATGCATATCCGGCGAGTTGTATCTCGCGCGCGCAGCCATAAATTCCCACGCGATTCGCACACACTTGGCTTTATAAGGATCGCCGAGGTGCAGCTTCTCACGAGGCTCCACAATGAGCCCGAGCGTGCCGAACGGTGCGATGAGATCCGCTGTCGTTTCCCAATAGGCTTCGGTGTTGAAAAGATTGGCGATGTAAGGAAAAGCGGTGACACCAACCGCTTCGACTTGCGGCCGTAAGGGCAGACGATGGTTGATCACGTGATGCGCGCCGAGTGCAGAACACCAAACACTGGTTTCCGGACGCGACGCTGTCGCCACCACGGTGAGTCCCACGCTCCGAGCTAACGGAATGAGAGCCGAGCCGACACCGCCCGCTCCATTGATGATGAGGATTGTTTTGCCGGAATCTCTTCCCATGGCATCCACGCCCATGCGCTCGAACAACAATTCCCACGCGGTCAACCCAACTAACGGAATTGCTGCTGCTTCCACAAATGACCAAGATCGTGGTTTGCACGCCACTAGCCGACTATCGACCGCTTGAAATTCTGCGTTGCTGCCTTGTCGCGTGAGATCACCTGAATAATACACCTCGTCTTGCACTACGAAACCAGTGGCATCACTGCCCACAGCCACCACCACGCCCGCTGCATCAGATCCGAGAATACGTGGCGAATCTAGCAACACACCACCGAGCGACGCACGCATTTTTGCATCCACCGGATTCACAGCGGTAGCCATCACTCTAACCAGCAAATCATGCGGTCTGACAGCCGGCATTTCAGCGTCGAATTCCACTAGGCATTCAGGATCAGAAACTGGTAAATGTTTTCGTGCGCCGATGGCTTTCATGGCAGGAATAGTAATATCAATCCTCTCAACGAAATGACGATAAAAAACACCGCAGCCACATCACGGCAAAAGCGGTTTAAGCCCGACCCATTTGCAGCCGAAGGTGATAATCCATGGCAGGCTAAACAAGCTCAACGCTGTGGTGAAAACCACAATTTGCACCGCGATGGCAGGCCTTCCGCCATACATCCGCGCCAACATGATGGGGCTCATCGCCGCTGGCATCGCTGCCTGCACGATCAGCACCTGCCGCAACTCAGTCGTGATCGGTAGAAATTTTGCGGCAGTTAGAAATGCCAGCGGTGCCAATACTAACCGCACCACAGTGGAACCAAGAATGATTTTCAATGTTGGCTTTTCCGCTGCCACTAGGTCCATGATGGTGCAGCCGGTGATCAGCACCGCCAGCGGAATCGCGCCGACGCCAATCATCGACATCGCCTTTCTAGCAGGACCAGTCACGTGAACGTCCCAACCCAGCCCCACCAGCAGTAAGCCGAAGATGACTGAGATCACTGGTCCATTGATAATCTTACGCCACGGGATACCACGCTCACCGCTCATCACGATCACCCCCACCGACCACATCGCCAACTCTACGCCGATATTGTGCACAAACAAAACCGCCAGCGTCCCGGTACTCCACAAAATCACCACCACCGGCACAGCAGTGAAACCAAAATTCTGACAGCCCGCCGATAACGCGAAAGTTCTCATCCCATTTCCCCGCTCCAAACCGATCAATCGCCCAATCGCCCAAGCGATCATAACACCCACCAGAACCATGCAAAAACCCACCAACACCGAACTAACCACCACACTGCTGCTTCTAACCGACTCGTTGCCCAAGATTTTATCGAGCATGAAACATGGCAGCATCACCGTGTAAACCACCCGCATGATGCCCTCATCATGTTCCTTATGCATGATGCCCGTAAGTCGCAACACCGCACCCGCTACGATCAACAAATAGACCGGCAGTACCGACATCACCACATCCCACGGAGAAATCACTGAGCAAGGTTCCAGTCGGCCCGGTGCACGTGCAAGCGCATAATCGGAAAACAACCGACACTCGCCGCAGCACTCAATCAAATTCAGGTTTTCGAATCATCAAATAGTTTCCCGGTGCCACCCCGTAAACCCGGCGGAAAAGTCGGCGAAAACTGTTAAAATCCCCGAACCCCAACATCACTGCAATTTCCGCCGGATCCCGCCCGCACGATAGCATCCGCCGCGCCACCACCATCCGCTCCCACTGCATCCACGTTTTTGGCGACAAACCAACATCACGCAGAAAAATCTCATGAAAATACCTCTCACCTAACTTCAGCTTACGTAGGCCACCACCCGCCCCGTCCTGAACTTGTCAACCCACACTGGCCATGAAGCGAAACAGTCCCAGAACCCATCCGGCCTAACCTACAAACTGGAGTTCAGATTACTAGTCCATCGTGATCTGGACTGAATGCCGGCAGGCGAGTGAAAATATTCTTCAAAGTTGACGTATTGTGATCCCCACGTCTCAAGCAAGACATTGTTTATTTTACTCCAGTCAGCAGCGTATTTCTGAAAATACGACCAGTAACATTTTTCGATATTATATTCATGATACAATCCGGTTGTTAATGCCTGTTCAAAAGTAATCAACTTTTTTTTCTTTAAAGAAATGATGCTTTCTAAGTCTTGTTTCTTCTCATATGAAAAGCATGCACGAAGAAAACCTGTTACTCGTAGTTGTAGCATGCCTTCATATAACCTCTCACTTCTTCTTATTTGTAACTTGGCTCCCAGAGAATCTTTGCCTTCATTCCACTCTGATACAATACTGTCAGGTTGCAGATCATGAGTATTTTTAAGTATGCCGTCAACCTTGCCTATCTCATTGTTAACTAACCTTATTTTAACACTATCTTCGTCATGATCCATAATAGTAGCTATTCCATGCTCATCGAGATAGTTAACGTATGTCAAGGAATGTATTCTTTTGCCTCGAAGAGTCTGAATGAACTTTTCACGAATTACACGGTATAAATCATCATTTTCTGTCAGAACAACTTTATTTTGGCGTTTGTCGATAGTGCTCGATAACCAACGACTTTCCAAAAGAGAATCAAAAAAGGAATCAACGTCTTTCTCAGGACTCGCGTTAAGATTGCAAATCAATCCTACGAAAAAAAGCCGCATTACGAAATTATACTTATTCACAGCCGTCCCACAGGAAAGCATAACTTAGAGTGAAAAAATGGGCTGGTGTT
>ENA-OFCF01000771-OFCF01000771.1-metagenomes-genome-assembly--contig:-NODE-771-length-13486-cov-3.952051_pt1 | contig 13486 bp, 9 predicted proteins | sample MGYA00153387_OFCF01 | MGnify analysis MGYA00153387
TCACGGGGCTCTCCGGTGCTGCCGGAGCCGGCACGGCTGGGCTGCCGATCGCCTCGGGCGTCGCGGGATCAGGCGCGACCGGCTGCCCAAACGGGCCCGGCCCGCGCGCGAGGATCACGGTCGACCCGGCCAGCGCACCGGCGGGAGCTGGCCCCGAGGACATGCCCCCGAGGACAGGCGCGCTGATCCGTGGCGCTGCGGGGATCACCGGCGGTCCACCAAGCACCGGCGGCGCACCGAGTACGGGCGGCGCACCGAGCACGGGCGGCGGCGGCAAGCGCAGCCCGCCGAGCGTCGGCGGCGCGCCGAGCACCGGCGGTCCACCGAGCACCGGCGGAGCACCCAACACCGGAGGCCCAGCGAGCACGGGCGCGCCCGGGGGACGCGGCGCGACCACGCCTGCCGGGCTCGCGGCGATCGCCGGAGCCGCACTGGCGACGAGGCCCGCCGCGATCGCCTGCGGTCGCGGCCACGCGGCGCCCGGCGTTTCGGGCGCGGGCGACACGCCCGAGGTCGGAGCGACGCGCGTCATGATGCGGTGCCAGCCGAGCTGCACGCCGGCGGGATCGGGCTGGCAGGCGGCGATCCAGCGGTGCATGAGCTCCTCGGCGCCCACGGTCGCGGTGGCCGCGGCGAAGTCCCGCGCGAGCTCGAAGAGGGCGACGCGCACCGCCTCGAACGCGAGCCCGAGCTCGGCGGAGATCTCCGCGACGCGCAGGCCCCCGAGCTCCGCGAACACGAACATCTCGCGTCGGCCGTCGCGCAGGCCGTCGAGGAATTGTCCGAGCACCTGGCCGCCGGCGATCGGGAAGCCGACCGGCGGCGCGTCGGCGGGCACCTCATCACGAAAGTTGTCGGAGATCCGGTGGGCCAGCACGACCAGGCGAGCCCTGGCCTGGGCCGGGTCGCGCAGGTCCTCGCCGCGGCCGTGGGCCATCACGAAGGTCTCGAGCACGATCTCGTCGACCAGGGCGGCCGGCAGCCCGAACATCTGGATCGCCGCGCGGACCAGCCCGACCTGCAGCACGTGGGTGGTGTGCAGGGGCTCGAGGTCGGGCGGTGGTGCGGGCACGGTCAACGGAGCCCGGGGAGAATACTGCACCGGCGACGGCGCCGATAGCGGCACAACGCAGGATGATGGAACCCGATCCATCGGGATCCATCCGGCACCGACCCGCCGCACAGACGCAGACGCGCGGCTCGCCGGGCCCGTGCGTAACGCCGCCGGCCGGGTGTATATCTGCGCGGGTGACCACCCTCGGCCTCGTGCTCACCGGCGGTGGCGCACGGGCCGCGTATCAGGCCGGGGCGCTGCGGGCCCTCGCCGAGATCGCCGACTTCGAGGGCACTCCATTTCGCGTGCTGACCGGCGTGTCGGCCGGGGCGATCAATGCGGCACACCTCGCCGCCCACGCCGACGACTTTCGCGCCGCGACGCGGTCGCTGTGGTCGATGTGGCACGCCCTCGACTCGGCCCAGGTCTATCGCAGCGACGCCCGCAACCTCGCCGTGATCGGCAGCCGGTGGGTCCGGGACCTCGGGCTCGGCGGGCTGCTCGGCGCCGGCAACATCAACTATCTGCTCGACACCAGCCCGCTGCGCCGCTTCCTCGCCAGCCAGCTCCGGCTCGACCGCGCCGACCACCGGCGTGACGACCGGCGGCAGCTCCGACGCGAGCACCACCGACGCGAGCACGACGGCCCTGACGACCTCGGGCGTCATGCCGGACACCACGACCGGCGGCAGCACCACCGACGCGGGCACCACCGACGCGGGCACCACCGGGACCACGACCGGCGGCAGCGGTGGTTGCGAGGTCAAGTGTGGCAACAGCGACTGGAGCTACGTGTGGATCGCCAACAGCGGCGAGAACACGGTCAGCAAGCTCAACACCCGCGACATGACCGAGGAGGGCCGCTACTACACGCGCCCCGACAAGCAGGGCAGCCCGTCGCGCACCTCGGTGAGCATCGACGGCAAGGCCATGGTCGTCGCCAACCGCCACGGCGGCCTCACCAAGATCTGGGCCCGCAAGGAGTTTTGTACCGACAAGAATGGCAACGGCCAGATCGAGACCTCGACCGGCAAGAACGACGTGCTCGCGTTCGAGCTCGACGAGTGCATCGCCTGGCACACGCCCTTCCCCGGCGCCACCACGCAGCGGCCCGTCGCCTGGACCTCCGGCGTCTATAATCAGGAGACCTGCGAGTACGAGGACCAGCAGATCTGGGCCGCCGCCAGCTTCGGCCTCGACACCAACAGCCCGTGCCAGAACGCCCAGGGCATCAAGGTGTTCCGCGTCAACGGTGACACCGGCATGGTCGACGACACCATCGACCTCCCCAACGTCTCCTGCGGCCAGCTCGGGGCCTACGGCGCCGCGGTCGACACCCAGAACAACGCGTGGTTCTTCGTGTTCGGCGGCGGCATCATCTTCAAGGTCGACCACGAGACCCTCGCCGTCGAGGTCGTCAACAAGGGCTTTTACGGCATCGCCGTCGACAACAAGGACCGCGTGTGGCTCGACGACGGCTCGCGCTACGACCCCGTCACCAAGCAATGGGCCAACCAGATCGGCGACCTCCAGCCCAACGGCGGCAGCGGCGTGGCGATCGACTTCAAGGGTCGGGTCTGGCACGCGACCGACGGCGGCCTCGGCTGGCTCGACTCCGAGACGATGGTCGTCGGCGGCAAGGTCCTGATCCCGAACAACGGCTTCTCGCGCGGCATCGGCGTCGACGTCGACGGCTACATCTGGTCCGTCCCGCTCGGCGGCACCGTGGCTCACCGCATCCACCCCGACACCTTCGAGATCGCGACCTACACCGGCCTCAACCAGCCCTACACCTACTCGGACATGGCCGGCGGCCAGATCAACAACGTCGTCTGCCCGCAGTAGTCATCCGACCTTGCGATCGATCGGGAACAGCGCCAGCGTGCACAGGCGGTTCCCGATCCGGTCGCCGATCGGCAGCGACCGCTGGATCCGCGGCCATAGCGGCAGGCCGCGCTGACTCGCCCGCACCGCCCACACCTCGAGGTCGTGATCCGCGATCACGGCGTCGGCCGTGAAGATGATCAGCAACACCACCGCGTGGGCGATCCCCGGGTCCGCTGCGAGCTTCTCGACATCCTTCCACACCGGCCTTTGCAGCGCCTGCGCGTAGGCCCGGTTGGGCGCGAGCTCGCGGAATTGCGCGACCGCCTTGACCTCGATCCACATCGCCGCCGACAGAGGCACCGCTTGCCCCGGCGCAAACAGCCCGAGCTGCGCCTCCTCGCTGGCCAGCGGCCGACCCTCCGGCGTCAACACGATGTCACAGCGCGAGCCCTCGCTGCGGCGCCGCTTGCCGCGTTCACGCGGGAATCTCTGCTCCGGGTGCACGCCGTAGCCCGCGTCGCGCAGCGCCGCATGCAATACCGGATGTAGCTCGAGCTCCTTGCACGCATCGAGCCCCCGCACCGCTTGCTCGAGCTCGATCTCCGCGGCCGCGCGCGTCAGGCCGTCCGCGAGCGCGTCGGCCAGCGCGTGCCAGGACCAGCGCGGTGGGTCGTCCGCCATTCGCTCGAGGATAGCGCGAGACCCGGCCGTCATGCATCGCCGACGTCATGCACGCCGCCGCCGACAGCCTGTGCTAAGAACCCCGCGTGCGGATCTTCGCCCTGACCAGCGTCCCCACCGACGACCTCAAAAAAGCCCTGAGCCTGTTGCACCGCGGCGAGCTCGTATGCCCGCTGACCCCGGTCGAGCTGGTCCGCACCGGCTTCCAAAATCACCTCGACGCCCTCCTCGGCCACCTCCGCGGCCTCGATGCAGCCGGCGTACGCGCCGTGCTGACCGCCGTCCTCGCCGAGCGCCTCGACACGAACTGAGCCCCGCGGCCCCGTACGCGAGCTTCTGTTACCCTGACGATCATGCCCGCGCCCGCCGTCCGCCGCGCCACCTACCAGGACGTCCTCGACGCCCCCGAAAACATGATCGCGGAGGTCATCTTCGGGACGTTGTACACGCAGTCATGCCCGGCCATTCCCCACGCACGGGTCAGTACGCGCCTGGGTAACGTGCTCGGCCACCACTTCGACGACGACGACAGCCCGACCAGCTGGCTCAGCCTCCACAAGCCCGAGCTGCACCTCGGCAGCGAGCCCGACATCCTCGTGCCCGACCTCGCGGGCTGGCGGTTGGCGAACGTGCAGCCGGGCATGGACGACGCGCCATGGACCTCCGTCGCGCCGGACTGGGTCTGCGAGGTGCTCTCCCCTTCGACGCACATTCGTGACCGCGGCATCAAGCTCGACATCTACCTCCGCGAGCGCGTCGGCCACGTCTGGCTCATCGACCCGATCGCCGAGACCCTCGAGATCTACCGCCACAACGGCGCCGACTGGAGTCGCGGCTCGCTGCACACCGGCGGTGTCACCATCCGCGCCGAACCCTTCGAAGCCATCGAACTCGAGCTCGCCCGCATCTGGAAGCGCAGCGCCCCACCGCAGCCCTGACACCGCGCACGCATGCGTCCTGGCCTCGTGTCTGTTAGGCTGACGGGGTCATGCCCGCGCCCGCCGTCCGCCGCGCCACTTACCAGGACGTCCTCGACGCCCCGCCGAACATGATCGCGGAGGTCATCTTTGGCACGCTGCACACCCAGCCACGCCCGGCCATTCCCCACGCGATCGTCAGCTCCAACCTGGGCATTGTTCTCGGCCACCGATTTCGCTTTGGAGACGATGGTCCGGGTGGATGGGTGCTCCTCGACGAGCCCGAGTTGCACCTCGGTGCCGAGCCCGACATCCTTGTTCCAGATCTGGCTGCCTGGCGTCGCGAACGTCTGGATGCCTCCTCGCTCAACGGCCCCTGGATAGGCACCGCCCCCGACTGGGTCTGCGAGGTGCTGTCACCCTCGACCCATGCGACCGATCGCGTCGAGAAGATGGCCATCTATCTCCGCGAGCGGGTCTCGCACGTATGGCTCATCGATCCGCTCGCGCAGATCCTCGAGGTCTACCGCAACAATAGCTCCGACTGGACCCGCACCGCGAGCTACCAGGGTCATGCTGTCGTCCGCACCGAGCCCTTCGAGTCGGTCGAGATGCAGCTGTCCTGGTTGTGGAAGCCCTGAAACCGAGGACGCGGCCGACCCTCCCGGGCCAGCCGCGCCTGTCCTTTCGGACAGCTCCGCTCAGTGCACGAGCTTGCGGTACTTGATGCGGTGGGGCGTGAGCGCGTCCTCGCCGAGGCGGCGCTTTTTGTCGGCCTCGTAGTCCTCGTAGTTGCCCTCGAACCACACGACCTTGGACTCGCCCTCGAAGGCGAGGATGTGAGTGGCGAGGCGGTTGAGGAACCAGCGATCGTGGCTGATGATGACGGCGCAGCCGGGGAAGCTGAGCAGCGCGTCCTCGAGGTGGCGTAATGTGTCGACGTCGAGGTCGTTGGTCGGCTCGTCGAGGAGCAGCAGGTTGCCGCCCTTTTTGATCAGCTTGGCGAGGTGGACGCGGTTGCGCTCGCCGCCCGACAGCAGGCCGACCTTCTTTTGCTGGTCGGCGCCGTTGAAGTTGAACTTGCTGACGTACGCGCGCGCGTTGAGGTCCTTGCCGCCGACGCTGAGGATCTCCTGGCCGCCGGAGATCTCTTGATAGATGGACTTGTCGGGGTCGAGCGTGTCGCGGCTCTGGTCGACCGCGGCGATGTCGACCGTGTCGCCGACCTTGAGGTCGCCGCGATCCGGCTTCTCGGTGCCGGTGATCAGGCGAAACAGGGTCGTCTTGCCGGCGCCGTTGGGACCGATGACGCCGACGATGCCGCCGCGCGGCAGCGTGAAGTTGAGGTCGTCGAACAACAGGCGCTCGCCGAAACCTTTGACCAGCTTCTTGGCCTCGATCACCGTGTTGCCGAGCCGCCGCGTGAACGGGATCGTCAGCTCCGTGGTGTCGGTGCGCTTGTCGTCCGACTTGGCGAGCAGCGCCTCGTAGGCGCTGACGCGGGCCTTGCTCTTGGCCTGGCGGGCCTTGGGCGACATCTGCACCCACTCGAGCTCGCGCGCCAGCGTGCGCTGCCGGTTGCTCTCGGTCTTCTCCTCCTGCGCCAGTCGCTTGCCCTTCTGGTCGAGCCACGACGAGTAGTTGCCCTTCCACGGGATCCCCGCCCCGCGGTCGAGCTCGAGGATCCAGCCGGCGACGTTGTCGAGGAAGTAGCGATCGTGGGTGATCGCCACCACCGTGCCCGGGTACTCCTGAAGGAAGCGCTCGAGCCACGCGACGCTCTCGGCGTCGAGATGGTTGGTCGGCTCGTCCAGGAGCAGCATGTCCGGACGTTGCAGCAGCAACCGGCACAGCGCGACGCGGCGCCGCTCGCCACCCGACAGCGTCGTGACGTCGGTGTCGCCCGGCGGGCAGCGCAGCGCGTCCATCGCGATCTCGAGCGTGCGGTCGAGCTCCCAGCCGTTGCCGGCGTCGATCTTGTCCTGAAGCTCGGCTTGCTCGCTCAGCAGGCGGTTCATCTCGGCGTCGCTCATCGGCTCGCCGAGCTTCATGCTCACCTCCTCGAAGCGATTGAGCACGCCCTTCATGACGGCGACGCCCTCCTCGATGTTGCCGAGCACGGTCTTCTTCGGGTCGAGCGCGGGCTCTTGCGGCAGGTATCCGACGCTGACGCCCTCCGCCGCCCACGCCTCGCCGAGGAACTCCTTGTCGACGCCGGCCATGATCTTGAGCAGCGTCGACTTGCCGGCCCCGTTGGCGCCCAGCACGCCGATCTTCGCCCCCGGGAAGAACGAGAGGTAGATGCCCTTGAGCACCTCTTTGCCGGAGGGGTAGACCTTACGCAGGTCCTTCATCGTGTAGATGTACTGATAGGCGACCATGGCTCTCGGCGTCTCCTCGGCGGCCCGGGCCAGCCGCGGATGCTGGCTGATCTTCGGCTGGGCGCGCGCGGCGGGAGGATACCAGCACCGTGACGCGACCGCGCGGCCGTCTGCGCCGCGAGACCGACGCGAAAACTGTGTGAAATCTCGGGGCCGCGGCCGGTCGGGGGCTGGTGCCCCGCGGACGCCGCTCCCATAATCCGGGCCCGATGAGCCACGCATCCGAAGTCGAAGCCAAGTCCGAGGCACGCAGCAAATCCGAGGGCGCCGACGTGCTCCCGCCCAGCACCGGCGTCGTCCCGGGGAGCACCCCGGGCACCAACCTCCCCGCCTTCGAGGCCGCCGGCGCCGCCGTCGAGGCCGACAAGCGGGCGGCCCAGAGCCACGCGCTGGCCGTCGACGCGTCCTTCAAGCGCTACGGCCTCGACCGGTGGGGCAAGGACTTCCTGCGGAGCAACGAGCACGGCCACCTCGTCTTCACGGCCCCGAACTGCCCGCCCGTGGACCTCCACGCGCTGTCGGTCGAGCTGGCCCGGCGCGGCATCCGCACGCCCTACGTCATCCGCTTCCCGACGATGATCGAGAAGCAGATGGACACCCTCAAGAGCGCCTTCGCCAAGGCGATCGCCGAGAACAGCTACCAGGGCGGCCACATCGGCGTGTACCCGCTCAAGGTCAACCAGCGGCGCAGCGTCGTCGATGTCGTGGTCAAGGCGCGCGAGCGGCTCAACTACGGGCTCGAGGCCGGCAGCAAGCCCGAGCTCCTGCTCGCGCTGGCCCAGCCTGCGCTCAAGCAGTCGCTGCTGATCTGCAACGGCTACAAGGACCGCGAGTTCATGCGCATGGCCTTCCACGCGGCCGAGCTCGGGCACCACGTCATCATCGTGCTCGAGAGCACCCGCGAGGTCCGGCGCTACCTCGACGTGCTCAATGAACAGAACTGGATCGCCCGGCCCGAGGTCGGCGTGCGCGCGAAGCTCTACAGCCGCGGCAGCGGCCGCTGGCAGAGCTCCGGTGGCGAGAGCTCCAAGTTCGGCCTGACCACCAACGAGATCCTCGCGGTCGTGCGTGAGCTCGCCGGCGCCGGCATGCAAGGCCAGCTCTCGCTCCTGCACTTCCACATCGGCTCGCAGATCACCCAGATCAAGCGCATCAAGACCGCCGTCCGCGAGGGCGCCCGCATCTACGCCGACCTGCAGGAGCACTGCCCGCAGCTGCGCTACCTCGACCTCGGCGGCGGCATCGGCGTCGACTACGACGGCAGCCGCACCTCGTACCCGTCCTCGGCCAACTACACCCTCGACGAGTACGCCTCGCAGGTCGTGTTCGAGGTCACCGAGGCCTGCTCGGAGGTCAACGCCCGCCAGCCGACCCTGCTGACCGAGAGCGGCCGCGTCGTCGTCGCCAACCACGCCGTGACGATCGCCGACCTGCGCGAGGTCCAGGGCGAGCTGCTCCCCGTCCCCGAGGCCACCGACGACGAGCACCGCCTGGTCGCCGAGCTGAGAGAGACCCTCGACAACATCACCTCCAAGAACGTCGACGAGTATTTCCACGACGCGATCGACTTCCGCGACGAGTGCCTGCAACTGTTCTCGCGCGGCTATCTGTCGCTACAAGAGCGCGCCTGCGCCGAGGGTCTGTTCCACCGCATCCGCGCCAAGGTCGAGAAGATCGTCGAGACCCTGTCGCACCCGTCCGAGGAGATCACCGACTTCCTGGGCAAAGCGCAGCAGAAGTATTTGGTAAATTTCTCGATCTTCCAGTCGATCCCCGACGCGTGGAGCATCGACCAGGTGTTCCCCGCCGCCCCGCTGTCGCGCCACGCCGAGAAGCCGACGTTGCACGCGCAGATCGTCGACATCACCTGCGACAGCGACGGCTGCGTCGAGACCTTCGCTCACCCGGACGAGAACCTGCCGTACTTGCCGTTGCACGAGCGCCGCGGCCCGGACGAGAAATACTACCTCGGCTTCTTCATGACCGGCGCCTATCAGGACAGCCTCGCGAATGTCCACAACCTGTTCGGTCGCTGCCACGAGGTCATTTTGCGGAACCCCGACGACGACATGGTCCTCCCGGGCTCCGAGCGCGTCGAGCTGACCCCGAGCCTGACCTTCGAGATCAAGATGGGCGCGACCTGCGAGGACACGCTCTCGGCGATGGATTTTGATGTCGAGCGTATTAATAAATGGCTGCGCGACCGGCACCTGGCGGTCGAGACCACGCTCGGCGAGTCGTGGGCGATGGGGCTGCTGCAGAGCTACCCGTACCTGTCGCGGTGAGGCGGGCGAGCCGGGTGCGGCGGGGGAGCGGGCGACGCTCCGGTTCCCTCGCTGGCGGGCTCGTCGCGTTTCGATGACCGGACGAACAATGGTTGCGCCGCGTGCGGCGCTCACCTGCTCCTTGCTGATCAGACGGACCGCGGGTAGCTGGGCCGGCCGTGATCCCCACATATGCACCGCCTGAATGTCAGGTGACCCGGTCAGCGCGTCGGGGCGTGGCGAATGACGTGATGTGTGTAAGAAAAACCGTCCGGGTGTTCCTTGCTCGGCTCGACCTCGACGATATCGCTGGTCACGACATACACCGCGTCCTCGCCGTCGCCGTCGGCCTCGAAGTCGTCCACGAATAGACTGACGGCGGGGAAGTCCAGCGGCACGATGATCGGCAGCTCGCCGCGGGTCTCCGTGATGCGCGGGTGAATGACGAGTTCGGGCCGCCCGGCATGCGCATATACCAGGGCGAGCTTGCCGCTGCCGTCGAGGTCGAGGAACCCCAGGTGGGTGAACTTCGGGATGTCGAAGATGAAATCGTTGCCGGCCGAGGTGACCTCGCGGGTGGCGTCGAAGCTGGCAAGCGCCGCGAAGCCCCCGCCCTGCTGCCCGAGCGCGAGGCTGATCGTATGTAGCGGAGACCTGTTACTTGGGTAGGTGAGGCGCGCGGCCGCGAGGTCGACGAGCCCGTCGCCGTCGAGATCACGGGCGTAGAGAGATTGCGACCCGGGCGTCAGCACCACCGGCGCCTGCGGGTCGAGCACGGTCAATTGATATTCGGGGCCGCCGACGATCCACCAGGCCCGGCCAGACCCATCCATCAGCACGAAGTCTGCGTATGCATCGCCGTCGTGATCCGCCGCCGTGACTCGTGGCTCACCGGTCAATTGTAACGGCTTGAGGTCCAACTGTGAGACCTCTTCGATCGCGTCGGTCTTGGGACTGTGCGCCCAGACAAAGCCGCCGGTTCGCCATCCGAGACCAAAGAGGTCGGTGCGGCCATCTCCATTGACATCGCCGGCCCCGAGGGTGGGATAAAATTCGGCATGAGCAGAGGCGGCCTTCTCAAATTGGAACTCGCCGCCATTAATCCACGCGAACAATCGGAGACCGCTCGTCTGGGTATCCTCGCTGTAGAACCAAAAATCCGTTGCGCCAGCAAAGTCCGTGCGCCCGTCGCCGTCGAAATCGAGCAACACCGGTCGATAGATGTCATGATCCGGGAATACTAGGAGACTTTGAAACTGTGGCGCCTGTTGTTTCGACGGCAGGGTATAGGAGAGGACGGCAGTCGCTTGAAAGCCGTAACTGAAAGCGATCAGTTCGTCCTCGCCGTCTGCGTTCGCATCGGCGCGCCCGAGGAAGCGGTATGGGCCAGGGAGCTGGAACGATGATCGGACCAGGCACGCATCTTCTACCGCGGCGTCGCTGCATGCGGGTTCGGGTTCGGGTTCGGGCTCGGGCGCGGGCTCCCCGGATGCGAGCGGGGCGAAGTCCTCACGCTCGCAGCCCACCGCCAGCGTGAGCAGGACCAGCAACGGGAGATACATCGAGGCCGTGCGCATGGATCTCAGGGTACACCCGCGCTCGCCACGCTGTCCACGCGGCGGCGACGAAGCGCGAGCAGAACGAGCGCGAGCAGGCCGCCCGGTGCTTCCGAACCACGACAACCGCAGCCGTCCTCGGCGTGCTCACCACCCGCGGAGTCCTCGCCACCAGTGGTCTCGGACGTTGGAGGTAGCGCGGAATCTCCGTCCGTAGTCGGGGTCGTCGGGATGTCCGGTCCCGAGGTCGGGGTGGTCGGGTCAGGCCCGGGTTCCTGGCCGGTGGACCCGGTGGTCACGGCGTCCTGGGTGCACGCGGAGGTGTCGTACGTGCAATCCGCCTTGCAGGTCAGGGTCCCGGTGACAAACCCGTGATCGAAGCAGGTCTGGTCCTGCAGGTCGTCGCCGTCGCAGGCCTCGGTCAGCTGGGCCTCGCCGTCGCCGCAGGTGGCCGGACACACCGATGGAAGGTCTCCGCAGTCCAGGGCGCCGTGGTGGCAGAAGACCTGACGAAAGCGAGCCGCCTGCGCCGGCCCATCGGTGCAGGCGATATAGATCTCCATGTCGGTGAACAGCTTGCGGTAGTAGGTCGCGTTGGTCTGGCTCATGGCGAACAGCAGAGCCTCGATGCCAGACTTGGCCCCAGTGGCCTCGTCTGCGAATTCCTCGCAGGCGAAGGGCGTCGTCGGCGAGCAGCTTCGGGCGTGCGTCCACTCCCACCACGCCTGTAAGATGCCGCTCTGGCGGTATCCGGGGCTCGCATTGCAGTTGCCGGTGGGGATCCAGACGCCATCGATCTCGACCTCGGCGGGCTCGTCGGGCCGCTGGTCGAGGAAGGACTTGATGTCGCCGGGGGCATCCATGCAGGCAGGATCGTGGACCGGGCCCAAGACCGCGATGGCACTGATCGCCTCGCAGCGCGCGTACTCGACGGTCGTGTACAACTGCCCGACGCTGAAAAGGTCGATCATATCAGCGACCGTCTCCTTGAGGGCCGGGGCCTCATCCGTGCTGTCGGGCACGCACGCGGCGGCACAAATGTTCCCCATCTTCTTATCAATTGCGCAACCGCTCCCAGAGACGCTCTCCCCGATGATCTTCGGCATGGTGAAGAGGTCGACCACATGGCCGAACTCGTGGAACACGAGGTCGGGGCTCGTGAAGCCGTCGACGCCCGTGGCGATGAAGCCCAGTGCCTCGCTGTTGACGTCGGCGTCCCAGACGTGCGGCGGCAAGTCGGCCTCGGGGTGCTCGTCATATACGTTCGTCTGCGTCATGAAGTCGAACTTGAAGGGCCAGTAGACCTTCATGCACCCGGGCTGGGAAGTGCCGCAGGTGGCGAGCACGGCGGTATTGTGGGCGAGGATCACCCGCGGTTTGTACGCCGTCACCGGGAAGCCCGAGCTCGAGCCGCGATAAGCGTCCCACTTGCCGGCATGGTAGCCGTCGATCAGCGAGTAGCTCGCCTGCAGGCGATAAAAGAAGTCCTGCAGGGCGGCATCGTCGCGCATGGGCGAGTCGTCGTCGGAGGCTGCGGGCGGGGTCACGAGGAACTCGCCGGTCGGGCTGGCGCCGATGCGCGGGTGCGAGGTCTTGTCCTCGTAAAAGTTCTGGTGGTGGGCGTCGAGGACGATGATCTGCTGGTTCCCGAGGCGGGTCTGACCGCAGACCGCGAGGGCGTCCGGGTCCTCGTCGCAGGCGAGCGGGGTGTAGGTCGAGCCCAGCAGCGGTGCGCCGGTGACCGGGTTCATGTCGAGGTCCGCGACGACCTGCTTGTCGGGGTCGTCGTGGGCGAAGAAGTCGCTGGCGAAGGTGCGGGCCCGGACCTTCACGGCGACGGCGTCGTCGGGGCCGAAGTGCGCGGCCGGTGAGAAGGCGAGCATCGCACCGTTGTTGGCGCGCAGCAGCAGGGTGCCGCGGCTATGACCGTCGCGGCCGACCTCGATCTCCCAGGCGAGGGTGCGAACCTCGGCGACGGCGACCAGGCGCGGCTCGCCGAAGGTGAACGAGACCGGCTCGATCTCCGCGTCTTTGATCGTCAGCAGCTCGGAAGCCGCCGTGAGCGCCTCCTGCGGCGTGATCGGGGCGTCCCAGCCGGGGTAGGTATCGCGGGCGTCGACGATGGAGCCGCTGACACTGACCGCCCCGTGGCCGGGCGAGATCGTCAGGCTGACGTGCTCACCGGCGCCGACGACTGGCAGGCCCCGATAGCTCTGGTCGAAGCGGTGCAGCACCAGCGAGCCGTGCTGGCGCGGCGGGACCGACCCCGGCGTGAGGCCGGCGAGCGCCGTGGTGTCCGGCATCGCCGTCGCCAGGCCGGCGCGCGTCGGGGCCTCGGCGATCCACTGTTTGAGCTGCGCGAGCACGGCGCTGGTCGCCAGGGCGTCCGCGACCGGGAACATCGCCGCGCCGCGCCGCGTCCAGCCGATGCTGGCGCCGCTGCCGTGGACGAAGCGCTCGGTGCAGCAGTTGGCATCGGGCGCACATGCGGCGTCGCAGATGTCGGTCTCACGAGGCGCGACCGGGTCGGTCGACGGTGCAGCGGCCGGGGGGTCGCACGCGAGCAGGCAAGATGTGAGCGAGGCGAGGATCGGGACGAGGACATCGGGGCGCATGAACAACCTCCAGGGGGGGGACGTGGGTGTCGGTTCGGCGAGTAGAGCCTCACTGTTTGGAGGTCGGAATGCGCGCGTCAGCGCGACGCTGCGCTTCAGATGGCGGCCACGGCGCTCGACGTGGACGCTGTACATATCACGGAGCAGGTCGGCGACTCAGATGGGCCTCGGTTCGTCGAGCAGGAACATGA
>ENA-OFCF01000772-OFCF01000772.1-metagenomes-genome-assembly--contig:-NODE-772-length-13454-cov-3.023658_pt1 | contig 13454 bp, 14 predicted proteins | sample MGYA00153387_OFCF01 | MGnify analysis MGYA00153387
GTTTTAAATTAGCATGATTATTCCAATAATATTGTTAATCTAAGGAAGCGTTTTTAGATAACTTTTCGTCAAAAATTAAATATCTTAAAATTTCTCTGTCATATTTTTAACTACAATAGCATGAAATTTAGATTTTTTGAACACTGTTATAAATTGCAGTCTTCGCACCAAAATAAAATCTACAAATTCGTGTCAAATTTCTTATATTTGCAAATTATTTTAATCCAAAATTATGATTCATCTTCACGACAAAACTTTTGAGCCATTTATTACTGCCGAAGAAATAGATTTTGCAATTGCTAATATGGCAAAACAAATGGATGCTGACTTTTTTGATGAAATTCCGCTATTTATTGGTGTTTTGAACGGTTCGTTTATGGTGCTTTCAGATTTAATGAAACATTACAGAGGCATGTGTGAAGTAAGTTTTGTAAAAATGTCTTCATATAGTGGAACACAATCCACCAACGATGTCAAAGAATTAATCGGAATTAATGAAGATTTAGAGGGCAAAACAGTAGTAATTGTAGAGGATATAATTGACACCGGAAACACAATTGAAGCATTAAAAGCAATTTTTAAAGAAAAAAAGGTAAAACATCTTAAAATTGCAACTTTGTTTTTTAAACAGGATGCTTTCAAAAAAGACATAAAAATTGATTATATCGGCATCAGAATTCCAGATAAATTCATTGTAGGTTTTGGTTTAGACTACGACGGTTTAGGTCGAAATTTGTCAGACGTTTATCAACTGGCACGTTAATATGTAAAGGTTTCAACTATTTATTTGACCATATAAATAAAAAAAAATGATTAACATAGTTTTATTCGGAAAGCCAGGAGCTGGAAAAGGAACACAGGCAGAATTTTTGAAAGAAAAATACAATTTAACCCATCTTTCTACAGGAGATATTTTTAGATTTAACATAAAAAACAATACCGATTTAGGCATATTGGCCAAAACTTTTATAGACAAAGGTGGTTTGGTTCCAGACGAAGTAACTATCAAAATGCTGGAAGATGCCGTAAATATAACAAAAGATACAAAAGGTTTTCTTTTTGATGGGTTTCCAAGAACTATTGAACAGGCTGTAGCATTAGATGTTTTTTTAGCAACTAAAAAATGGTCTGTTTCTGCAACAATTGCTCTTGATGCCGACGACAAAATTTTAATAAAACGATTGCTTGAAAGAGGAAAAACAAGCGGCAGAATTGATGATCAGGATGAAGAAAAAATCAAAAACCGTTATGAAGAATACAATCAAAAAACCGCTCCTTTAACGGCTTTTTATAACAATCAAAGAAAATTACATTCTATAAATGGAATTGGTACCATTAAAGAAATAACAACTAGAATAAGTAATGTGATTGATAAATTGTAGTAAGAAGTATAAAGATTGAAGTGTTAAAATTTAAAAACCTCTTAATCTAAAACCTTCATAACGAATTAAGTAAAATGGAAATACTAATTATTTTTTTTCTAATATTATTGAATGGCGTTTTTTCGATGTCGGAAATCGCGCTCATTTCTGCAAGAAAAAACCGATTAGAAAACGCTGCAAAGAAAGGAAATTTAAATGCAAAAGCTGCGTTAGAATTAGCGAATTCACCAAATAAATTTCTTTCAACAGTTCAAATAGGAATCACCTTAATAGGCATCTTGACAGGTATTTTTTCAGGCGATAAAATCACTGCCGATGCGCAATCATTTATAGCAATTTTTCCATTATTAAAGCCCTATTCAGATTCAATCGGAGTTGGATTAGTTGTTGTAGTTTTAACATTTTTTTCGCTGGTTTTAGGCGAATTATTGCCAAAAAGAATTGGCTTAAATCATCCAGAATCAATTGCAAAAGCGGTAGCGGTTCCAATGAAATTTATTTCAGTAATTACGGCTCCCTATATTTGGTTACTGACCGTTTCGACCGAATTTTTACTAAAAATTTTGATGATTAAACCTTCTGCAGACGGAAAAGTTACCGAAGAAGAAATTAAAGCAATCATCAAAGAAGGCACCGAAGGTGGCGAAGTTCAGGAAATTGAACAAGATATCGTGGAGCGGGTGTTTCATATTGGTGACAGAAAAGTAAACTCTTTGATGACGCATAGAAAGTCCGTAGTTTTTTTGCCACTGCACGCCAACAAAAATCAGGTTAAAGAGTTAATGTTAAAAGAATTACATTCTATTTATCCGATTTTTAATGAGAATTATGATGATATTGTAGGTGTTGTAAATCTTAAAAATATTTTTGCCCATTTTGAGGATGCAGATTTCGATTTGTCAAAAATCATGACCGAAGCACCTTTTATAATGGAGCAAACAACGGCATACAAAGCTTTAGAAAACTTCAAAAAAAGTGGCATACACTATGCTTTTGTATCAGACGAATATGGCGATTTTCAGGGAGTTATCACGCTAAACGATATTTTAGAAGCTTTGGTTGGCGATGCTTCAGACTTCTATAAAGATGATTTTCAGCTCATTGAGCGCGAAGACGGAACGTGGCTGGTTGACGGACATTATTCTTTACATGATTTTTTAACCTACTTTGAATTGGATTTTCTGATTAATGATTACGAAGTTAATACCGTTAGCGGACTAATAATGACAGAGTTATCCAGAATTCCAAAAGAGGGAGAAAAACTAAAATGGCACCAATTTGAATTGGAAGTCATTGACATGGATGGAGTAAAAATTGACAAAGTAATAGTAAAATCTTTGCGCGAATAAATAGTTATGAGTTTCTGTTTTTAGTTAATTAATAACTGAAAACCTAAACTAAAACTGCATACAAAAAAAAATGACAGAAGGAAATTTCGTGGATTACGTAAAAATATATGTTTCCTCAGGCAAAGGAGGCAAGGGCTCGACCCACTTGCATCGAGAAAAATTTATCGAAAAAGGTGGTCCTGACGGAGGCGATGGTGGTCGTGGTGGTCATGTTTATCTGGTCGGAAACAAAAGTTTTTGGACTTTATTTCATCTAAAATTTGCACGTCATATCAAAGCGGGACATGGCGGTGATGGTGGCGGCGACCGAAGCACTGGCGCCGATGGCGATGACAAGTTTATCGAAGTTCCGCTCGGAACCGTGGTGCGTGACAAAGAAACCGACGAAATTTTGTTTGAAATTACCGAACACGGTGAAAAAAAAATTATTGCTCTTGGCGGCAAGGGCGGACTTGGGAACTGGCATTTCAGAAGTTCCACAAATCAAACACCACGCTACTCTCAGCCTGGTTTACCCTCGCAGGAAGTGGATATGGTTTTGGAGTTAAAGGTGCTTGCCGACGTTGGATTGGTCGGTTTTCCTAATGCAGGAAAATCTACTTTACTGTCGGTTTTAACCTCTGCAAAACCCAAAATTGCAGATTACCCCTTTACAACCCTAAAGCCCAATCTTGGAATAGTCGATTATCGTGATTTTCAATCGTTTGTAATTGCCGATATTCCCGGAATTATTGAAGGTGCGGCCGAAGGAAAAGGTCTTGGACACTACTTTTTGAGGCACATCGAAAGAAACTCTACTTTGTTGTTTTTAATTCCTGTTGACACCGATAACATCAAGGCAGAATATGATATTTTGGTGAACGAATTAACCAAATACAACCCAGAAATGCTTGACAAAGAGCGAATTGTGGTTATTTCAAAATGTGACATGCTTGATGATGAACTCAAAATTGAACTCAAAAATCAACTTGACAAAGAATTCAAAAATATCCCATACCTAATGATTTCGTCGGTTGCCCAGCAAGGTCTGACAGAACTAAAAGATAAATTATGGAATATGCTGAACGTAAGTTGATTGTCTAATTTTTTTTATTTGGGCGAATCCCTAAGTTTCAAGCACTTCGTTCCAGACTTTTTTTCAATTGTAACGGGATAAAATTAATTCCAATCGAACAAAAGGATTTCTGCTACAATCTCTTTTGCACATAATACACAGTTATAATTTGTAATTTGTAATTTGTAATTTTAAAGTTTATCTATTTTAAACAATCAAAAATGTTCAGAACCGAGATTCCAATCGAAAAATCGCAACACCAAATCAATTATGATGCAAGAATTTTATCGCTCGGATCCTGCTTTGCTCAAAATATAAGTGAAAAGCTATCTTTTTTTAAATTCCAAAATACTGCAAATCCTTTCGGAATAATTTTTAATCCGATTGCAATCGAAAGAATTGTTGAAAGAAGTGTCAATCAGGAATTTTATACTGAAAAAGATATTTTTTTTCACAATGAAATGTGGCATTGTTTTGAAGTGCATTCAAAATTAAGCGCTCTGAGTAAAGATTTGTTTTTAGAAAATCTGAATCATTTGCTGAAAACCACATTTTCTGAATTGCAAACCATTTCACATTGCATTATCACCCTCGGAACTTCATGGATATATCGAAATAATCATTCAGCCAATGTTGTAGCCAATTGTCATAAAATACCGCAAAATCAATTTACAAAAGAATTATTATCCACAGCAACCATTTCAAAATCTATTGCAAATACGATTAATTTGATTGAATCTGTGAACGAAAAAGTTCGTTTTATTTTTACAATTTCACCAGTCAGACACCTAAAAGATGGTTTTATCGAAAACAACGTTAGCAAATCGAATTTAATAACTTCCCTTTTTAAAATAATTGAAGATAATGCAGCCCTTGACTATTTTCCGTCTTATGAAATTCTTTTGGACGAACTCCGCGATTACAGGTTTTATGCTAATGATATGCTACATCCTAGTCAAATTGCTATTGAATATATTTGGAAAAAATTTCGTGAAAGTTATATACAAAACGACTTGAACCCGATTTTAAACGAAATCGACAGCATTCAGAAAAGCCTTTTGCACAAGCCGTTTAACGAAAACTCTCAAAGTCATGTTGCTTTTTTGCAAAAATTACAGTCAAAAATTGAAAAAATTGCGATTCAGTTTCCCACAATAAAATTTTAAAAAAATACGAATTTATTCGTAGTGATTTTCATTCCCAATTGTTTTTACTTTGTATTTGAAATTCAGAATTCTAAAAACAGTTTTTTATTTTAGGATTTGTAGGATTTTATTTATGTTTTTTAAAAAATGTAAATCAGCAATGGTTTTTTTGTGTTGTTTTTTGATAGGGCTGATAAATTCGTTTATCAGCCTTTATTATTTTAAAAACATCAAATGCTACATTATATCTGTTTTTGGTATCAAAACTTTCAACATTGCATCAGCTTTGAGCATACATTCATCTAATTCATTATCGGGAACTGATTTCGAGGTTATGGCACTTCCAACAGAAAAAGACAGGTATTTATTAGTTTCATTGTATAAAATACTTCGGATAACAACATTAAAATCAAAATCTCCATTTGGATCAAAATATCCAATCGCACCGCTATATAGTCCGCGTTTGGTATCTTCTGAATTTTCAATGATTTTCATTGCCGCGATTTTTGGAGCTCCTGTCATGCTGCCCATCGGAAAAGTTGATTTTATTAAATCTACAGCCGAAGTCTGACCGTTTAATTTTGAACTAATTGTCGAAATTAAGTGATGTACTTGCTTAAAAGTGTTAAGTTCACACAGTTTTTCGACTTGCACAGAGCCTTTTTGAGCAGTTTTTGACAAATCATTGCGAATTAAATCTACAATCATAATGTTTTCAGACCGTTCTTTTTCATTATTAAAAAGTTCATTTTTAATTTTTTCATCTTCAATTGCATCAGCATGTCGTTTTGCTGTTCCTTTTATCGGTTGCGAAATAATATGTTCTTTATTCTTTTTTAAATACCGCTCCGGAGATGCCGACATCAAAAAATGTTTGTCCATTTTAAAAAATACTGCAAACGGTGGTTCAGAAATTGCATTGAGTTTTTGATAAACTAACATTGGATTTACAGTTGCATTTTCAGCGTAAAATTCCATGCAAAAGTTGGCTTCATAAATGTTTCCCGACTTTATTTCATTAAGTATTGTTGAAACCTTTTCTAAATATTGTGTTTTTGAAGTTCTGGACTTAATTTCGATGTTTTGTGAAATTGGAATATTATTTAATGACTCAAAATTTTTGATGGCAATCCAATCCTCATCAATTTCATCATCACAAACATTAAGGTAACTCATTTCAAGAATATTTCCATTTAATGAAAATATTTTTTTTGGCTGGAAAAAATACAAATCCGGAAAATTTAAACCATCAAAATTGTTCGATATCAACACTTCTGTGTCATTTTTTAAATCGTAAGAAAAATAACCGAACAGCCAGTCTTTTGAAATTTGCTGGTATTGTTTTAACCCGTCAAAAGCATTTTGAAAATCGGTTTTGATGGACGTAAATGCATCAACGGCAACTAGACAATCATAAGAAGCGTAATCATTGGGATAATTATTGCTGTCTAAAAAGGCGATTTCTCTAAATTGTTGCGACCAGGCCAAAATTTGGGTTTTAAACAAATTTGGGTTCGAAATTTTTTTTTTTATTACGGTTCTCAATTGTGTTTTCAATTTCATCAAAAGTACAAATTTGTAATAGTAAAACCAAAAACGCGCTGCGTTTCGTTAAAAAAAGGCTTCGTTTAGAATTTCATCAAAAAATCACCATTAGCAGGTATTGTAAATGTTGAAATATCTTTCTTTATTTGCAGTATTAAAATTAACTTTATACACATCATGAAAAAACACTTAATAATATTCTTATCATTAATCTTTTCCGGATATGCTGCCGTTGCACAAAATTTTTCGGGAGTTGTATCTCAGATTAATACAGAATTAAAAACTGTTGAAAATGGTAAATCCAAAATAGCACAATCAATTAGCGAGGTGCAGCCTGGTGTAATAAAAATATCAATTACAACTACCCTAATTAAGGACGGCAAAACAAACAGCGATTTTTTTGAATTAAATATGGCCGATATCGACATCAATACCATTAGCGTTTTTACGGATAAAGATGTAATCATGGTGCGCTTTAGTGCTGCAAAAAATCAAAAATTAATCAACAAAAAAACAGATGCCAATAAATCAAGTTTTGATCAGGAAATAAAAATATTTGCAAAAGATATTGATAATGGGCGCAATTTGGTGCAACTTTTTAAATCGCTGATGCCCTTGTCAAATGAAATTATTGACAAAAGATTGTCTTTAAAAACCTATGATGAGCATCTGAACTGGTTAGAAAAAAACGTAAGCGATGTGAATTCAAATCAAATCCAACGCAGTCAAAAAATCAAATCCAACTCAAAATATCCTGGTAAACTTGACTTCAGCATTGACGAAATTGTAAATCAAAAAACAAGCAGCGACCTTTATAGTTTTAATCTGGCGAATATTAACCCCAACTCTATTTTTTCAGAAATAAAAAACGACGTTATAGTGGTAAACATCGAAACTTCTCGAAAACTCAAATTCATAAAGACTTTTTCATCAAATGTCCAGAAAGACTATGTTAGTAATTTTTCTATTTTTTGCGAAAACGTCGAAAAAAGCAGGGATTTACAAAAAGTATTAAAAGGTATAATCGCATTATCTGAAAATAAAATTAAAAATTCTATACCTAAAATCAGTTCTGTTAAAGAAGGATTGGCGCTGATAAACGCGAACATCAAAAACATAAATTCAAATATGGTTGTATATGATCAATCTTTTTCTGAAAACTGCATTTCAAAATTTACTTCTAAAGCAGCTACACCAACCAAAATAGTAGAGGATTTATTTGAATTTAACTTTAAAGATCTGGGTAAAAATCTGGTGGAATTTTCGACTAAAGGAAAAAATGTAATTGTTAAAGTTAAAACCAGTGCGGGAAATGATTACATAAAACATAGTGTTGACTCTCAGACAAAAAACTATACCGATGCTTTTGAATTGCAATTTGCAGAAATAGAAGACGGTTTGATAGCTCAGGAATTGTTTCATAAAATTATAGAACTTTGTCAAAACAATGAAAACAAATGGAGTGGCACAAAAAATGACTGGTTGCAACAATTAAAGGGATTTATTAAAAAAGTGGAAGTCAACAAAATAGCTACTGAACAAATTTTGGACAGCAAAGATGGAATTATTCAGTTTAAGACTACTGAAATCAACGAGAAAAGTTCAAAATCTAAATTATATGAATTCAATTTAAAAGATATCAATCCATTAACGATTACTTTTAAAACTTCGGGAACTAATGTGGTTGTGGTTGTGAATACGAATTTTATGGAAAAAATAATTAAATATTATGAAGATGGAGCAATCAAAAACTACCAAAACACGTTTAATATTGCAGCTTCAAATATTGAAGAATCGAGATCAATCGCAGAACTTATAAAAAAAATTACGGCAAAATAAAAATTTAAACTATATTAAAATGTGTTTATAAATTTAATTTTCAGACAAATATGTTTTTATTTTACACAAAAATTTAAAAATCATTTGAATTAAAAAATTTTTATACCAAGGAAATGCAAATATTGAAAAATCGCACCATATTTGCAAAAATAAATAATCTGTAAAAAATACGTATTTCTACGTATTGCAGAAGAAACAAAAACTAAAGATATTTGTAAAAATTAATTTAAACAAAAACAAGATGAAAACAATTAAAAGATTAAGCGTAGTATTTGCTCTAATAGTAGCAGCTACAATTTCCTCATGTGGAGGAAGCAATGATGATGCTGCACCAGCAGCGTCAATTCCGGCAAACGGAACTTATATTAATGCAACCGCAGATGGAGCAGCATTTACAACTGTTATTATGGGACAGTCGGCAGGAGTAGCCCTTAGATCCGGAACAGGAGCAAATAGTGTTATTCAGGTATCTGGTTCAAGTGTTAATTTAGCGACATTTGCTTCTACAAGCATCGCTATAAATCTAGTAGGTATTAATGCGCCAGGAACTTATAATGTAGGTTACAGTTCAGGTTCTGTTTTAGCTTACGTAACCAGTGCGCAAGGAACATCAGCAATAGCATATTCTACAGGATTATGCAGCACGGGAGCAACAGGAACAGTAACAATTTCGACATTAACAACTGCTAAAATTGAAGGAACATTCTCTTTTTCAGGAAAAAATGATGGTTGTACGGTAACAAAATCTGTAACAGCAGGACAATTTAGAGGAGTTTTTAACTAAAATCAAAAAAAAAAGTAAGATCTGTGAATATTTGACATTTTTATATATATTTGCATATTATTAACAATTAATAACAATTAAATTTAAACAAGATGAAAAAAATTATTATCGCATTAGTAATGTTTGCTGGAATTAGTAGCGCAAACGCACAAGCTTTTGGAGACGGAACAAGCGTAATCGAAGCTGGAGTTGGTTTTGGTGGAACTTTTGGTATGCCAATTGCTTTAGGTTTTGAATACGGAATAAGCGAAAAAATCGGAATAGGCATAACTGCAGCTTATGCATCAAAAACAGAAGCTAATGGAGTTTTTGGAGATGTAAAGTACACTTACATGTTGGTTGGTTTAAAAGGAAACTACCATTTCTATACAACTGACGTTATCGACGTTTACGGAGGTATTATTTTAGGTTACAATAGTGCAAAAGCTACTTTTACCCAAAACCAGTTTGGTATTCAGCCAACTGCTGCAAGTGGAGCAGTTTACGGTGGTCAAATTGGAGGTAGATATTATTTTACTGACAGTATTGGTGCATTTGCAGAACTTGGATATGGAATAGCTAACTTTAATGTTGGACTTGTTTTCAAATTCTAAATTTAGATATTTTAAAATAAAAAAAAGCTGTCTTTCGAGACGGCTTTTTTTGTTTAAAAATTTTTTATCCTTTTATCGATTATGTATCTGATAGTATTTTGAACTCTATTTTGAACTAATTTTTTTGTTTGATGATAACGAAGTACATTTAATTTACTTCATTTTTTATTGAATTATTTTGAAATAACAATTTGTATAAAATTTGTATGTACACAATCCGTGTAAATTACTTTAGCTAAATTTCAGCACCTTTTTTCAGCATTCCTATTGTGCCTGAAAATGAACTTTAATTTAATATTTACTCAATTTTGCCAGTCTCATAAAGTCTTCAGCTTTTTCAACCATATTCAGACTTCCACAAAAAAACGGAACCCGTTCGTGAAGTTCGGTGGCTTGAATTTCCATAATTCTTCCCACGCCGTCTGATGCCTTTCCACCAGCTTGTTCGACAATAAAAGCCATTGGATTGCATTCATAAAGCAATCGCAACTTACCTTTTGGTGCTTTTGAACTTGTTGGATAAATATAAATACCGCCTTTTATCATGTTTCTGTGAATGTCGGAAACCAAACTTCCGATATATCGTGAAGTATAAGGTCTATCTTCCTCTTCGGTTTGACAATATTTGATATAATCTTTTACACCCTGCGGAAAATGAATATAATTACCTTCATTAACTGAATAGATATTACCATCTTTTGCGAATTTCATATTTGGGTGCGACAAATAAAATGTTCCAATTGCCGGGTTGAGTGTAAATCCGTTTACGCCGTGACCTGTTGTATAAACCAACATTGTTGAAGTGCCATAAATCACGTAGCCCGCCGCAACCTGATTGTCGCCAGTTTGTAAAAAATCTTCGATAGTAACTGGAGTTCCGATAGGACTTACCCGTTTAAAAACCGAAAAAATTGTCCCGACAGAAACATTTACGTCTATGTTCGACGAGCCGTCTAATGGATCCATTAAAACGACATATTTGTTACTGTTACTTTGGTCTGAACCAGAAACGGTTATGAATTCGTCGTTTTCTTCAGAGGCAATTCCGCAAACAATTTCGCGATTGATAAGCGTTTGAATAAAAACATTATTGGCATAAACATCCAGCTTTTGTTGGTCTTCACCCTGGATGTTTTGTTCGCCAGCAGCGCCAACAATGTCCACCAGTCCAGCTTTATTGACTTTATAGTTCACGACTTTTGCAGCCAGTCGAATAGAATTGATGATGCGAGAAAGCTCTCCCGACGAATATTGATGCGCTTTTTGGTTTTCAATAATAAATTCTCCGAGCGTTTTGTTGCGTTCTTCCATTACGAAATCGTTGTAGTTTAGGCTGCAAATATCGTTTTTTTTATGATTTGAAATTGGTTTTAACAGAAAATAATTTTAAAACTATTAATTCAAAAAAAATCCCAATTTTTCAGCCGGGATTTTGGATATAATAAATTGATAAAGAAAGGTTAGAATATCATTTTTTAAAATTTGTTATTCCTGCTTCTTCTCTAATTTCAATCAAACTGTCAGAATAAAGTAATTTTGCCTTAAGTATTGTTGTTTTTAAATTTAAAAATACTTTTTACTGTTTTTATTCAGGTATTCAAGATTGTATTTTTTTATTTTTGAATAAACCCCGCTCCTGCATGAATCCTTTCGTGTGGTTTTTTATTTAAACTTTGAAATATTAGAAAACAAAAATTATAATCATTAAATTTACTACTACATAATCACATAAAACATTACACACGAAAGGATTCGTGCGGGAGTGGGAAATTTCAGGTGTAGAAAAGTTATCGGTAATTTTGAAAAAGAGTGAATGAATTCAATAACATAATTAGTAAAAAATACTTTATAATGACATTTAAAATTGACGAACATCTAAAAATAGAATTAATAAATGAAAACCATTCAAAACCAATTTTTGATATGGTTGATCAAAACAGACCGCATTTACGGGAATGGCTACCTTTTGTAGACAGAATGCAAACAATTGAATTTTCAGAAAATTACGTCAAAGGAACTATTCAACGAAATAAAGAAGGAATAGAATATGCTTTTGTAATAATTGAAAATGAAATTGTGATTGGAAGAATTGGTGTGTACAAAATTGATATTCAAAATAAAATCGGAGAAATTGGATATTGGTTAATCGAAAACAAACAGGGTAAAGGAATTATTATAAAATCGTGTAAAACAATTATTGATTTTTGTTTCAACGAACTAAAAATTAACAGGATAGAAATAAAATGTGGCATAAAAAATAGTAAAAGCAAGGCGATTCCGGAAAAATTAAATTTTACTAATGAAGGAATTATAAGAGAAGGTGAATTGATTCACAATAATTTTATTGACATAAATTTATATTCCTTACTAAAATCTGATACTGTATAATGAAAAAAGTAGCTCTAATATTTATCACAATAATTATAAATCTGTCAACTTTGGCCCGATAGAGCGGATTTGCAATCCGTGCCTAAATAAAGATAACCAACATGATTCTGTTTAGTTAAAATTAAAAAGAGTGACTCAATATATTTCATGATTTTTGGACTAAAAATTGTTAAAGGCTCGGATTGCAAATCCGCGCTATCGGGTTATAAATTTTATAAAATACTAAATACAACTTGCAAGTTACCGCTTTTTGCTTTGTATGGATTAAATATAAAAATCGCATCATGCCCCCCATAATAATCAGGATTGATGAACTTGTTTATATGACCTTTAAAATACAACGGAATTCCGTCATTTCCAAATTTAATAAATATACTGTCATTCGTAAAACCTTTAATTGAGATAAATTTGGTTGTATATGATTCGCTCTTTATTGGAGTTAAAGTATCTGTAATAACATGATCGAATTTAACGATTTCATATTCTTTTTTAACTTCACTTGTTGAACAAGAAATAAGATTAAAAATTAGGATTAAAAATAAGTATTTCATATTTATTGATTTGTTGGAGTTAAAAAAGATAAATAAGTTGGACGAGAATTTGAATTCAGACTACTTAAATATCTTAAAAAACCAAAATTTAATTGAGCCAAAACTTCTTGTTCAATATCCCCCGCTCCCGCACGAATCCTTTCGTGTGGTTGCAACATTATAAGCTTTCTTCAAAACTTAAAAACTTGTTTTGTAAATTATTGATACAGAATTTTAGTTATATTTTAAACCACCACACGAAAGGATTCGTGCGGTAGCGGGGTAGATTGTATTCATCTGACAATCTATGAAATGCCATCAATGCCTGCTCTTCTTCTGATTTTGCTAAAGTTTCGATTTCAGTTAAAATTCTAGATAACTTTTTATCCGAATTGATCCAATCTTGAATAGTGTTATTTGTTAAATCGTTATGCTTTTCCATATACTTTTTCTCTTTCGCCACCGGGCATTAACCATTCATTTAATGATAATTCAATAGGTTGAAATTCGATGCCGGTACAACCGGAATCTTCTATTTCTTGTTTTAGTTTTTCGGACACGATGTATTTAATACCTCCTTCTACATTTAAAAGAGTAAAAAAATGTGTATTGCACTGACTTGTTAGAGCTACTTTTCCAATTAAAATCCCATAAGGATAACCTTTTTTATTAATGTCTCTTTTTTGCTGATAAAAATTTTCACAAGATTTAATTTTTAGCTCTGTGTCTAAATTAAAAGTATTTTTAGTTTCAAAAACTATGGAGTTTTGAAAATCAACTAATTCGTAATCAACCTCATACATATTCAAAACCCAAAAATCATCAATCATAATATTATTTTGGAT